>Ga0310691_10000356_pt1 | contig 89961 bp, 82 predicted proteins | sample 176DNAGHGlowgp2_FD_203887 | JGI IMG/M metagenome (GOLD analysis project Ga0310691, IMG submission 203887) | Sheep rumen microbial communities from Palmerston North, Manawatu-Wanganui, New Zealand - 1766 DNA GHGlow gp2 (v2) (version 2) | ecosystem: Host-associated > Mammals > Digestive system >...
CAGAGCGGCTGGGTGTACAGCGCCGTCTGCGAGAGCTACGGCCATACCCCCGAGAACCGCTACTACCAGCTCGGTTTCGTGCCGGTGGCTCCGCTCACCGTGCTGGGACACATCACCTTACGCTTCTGATCCATGACTGCGCTCCGTTTTCTGGACATTCTCGGATTTGTCGTCGGGCTGGTCTATCTGGTGCTTGAGTACAAGGCGAGCATCTGGCTCTGGCTGGCAAGCATCGTGATGCCGGCCATCGATATGGTGTTGTATTTCAAGGCCGGCCTGTACGCCGATTTCGGTATGGCCATTTACTACTGCCTGGCGGCGGTATATGGCTATGTTTCCTGGAAATGGTTCAAGCGTGCTTCCGGCCAGGCGGAACAGCCCGGCGGGCGTCCCGTGACGCGCTTCAGGCGCGCGCACATCCTCCCTGCGCTCGCCGCGCTGTTCCTGCTCTGGTTCGGAATCTGGTGGGTGCTCACGCACTGGACCGATTCCACCGTCCCGGTGGCGGATGCCTTCACGACCGCACTCAGCATCGTAGCCCTCTGGGCCCTGGCGCAGAAGTATGCCGAGCAGTGGCTTCTCTGGCTGGTGGTGGACGTCGTGTGCTGCATCCTGTACGTGCGCAAAGGCATCCCGTTCAAGGCCGCCATCTACGGCCTGTACACCGTCGTCGCGGTGTTCGGCTACCGGAAGTGGCTGAAGATGATCCAATGAGTCCTGCCATGCCGGCCGTCAGCATCATCGTCCCCGTTTACAATTGCGAGCTGTACCTTCGCGAATGCCTGGACAGCGCCCTGGCCCAGCGTTTCGCGGACCTGGAACTGATCCTGGTGGACGACGGAAGCCCGGACGGCAGCGGCCGGATCATCGACGGCTATGCCGCGCAGGACAGCCGGGTCCGGGTCATCCATCAGGAAAACGGCGGTCAGTCTTCCGCCCGGAACGCCGGGCTGAATGCCGCAAGCGGCCGGTATGTCTGTTTCCTGGACAGCGACGACGTGATGGATCCGTCCCTGCTGGAGACGGTGATTCCCGGAATGGACGCCGGCTATGAGATGGTGAAATTCGGCTTCCGGGGAGAAGAAGAGCCTTCACGGACAGAAAAGGAATGGATCCTGGACTCGGAAGAAGCCCGCTTCGCGTTCCTGGCCGGACCTTTCCGCCGGCGGGCGGTCCGCTGGGAAGTCTGGAACCGGGTGTACCGGCGCGACATCATCGAGAAGTGGCACCTGCGTTTCCCGGCAGACCGCCGGGCCTACCCGGAGGATATGTTCTTCAACCTTGCCTACATCGCCCACATATCCCGGATTCTCTGCATTCCGGACATCCTGTATACCTACCGGAAACGCGAAGGATCCGTCTCGACGGAAGTATTCAACTCGTCCCGGCAGCTGATGATCCTGTCCAGCAACCTGATGGTCGCCACGCTGGAAGAGCACTACCGATCCTGTTCCGACTGCAGCTACCTCTATGCGCATTTCCTGCCGCTCCATTACCTCCTGCACAAAGCCGCCATCCGGCGCCTGCGCAGATACCAGTGGCGTCTTTCCCTGCCCCTGGAAAAGACCCGGGAAGCCCTCCGGGACAATGTGCAGGACTACCCCCGCTTCATCAAAAGGATGACCGCCGCTTATCGGGAACCGGCCGTTACGGCCAGTTACCGGGAGGACAGGGGCCGCCTGCTGCAACTCACGGACCGGCTCTATATGGGAGCGTTGCTCGATATCCCCGGGCCGGGCTGGAAGACAGCGGGGCGGAGAGCGCTGCTGGGCATCCTCCGCACCCTGGCCGGGCTGCGCCGCCGGCGCTGAGGCGGAACCCCTCCGGATACCGTTTTTTTTGCTATTTTTGTATGCTATGGAGACATCGGGCATACAACTGTCGCAAATGACCCTGCGGGAAAAGGTCGGACAACTCTTCGTGGTCCGGCCGGAATCGCTGGAACCCGCCATCCGCTATGCGGAGGATACGGAACTCCCCCCCTACCGCCTGCAGGCGGTCAGCGATGGGATGCGCCGCCGGGCGGCGGACTATCCGGTAGGCGGCGTACTGCTGTTCGGGCATAACATCCTGGACGAAGAGCAGTTGCACACATTTACCCGGGATCTTCGCGCCCTGCCGGGGGCTCCCCTGCTGTGCATCGACGAAGAAGGGGGCCGCGTGTCCCGCATTGCGGGCAATCCGGCCTTCGATGTCCCCGTGTACGAGAACATGGCCGCGGTGGGCGCATCCGGTGATCCCCGGCGTGCCTTCGAGGCAGGCAGCAGCATCGGCGCCTACCTGCACCGCTACGGGCTCGAAATCGACTTCGCCCCCGTCGCCGACGTCAATACCAATCCGCAGAACATCGTGATCGGGCCCCGCGCCTTCAGCGACGACCCCGCCGTGGCGGCCCCGATGGTCGCCGCGTTCGTCCGCGGGCTCGCCGAGGCCGGAGTTACCGGCTGCCTGAAACATTTTCCCGGGCACGGCGACACCCGCACCGACACCCATTTCGGATTTGCGGCCACGTCCAAGGACTGGGCGCAGATGCTTGACTGCGAGATGCCCAGCTTCCGGGCAGGCATCGCTGCCGGCGTCCCGCTCGTGATGGCCGCCCACATCGCCGCACCCGCCGTGACGGGAAACGACCTCCCCGCTACGATGTCGCCCGTCCTGCTGCAGGACAAGCTCCGCGGCGAACTCGGATTCGACGGGCTCGTGGTCACCGACGCGCTGGAGATGCACGCCGTTTCCCGCCGTTTCGGCAACGCCGAGGCGGCCGTGCGCGCCCTGCTTGCCGGGGCCGACATCCTGCTGTGCCCGCAGAACCTGCAGGAGGCGTTCGACGGCGTGGTCCGCGCCGTGGAGGACGGCAGCGTGTCCCGGGAGCGGCTGGAGCGCAGCGTAAGCCGCATCCTGGCCTTGAAACGGAAAATCCGCAAATAATTGTTATATTTGTGATTTGATGAATCTTAAAGGCAAAATTACCATCTGTTTGCTGCTCCTCGCGGCTGTACTCTCCGGCTCTTGCAACAAGGAGCCGGTCCTGACGCCGGGCGACGTCCCCGTTCCGACCGTCCGGATGGACGGTTATTATGCCGCCTTCGACGAGCAGGCCTCCACCTTCCTCGCGACCCTGCCCGCGGTGACCGATTTCTCGGCTATCCCCCTGCAGGTCTGCTCCGGTGCCGACCGGATCCTGATGGACGGGGAAGAGCTGCCCCGGGAGGGCATGACGCTGGACTTCCGGCAGCCCCGGACGATCCGCGTCATCTTCGGCAATACCTACCACGACTTCACCCTTTCCGCCCGGAACACGGGCCTGCCCGTCGTGCGGCTGAACACGCCCCGCCCGATAACCAGCAAGGAGGACTGGGTGGCCGGCGCCTCCCTGCGCATCGAGAACGCCGACGGCAGCCTGGACTACGAAGGCCCGACCAGCGTCCGCGGCCGCGGCAACTCCACCTGGAACTATCCCAAGAAACCCTACGCCATCAAACTGGACGAGAAAGCCGAGATCCTCGGCATGCCGTCCCACAAGCGCTGGGTCCTGCTGGCGAACTGGAAAGACCGCACTATCCTGCGCAACGACGCCGCCTTCTGGCTTTCCAAGCAATCCGGACTCGAGTACACCGTCCGCGGGCAGTTCGTCGAACTGGTCCTCAACGGAAAGCACGCAGGCAACTATTACCTCTGCGAGCAGATCAAGATCAACAAGAAACGGGTCAACGTGGAGGACGGCGGCTACCTGATCGAGATGGACACCTATTTCGACGAGGTCAACCGCTTCCTGTCCGAGGAGTTCCTTCTGCCCTGGATGGTCAAGGAGCCCGACGAGGACGCGCTCTCTCCGGAGGCTTTCGCCGCCCTGAAGGAATGGGTGCGGAAACTGGAAGCCCTGCTGAAGGACGAGGACCGCGTGCTCGCCCACGAATATGAGTCGTGGATCGACGTGGACAGTGCCATCGACTACCTGCTCGTGGAAGAGCTGACCGCGAACCACGACTTCTACAACACCTGGCCCACCAACATGCCGCCGGGGCCCCACAGCACCTATCTGTATCTCCAGCCGGACGGCAAACTTTTCACGGGTCCGGTCTGGGACTTCGACTACCACTCCTTCGTGCCGGACCGCACGCATTTCTGGGCCGGCGCGGACAAGACCATGTACTACCCCGCCCTGCTGAAGGATCCCAAGTTCCGCGAGCGGCTCGTGGAACGCTGGGAGATGCAGAAGGACAGGTTCCGTCAACTCCCTGCCTATATCGACGGGATGGCGGAATATCTCTCCCTCTCCCAGGCCGTCAACCAGGTGATGTGGCCGATCGACAACAAAGAGAACGGCGACGAGACCATGAGTTACAACGCCGCCGTGGAGCGCATGAAAAAGGCCTTCACGGACAAATGGGAGTGGATGGACGCCAATATCCGAAACCTGAAGTAACCCGCCTATGACCGAATACAAACTGGACGCCCACTGCGTGGCCATCCTGGAAGAATACAGGACGCAGTTGCCTCTCTTCCAGCAGCAGGAGAAACTGATCGTCGAACGGATCCGGCAGGTACTTGACGAAGTGGGCCTGCTGGTCGCCGGGCTCGAGTCGCGCGTGAAGGCGGAAGCGTCCCTCGCGGGGAAACTCGAGCTCAAAGGGGGCAAATACAAGAGCCTCGCCGACATCACGGACATCGTCGGCGTCCGCGTCATCACCTTCTACATCGATGACGTGGACAAGGTCGCGTCGGCCATCGAACGCCTGTTCGAAGTGGACTGGGACAATTCGGTGGACAAGCGGAAATCCGCCGACATCGACAGTTTCGGCTACCTCTCCCTGCACCTTATCTGCCAGATGCCCGACGCCCCCTACCGCTTCGAGATCCAGATGCGTACGGTGCTCCAGCACGCCTGGGCCAACATGAACCACGACACCGGCTACAAGTCCGGCGTGGAAATCCCGAAACGGTACGTGCGCAACATGAGCCGGCTCGCCGGCATGCTGGAACTTGTGGACGAGCAGTTCAGCCAGATCCGCTCGGAACTGACGGACTACCGCCGCCGGGTCCGCGCCCTGGTGGCGTCCGGAAACCTGGACGAGGTCCCGATCGACACCGACACTTTCCGGAGTTTCCTGGAGATGGAGCCCTTCTCCCAGCTGAACCGCCGCATCGCCGCCATCAACCAGGCCGAAATCCAGGAGGTTTCGCTGATGGGTTTCCTCAAGGTTTTCGAGGACCTGGGGTTCAAGACGCTGGGAGACATCAGCCGCCTCATTACCGACTACGGGGAATCCGCTTACCAGATCGCCTGCTACCAGATGGGCCTGACGGACCTGGACATCATTTCCTCCACCATCGGGCCGCAGAACCTGTGCTTCGCCTACATCCTCAAGAACGGCGGCGGCAAGCCCGGTATCAAACGGATGCTCGACACGCTGGGCGGCGAGAGCGAAAGCAACGCCGCGATGGCCGCCTTCGTCGCGGACCAGGCGAACGGAATGCCTTTTATGAACCAATGACACCCGTTTATGGCGAACAAACCCCTCGATACCGAACTGCTTGACCGCGCCATCGTCTTCGCCGTCAAGGCCCACGCCGGAACGGAACGGCGCGGGAAAGGTTTCCCCTACATCGTACATCCGATGGAGGCGATGGAAATCGTCGCCTCGATGACCGCCGACCAGGAACTGCTCGCCGCGGCCGCCCTGCACGACACGGTCGAAGATACCGGCGTGACGGTGGAACAGATACGCGCCGGATTCGGCGACCGCATCGCCGGCATCGTCGCCGCCGAGACCGACCGCCTGCAGGACGGCGAGGACGAGCGGAACAGCTGGCGCGCGCGAAAACTGGCCGGCATCGAGCGCCTCCGGGGCGCCTCGCGCGAGGTCAAGATCGTGGCCCTCGGCGACAAGCTTTCCAACATGCGGGCCATCGCCCGCGATTATGCCCTGATCGGCGACAAGCTCTGGGAGCTCTTCCACGCCCCCGACCCCGGCGACCACGCCTGGCGCTATCGGGCGCTGGCGGACGCCCTGCGGGAGCTCTCCGACACCTTCGCCTTCCGCGAGTTTGAATCTCTTGTCAACCAGGTTTTCGGTCCGAAAGATGTCTGAAGCGATCAGAATATCCCTGAAGGACTACGTCCTCTCCGGCGGCGGTTTCAACGGTGAGAGTTATTACCACCGCGACGACCCCGCTGTGATGCTGAAACTGTATTTCCCCGGGAAGGTCCGGCAGCCGCTGGACGAGATGAACCTCTCCCGCAAGGTCTATGAGATGGGTATCCCCACGCCGGAACCCGGCGAATACGTGGTCACGGAAGACGGCCGCTACGGCATCCGCTTCCGCCGCATCGAAGGCAAGGTGTCCTTCGCCCGAGCCACCGGAGACCATCCCGAACGCGCCGCGGAATATGCCGGCGAGTTCGCCCGGATGTGCCTGCTTCTGCACGGTACACACGTGGACGTCACGCAATTCGAATGCGTGAAGGACCGGTATCTGCGCCTGCTGGAGGAGAACCCATTCTTCACCCCGGCAGAGAAGGACCGCATCGGGCGCTTCATTTCGGACGCCCCCGACACCGACACCGCCGTCCACGGCGACCTCCAGTTCGGCAATGCCATCTTCGTCGGCGACAAGCGCTACTTCATCGACCTGGGCGACTTCTGCTACGGCTATTCCCTCTTCGACCTGGGTATGCTGTATCTCTCCTGCAAGCTCAGTTCCGAGGAGTTTACCCTGGACGTCTTCCATATGGACAACGCAACCGCCTCGCGTTTCTGGGACGCCTTCGTCCCCGTGTACTTCGGGAGCGACCGGCCCCTGAAGGATGTCGAGGAGGAGATCCGCCCCTACGCCGGGCTCAAAACCCTGATCATAGAACGTGACGCCGGCATGCCGAAACCGGAATTCCGCGCCGCCCTCAAATCCATCCTATGAAACAGAAAGTAAAGAAAGACGACAGTTTCATCCGACGGTCCCGATGGACCGGCCTGATGCTGGTCCTCGTGGCCGCCGTCACGCTGGAGGCCACCTCGCTCATCCAGTTCTTCTTCTCCCAGAATGCCATCCGGCAGGAAGCCGCCCTGCGGGCGGAGAGCGAATTGGAATCCACGCGGCTGGAAATCCTGAACGTGATCGACCAGGCGGAGTCCGCCGTACGCAACAATATCTGGATCGCCCGCTGGTGCCTGAATTTCCAGGACAGCCTCTCCCTGGTCACGAGCCGGCTCGTATCGGACAATCCCGTCGTGATGGGGTCCACCATCGCACTGGTGCCCGGACGCTACCGCCGTCATCCGCTCTACGCCCCCTATTCCTACCAGGAACCCGGCCGGGACTCCGTGCTGACCAAGTCGCTGGCTACGCCGGAATACGACTACCCTTCCCAGGAATGGTTTACCAAACCGATCGAACTCGAAGATGGCTACTGGTCTGAACCTTATGTCGATGAAGGCGGCGGAGACGTCCTGATGACCACCTTCTCGATGCCCATCCGGGATGAGCACGGCGTGATTTCCGCCATAATGACCGCGGATATCTCACTGGACTGGCTGACGGACCTGGTCGGCAACATCAAGGTCTATCCCAAAGCGTTCAGCATCCTCGCCAGCCGCAGCGGCAAGCTGATGGTCTGCCCCGCTGAATCGCTCATCATGCACCGGACGGTCCAGGAAGCCGCCGACGACCTGGAAGACACCGCCGCCGCCCACAGGATCTCCCGCGCGATGCTGGGCGGCGAGACCGGCTCGGAGGACATCGTCTACCAGGGCAAGGTCCAGCACGTCTTTTACTCCCAGGTGGAACGGACGGGCTGGTCGATGTCCATCGTCATCCCGGATTCCGACATCAACGGCCACCTGCGCCGGGTCGGAGGCGTCGTTTCGCTGCTGCAGCTGCTAGGCCTCCTGATGCTGGCGCTCATCTTGCTGTCCTACGCCAGGAACCAGAGAAAGAACCGGGAACTGACCGAGAAGAAAAACAAGATAGAGAGCGAACTGCATATCGCCCGCGGCATCCAGATGGCGATGCTGCCGAAAATCTTCCCGCCCTTCCCCGAGCGGAAGGACCTGGACCTGTTCGCATCCATCGTCCCGGCGAAGGAAGTCGGCGGCGACCTGTACGACTTCTTTATCCGCGACGAGAAACTCTTCTTCTGCATCGCCGACGTGTCCGGCAAAGGTGTTCCCGCCTCGCTGGTGATGGCCGTCACGCGCAGCCTCTTCCGCACGATAGCCACCCACCAGGACAGCCCGAAACAGATCATTCAGATGATGAACGACGCAATAGCGGACAACAACGAGAGCAATATGTTCGTCACCCTGTTCTGCGGCACCCTCGACCTGAAAGACGGACATTTGGTCTTCTGCAACGCAGGGCACAATGCGCCTGAAATCATCTCCGACGGCGTCCGTCCGCTGGACGTGCTGCCCAACCTGCCCGTGGGCGTGCTGACCGGCATGGATTTCAAGGAGCAGGAGACCGTCCTGCACAAAGGAGACACCATCTTCCTCTATACCGACGGGCTTTCCGAAGCGGAGAACCAGGCCCAGGAACTCTTCGGCGAGCAACGGCTGGAAGCGACCCTGCAGCCGGGTCTCGCCGCCGTGGACCAGCTCCGGACCATGCACCGGGCCGTGCACACCTTCGTGGGCGAAGCGGAGCAGAGCGACGACCTGACGATGCTGTGCATCCGCTTCCTCGGCGGGAACGCGGAGACTGCGGAAAAGGAACGCAGCATCGTCCTGCGCAACGACATCGGGCAGATTTCCCGCCTGGCGGACTTCGTCGGCAGCCTCGCCCGCGAGGAGCAGCTGAGCGAGCCGCTGACGGTCAGCCTGAACCTCGCCCTGGAAGAGGCGGTCACCAACGTGATCATGTATGCCTATCCCCAGGGGCAGGAAGGCCAGGTGGACCTGCAGGCGGTGCGCCGGCCGGACGCCCTGGAATTCACCCTCACCGACAGCGGCAAGCCCTTCGACCCCACGGCGGCCCCCGAGGCCGACACCTCCCTGGGCGTGCAGGAACGTCCCATCGGCGGACTCGGGATCTTCCTCGTCCGCAAGATCATGGATACGGTCGCCTACCGGCGCACAAACGGCAAGAACATCCTTACAATGATAAAACACATCTGCTAAAATGGAAGTCATAATCACCACGCAAGATTCCGTCACGACGGCCCGCCTGATCGGCCGTCTGGACACCCCGGCGGCCCAGGAGGTATCCCAGGCCGTCGAACCCCTCATGGCCGCAGCGGACGGGACCATCGTCCTGGACTGCCGCGAGATGACCTACATCTCCAGTTCGGGCCTGCGGATCTTCCTGACGCTGAAGAAAGCCGCCGCATCCAAGGGCGGCAAGGTCATCGTCAAGGGCATCAGTGACAACATCCGCCAGGTTTTCATGATGACCGGTTTCCTGAACCTGTTCGAAATCGAAGACTGAAACCGTGGGACGGGGCGCCTTCCGGGCCATCCTCTTCACGACGGTCCTGCTGTGCTGCGCGCAGAACATAGGAGCGCAGGGGCGCAGGAACGTGCTGTCGGGCTATGTGCTCGACGCCGCCAGCGGAGAGCCGCTCGTACAGGCCGTCGTCTATCTGGAGGACCGGAAGACCTCCGCCGTAGCGGACCAGACCGGATTCTACTCCCTCAGCGTCCCCGCCGGCACGCATACCGTCCGCTGCTCGTACTTCGGCTACAAGGACGGCGAGGCGGAGTGCGACCTGAGCCGCTCCGTCAAGCTGGACTTCCTCCTGGAGCCTGACCGGGAAGAACTGGAGGCGGCCACCATCCTGTCCCGTTCGAAGCGCAAGGAGCTCGTCCTGCCCCAGATGGGGATGGAACGCGTGGACGCCGCCCTGGTTCGCAAGCTCCCCACCCTGATGGGCGAAGCGGACATCATCCGCATCATCCAGATGATGCCCGGCGTACAGACCCCCAGCGAGGGGGCGACGGGATTCAGCGTCCGCGGCGGCGGTGTGGACCAGAATCTGATCCTGATGGACGGCGCCCCGATCTACAACTGCGGCCATTTCCTGGGATTCCTGTCGATGTTCAACGGCGACGCCATCCGGGGCGCCGACCTGTACAAGGGCGATTTCCCGGCCCAGTACGGCGGGCGGGTATCCTCGGTGCTGGACATCAGCACCAAGGACGGGAACAAGAAACGCTTCGGCGGCAACGCCTCCATCGGACTGATCACTTCCAAGCTGTTCCTCGAGGGCCCCATCGTACCGGACAAACTCTCCTTCATGCTTTCCGGACGCCGGACCTACCTCGACCTGTTCTTCCCCCTGCTCGGCAAGCGCATCCCGGACAACACCCAGATGTTCTTCTACGACCTCAACGCCAAGCTCAGCTGGACGGCCGGCGAGAACGACCGCGTGTACCTGAGCGCCTTCAGCGGGCGGGACGTATTCGGCTTCAGCATGGCGGACTTCAATCTGGGAGACATCGTGTTCGGCAACGCCAACCACACCCAGTCCCTGCGCTGGAGCCACGTATATTCCGACCGGCTCACCTCCGACATCACGGCCTACAACTCCCTGTTCCACAACACCATCGGAGCCGACATGGACGCCGCCGCATTCGACTATCTCCAGGGCATCCGGGAGACGGGCCTCAGGGCGGGCTGGACCTGGTATCCGAACGCGTCGAACACCGTCCGGGCCGGCATCAGCGTGGCTTACTACGCCATCTCCCCGGGCACGATGGATCCCCGGGCGGACGCCACCCTCGTGAACCGCATCCACATGCCGCGGATGTTTGCCGTCCAGCCCGCGGCGTACCTGCAGAACGAACAAAAGATCGACCGTCTGACCATCCGGTACGGGCTGCGTTTCTCGACCTTCACCACCCTGGGAGAGACCGAACAGCGCTATTTCGATCCCGTCACGCACGCGCTGACGAAGGTCGTCGACATCGACCGCGGAAAGGCCATCCAGACCTGGAAGGCGCTGGAACCGCGCATTTCCGCCTCCTTCTCCATCCTCCCGGACTTCTCGCTGAAAGGCGCGTGGTCCCGCACCAACCAGTTCCTGCAGCAGGCCCGCGTGAGCATCAGCGGGAGTCCGGTCGACACCTGGTTCACCGCCTCGCCCAACGTCGCGCCCCAGATCGCGGACCAGTTCTCATTCGGGGCCAACGCCCTGTTCTTCGGCCAGGCCCTGGAATTGTCGCTGGAGGGGTTCTACAAACACAACCGCAACGCGATGGATTTCGTGGAGAACCCGGGCATCGTGCTGGACGACCCCGACCGCGAAGGACTGCTGCGTTTCGGTACCGCCCGCTCGTACGGGACGGAACTGATGCTCAAATATGATTTCGACCGGTGGAACGGCTGGCTGGCCTACACCTGGTCCCGGGCCTGGTACGACATTCCCGAACTCAACGGCGGCAGGCCCTACCCTTCCCCGCTCAACCACGAGCACGCCGTGAACTTCGTACTGAGCTACGACATCACCCGGCAGCTTTCCGCCTCCACCGAGTGGGTCTTCTACAGCGGCGCACCGACCACCTATCCGGTGGGGCGCTACCAGTACCGGGGCCGCTGGGTTCCCGTGTACGCCTCCCGCAACGAGGACCGGCTGCCCGACTACCACCGGATGGACCTGTCGCTCACCTGGCGGACCAAGGGCCGCGTGGAGCAGAAGCGCTGGAGCGGTGAGTGGAACCTCTCGCTGTACAACGTGTATGCCCGCCACAACGCCTGGGCCGTCGCTTTCAGCTACGACGCCGAGAACGCCGTTTCGCAGTCCTTCAAGATCTACCTGTTCACCCTGATTCCGTCCCTGTCGTACAATATCCAGTTCTAGCGATGAAAAGAAGCCTCCTGCTGCTGTCCGGGCTGACCGCCCTGCTCGCCGCCTGTACGGAAAAGGTGGACCTGCAGTCGGTATCCGACTACCACGACTACCTCGTCGTCGATGCCGTCCTGACCGACCGGCCGGACGCGGAACAGACCATCACCCTGTCGCGGACCGTCTCCTATTTCCACGACGAGAGCACCCCGATGGTGCAAGGGGCCCGGATCCGTGTCAACGAAGTGGCTTTCAGCGAGAAAGGCCCCGGCATCTACGCGGCGCCGGAAGGCTTCTGCTGCGAGCCGGGCAAAACCTACGAACTGCGCATCGAACTCCCCGACGGCAGTTCCTATGAGGCCAGTTCCTCGATGCCGGAGAAGGGTTTCCGCCTGGATGCGATCGACTACGCCTATGCCGGCAACGCGCAGACCGGGCTCGACAGCCTCTGGACGCTCGCCCTGTGGGGACAGGACGACCAGGTGTCCAGCTACTACCACATCACGCTGGGCGTCAACGGCAACTTCTATCCCTTCGAATTCACGGAGACCCTGGACGACAAGTACTTCAACGGGAACACGGTGGCGGGATTCCCCGTCACGACGCTCGTGCAGAGCGAGATCTTCCGGAAGCGTTACGGCGACTGCTTCAAATACCTGGAAGAGGGCGACGTGATCACGCTCCGGGCCCGGACCCTGGACAAGGGCTACTTCGACTTCCTGATCGCGCAGACCCTGGGCGGGCCCACCATTCCGATCTTCTCGCCCCAGCCGGCCAACACCCCCACGAACATACGCGGGGAGCACGTCCTGGGCTGGTTCGCCGTCTGTCCCGAATTCTCCGCCAGCGTAACGGTAGACGATCCCTTCCGACCCTATTTCAAGCGGATGTTGCCCGGCTTCTGACGGGCAGAAAAAGCCCCCCGGGCCGGAAGCACGGGGGGCGAAACGATTCACGACAAGACTACTTCGCAGGTTCTATCACGCGATAGTGGCCGCTTAAATGCATAAATGCAAAGAGGCGGAGGATTCCGTCGTAGTAGGCGTCGAAATAGCCGTCTTCATAGGGTTTGTTCTCGCTGTCCCAGAGGCGCTGCGCGAACTCACGGGCGATCTCATGGTCAGCGGCGAGCGTGGCGGCGGCCAGGGTCGAGACCAGGCCCACGGAGTGGCGCGTACCTGTGCCGCGGTACTCACCCATGCCGGCCGGCATCGCAAATTCGACCTCCGTTCCGTCCACGTTGTACTGGTCGGCGAACTCGTCGATTCCCTTGGAATAGAAGAAGTCCTGGATGGTGTTGGCGTAATTCGTCTGCCATTCGCGGTCGGCGCAGGCCCAGGAGTAGTCCAGGGCGATGTTCATCGGAACGCGCCAGGAGTCGAAGCGGAAAGCCGGCTTCATCCGCCTGCCGAAGAAAGCGGGCGTCTCGAGGAAGGAACCGTCGAAGTTGTTGGTGTCGGGGTTCAGGCCGGTCTCGGGATTGATGCTCTTGTGCAGGTACTCGCGGCTGGCCTTGGCGCACTCGCGCCAGAAGTCGGCGCGGCCGTCGTCCGCCCAGCGGGCCCAGACCTCATAGAAGGCGGGCAGGTGGTAGGACGGGTCGGTGTAGTTCACGCCCCCGCCGTCGGGCGTAAAGGCGATCAGGTGGTTTTGCTTGTTGATGAACGGCATGATGCCGTCCGTGCCGTCCTTCTCCCAGGCGGAGTTCAGGATGTACTGCGCCTCGGCGAGGTAGTTGATGTCGCCGTCGTTGCCCCAGCGGTTGGAAGCGAAGATGAGCGCGGTGACGAAATACAGTTCGCCGTCGGAGGCCGGGCCGGCGCCGCGGATGGTGCCGTCCGGGCTGAGGCTCCAGGCGAAGTAGCCCTTCATCGGGCCTTCCTGGTACTGCATGTACTTCTTCGCCCAGCGGAACAGGCGGTCGAACTCCTCCTTCTTGTCCAGCTGCACGGTAATCATCATGCCGTAGGACATGCCCTCGGTGCGGGCGTCGAAGTTCTTGATGTCGGACATGTAGGCCATGTCGTCCCCCACCTCGAAATACACCTTGTCGGGACCGTGGAAAACTTCCTGGTAGATGGACTCCAGCTTGGCGTCCACTTCCTTCTGGGGATAGCCCATTTCGGCGAATACGCTGCGGTACTTGTGCGTCTCGAAGCCCCCTTTGGTCCAGGGCTTCAATTGTTTCTGACCGCAGGAGGTCAGTACAAGGCCGCAAGTCAGCAGCAAAACCAAAAATCTTTTCATACCGTTATCTGTCTCTGAAATTCCATTTGCAGTTGTCGCTCGAGAAGTCGAACATGCCCAGGGCAACGGTGCTGTCGCCAGTGCTCATCAGGCACATCTGCCGGCCGCAGCCGCAGGCGACCTTCGTCAGGATGCGGAAGGTGCCGTCGGTCAGCTGTTCGATCCGCCAGAGCTGCTCGTCCGCGCCGGTATAGGCGGGCACGGCCACGAGTTCGCCGTCTTCCGTGGCGGCCAGGGCGCGCTCCGTCCCGGCGATGGTGATCTTGTAATAAGGAGCGCCGAGGTAGCCGCCCTTGTCGGGAACGGCCGTGACGGTCCAGCGCTGGTGCGGCCGGAACATGTAGTCGCCCGCGCGTACGTCGATCTCACCGGCGGGCCAGCCGCCCTGCACTTCCTCGAGTTTCTGTTCCTCCAGTTCGACCACCGGTTCGTTGGGATCGATGCGGAAGGCGCGCATGCCGCCCTGCTGGCGGACGAAGTTGACGGCGAGTTCCAGCGCATAGCCGCGGCGCTCGGACTCGATCTCATAGGTCCCTTCCTTGAACGGATCTGCGGCCACGGGCCAGCCGTTCTTCCAGAGAAGCGAACTGACGGCGAGCACGCTGCGGCCGCTGCGGTTGTAGTCAGCCTCGAAGTGGTAGGACATCTTCTCGACACCCTCTTCCTCGACATACAGGCCGAAATGGCCTGGGCCGGTGGCGCGGTTGCCGGCGGACAGGACCATGCGGCCGCCGCCGCGGAGCATGTCGCGGCCCATATTGTCAAGATAAGGGCCGGTCGCGCTGCGGGAGCGTCCGCAGACGATGTTGTAAGTGGAGTTGACGCCGTCGCAGCAGGTGCCGTGGGTGGCCAGCAGGTAGTACCAGCCGTCCTTGTACATCAGGCCCGTGGCCTCGCAGTCGATGGCGATGTCCACCGCCTTGTTGCCGGGCATGCGGCCGCCGGTCTTGGGATCCAGTTCAACGATGCGGATGGCGCCGAAATAGGTGCCGTAGGAGAGCCAGAGGCGGCCGTCCGGGCCCATCAGGAAGGCCGGGTCGATGGCCCAGCAGTCCTCGTCGTCACCGGCCCAGGCCACGAGTTGGGGCTCGGAGTAGCCGAAGTCCGGGGAGTCGGGATCGAGCGTCTTGGTCCACATCGTGGTCACGACGCCGCGGGTCTTGCCCTCGGTGCCCGGGAAATCGGCGCTGTAGGACACCAGGTAGCGGTCGCCGATCTTGATAACGTCGGGGGCCACGCCGCCGCCGGTGCGCACGGCACCGCTGCGCCAGGTCCAGCCGTCGTCGGACATCAGGCCGCCGGAGCCGGTGCCGAAGGTGTAGTAGCGGCCGTCACACTTGACGATCGTGGACGGGTCGTGGATATATACATTGCCGACCTGCGCAGCGGCAGGGAGGGCGAAGAGAGCCGTCAACAGGATGGCGATCAGGGAGATATCTATTCTTTTCATAGTGTCGGGTCTTTACTGGTTGGTAACGGTGAAATTCCTGTAGGGACGCCCCTGCAGATCCAGGAGACGGATGCAGAAGTCGCTCATGCCGGGGCCGTTGATGACGGCGCCGCGGATGACATTGCGGCCGGCCTTGAGGGTGACTTTCTTCGAAACGCAGTCGTCCATCACCATACGGCGGTCGCCGGAGAGCAGGATGGCCTCCTCGCCGTTGACCCACCACTTGGAACCGGAGTTGGAGCCGACGGAGAGGCGGACGGTGACGTCCTCAGGCACGTTAATCACGGTCACGGCCAGATACAGGGCCTCGGTGGGATGCAGGCCCAGGCCCGTGGCGAAGCGGTAGAGTTTCACATTGTAATTCCTACTGTCATAGCAGTGCCATGCCAGGCGGGTCTTCTTGTCCAGCTTGACCTTCTGTCCGTCCTTGGGGACGATGGTCATCTGGCCGTCGAAGTACTGCTTCGCGAACTCTTCGTTCAGATAGCTGTCGTCGAAGATCGCGTTGGTGCGGATTTCCGGCTTCGCGATCGGCTCCAGGAGCGACCAGCGGAGGATGAATCCGTCGGGGTCGGGACTGGCGGGCGTCGCGGACGCAGGGGTGAAATAATCTTCCAGGACCGGATGATGGTAACTCAGGTCCAGCTGGGCTTTCGCCGGGACTGCCGCGAAGAGGCCCAGCGCGAGGGCGGCCAGGGCGGCACGTCTGATAGGATTAAGTAACATGTTGAAATAAGGTTAAGTTGGTAAAAGGTTCCAGTTTAAGCATGGCTGATGCGGTCCCAAATATACGAAAAAAAAAGCGTCGGCACAAACATTTGCAACCCGGTTGCACGCGGCTCAGGATATCTTTGCATCGTAAAAAACAATACGATTATGGTACACGAACATCACCATCACGACCACGAGGCGGAAGGCATCCGCGGAGATATCCTCCGCATCGTCCTGTCGGCCGCGCTGCTCGCCGCAGCCGTCCTGGTCGAACGCAATACGGACTGGAAAACCTGGCAATACCTGCTCCTTTACCTGGTCCCCTACCTCGTCGCAGGCTGGGAGACGCTCCGGGAGGCCGCGGAGGCCGTCGCCCACGGAGAAGCCCTGGACGAGAACTTCCTGATGGCCGTCGCCACGCTGGGCGCCCTGGGCATCGGTTTCCTGCCGGGGGCCGAAGCACAGTTCCCGGAAGCCGTCTTCGTGATGCTGTTCTTCCGGATCGGAGAGCTCTTCGAAGGCATCGCGGAAGGCCGCTCACGCCGGTCGGTGGCCCACCTGATGGACATCCGTCCGGATTCCGCCCGCGTGGAACGGGACGGGCGGCTGCAGACGGTCGCACCGGAGGCCGTCGCCGTGGGCGAGGTCATCCTGGTCCGCCCGGGCGAACGGATCCCGATGGACGGCATCGTGCTCGAAGGCAGTTCCTCGCTGGACACGGTGGCCCTGACCGGCGAAAGCGTACCGCGCAGCGTCGCGGCGGGCGGCGAGGCCCTCTCCGGCTGCGTCAACCTCAGCGGCGTGCTGCGCATCCGCACCACCCGCCCCTTCGGCGAATCCACCGCCTCGCGCATCCTGGAACTGGTGGAGCACGCGGCAGAAAACAAGTCGCACAGCGAACGCTTCATCACCCGCTTCGCCCGCATCTACACGCCCGTCGTGGTGGGCCTGGCCGTGCTGCTCGCCCTCGTTCCCCCGTTGCTGGGCGGATCCTGGGCGGACTGGATCTACCGGGCGCTGATGTTCCTGGTGGTCTCCTGCCCCTGCGCGCTGGTGATCAGCATCCCCCTGACCTTCTTCGGCGGCATCGGAGGCGCGTCGCGACGCGGCATCCTCGTCAAGGGAGCAGCCTTCCTGGACACCCTCGCCCGCGTGCGGACCGTCGTGTTCGACAAGACCGGCACCCTCACCGAAGGCGTGTTCGCCGTCACGGCGGTGCATCCCGAAACGCTGGACGAGCAGGAGCTCCTGCACCTCGCCGCCCACGTGGAGCGCCACTCCACGCATCCCATCGCCGCCGCGCTGCTGCAGGCCTATCCCGACGAGCAGGACGGCTGCCGCGTGGAGGACATCCGCGAATTCGCCGGGCTGGGGCTGACCGCCCGCGTGGAGGGGAAGACCGTCGCCGTGGGCAACGGCGGGCTGATGGACCGGGTGGGCGCCGCCTGGCATCCCTGCCACCAGGCCGGAACCATCGTGCACGTGGCCGTGGACGGGGTTTACGCCGGGCACGTCGTCATCTCCGACCGCATCAAGGAAGACGCCGCGGAGGCCGTTTCCCGGCTGCACGCCGCCGGCATCCGCAAGACGGTGATGCTGACCGGCGACCTGCCCGAAGTCGCAGCCGCCGTCGCGGAGCGTACGGGCGTGGACGAGTTCCACGCCGGCCTGCTGCCCGCCGACAAGGTCTCGCGCGTGGAAGCGCTGCTGCCGGAAGGGACGCTCGCCTTCGTCGGGGACGGCATCAACGACGCCCCGGTACTCGCCCGCGCCGACCTGGGTGTCGCGATGGGCGCGCTGGGCTCCGAGGCGGCCATCGAAGCCGCCGACGTGGTGCTGATGGACGACCGGCCCGCCAAGGTCGCCGACGCCGTCCTGGGCGCCCGCCGTACCCTGCGCATCGCCCGCGAGAACATCGTCTTCGCCATCGGCGTCAAGCTGGCCGTGCTGGCGCTGGCCGCCTGCGGACTGGCCACGATGGGCATGGCCGTGTTCGCAGACGTGGGCGTGACGCTGCTCGCCGTGCTCAACGCGATGCGCGCATTGAGATAGTTTTACTATCTTTGCAGGATATGAGGAAAATTGTCCTGCTTCTGCTCTCGGTCCTGCTGGGGACGGGTCTGCTGCCCGCCCAGTCGCCGACCCGCGTCCGGGGAACCGTCACCGACGCCGAGACGGGCGAACCCATGCCCTACGTGTCCGTGATCTTCCTGGGGACGCGCATCGGCACGATGACCGACGCCGAGGGCGCCTTCTCCCTGGAGAACCACCGCGACTACGCCACCGTGAGTTTCCAGATGCTCGGCTATGAGACGCAGAACATCCCGGTGCAGGCGGGCCGGACGACCGACGGCCTGCAGGTCAAAATGAAACCGGACGCCTACGGCCTGCAGAGCGCCGTGGTCACGCCCAAGAAAGGACGGGACAGCCGCTACCGGCGCCGCGACAACCCCGCCGTGGAACTCGTCCGGAACGTCATCGCCCACAAGGACAAGAACCACGTCCGGTCCCTGGAGCACTACAAGTCCACCGACTATGACAAGCTGATCCTGTCGCTGGACGACTTCAACGTGGACTTCGACAGCAGCCGCTTCTGGCGCCGCTTCCCCTTCTTCGAGAAATATGTGGACACCGCCCAGTTCAAGAACACCCCGGTGCTGACGATCTCGCTGCGCGAGCAGGAAGAGCAGACCTACTGGCACCGCCAGCCGCCCAAGACGCGCACCTTCGTGGTGCGCCGGCGCCTGCTGGGCTTCGCCGAGATGCTGGACAAGGGCGGCATCGGCACCAACATCGAGGCCATCTTCGCGGATTCCGACATCTTCGACGAGAACATGGAGGTGATGCTGAACCGCTTCGTGAGCCCGATCAACTCCACCCTCGCGACGACCTTCTACAAATACTACATCACGGACACCCTGGTGGTGGACGGCACCCGCTGCATCGACCTGACCTTCGTGCCCGCGAACAACCGCAGCTTCGGCTTCACGGGGCACCTGTACGTGGTGGCGGACAGCACCTACGCCATCAAGCGCTACAGCCTGGGCATCCCGGCGCGGATCAACCTCAACTACGTCAGCGAGCTCGCCATCGAGGAGAACTTCCAGCAGATGCCGTCCGGGGTTTGGGCCTCCACGGAGAAAAACACCTTCGCCCGCTTCTACATCTTCAAGTGGATGCAGCAGCTGTACGCCCACCGAAAGCTCGTGCACCACGAATACGAGTTCTCCCCGGAGGCTTCCGCGATGCCGGACACCCTGGAGAACCACCCGGACCGCCTGGTGTACAACCCGGACTGGTGGCGCCCGGACGAATACTGGACCGGCGTGCGTCCCGTCCCCCTGAGCCCCAAGGAGCGCGTGCTGGACAGCCTGAAGGTGGAGATCCGGCGGGAGCCGCGCCTGAGCGACGCCATCGACGCCGTCGAGACGCTCACCACCGAGTTCATGCCCACCGCCCGCGACCGCAGCGCCAGCCGCTGGGACTACGGCCCGCTGTCCAGCGCCATCCACTACAATCCGGCGGAAGGACTCCGCCTGCGCATCGGCGGCATGACCACGGCCAACCTCAACCCGAAGAATTTCCTGAACGCCTACGTCGCCTACGGATTCGGCGACAAGCGGCTCAAATATGACGTGACCTACGTCCATACCTTCACCCCGAAGGACTATCACCCCTTCGAGCCGCTCCGGAACAACCTCTCGCTGAAGTACCGCTACGACGTGGAAGCCCCCGGACAGAGTTTCTCCCTGCTGGACCGCGACAATTTCATGATGAGCTCCATCACCCCGGTGCCGCTCCAGTACGTGCGGCGCGTGCAGCTGCGCTACGAACGGGAATGGATCTCGCGGCTCGGTTTCGACACGCAGCTCCGCCTGGACCGCGTGGAGCCCGCCGGCACCCTCTCCTACCTCCGTTACGACGCCGCCGGCGCCCTGGAGCCCGTCCTGCGCTACGACGACTTCAGCTGGACCACCCGGCTGCGCTTCGCTCCGGGCGAGCCCCTGTATTCCAACCGCCTGGGCAAGGAATCTCCGCTCACCCTCACGAAGGACGCCCCGATCCTGACCCTGACCCACACCCTGGGCCGCTTCGACCACACGTTCACCTACAACCGCACGGACTTCTCCGTCCAGAAGCGGCTGTGGCTGTCTGCCTTCGGCCACATCGACGCCGCGCTGCAGGCCGGCATCGTGTGGAACCGCGTCCCGCTGCCCAAGCTCTACTCCCCCAACGCCAACCTCTCCTTCCTGCTGCAGAACGACGCCTTCAACCTGATGTCCCCGATGGAGTTCGTGATGGACCGCTACGCTGAGTTTTCCGCCACCTACTACCTCAAGGGATGGATCCTGAACCGCATCCCGCTCATCAACCGGCTGGGCCTGCGCGAAGTGGTCTCCTTCCGCGCGGTCGCGGGTTCCCTGACCGAAAAGAACAACCCGCTCGCGGACGGCACCGGGCTGTATGCCCTGCCTGAAAACACGCACCTGCTGGGCAAGGCCCCGTATATGGAATACACGGTGGGCCTGGAGAACATCTTCAACATCCTCCGGGTGGACTATGTCCGCCGGATCAACTACCTGGACTGGGTACCGGACGACATGAAGCAGGGTTTCAAGGTATCCATCCACATCACGATGTAACATGGAAACACAACACAGGGACTATCTCATATCCATCGCGCTCAACGCGGGCTTCGTGATCCTGGAGGTCGCCGTCGCCCTCGTGTTCCGTTCCCTCGGCCTGCTCTCCGACGCGGGCCACAAGCTGATCGACGTCTTCGCGCTGCTCCTCGCACTGGTGGGCTTCCGCCTCGCCCGGCGTCGGGACGGCAGGGACTACGGGCGGATCTCCGCGGGCATCGCGCTGGTCAACGCGCTGATCCTGCTCGGCGCCGTGGCCGTCATCATCGTGGAAAGCCTGGAGAAGTTCTCCGCGCCCGAGCCCGTCAACGGCGCCGCCATCTCGTGGACCGCGGGCGTGGGCATCCTGGTCAGCGGCCTGAGCGCCTGGCTGCTGATGCGCCACCGCGAAGACATCAACACCCGCGCCGCCTTCCTGCACATGGCCACGGATTCGCTCCTGTCACTGGGCGTGGTCATTTCCGGAATCGTCATCAGCCTGACGGGCCTGCACGTCATCGACCCCATTGTGAGCCTGGTCATCGCCGCCGTGATTCTTTTCAACACGGTGCGCCTGCTCCGCGACGCCCTCCGGACCCTTCTTCAGAAACAGTAAGCGGGCAGACCTGCCCGCTTACTACCAGCTACTTACCGTTCCGCTCGCGCCACTGGCGGGGCGACAGGCCGGTGAGTTCGGTGAACTGACGCTTGAAATTGGACTTGTCGTCGATGCCGACCATCAGGCCGACCGTCGAGACCGGCAGGTCCGGGAACTCCAGCAGCAGGCGTTTCGCCGCCTCGATCCGGAGTTCCTTCCGCCAGCCCAGCAGCGTCTTTCCGGTGTGGATGCGGACCCAGACGGAAAGCTGGTCTGGCGACACGCCGATATCGCCGGCGATCTCCGCGACGCCGGCAAGCGCTTTGAGGTATCCCCGGGACTTTGTCCATTCGTCCACGGCTTCAGCGATACGGAGGTCCCAACTGTGTTGTTCAGCGGCAGGATTGAACCGCAGGAGTTTTAGATTCAAGATTTTTTTCATATCGTCAAGTGTTAAATTAAATGTGTATCTTTGCTCCTTCAAATAATCACCAGTACCATGTTCGATAACTTAAGCGATCGTTTGGAAAGGTCCTTCAAAATCCTGAAGGGCGAAGGGAAGATCACCGAAGTCAACATAGCGGAAACGCTCAAGGAGATCCGCCGGGCGCTGCTCGACGCGGACGTTTCCTACAAGGTCGCCAAGGACTTCTGCGACAAGGTCAAGACGAAGGCGATGGGCGCCAATGTGCTTACGGCCGTGAAACCGCAGCAGATGATGGTCAAGATCGTCCACGACGAACTGGCCGCCTTCATGGGCTCCGAACACGCGGAAGTCAACCTCAAGGGCTCCCCCGCCGTGGTGCTCGTCGCGGGTCTGAACGGCTCCGGCAAGACCACCTTCAGCGGCAAGTTCGCCCTGTGGGTCAAGAGCAAGCGCGGCATGCGCGTGCTGCTCGCCGCCTGCGACACCTTCCGCCCCGCCGCCATCGACCAACTCCGGACCCTCGGGGGCCAGATCGGCGTGGAGGTATATGCGGAGGACGGGGAGAAAGACCCCGTCGTGGTGGCCAAAAACGCCATCCAGTATGCCCGCAGGCAGGGTTTCAGCGTCGTCATCGTAGATACGGCCGGCCGCCTGACGGTGGACCGGGAACTGATGGAAGAGATTGCGACCCTGCACAGGGCCGTCTCCCCCACCGAGACCCTGTTCGTTGTGGACGCGATGACCGGCCAGGATGCCGTCGAGTCCGCCAAGGCGTTCAACGAGGCCATCGACTACGACGGCGTCGTGCTCACCAAGATGGACGGCGACACCCGCGGCGGCGCCGCGCTCTCGATCAAGGCCGTCACCGGCAAACCCATCAAGTTCGTCAGCACGGGCGAAAAGCTGGAGGCGCTCGACATCTTCTATCCCGCCCGCGTGGCGGACCGCATCCTCGGCATGGGCGACGTGGTCTCCCTCGTGGAAAAGGCGCAGGAGCAGTATGACGAGAAGGAAGCACGTGCCCTCAAGAAGAAGATCGCACACAACCAGTTCACGCTCAACGACTACTACAAGCAGATACAGCAGGTCCAGAAAATGGGCAACATGAAGGACCTGGCCGGCATGCTGCCCGGGATGGACAAGGCCCTCAAGGACGTGGACATCCCCGACGACGCCTTCAAGCCCACCGAGGCCATCATCCTTTCGATGACGCCCTATGAGAAAGAGCACCCCGAATGCCTCAACGGCTCCCGCCGCAACCGCATTGCCAAAGGTTCCGGAACGACGCTGGCCGACGTGAACAAACTCATCAAGCAGTTCGAGCAGACCCGCAAGATGATGAAGATGGCCGTGGACGGCTCGCTTCAACAGCGTCTGAAGGGGTTCCGGCGATAGATTCTCAGAAAAGCAGGCCCATATCCGCCGCCATCTTCGGCGCAACGACTTTCTCGGGCACGAAGTGCCACTCGCCGATGACGGAGCGGTCTCCGATCAGCACGGGATCGATGGTCCCGTGCTCTTTTATAAACTGGTACACCATCTCGCGGATTTCCGGGTAGCGGGCCACGATACGCGCTTCAGTCTCTTCCCGGGGGATGCCCGCCCCTTCGATGATCGTGTCCCCGCCGCCGTTGGCCCGGTAAGAGGTCATCGCCACGTTGTACCAGCCGTCAGGATCGAACGCCGAACCGTCGGAAAGGGACTGCACCTTCACGCGGCTGCCCGCCGGGCGCGTCACGTCCACGGTATAGACCAGGCCGCCGGCCGAGTCGAAGTTGTAGCTGCGGTTCACGAACGACCAGCGGGCGGCGCCAGTGCGTGCATCCGGACTGTCAGCGATCCGCAGGACGTGACTGCCCGGCGTCTGGATCCAGTGGTCGTAAGAGTATTCCAGGTAATTGACGATCTCCGAGCCCTTCATCTTCACGACAAAGAGCTGGTTCTCATAGGGATAGATCGTAAACATGTCGTTATAAATCACCTCTCCGGACTTGACGGTCCCGTTGAAGGTGAGCGGCGCGGCAAAGGAAAGCTGCGCCTCGGGAACCGCCAACTGCACGGTATGCAACAGGTTCAGATAATCGCACATCCCCGCATAGGCGTCGCGGGTGCGCAGTTCCACGGCCAGGTTCCCCACGCGCTGCAGGGTAAAGGAACGGACCTTCTCATACAGGGGGCGGAAGGCCTCCTCCATCCCGGCGTCCACCTTGGCCTTGTCCATCCGGACCGTCCCGGCCGTAACGGCCTTGGAAGGGCCGCCCTTGCGGGACGAACGCACCACGGCGTGGCCTACATAACCTGCGCGGGCGCCGCCGTTGAGCAGCCAGGTACCGTTCTCCTCCTTCACGAAGGGACGGTGGTCATGCGAACACACGAGAAGATCCACCCCGCGGAGGGTCTGCAGCAGGTCCAGGCCCTGGCTCTCCAGGCTCGAGCCGTCGCCCTCGCCGGTGCCGGAATGCGTCAGCACCACCACCACGTCGGGCTTCTCTTTCGCACGGACGCGGTCCACCCACTCCTGCGCGCAGGGAATCAGCGACTGGAATTCAATGCCGCTCCAGATGGGCTCGGACAGCCAGGCCTTCATGTTGGGGTTGGTGAATCCGATCACGGCCACCTTGAACCCGCCGCGGCGGAAAATCTTGTAGGGCGTGAAATAAGGTTCCCCGTCGGAAGTCCGGACCGCGTTCGCGGCCAGGAAGGGGATGCCGCGGCGCGCGAGCTGCGCGTCCACTTTGTCATAGACGGGGTGACCGGTCTCGATGTCGTGGTTGCCCACGGCGACCGCGTCATATCCCATATAAGAAACCAGCTGGACGAAGGCGTGTTCGCCGGTCTGTTCGACATAATTGTAATAGTAGGCGGCATTGTCCCCCTGCAGGCAGTCGCCCGCATCGAGCAGCAGGACGTTCTTCGGCCCGACGGCCCGGCGCAGGCTGTCCACCCAGGCGGAGACGGACATCAGGCTGGTCTTGGTGCCCCCGCCGTCCACATACGGCTGGTCGAACCAGGAGCCGTGGACGTCGCCGGTGGTCACGATATGCAGGGTACGCTCCCCGGGGGAGCAGGCGGCGGCCAGGACCGCCGTAAGAAGAATGGTTATCAGTCGGTTTCTCATAACGGACAAAAATACTAAATTTGCATCGAATATGAAACTGGTCACCGAAGTCAGCTGCCTGCGTCCGGAGCGCCCGCTCAGCCTGGACGAGCCCGTCTGCCTGCTGGGCAGTTGTTTTGCCGACGAAATGGCCCGGAAGTTCTCCGACGCAGGCTTCCGCGTGCTCGCGAACCCGTTCGGTACACTCTACAACCCCGCTTCGATTGCCGCGGCCGTCGCCCGGCTGGACGATCCCGTCCCGTTCCGGGAGGAGGACTGCGTGCCGCTGGGCGCAGGTGACGGCCGCACCGGCAGTTTCTTCCACCACACTTCTTTTGCCCGGAGCACGGCTGCAGAGTTCCTGAAAGCGGCCAACGCCTGCCTGGCGCAGGCGACCGGAGAATGGGAACGCTGCGGCGCCGTCATCCTCACGCTCGGCACCGCACGGGTCTGGCGTGCGCTGGAGCGGCCAGGCCGGCCCGTCGTGGCCAACTGCCTGAAGCGTCCCGCGCGCGAGTTCGCGCACGAACTCTTATCTGTAGAAGAGTGTACGCGCCTGCTGCGCGGCATCGTGGAGACGCATCCGCAGAAGCGCTTCATCCTGACCGTCTCCCCCATCCGGCACCTGGGCGAGGGGGCGCACGTGAACAGCGTGTCGAAGGCGACGCTGCACCTCGCCCTCGAGGGCGTCCTGCCGCTGGACAATGCCGGGTATTTCCCGGCGTACGAGATCCTGACCGACGAGTTGCGGGATTACCGTTTCTATGCCGAGGATCTCGTGCATCCTTCCCCGACGGCCGTGCAGATTGTCTGGGAGCGGTTCCGGGACAGTTTCATCGCCCCGGCCGACCTAGCCCGTATCCTCGAAAACGAAAAGACCGCACGCGCCGCCAAACATCGCCCGATTCGCTGATTCTTCTCCTTGTCCTCCGAGGCGGAAAAAAATAATCAAAAAAATTTGGAAGTTTGATTTTTTGTTGTACCTTTGCGGTGCACTATTGAACTAACACACTACAAAGCGATGATAAAAATTCAAGACTTAGCTTTCAGCTACGGCAAGAATGAGGTTCTCAAGAATATCTCGATGGACCTCGAGCCCGGCAGGATCTACGGCCTGCTCGGCGAGAACGGTGTCGGCAAGACGACGCTGCTGACCCTGCTCTGCGGTCTCAAGAAGACCCAGGGCGGCACCATCACCACGGACGGGCGCAATCCCTGGAACCGCGAGCCCGCCCTCCTGCAGGACCAGTACTACCTCCCCGACGAGGTCGCTCCCGTGAACGACAAGGCCATCGCCTGGGCCAAGGCCGCCGGCAAGTTCTGGCCCAATTTCAAACTGGACCGTTTCGACACCATCCTGCGCGAGTTCGAGGTCGATCCCGCCCAGAAGATGAATGCGATGTCCGCGGGCCAGCTCAAGAAGAGCTACATCGCCTTCGCCCTCGCCTGCAACACCCGCTACCTCTTCCTGGACGAACCCACCAACGGCCTGGACATCCCGTCCAAGGCACAGTTCCGTTCCGCCCTGATGAAGTACACGGCAGAAGATTCCACCATCGTGATCTCCACCCACCAGGTACGCGACCTGGAGAACATCATCGATCCGATCATCATCCTGGACCGCAGGGACGTCCTGCTCAACGCCACGGTGGAGCGGATTGCGGAGAAACTTTTCTTCGACTACGGCACCACCCTGCACCCCGACGCGCTCTATTCCGAACAGCTGCCCGGCGGTTTCATCCAGGTCCTCCCCAATACGGAGAAAGCGGACAGCAAGGTGAACATCGAAGCCCTGTTCAACACCGTCCACAAGCACAAAGAACTCGTCAAAAACCTTTTCAGCAATGAGTAACATATTCGATATCAAACGTTTCTGGAACTTCCTCCTGTACGATCTCCGTCGGGCCAGGAACAACTACGCCCTCTCCATGCTGCTGCTCGGCCTGACGCCGGTCATCCTTTACATGATCATCCAGTTCTTCAGTCTGATCTTCGGCAACGGTGTGGCCGAGATTCCCGACTCGCTCAAGATCATGGTCATGGCCGTTTCCTGCGTCATCATCATCCTCGGATTCGGCAGCAAGGTCTATGGCCAGCTGACCGAGAAGCGGGCCGGCTCGGACTACCTGATGATCCCCGCCTCCACCACGGAGAAATGGATCTCGCTGTTCCTGGTCACCTGCGTGGCCGCCCCGGTCGTCCTCGGCGTCCTGCTGCTTGCCAGCGACGGCCTGATGAGCCTGCTCTTCCCGAACAGCTACGGCACCCGGGTCCTGGACATGACGAAGATCAACGAGGTATTGGACATGGCCAAGGAGGAAGGCATCTACATCAACGCGGGTGGCCTCACGGTCATTGACTGGATGATGAACATCCTGACTTTCACCCTCGGCGCCATCTGCTTCAAGAAGGCGAAAGTGGCCAAGACCCTGCTCTGCGTCTTCGCCCTGGGCATGGTGTTGTCCACCCTGCTCGCCATCCTCCTGGGTTCCGGCAATCTCGACGCGAGCTGGTTCATGGACCGTTTCAGCACCCCCGCCCAGGCCGCCACGGCCATCAACTGGTACCTGAACATCACGTGCTTCGGCACCCTTGCACTGCTTCTGGGCGGCATCTTCTACCGCCTGCGGACCATTCAACACTAGAACCATGGAATTCGACAACAACAAACCCATCTACCTCCAGATAGCGGACAACCTCTGCGAGCGCATCCTGTCCGGGGAATTCAAGCCCGGCGGACGTATCCCCTCGGTCCGCGAATGGGGCGCCAGCATCGGGGTGAATCCGAACACCGTGGCCCGCTCCTACGAGGTACTGACGGACCGGAAGGTCATCTTCAACCAGCGCGGCATCGGATTCTTCGTCGCGGGCGACGCCATCGACGTCATCCGGGAGACGGAACGCCGCAAGTTCATCGAGGAGGAACTCCCCCTCTTCCGCGGCCGGGCGGCCCTGCTCGGCATCAATCTCAAAGATTTTATCGACTAAAAACCTGAAAATGAAAAAGATATCCACCCTCCTCGCAGCCTGCGCGCTGCTGCTTCTCCCCTCCTGCCGCTTCATCCGGTTCAGCGAAGATTTCGATTTCGACGGCGGCGTGAACGTCGTCGGCATGGGCGACTCCGGATCCGGCAACGCCATCAGCGCCAGCGACAACTACATCACCCGCAACGACGTCACGGGCGAGTTCCACTCCCTGACCTGCAACGTCCCCGGCGACGTGCAGTACGTTCCCGGCGAGTGCGCCGTCTCCCTGTACGGCGCGGACAACATCCTCAGCCACGTCACGGTGCAGAACGAGAACGGTACCCTCGTCATCAAGTCCGACGGGACGGCCTTCCGCAACATCGAGACCTTCAAGGTCAACATTTCCAGCCCGGTGCTGGAGAAGGTCTCCTGCAACGGCGCGGTGGACTTCTCCGCTCCCAGCGGCATCTCGGCGCTCGACTTCGACCTGCAGGTCAACGGCGCGGGCGACATCGACATCCAGGGCTTGTCGGCCGACAAGGCCTCCGTCACCGTGAACGGCGCGGGGGACGCCACGATTGCCGGCATCGACTGCGAGACTCTTTCTGTCGATATCAACGGAGCCGGCGACGCCACGGTAGCCGGACGCGCCGCGAACGCCAAGCTCCAGGTCAGCGGCGCCGGCGACATCAACGCCAAGAACCTCGACTGCGCCAACATCGAGTCGAAGGTGCGCGGCATCGGCCGCGTCATCAAACCGTAAGGCTGAATCTATTGCGCCTCCGTTTCCAGGCGCACGACACGGTTGTCCCCTTTCTGCTCCTCCAGGATGGACTTGCAAAGCCCCTGGAGGAGCATCAGTGATATCTCGTCCGTGCCTTCCCGGCCTACGATCCGGCCGGAGAAGTGCTCCTGCACCATCTCGACGGAAACCTTCCGGGACATCTCCCGGCAGTGGATGCAGATGTGGATGGGACCGGTGAAGGGCATCATCTTGGTGAGCATCTCCTCGACGATGAGCTCGAGCGACACGTAGAACCGGCCGAGGGTGTTGCGCTGGCAGAACCACTCGATCTCGCCGTTGAGCTTGTAGAGGTCGTAGTCCGGGGAAGCGATGTCGAAGACCAGGCTGCGCAGGTTGTTCACGAACACCTGCGTGAGCAGTTCCCGGGGATGGTCGAAGATCTGCTCGGGGCTGCCTTCCTCGATGATGCGGCCACGCTGCAGGAACAGCACCCGCGTGCTGACGTCGCGCGCGAACTGCATCTCGTGCGTGACGATGACCATCGTCCGGCCCTGCCGGGCCAGTTCGCGGATGACGCTGAGCACCTCCGACTTGCGCGAAGGGTCGAGGGCGGAAGTGGGCTCGTCGAACAGGATCACCTTCGGGTCCATCGCCAGGGTGCGGGCGATGGCCACGCGCTGCCGCTGACCGCCGGAAAGGCTGTCCGGCATCGCATGCAGCATCTCGCCCAAACCGACCATCCGGAGCAGTTCCACAGCCTTTTCTTCGGCTTCCTGGCGCGCCATCTGCCGGATCCGGACCGGGCCGAGCATCACGTTCTCCAGCACGTCCAGGTGCGGGAACACGTTCATCTCCTGGAACACCATCCCGACCTTGGCGCGCACGGCACACAGGTCCGTCCCGCGGGCGAAGATGTCCTCCCCGTCCACGTAAACGTGGCCGGCGTCGGGCTTCTCGAGCCCGTTCAGACAGCGCAGGAAGGTGCTCTTTCCGCAGCCGGAAGGGCCGATCAGGGAGACGATGTCGCCCTCGCGGATCGCGCAGTCGACTCCGTCCAGCACACCCTTGCCGTCGAAACGCTTGCTCAGCGACTCTGTCTTGATGATCGTCTTCATTTCTTCAGCAACACATCTTCGAGTTTTTCGATGCCCAGGCAGATCAGCCGGGCGAGCAGGAAGTACAGCACGCCCACGACGACCAGCGGGATCAGGGAATTATAGGTCTGGCTGCGGATGATGTCCGTCACCTTCGTCAGGTCCTGGATGGCGATGAAGCCCACGATGGCGGTGTTCTCGATCAGGGCGACGCTCTTTCCCTTGAACTGCATCAGGATCTGCCGCGTCGCCTGGGGAATCACTACATAGCGCAGCGACTCCCAGTGGTTGAAGCCCAGGGCCAGCCCCGCCTCGTACTGACCGCGCGGGACGGCCTTGATTCCGCCGAGGAAGGCTTCGCAGGCCCCGGCGGAGAAATGCAGGGAATAGGTGATGATGGCCACGACGATGGCGCCCAGCGTGGATGTGGCGAAGACCACGTAGAACATGAACAGCAGCAGGACCACCACCGGCACCCCTTCGATAAACTCGCACCAGGCGTGGCCGGCTTTCCGCAGGCCGGGCCGCCGGGAATTCCGCATCCGGCACAGCAGGATGCCCAGGATGCTTCCCAGGAAGATGGAGAAGAAAACGATGAGCAGCGTGACCCCCAGGCCCTTCAGGATCAAGCGTCCGCGGCCGTCCTCGAACAGGTTTTCCTGGATTGCGCGCCAGGGATGGCTGCGCACGTGCGCGTCCGGATCCAGGGCCACCAGATGCAGGTTGCAGATGTAATACGGGTCGGAGAAGAGGACGCTGGAACTGCGGTCGCGGGTGGGCGTGATGGCATCCACCAGGGCGTCGACCCGCCCGGACATCAGCGCCGGAATCATCCCGGTCGAGGTCATTTCAACAAATTGGACGGGGCGGCCGACCGCATCGCCGAATCGGCGCATCAGCTCCGGTTCGAAACCCGTCTCCTCGCCGTCTTCCATTACAGTCAGGCCGGACTGGCCGAGTTCGATGCCCACCCGGAGCGGCTCCCCCGCCCCGCCTTCCGCCTCATAGAAGGCGTGCGGGGCGTCCGGTCCGAACCAGTTCGCCCGCATCGCATCCAGGCGTCCGTCTTCGGCCATATCGGCGAAAAACTCATTGAACAGGGCGACCATATGGTCGTCGCCCGGGCTGAACGCGACGGCGGAACTGTCGCGGACCGGCAGCACGGACAGCTCCCGGAACGCGGGATTCCGCGCCAGCAGGTTGTCCAGGCCGGGCTCCAGGCAGACCATCGCATCGATCTTCCGGCTCCGCAGGGCCAGGCACATTGACGGGAGTTCCTCATAACGCAGGAACTCCGCATCCGGGAAGAGTTCCGGAAGTTCCGTGTGCTGCGCCAGGTTCGTCAGCACCCCGATCCGGGCACCGGACAGGTCGCCCGCCGGCCGCGCCTCCCGGCAGGAGGTGCAGGCGGAAAGGGCCGCCAGGGCCATCAGCAGGCAGCACAAGAAACGTCGCATCGTTCAAAGATACACATTTTTCGCGGATTGGCATCCGGGAGACGCAAAACGGGCGACCTTTGCGGGCCGCCCGTTTTGTTTCCGGAGCAATGTTGTTAATAAATCCTATAATAATACTTTTAAATGTTTCAGAACTTGGGGATGTCGAAGGTGGAGGCCGGGATGTTGGCGTTCTCTTCCAGTTTGGTTGCCGTATTTCCGAACTGGAACTGACCGCCGTCCGTCAGGGACTTCAGCACGATGCCGTTCCAGACCCACACGGTCTGCGACATCGTCATGCCCATCTGGGAAGACTCCATCGTGTACTTGGTGCACTCGCGGCCCAGGATGGTCTCCTTGCCGGCTTCCTTGATCTTGTTGGCCGCCTTGACCTGGTCGGTCAGATTCAGGAAGTTGATGTCGGCGCCGCCCATGCCGCCTGCGGGCATTTCCTGCACCTGCTTCTCCGCGGCATTGATCATGTAGGTCTTGCCGTCCTTGCGGAGGATGGTCATCTCCATGGCGTTGCCCATGAAGTCCATCTTCATCTTCTGGGCTTCGACGGCGCCGTAGTTGTCAAAATAGACCGTCGTCTCGCCCATCTCGGATGTCTGGGTCAGGATGCCGGACTTGATGCCGTAGCGCTTGCCGTCCTGTCCCATCGCCACTCCCGCCGCCGCGGCGAGCAGGAGAGCCACACAGATAAACTTGGTTTTCATTATCATTATAAGGTTTGTTGTTCGTTTCGTTTCCGGGAGCAAACATAGAAAAAGCGGGCCGCTTCCGGTCCGCTTTTTCGACGAATTGCCCGATTTCTTCGACGAATGGCCTTTTTCCTATTCTTCGGCGGGTTTCATCGTGGTATAGACGTTCGTCACGTCCTCGTCGTCCTCGAGCATGCCGGTGAGCTTGTCCAGGGTGGCGCGCTGCTCGTCGGTAACCTCCTTGAGGTCCACGTTGGGAATCTGCTCGAAACCGCCGGAGACCAGCTCGTAGCCGTTCTCCTCGATGTACTTCTGGATCTGGCCGTAGGCGGTGTACTCGCCGTACATCACGATCACGTTGGTGACGTTGCCGTCCTTGTCCTCCTCTTCCTGGCGGAAGAGCTCGTCCACGCCGTAGTCGATGAGTTCGAGCTCGAGTTCCTCGAGGTCCACGCCCTCCTTCTCCTTCACGCGGAAGGTGCACTTGCGGTCGAACATGAAGCTCACGGAACCGGTGGTGCCGAGCGAGCCGCCGCACTTGTTGAAGTAGCTGCGGACGTTCGCCACCGTACGGGTATTGTTGTCCGTGGCGGCCTCCACCAGGTAGGCGATGCCATAGGGGCCGAAACCTTCGTAGATGATCTCCTTGAAGTCGCCCTGCTTGCTCTCGGTTGCCTTCTTGATGGCGCGCTCGATGTTCTCCTTGGGCATCTGCTCGGCACGGGCCTCGGCCATGAGGGCACGCAGGCGCGGGTTGCCGGTCACGTCCGGGCCGCCCTGCTTGACGGCGATCGTGATCTCCTTGCCCAGTTTGGTGAAAGTGCGGGCCATGTGGCCCCAGCGCTTCAGCTTGCGCTCCTTGCGGAATTCAAATGCTCTTCCCATAAGACGAATTATTCGGAAACCCTGGCGATGTACTTGGCGATGTCGTAAGCCTCGATGGACTGCGGATAGTCGTGCTCGACGGCACGGTAGCAGGCAAGCGCCTCGGCGTTCTGTCCGAGGGCCTCGTGTGCGGTACCCTGCTTGACGAGATACGCGGCGGCGAAGACGTTGTCCGCCACGGCCACGGCGGCCTTGTAGCTGCGGACGGCGGCGGCATAGTCGCCGAGGGCGACATAGGCGTCGCCTTCGCAGGCACGGGCGCGGGCGGCGAGGATGGGCTCCTTGCCGTTGTATTTCTTCAGGTAGGAGAGGGCCTCCTCGTTGTTGCCGAGCCGGAGCTCGCAGATACCGGCGTACAGATACACGGCCTTGCCGGCCTTGGCGCCGTACTGGTCGATGATGTCGGCGAAGCCGAGGTTGTTGCCGTCGCCGCTCAGCGCGAGCTCATATTCGCCGGCCTGGAAATTCATCTCGGCGGGATAGCACTGCTCCATCGCCTCGACGCACTTGGGCTGGTAGATGAACTTCTGGTAAGCGAGGATGCCGAGACCGACCACGAGGACGGCGGCGACGATACCCCAAATCAATTTCTTGTGTTCGTTGTAGAACTGCTCCGTTGCGGACACGGTCTGCTCGATGTTTTCCTGCCGCACGGCTTCCTTGTCTTTCAGATTTTTCTGAGCCATATTCGATTATTTTGTTTTCCTTTTCAATTAGCCTGCAAAATTAGAGAAAATTCTTTAACTTTGCAACAACCCGGATGCCCTCCGGGCAGAATCTGAAACCATGGCCGTCCTTCAGAAAATAGTCATCCAGGATTTCCGCAACATCCAGTTGCAGGAACTGAACTTCTCGCCCAACATCAACTGCATCAGCGGGGGGAACGGCGAGGGCAAGACCAACCTGCTGGACGCCATCTGGTACCTCTCCATGACCAAGAGCGCCTTCTCGTCGTCCGACCGCTTCAACTTCCGCTACGGCACCTCCGCCTTCGCATTGAGCGGCACCTACGACATGCCGGGCGCACCGGCCTCGCGTTTCAGCATCCGCGTCAGCGCGGACGGCGCCCAGAAGCTCGTCAAGCGCGACGACAAGCCCTACGCGCGGATTTCCGACCACATCGGCGTGCTGCCCATCGTGATGGTCTCCCCCGCCGACACGGCGATGGTCAGCGAATCCGGCGAGGAGCGGCGCAAGTTCGTCAATTCCGTGCTCTCCCAGATGGACCGCGCCTACCTCTCCGACGTCCAGCAGTACAACCGCTACCTGCTGCAGCGCAACAAGCTCCTCAAGGCCGGCGTGTGGGACGAAAGCCTGCTGGGCACCTTCGACGAGCGGCTCTCCGCCCTCGCCCGGCCCGTCTATGAGCGCCGCGCCGCCTTCTGCGGCAGCCTGCTGCCCATCGTGCAGCAGTACTACCGGGAAATCTCCGGCGGCCGGGAGCAGGTGGGCATCGAATACCGTTCCGACCTCTCCGCCGGGGACCTGCTGGAAACGCTGCGGCAGCGCCGCGAGAAGGACCGCATCTTCCGCTTCACCACCGCGGGCGTCCAGCGGGACGACTTCCTCTTCACGATGGACGGCCACCCGATCCGCCGCTGCGGCTCGCAGGGGCAGCAGAAATCCTTCCTGGTGGCCCTCAAGTTCGCGCAGTACGAGGTGATGAAGTCCGCCTGCGGCACCCCGCCGATCATGCTGCTGGACGACCTTTTCGACAAACTGGACATGAACCGCGTGGGGAACCTGCTGCGGATGGTCGCGGACAAGGAATTCGGCCAGATCTTCCTGACCGACTCCAACAAGGTCCGCACCGAGTCCATCGTGGACTCCCTCACCTCGGACCGCAGCTATTTCGAGACGGCAGGAGGCGTCTTCACCGCCCGCCAATGAGCCGCGTCGCCCGCAAGACCGCCGTGCCCCTGGAACAAGTCATCCGGGACTACCTCAAGGCCGCCCGCATGACCGGCGGGCTCAACACCCAGCGCATCTATGCGGCCTGGGACGCCGCTTCCGGCGCCGCGCGCTATACCGTCCGCCGCTTCTACCGGGACGGGAAACTGTACATCACCGTGGACTCTTCCGTCGTCCGCAGCCAGCTGTCCTTCCAGCGGGACGCCCTGTTGAAGAAGATCAACGCCCTCCTCGCGGAGGACAGCCTGTTCACCCGGGACGACGCCCGCGTCGGATTCGTCAAAGAGCTGATCCTGAAATGAAAATCGTCATAGACCGCGCCATCCCCTTCGCCGATGGCGTCTTCGAACCCTACGCCTCGGTCCTCTACAAGGAGGGCCCGGACATCCGCCGCGAAGACCTCCTGGACGCCGATGCACTGATGATCCGCACCCGCACCCGCTGCGACGCGTCCCTGCTCGAAGGGACCGCCGTCAAGATCATCGCCACGGCGACGGCCAGCCTGGACAACGTGGACCAGGCCTGGTGTGCGGAGCACGGCATCTATGTCAAGAACGCCTCCGGCTGCAATGCCGGCGGTGTGACGAACTACGTGTTCTCCGCCCTGTACGGCACCGCCGCCCGCAAGGGAATCCCGCTGTCCGGCGCCACCATCGGAATCATCGGGCTCGGTTCCGCGGGCACGCGCGTGGAAGAAATGGGAACCCGGCTCGGCTTCAAGGTCCTCCGCTACGACCCCCTCCGGGCGGCCGTCGAAGGGTATTCCGACTTCCGCAGCCTGGACGAGGTCCTCGAAGGGTCCGACATCGTCACGATGCACATCCCGGTCAACGACACCACCCGCTGGATGGCGAACGCCGAGTTCTTCGCCAAGATGCGCCCCGGCGCCTTCTTCATCAACACCGCGCAGGGCGAACTGGTCGTGGAGGAGGACCTCATCCGGGCCATCCCCCGCCTCGGCCCCGTGGCCCTGGACACCTGGTGCCACGAACCCGACATCAACCGCGGGCTGATGGAACTGGTGGACATCGCCACCCCGCACATCGCCGGCTACACCCTGCAGGGCAAACAGACCGGCACCTCGCTGGCCGTCCGCTCCGTGGCGCGCTACTTCGGCTTTTCCGAACTGTACGAGTTCTTCCCGACCACCGATATCGTGGAGTACCGGGCCGTGGGAATCGACGCCCACGACAAGTCCCAGGGGCAGATCGCCTCGATCATCCAGTACAACTACCCCATCTTCACGGACGACTTCATGTTCCGGATGGACCCGGGCCGCTTCAGCGAGCTCCGGGCGAACTACAGTTACCGCCGCGAATTCTATTTCTGAAACCACATAAAACACGAAACGATATGGACAAAGCCACTATGAATGCTCAGATCGAGCGCTTCCGAAAAGGTTTTCCCTGGCTGTCGATCGTCGCGCCGGCCACCCCGGAGCGCGGCATCGAGGTGCTGACGGAGGAGCAGCAGGACGAAGCCGTCCGCTACGCCGAAACGGCCGAAGTGAACGGCCGCTGCAAGTTCGTGCCCGCCTCCGGCGCCGCCTCCCGCATGTTCAAGGACATCTTCGCCGGGATGGACACGCCCAACGCCGCCACGGAGAAGCTCGCCGCCAACCTGGAGAAATTCGCCTTCTACACCCCCGAGGTGTTCGGGGAGGCCCCCTTCGATCCCGCCGACGCCGCCCGCAAGCTCCTGACGGACGCCGGCCTCGCCTACGGCAGCAAGCCCAAGGGCGTGCTGAAGTTCCACCGCTACCCCGACGAAGTCCGCACCGCCCTGGCCGAGCACTTCGTCGAAGGACAGGCGTATATGCGCAACGCGGACGGCACGGTGGACCTGGTCGTGACCATATCGCCGGAGCACCGCCCCCTGTTCGAGGCCGCCGTCGCGGACATCAAGGAAGAGTATGAGGCGCGCTACGGCGTGCGCTACAACGTGACCTTCACCTACCAGGCCAAGGAGACCGACACCCTTGCCGTGGATGCGGAAGGCAAGCCCTTCCTCAAAGAGGACGGCAGCATCCTCACCCGCCCGGCTGGCCACGGCGCCCTCATCCACAACCTGAACGCGCTGGATGCGGAGCTCGTGAGCATCAAGAACATAGACAACGTCTGCGTGGAACGCATGCAGCCCGCCACCTACCGCTGGAAAAAGGTCCTGATGGGCCGCGCGCTGGAGCTGCGCGACCGCATCCACGGTTACCTCTTCGCCCTGGACCAGCTGACGCTGATGCGCAAGCAGATGTCCGACTTCGCCTTCATCCCCGGCAACAACGTCTACCAGGACGACCCCTTCGCCACGCCGGAATGCCAGGAGCTCTGCAACGAGATCGAGGACTTCCTTCGCGACGAACTCTGCATCGAGATCCCCGAGCCCAGGGACAGCCGCGACCGCGCCGAGATGCTGCGCGCCAAGCTGGACCGCCCCATCCGCGTGTGCGGCATGGTCAAGAACCTGGGCGAGCCGGGCGGCGGCCCCTTCATCATCCGTGACAAGGACGGCTCCACTTCCCTGCAGATCCTCGAGGGCGCACAGATCAACCCCGACGACCCGCAGGCCGTCGCCGCCCTGAAGGCCGCCACGCACTTCAATCCCGTGGACCTGGTGTGCATCCTGCGCCGCAACGACGGCACCCAGTTCGACCTGCTGGACTACGTGGACGAGGAGACCGGCCTGATCAGTTCCAAGAGCTACCAGGGACGCGAACTCAGGGCGCTCGAGCTCCCGGGCCTGTGGAACGGCTCCATGTCCGACTGGAACACCCTCTTCGTGGAGGTCCCGATCGAAACCTTCAACCCCGTGAAGGTGGTGCTGGACCTGCTGCGCGACGCCCATCAGTAAAGAAAGGGAAATGGAGCAGGAAAGAAGCGTGGACAGGCTCTCCCGTCTGATCGTCGGCACGGCGATATTCACCGTCATCGCACTGCTGTGCTGGTATTTCCGCAGCGTGCTCGTGTATATCATCGCGGCCTTCGTGGTCTCGCTGATCGGGCAGCCCGTCATCCGGCTCCTGCGCCGCATCCGCATCAAGGGAAAGAGTGCGCCGGACTGGCTGCTCGCCATCTTCACGCTCCTCGTCATCATCGGCCTGCTGGCCCTCGTCGTCACCCGGATCGTCCCGATCGTTTCCGGCATCGTCCGGGTGGCGGCCAGCGGCAGCCAGAGCCTTCCGGACGGCAGCCTGAGCGACCGCGTGAACGAATGGCTCATCGCCACCTTCCCCGCCCTGGGGCCCGATTTCGACGCCGTCGCCCTGCTGCTGGAGGAACTCAAGGGCATCACCAGCCTGTCTTCCGTGTCCGGCATCCTCGGCTCGCTCGCCTCGGCCGTAGCGGGCGCGGTGGTCGGCACCTTCGCCACCGTCTTCATCTCCTTCTTCTTCATCAAGGACGGGCGCCTGTTCCGCAGGATTGTCTCCGCCCTGGTGCCTGACCGGCAGGAGGTTTCCGTGAACCGGGCCATCCTGGAGATCGAAGGCCTGCTGTCCCGTTACTTCGTCGGCCTGATCATCGAGATCCTCGGGGTGATGCTGGTGGACTTCCTGCTGCTCTGGCTGATTGCCGGGATCGGCGTCCGGAACGCCCTCGGCATCGCCTTCATCGCCGGCATCCTCAACGTCATCCCCTACGTGGGCCCGTTCCTGGGCGAGGTCATCGGCGTGGTGCTGTGCGTCATCCTGAAGTACAGCACCGGCGTGGGGCTTGCGGTGGATATCGGCTGGTTCGCCGTCATCGTGTTCGGCCTGATGCTGGCCGCCCAGCTGGTGGACAACTTCGTGTACCAGCCGCTCATCTACTCCACCAGCATCAAGGCCCATCCGCTGGAGATATTCATCGTCCTGCTCATCGCGGGCAACATCGGCGGCGCCCTCGGCCTGCTGGTGGCCATCCCCTCCTATACCGTCCTCCGTGTCATCGCCAGCCGCTTCTTCTATCACTGGAAGCCGGTGCGGCGCCTCATCCCGAACCGGGAGCAGGATTCCTCCGAAGACGAAGAGGCCGAGATGGGCCGTTCCTGAGCGGCGGCCCCCTGTCACTCCGAGTGAACGCAGCAAATCGAGAAATCTATTTTGATTATTTGAAAAAAGTTGTAACTTTGCAGTCCCTTTCGAGGGCATCTGGGTGTGGCGCAGTTGGTAGCGCACCTGGTTAGGGACCAGGAGGTCGCTCGTTCAAGTCGAGTCACCCAGACAAACAAAAATCAAGCACTTACAGCGGTGCTTGATTTTTGTTTTTAGGGGACAGTCGCAGTTTTTAGTAAGGGTGTGAAATGTTAGGGGCGATCTGACCGGTCACACGGTCCGTGTTGACGGTGATCGTGGTCTAGGCGCCCGCAAGCAGAGGCAGGCCCAGGCAAATGAAAGAGAGGATTCTTTTCATATCGTGGTCGGTTAGTGTTATTTGGTTTTTACTCTAAGAATAGTGAATGAATTAGGCTTGAAAGTCATCTCGAATGATTTTGAGAACTTGTTGTAAAGGCTTTCAACAGGATGGATCTTGTCCGGATTGTCGAAATCGTTTTCATCGTACAAGGAATCGGCGGACAAGGTGATGACTTTGCCCTTTGACTCGACAGAAGCGACGTTGGAGATGTTGATGGCGGCACGGAAAGGCTCGTTGAGGGCGTTGACAACCTTGATGATCATCTCTCCGCTGTCTCGGTCATAGCCGGCGAGGGCATATCTCTTCTGCAAGGGCTTGTATTCCGCCTTGCCTATCTCGTTGCCGTCGATGAAGCAAATGATTTCGGCTCCGTTGACGGCGACCTTCACCTCATGCCATTCATCTGCAGGAAGCTCAAGCTCGTTGCTGAGAGTACCAAGCGAGATGTTGGTGTTACCTTCGACCATAACAACGGATGCGGTATATTTCGGTGCAGTTGTACTGACAGGGGCTGCGCCTCTGAACCTGGGAGCGCTTACGTTGAAAGAGAGGTAGTTCCTGTCATCCTTGACGGCGAAGCGTATACCGAAGCTGCCAAGGCTGTTCTCGAACTTGACCTTTGCCGCTACTTCGAAATTGCCGGATGCTCCTGAAACAGAAGTGACCCAGCCGCCGGCTGACAGCCTTGGAGGTACATTCTTGTTTGTTCCCGGTATATAGAGATTTGGCTCGACCAGGTAATTGAGGTCTTTGAATTCTCCGGTGGCGTAGCCTTCGGCGGTCTTGTCCCAAGAGCCCTGCTCTTCCCAGTCGCCCGCCGTTGCCTGACCGTTGATGGTGAAGTCCTTCATTTCGACCTTTGAACCCGGGGCGTTCACGCTGGCTGCGAATCCGGTCTTGCCTTCAAGCTTCAAAGCGGTCTGTTCAAGTGCGAGCTTTGTGCCGAGAATGACATCAGGACGGTTGTGGCTGAACATACACTGTACGTGGTATGAGGTGCGGGGCACGACGATGTTGTTCTTGAAGCGGATGAGGTTGGTCGGCCACATCTGGAAATCAGTGTTTTCGAGGATAGGGGCGAAAGACGCGATTTTCACAAGATCCGAGTTCCTTTCGATGCCGAGCATAAATGAAGCTTCAGCGAGAGCGCCTTCGAGCGTGCCCGGACCCACACCGCTGTTGACGGCATATTCGCCTACATATACTTCGTAGAGACCGCGTGGTGCGTTGTCGAAAACATCTGTGGTGTTGAAGAACTGTTCCGGGCGGACATAGTAGTGAGGATCGATCATTTCCACTGTCCCCGCGTCGTAAGTGTCAGGAACCGGCGTGAGGCGGTTGTGGGTGCTGATGTACTTGATCTGAGGGTATTTCTCCTTGAGCCGCTTGTAGATGTAGCTGTAGTGCTTTGCATACTCATCGCCCGAATTCTCGTTCCCGATCTCTATGTATTTGAGGTGGAACGGTTCAGGGTGTCCGTTCCTGGCCCTGACTGCGCCCCATTTTGAGTCGGCGTCTCCGATAGCATATTCAATGGCGTCAAGATGGTCCTGGATGAGCTGGTCCATCTCGTCAAGTTCGAAATAGTCACCGTTGCGTACTACACAGGACAGACCGGCGTTGATGACGAACATAGGCTCGGCTCCGATGTCTTCGCAAAACTGGAGGAAATCGTGGTAGCCGATGCTGCAACTGTTGTGATAGCCCCACAAGTCCATCTTGCCGACACGGTCGATGCGGTCTCCGATGGTCTCCTTCCACTTGATGCGGTCCTCCATGGAGAGTCCTTCGACGATGCATCCTCCCGGCCAGCGGATGAATGAAGGCTTGATGTCGGCAAGGGTCTGCGCTATATCCTTTCTGAGGCCGTGGCCCATAAAGGTCTCCTGAGGAAGCAGGGAGATGTAGTCTATGAACAACGGGCCTTGGCCGTCGAACTCCATCACGAGTTTGGCCTTGTTGTCGGTAACTCCGCTCTCTACGACAGCCTCATACTTGTTCCATCTGCCGTTCTTGTCGAGGTCGAAGGTCTGCGAGAAAATCTCCTTGCCGTCCTTGCCGATGATGGAGGCTTTCACGTTTCCATCGTATGCAGCTGTGGCGCGGGCGTAGAATGAGAAGTTGTATTTGTCTCCGCTGACCATATTGAGGCCGGCGTATCCTTCGTTGGTGATTTTCGCACCGCTGCCCTTGATGTCCAGCCGGAGGTTGTTGGCGTTGCCCTTGCTGACAGGGTCGGTGCTGACAACTGTCATCGTCGCGGTAGATGAAGCCAACGGTTCGAGGCTCCAGCCCTCAGCCTTGTTCTGAGGGTCGAAATGATAGAAGATGTACCCCTTCACCCGACCGGACTGATAGTTGGGCTTTGCGGGACCGTGGATTTCGTCGCCTATGACAACACAGTCATCAGGGACGTCCTTCTCCTCAAAGCCCATATTGTAAATCATCTCAGGCCAGAGGCCACCGTCACCGGAACGGCTGATTTCTTCGATGAAAATACCCCAGAGGTCTTGAGGGAATTCTGTGATCTCATCTGCCATATCGATATCAATGACAGATCTCGATACGTCGGAGCAGTTGCATAGAAGCAGGCACAGACACAAAAGCGCGAAGAATTTGTTCATATTATGTAGTTAATGAGGTGAATTCTAATTTGAAGTGCAACACACTTCAAAAGTCAAAATTAAATAATTGTTTACAATAATTCAACGGTATCCTGTAATCCAATGACTTACGGGGCCTGTGGTTAAGTTTCCATTCGATCTCGGCAAGCATCTCATCTGTCAGCTCGCTGAAATCCGTGCCTTTCGGAATGTACTGGCGTATCAGCCCGTTCGTGTTATCGTTTACACCCCGCCCCAAGAGTGGTGTGGGCTTGCGAAGTAGAACTCGGCATCGAGTCGCTCGTTCAAGTCGAGTCACCCAGACAAATGAAAATCAAGCACTTACAACGGTGCTTGATTTTTGTTTTTAGGGGACAGTCGCAGTTATTTCGCAGTTTCAGCGTGTTTTAACCCCCATTTAGCCCTATTCAAAGCAACTCGACCAGGGCTGCTGCATTCTTGCCCTCTCCGATTATTATTCCGAGCCAATAGACTAATGCATCGTCGGTCTTCGCCCCGGCCACGCCCCCACCGCCCGGCTGTACGACTTCCGTGGGAAGTATCACTTTTTTGATGATGGAACGTGTAATGCTGGCCTATTGGCCCAAGGGCATCTCGGTGATCGAAAACGACAGAATCCAGTTGAGCACGTACATAGGCAAGCCGCAACTTATTCCTGTTGATGAATTATCCATCACCGAAATGCCGGATTCAGTTTCAGGGTCATGAACCGGTGTCGATGTGGGCGGCGGGGTCGGTCATTATGCTTTTGCAAAAATGATTACCTTTGGAATCAAATCATCAAATACCGAACCATCATGGGAAGCGACAGATTCGACATTAAAGAAAAGGAAATGGTCAGCATCATGACCGAGACGATCGTGATCGTCGATAAGGAAACGGGGTGAACTACCTCTATGTCGGCCGCGGTTACGGCGGAGGTCTGACCCCGCTCCTTGACGCCGATGGCAACCTGGTCGTCACCAGGTAGGCTTTCAATCGAGGAGGAAAGCACCTGGCAGAAAAAGAAATCCAGCCAAAAGGCCAAGCAAGGCACTTTGGCTGGATTTCTCCGTCAGCAATAAAACCAGGGCCGCTTAAATAACCGAAAGGCTCAAACGATACATCATTCCCTGGCTGACCGGAAAATCGGTCGAGATAACTTTTGCGCCGAGTTTGGGATTGCTGTTATAATCCGGGTAACGGTTTATTGCCGTAGCTACGGTAACAATCAACTTACCACTAAAGTACGCTCCCGGAACAGGCACAAAGGGTACGTAAAGCGTCAATTTGCCGGATTCGGGAACTTCGATACCGCTACCATATTCACCTAAAAACAGTTCGGTATCTTCCCTGGCGGTTAGCTGATCGACAGGCCAGATACGGGCATAACCGCTGGCAAAGACATCTGAATCACTGACGGACTCAATCTTTATACCATACACTTTTTCGGGCAACTCTCCCCCAATTGTGAGGTCAACTTTCAAAATGCTCTGATAAGGAGTCAGATTCACAACGAGTTGGCCTTCCTCCGAAATCTCACATGCGTTAATCATGATAGGCTCCTCTGCCAAATGTGAATAGTCTGCGTTTGCGGTCTGCGTCATACCGCCCGTACTGAAATACATAGTATATTCGCCAAACTTGAATCCACGCAGATTCGACTCCGGCGTACGCCAGTCTCCTTGCACTTCCACACGGTCAACCAAGGCAGGATATACGGCGACAAGTGTCTCGCCTGCATTTGCGGACAGTTCACCGGAAAACTCGGCCGACTTCCTGCCTTCCGCTCCGGAACTGGTGAACTTGTCGATGGTCAAAACCCGTCCTTCATCATCCAAGGAAACGATGGAAATGGATTCTTCCGCATCCCAGGAGCCTTTCAGGACATTTCCATTCTCCGTAAAAGACAGTTTGGTATCCGGGCTGCCGATCGTCGCCGTCAGCGTCATGGGGATGCCGGTTTTCACTTCCGGCTCGTCAGCCGGAGCCAGTTGCTTGTTGCAGGAGATTGCCGCCACCAGCGACAGGCCTGCCAGAATGAGATAATTCAATCCTTTCATTTTCTGGTTCTCCTTTTGATTAGTTGATTTCTCCGCCATCGCCGAACTCGGGAGCGCTGGTGGCAATCATGCCCTCAAGTTTGATTTCCAGTTCCTCGCACCTGGGCGAGGCGTACTGCTCTTTTGTTTGTGTAATCATCGTTTATTGATTTGATCATTGATACGCGAAAAGCCCGGCACTTCCACTCCGAAAGTGCCGACGTAAATAGCAAATACCTGGTTTACAACAAGTTAAATACCCCCCCCTATTGGAAAGAAGAGTCATCAAGAATCGATATGAAGGAGTGAAGGACATTCCCCATTCAAAATACAACTTTCAAAAATAATGATTATATGTCCAAAATCCAAATGGGAAATAATCATTACATTTGCATTATCGCGATGAAAGAGCACATCCAAAAGACCAATGCCGTCCGGCTACTGGAGACCGCGGGGATTCCGTTCGGCCTCGTTCCCTATGAAGTCGATGAGAACAACCTGGCGGCGGACCACGTGGCGGCGCAGCTGGGAGAGCCGGTCGGGCAGGTATTCAAGACGCTGGTCCTGCGGGGAGACCGCGGAGGCCTGTTCGTCTGCGTGATGCCCGGGGATATGGAAGTGGACCTGAAAGTGGCCGCCCGCATCTCCGGCAATAAATCCGCGGCGATGATCCACATGAAGGAGTTGCTCCCCGAAACGGGCTACATCCGCGGCGGGTGTTCTCCAATCGGGATGAAGAAACCCTTGCCGACCTTCGTCCATGAGTCGGCGCTGCTGTATGACTACATCTATGTCAGTGCCGGCGTGCGCGGCCTCCAGATCCAGATCGATCCGCAGGCGCTGATCTCCTTTATCGGGGCAGAAATCTATCCTTTGTAAACCGGCGGGGAAGGTCTCCATTTTGCCTGGATACCTTCCCCATCAAAATGGCGTCGGACGCCCGTCAGGGTCGGATTGAATGGGGAAGGTCTGCCACCTGATTGAAGACCTTCCCCATGCGAGCGGTACTGATAAGCAATTTTGTTTTATTACGGGTAATGCGTATCTTTAAACCGATAAAGTAATGTCTTTCAAAGTAAGCGATATCATCACCATCCCGCCGCAGGCGTTCAACTCGGATCTTCAGCGTCAGGTCTATACGGCCTTTGCGTCGCTGGGGATTCCTTTTGGGCGCGTGGATACGGATCCGGGCCTGACGATGGAGGATTGCCGGCACATTGATGCGAAGATAGGTACGCGGATCGTGAAGACCCTCTTTCTGTGCAATCGGCAGCAGACGGAATTCTATCTGTACGTGACGACGGATGACAAACCATTCGTCACGCGGGAGTTCTGCGGCGCGCTGGGTATTTCGCGGGTTTCCTTCGCCTCGGCGGAGAAGCTCTGGGAGCTGACGGGGGTTCAGGTGGGTGCGACGACCATCCTGAGCGCCATCCTGCCGCAGGCTGCCGGCGTGCATCTGGTGATGGACCGCAGCGTGGCGGAAACGGAGTGGTTCGCCTGCACGGACGGTACGGCCACCTGTTTCGTAAAGATCCGCACAAAGGACTTGCTCGAAAGGTATCTGCCCGCCACGGGGCATGGTTTGAGATTCATAGAGGAGAGTTAATTGAGTTTGAGTCAATTAATAGAATATGTTGGGAGCAATTACCGGGGACGCCATAGGCTCGGCCTATGAATTCTGCAACACAAAGGATTATAACTTCACGCTCTTCCTCTCCGAGAGTGCCTATACTGACGACAGCATCATGACGATGGCGGTGGCTCAGTGGCCTTCGATGACAGGTACGGCCCCCTCCACTACAAATCCGCGTCCGGACTCCATCCATACGGTTCGTGGGGCAACGGCTCGGCGATGCGCGTGAGCGCGGTGGGCTGGTAAGACCAAAGAGGAGATATGCACGTACATCGAGCAGCGCTTTGGATACGATCTGCATAAGACCTGGGCATACTGGCACCCGATCTACAGATGGGAAGACAGCTGCCAGGGAACGGTGCCGCAGGCGCTGATATGCTTCCTGGACTCATCCGACTTCGAGGATGCGATCCGCAAGGCGGTCTCGCTGGGCGGCGATTCCGACACGCTCGCATGCATTACCGGCGGCATCGCGGAAGCGTTTTATGGCGGCGTTCCCGAGAAGATAGCGCTACGGGTACTGGAGAAGGTACCGGTGGCGTTCAAGAATATTCTGGAAGCGTCAAGGAAATTTACGGCATATAAGATATGAAGACTCCTTTCCTGCCAGCGGCTCTGCTGACGATGGCTGCCATCCTCGCGGATACAGTTTCGGTAAAGATAATAAAAGCTTGGAAAGGAATACGTTTCTCTTCAAAAAAAGTTTTACCACGACTCCGTTCTTTTTTCTTCCCGTTTTATTTACTATCTTGCGGGATAATTCGGGCACTCCGCCCGAGCGTGCACCACTTATGAAAAGAATCCTGTCCCTCTCCCTGCTGATGGCCCTGTGCCTCAGCCTCGGCGCCCAGCAGCAGCGGCCCATCGTCCGCCTGCTCGCCGAAAATCCCGACCGGGCCACCAACAACATGCACTCCTATGAGTTCGACCCGATCGTGGACACGCCCGCCCCGAAGGGCTTCAAGCCTTTCTACATCTCGCACTACGGCCGCCACGGCTCCCGCTACGAGCAGAACTCCACCTTCGCCCGCAACGCCCAGGGGGCATTCTACGTGCTGGATTCCCTCGGGCTGCTGACCGATGCCGGTAAGGCGCTCCGCGCCGACGTGGAAGCGGTCGTGGAGGCCCACAAGGGCATGGAGGGGTCCCTGACCCCGCGCGGCGCCCGGGAGCACCGGATGCTGGCCGCCCGGATGTTCGATCGATACCCGTCCGTGTTCAAGGACAAGTCCCGCAAGGAAGTGAACTGTTTCTCCAGCACCAATTTCCGCTGCATCATGAGCATGTGCAACTTCGCCAACAGCCTCCAGCAGAAGTTCCCCTCCGGCGAGTTCACCTTCACCAGCGCGGAAAGGTTCATGAGCTACATCAACCCGAGTTTGAACGTACGCAGACCCGGCCAGCCCGCCCCCCAGCGACCCGCCCTTCCTCCGGGAGGCTTCCCGGGCATGGGCGGCCGACCCGCCGAGCAGCGTCCCGCCTACGCGCCGGCTCCCGGCGTTCCGGGCTATGACTTCTCGCGTTTCCTGCGCCCGCTGTTCACCGACATAGGCGCCGCGATGCGGGTGCTGGGCAATCCCGAGCCGTTCGTCCGCGCCATCTTCACCACCGCCGGCTTGTGCCAGCTGATCGACTTCATGGGCATCGACATCTACCACCGTTTCACCCCCGAAGAACTTGCCTACCTGTGGGTTGACGGCAACAACAACATCTACCGGATGTGGGCCGGCTCCACCGAGAACGGCGATGTGATCCGCTACGCCATCCGCCCGCTGCTGATGGACTTCGTGGAGAAGGCCGACGCCGCCCTGCAGCCGGACAGCCACCGCGCGGCCGACCTCCGCTTCGGCCACGACACTTCGATCCTGCCGCTGTTCGCCCTGCTCGGCATCGACGACCCGCAGCACCGCAACTTCTCTTTCCGGGAGGCCTCCCAGCACGACTGGTACGCCTTCTTCCAGGTCCCGATGGCCACCAACTGCCAGATGATCTTCTACCGCAACAAGAAGGGAGAAGTCCTGACCAAGGTCCTCTACAATGAGAAAGAGGTCCTCCTGCCCGGCATCGAACCCGTCTCCGGCCCTTACTACCGCTGGCCCGAGCTCAAGGCCCATTTCATCGCGCTGTGCGAGAAGGCTGCCGAGCCCTGGACGCGTGCCGGAATCGCAAATTAGGAAATCCGGTAATTAACCATTATCTTTGTTTGATTTTTCGCTTTACACCATATGAGCATCCAGCAAGACAAAATCCGGGAACTGGTCGAGCGGCGCGCGAATGCCAGGCTTGGCGGCGGGCAGAAACGCATCGACGACCAGCACAAGAAAGGCAAACTCACCGCGCGTGAGCGACTCGCCCTGCTGCTTGACCCGGGCAGCTTTGAAGAATTCGACATGTTCGTGCAGCACCGCTGCACCAATTTCGGGATGGACGCAAGCCATCCGGACGGCGACGGCGTTGTCACCGGACAGGGCACCATCGACGGCAGGACGGTCTTCGTCTTCGCACAGGACTTCACCGTGAACGGCGGGTCGCTGAGCAAGACGATGTCCGAGAAGATCTGCAAGGTGATGGACATGGCCGTCCGCGTGGGCGCGCCGGTGATCGGCCTCAACGATTCGGGCGGCGCCCGCATCCAGGAGGGCATCGATTCGCTGGCCGGCTTCGGCGAGATCTTCGAGCGCAACATCCTCGCCAGCGGCGTTGTGCCCCAGATCAGCGGCATCTTCGGCCCCTGCGCGGGCGGTGCGGTGTACTCCCCCGCCCTGACGGACTTCACCCTGATGGTCCAGAACACCTCCTACATGTTCCTCACGGGCCCGGCCGTCGTCAAGGCCGTCACCGGCGAGGAAGTGGACCAGGAGAACCTCGGCGGCGCCTCCGTGCACGCCTCCAAGTCCGGCGTGGCGCACTTCAGCGCCCCGTCCGAGCAGGAAGGCATCGAGACGATCAAGAAGCTCCTCTCTTTCCTGCCCCAGAACAACCTCGAGTCGGCACCCGTGCGCGAGACCGCCGACCCGGTGAACCGGGCGGACGACCTGCTCAACGACATCGTTCCCGACAACCCCAACAAGTCCTACGACATGTACGGCGTCATCCACAGCATCGTGGACGACGGCGAGTTCTTCGAGGTCCACAAGGACTTCTCGAAGAACATCATCGTCGGCTTCGCCCATATGGGCGGACGGAGCGTGGGCGTCGTGGCCAACCAGCCAGGCGTGCTCGCCGGCGTGCTGGACATCAACGCCTCCCGCAAGGCCGCGCGCTTCGTGCGCTTCTGCGACGCGTTCAACATCCCGCTCGTGACCCTCGTTGACGTCCCGGGCTTCCTGCCGGGCACCCAGCAGGAGTACGGCGCCATCATCACCAACGGCGCGAAGCTCCTCTACGCCTACGGCGAGGCCACCGTCCCCAAGGTCACCGTGACGCTGCGCAAAAGCTACGGCGGCGCGCACATCGTGATGAGCTGCAAGCAGCTCCGGGGCGACGTCAACTACGCCTGGCCCACCTCCGAGATCGCCGTGATGGGCGCCGACGGAGCCGTGGACATCCTCTATGGCAAGGAACTCAAGGCCGAGACGGATTCCGCCAAGAAGGCGGAGATCGCCGACGCGCGCAAAAAGGAATACAACGACCTCTTCTGCAACCCTTACCAGGCCGCGCAGAAGGGCTATATCGAAGACGTCATCGAGCCGCGCAACACCCGCTTCCGCGTGATCCGCGCCCTCGCCGCACTCGAAGGCAAACGCCAGGAAATCCCCGCGAAGAAACATGACAACCTTCCTTTATAATCTCCTGCCGCTGACCGCCGGCGGAGACAGGATGGCAGAGATCGATCCGCACGGCTGGACCCTTACGCTCATCAGCGTCAGCGTGGTCTTCGCGGCGCTGATCGTCCTCTACTTCATATACAACTTCTCCGGCAACATCTTCTCCGGCAAGTACAAGCGCGCCCCCAAGCCCAAGAAGGCGAAGAAGGGAGAGCTGGACGGCGCCGTGGCGGCCGCCATCGCCCTCGCCCTGGAGGCGGAGGCGGGCGGCGAGGCCGAAGCGGCCATTGCCACGGCCCTGCACCTGTTCCTGTCCGACGCGGTCCACGACATCGAGCCGGGCATCGTCACCATCCGGAAAGCCTCCTCGGCCTGGGATGACAAGCAGTTGAATTTCAGAAAATTACCCAGAAAATGAAAGAATACAAGTTCAAGATCAACGGCAAGGAGTACAACGTAGCCGTCAACGGAATTGAAGGAAAGAACGCCGACGTTACCGTCAATGGCGTGAACTATCAGGTCGAACTCGAAAACGAGGTCTCCCCCGCCGTCGCAGCGGCCCCCGCGGCTGCCGCGCCTGCGGCCCAGGCGGCCCCGGCTGCCGCCGCCCCGAAGCCGGCCGGCGCAGGCAAGAAGATCGAAAGCCCGCTTCCGGGCGTCATCGTCTCCGTGGACGTGAAGGAAGGCCAGGCCGTCAAGCGCGGCCAGAAGGTCGCCGTCATCGAGGCGATGAAGATGGAGAACGAAATCCTCGCCGAGTGCGACGGCACCATCACCGCCGTCCACGTCAAGCAGGGCGATTCCGTACTCGAAGGCGCTGACATCGTAACGATCGGTTGATGGAAAACATAATCAACAGCCTACAGCAGTTCTGGCAGTTCACGGGTTTCGCGAACTGCACCTGGCAGCACCTGCTGATGATCTGCATCGGCCTGATCTTCATCACCCTGGGTATTGTCAAGCACTGGGAACCGCTGCTGCTCGTACCGATCGGATTCGGTATGATCATAGGCAACATCCCCCTGTTCTTCGACCCGGTCACCGGCGTCGGCCTCAAGATCGGCATCTATGAGGAGAACTCCGTGCTGAACATCCTCTACCACGGCGTGAAGAACGGCTGGTACCCGCCCTTGATATTCCTGGGCATCGGCGCCATGACGGACTTCTCCGCCCTGATCTCGCAGCCGCGCCTGATCCTGATCGGCGCCGCCGCGCAGATGGGTATCTTCGGCGCCTACCTGCTGTCGCTGCTGCTCGGCTTCGCCCCCAATGAGGCGGGTGCCATCGGCATCATCGGCGGCGCGGACGGCCCGACGGCCATCTTCCTGAGTTCCAAACTCGCGCCGGAACTGATGGGCGCCATCGCCGTGTCGGCCTATTCCTACATGGCCCTCGTGCCCGTGATCCAGAAACCCATCATGCTGCTCCTGACCACCAAGAAGGAGCGCTTGATCCGTATGAACAAGCCGCGCGTCGTGAGCCAGCAGGAGAAGATCATCTTCCCGATCATCGGCTTCCTCTGCACCGCGTTCATCGTCCCGTCCGGCCTGCCGCTGCTGGGCATGCTCTTCTTCGGCAACCTCCTGAAGGAGAGCGGCGTCACCAAGCGCCTCGCCGTCACGGCCAGCGGTCCGCTGATCGACGTGGTCACCACGCTCATCGGTATCACCGTGGGCGCCTCCACCCAGGCGGACGTGTTCCTGACCGGCCGTTCGGCCCTCATCTTCGGCCTCGGCCTGGCGTCCTTCGTGATCGCCACCACCTTCGGCGTGCTCTTTGCGAAATTCATGAACCTCTTCCTCAAGGAAGGCAAGAAGATCAACCCGCTCATCGGCAACGCCGGCGTGTCCGCCGTTCCCGATGCGGCCCGCGTGTCCGAACAGGTGGGTCTCGAGGCGGATCCGTCCAACCACCTGCTGACCCACGCCATGGCCCCGAACGTGGCCGGCGTGATCGGCTCCGCGGTGGCCGCGGGTATCCTGCTGGGCTTCCTCGGATAGGGCATCGCATTTCTACGCATCTTCCGAACCGGCTTTTCTCGCAGAAAAGTCGGTTTTTCTTTGTCATTTCGCAGTTTTTTTATAGATTTGTAAGGATTGACGACCCCGTCCGTAACCGACTAATAACTACTTCTACAATATGTCCAACAAATTACAGGAACTTACCGAGAAGCTCTACAATGAAGGGCTCTCCAAAGGCAAAGAAGAAGGAAAACTGTTGCTTGCCCGTGCTCGCGACGAAGCCGACCGCATCATCGCGGACGCGCGCAGCCAGGCGGCCAACATTGTTTCCGACGCCGAAAAACAGGCCGCCGACCTCAAGGAAAAGACGGCCTCGGATCTCAAGATGGCCTCGGCCCAGTGCCTCCAGGCTACTAAGAAAGACATCGAGAACCTGCTCGTGAACGCCATCGGAGCAGCCCCGGTGGAAAAGGAACTTTCCGACCCCGACTTCCTCAAGAAGATCATCGAGGCGGTGGCCACGCGCTTCAGCGCGGAGCAGCCCGGAGACCTTTCCCTGCTGCTGCCCGTCTCCCTCAAGGACAAGTTGGAACCCTGGGTGGAAGGAGAACTCCGCAAGAAGCTCGGAAGCGGCCTCAAGGCCGACTTCACCAAGAAGATCGCCGGCGGTTTCACCATCGGCCCGAAGGATGGCGGCTGGTTCGTCAGCATGACGGACGAGACCTTCAGCAAACTGCTCGCCGAATATCTCCGTCCCGTTACCCGCAAGCTCCTCTTCGGCTAGGCGATGAACAATTACGAATACATCGTCGCCAGTCTGCCCGTTCTCCGGTTGGACGACCTGAAGGCCGGAAAAGGTCTGGCGGAGAAGCTGCTCGGAGAAATCCGCAGCCAGCTCTCCGGGCGTGACAACGCCCTGCTGGACTTCCTGCTGCTCGGCCACGACCCCGACCAACTCAACGCGGACTTCTACAAGCGCGCCCTCGCCCACAAGAACCGTTTCCTTAAGGAATGGTTCGCCTTCGACCTGGACCTGCGCAACGCCACGGTCGCCTACCTGAACGACTCGCTGGGGCGTGAAAAGGGCCTGGACCAGATCCTGCTGGAAGGGCGCGAAGACGCGGAATTCCCCGAGCGGGCCAAGGCGGACGCCATCCTCCACGGCACAGACATCCTGGACAGGGAGCGGGGCCTGGACGAGCTCCGCTGGCAGAAGATCGACGAAATCACCCTGATGGACTACTTCGACATCGAGGTCATCCTGGGTTTCGTCTGCAAGCTAAAGATCATCGACCGTTGGCTCCAGCTCGACCCTGAATCCGGCCGGGCGATGTTCCGCAAACTGGTCGAGGACATCCGTTCCACATACGACAACAAAAAACAGAATATCACGATATGAGTACAACAGGAAAGGTAACGGGCATTGTCTCGAACCTCGTGACCGTAGCCGTTGACGGGCCTGTGGCGGAGAACGAACTCTGCTACATCACCCTCGGAGGCTCCCGGCTTCTCGCCGAAGTCATCAAGGTCAATGGCGACAAAGCCTCGGTCCAGGTGTTCGAGAGCACCCGCGGACTCAAGAATGGAGACAGCGTCGAATTCCTCGGCAAGATGCTCGAGGTCACCCTCGGCCCGGGCCTGCTGTCCGGCATTTACGACGGTCTCCAGAACAACCTCACCACGATGGAAGGCGTGTTCCTGAAGCGGGGCGAATACACCGAGCCGCTCGACCACGCCGCCAACTGGGAGTTCACCCCCATCGCCAAGCCGGGCGACAAGGTCGTCGCCGCGGACTGGCTGGGCGAGGTCAAGGAAGGCTGGCTCCCCCACAAGATCATGGTACCCTTCTCCTTCGAGGGTGAATACACCGTCAAGGAGGTCACTCCCGCCGGCAGCTACACCATCGACAAGACCATCGCCGTGCTGACCAGCGCCGACGGCGAGGACGTCCCCGTGACGATGACCCAGAAATGGCCGGTCAAGGTGGCCGTGCGGGGTTACCGCGAAAAACCGCGTCCTTCCAAGATCATGGAAACGGGCGTGCGCGTGATCGACACCTTCAACCCGATCGCCGAGGGCGGCACCGGATTCATCCCGGGCCCGTTCGGCTGCGGCAAGACGGTCCTCCAGCACGCCATCGCCAAGCAGGGCGACGCCGACGTGATCGTGATGGCGGCCTGCGGCGAGCGTGCCAACGAGGTCGTGGAGATCTTCACCGAGTTCCCGGAACTCATCGACCCCCACACCGGACGCCGCCTGATGGAGCGTACCACCATCATCTGCAATACCTCCAACATGCCGGTCGCCGCCCGTGAGGCCTCCGTTTACACGGCGATGACCATCTGCGAGTACTACCGCGCCATGGGCCTGAAGTGCCTGCTGCTGGCCGACTCCACCTCCCGCTGGGCGCAGGCCCTCCGCGAGATGTCCAACCGTATGGAGGAGCTTCCGGGCCAGGACGCCTTCCCGGTGGACCTCTCCGCCATCATCTCCAATTTCTACGCACGCGCGGGCATGGTGGTGCTGAACAACGGCCAGACCGGCGCCGTGACCTTCATCGGAACGGTGTCCCCGGCCGGCGGTAACCTGAAGGAGCCCGTGACGGAATCCACCAAGAAGGCCGCCCGCTGCTTCTACGCCCTCGAACAGAACCGCGCCGACCAGAAGCGCTACCCGGCCGTGAACCCGATCGACTCCTACTCCAAGTACCTGGAGTACCCGGAGATCCAGGAGTTCCTCAACGAGACGGTCCAGAAAGGCTGGACGGAGAAGGTCCTCAAGGCCAAGAACATCGTCCGCCGCGGCCGCGAAATGGCCGACCAGATCAACATCCTCGGCGACGACGGCGTGCCGATGAGCTACCACGAAGCCTTCTGGAAGTCCGAACTCGTGGACTTCGCCTTCCTGCAGCAGGACGCCTTCGACAGCGTGGACGCCCTCTGCCCGATGGAGCGCCAGAAGTACATGCTGGACTGCATCCTGGACATCTGCGACCGCACGTTCGAGTTCGACAACTTCGAAGAGTGCCGCACCTACTTCAAGGACCTGATCAATACCCTGCGTCAGATGAACTACACGGAGTTCCAGAGCGACAGGTTCCGCGATTACGAGCAGAAACTCAAAAAACAACTTTCCTGATCTATGGCAACGAAAGCATTCCAACGCACATATACGCAGCTGCAGGCCATCACCAAGGCCACGGTCACCCTCAACGCAAAAGGGGTGTCGAACGACGAGCTGGCAACGGTGGGCGGCAAGCTGGCCCAGGTCGTGAAGACCAAGGGCGACAGCGTCACCCTCCAGGTATTCTCCGGCACGGAAGGCGTGCCGACCAACGCGGAGGTCTCCTTCCTCGGAGCGCCCCCTACCCTGCGCGTGAGCGACCAGCTTTCCGGCCGCTTCTTCAACGCCTACGGACATCCGATCGACGGCGGTCCCGAGGTGGAAGGTGAGGAGCGCGAGGTGGGCGGCCCGTCCGTGAACCCGTACAAGCGCCGCCAGCCCTCCCAGCTGATTCCGACCGGCATCGCCGGCATCGACCTCAACAACACCCTGGTCTCCGGCCAGAAGATCCCGTTCTTCGCGGACCCGGACCAGCCTTACAACCAGGTCATGGCCGACGTGGCCCTGCGTGCGGACGTGGACAAGATCATCCTGGGCGGCATGGGCCTGTCCAACGACGACTACCTCTTCTTCCGCCACAGCTTCGAGGCCGCGGGCGCCCTGGACAAGATCATCTCCTTCGTGAACACGACCGAGGAGCCGCCGGTGGAGCGCCTGCTCATCCCGGACATGGCCCTGGCCGCCGCCGAGTACTTCGCCGCGGACAAGAACGAGAAGGTTCTGGTCCTGCTGACGGACATGACCCTGTACGCCGACGCCCTGTCCATCGTGTCCAACCGTATGGACCAGATCCCTTCCAAGGACTCGATGCCGGGCTCGCTGTACTCCGACCTCGCCAAGATCTACGAGAAGGCGGTGCAGCTGCCTTCCGGCGGTTCGATCACCATCATCGCCGTGACCACCCTGAACGACGGGGACATCACCCACGCCATCCCGGACAACACCGGTTACATCACGGAAGGCCAGCTCTTCCTGCGTGCGGATCCGGATACGGGCAAGGTCATCGTGGATCCTTTCCGTTCCCTGTCCCGACTCAAACAGCTCGTGCAGGGCAAGCAGACCCGTGAGGACCACTCCCAGGTCATGAATGCCGGCGTGCGTCTGTACGCCGACGCCCAGAACGCCAAGACGAAGCTCGAGAACGGTTTCGACCTGTCCGACTACGATCTCCGCTGCCTGGACTATGCCAAGGAATACGCCACCCGCCTGCTCTCCATCGACGTCAACATCACGGTGGAGCAGATGCTGGACACCGCTTGGGAAATCTTCGCGAAATACTTCTCGCCGGCCGAAACCGGCATCAAACAGGCGCTCGTCGACAAATACTGGAAGAACAATTAGACCGTGGCCATCAAATTTCAATACAACAAGACGTCTCTGACGAATCTGGGCAAGCAGCTCAAGGTGCGCCAGAACGCATTGCCGACCCTGAAGAACAAGGAGTCGGCCCTGCGTTCCAGCGTGCTTGAGGCCAAGAAGGAGTCCGAACGGCTGGCCAGCGAGTTGGAAGCATCCCTTAAGCGGTACGACTACCTGGCCGCGCTCTGGAACGAATTCGATCCGGGGCTGGTCCGGATCGTGGACGTGGACCTGCGCACCGTCAAGGTGGCGGGCGTCAAGACGCCCAAGCTGGATGAGATCCATTACGAGATCCGGCCTTTCAACGCCTTCGTCAAGCCGGCCTGGTATGCCGACGGCGTGGCCATCCTCAAGGAGCTCTCCCGCCTGGGCATCGAGTCCGAGGTGTACCTGGAAAAACGGCGGATTCTCGAGTTCCAGCGGAAGAAGACCACCCAGAAGGTGAATCTGTACGAAAAGGTCCAAATTCCCGGCTACAAGGAGGCCATCCGCAAGATCAAGCGATACATGGAGGACGAGGAGAACCTCTCCAAGGCCTCTTCCAAGATCGTCAAGAGCAGACACGCAGCTGAAGAAGAGGAGGAACAGGCATGATTGAGAAAATGACCCGCTACAACTTCATCCTCCTCGGAGGTGAAGAAGAACAATTCCTCGCAGGACTGCAGGAATTGGGCGTCGTGGACATCACCCGGTCCTTCAAGCCCGTGGACGATGCCTCGAACCAGCTGCTGCTCAAGGCTGAAAGCCTCAAGGACGCCGTGGCCTTCCTGGGCAGCCAGGATTTCCCGGACGTCACCCCGCTCCCGGTGTCGGCAGAAGACCCCGCGGAGGAGACCGCCCTGCTCCAGCACCGTCTGCAGGACGTGCGTTTCAAGCTGGAAGCGGCCCGGAAGGAGTATTTCCGCCGCAAGCCCTGGGGCGAGTTCAACCAGGCCGACTTCGACGAACTGGAACGGCGCGGCTACAAGACCCGCTGGTACTGCGTCTCGAAGAAGGTCTTCAACGAAAGCTGGGAGGAAATCGCTCCGCTCAAGGTCATCCACGAAGAGGACAACCAGGTGTGGTTCGTGACCGTTTCCGACGATCCGGACTACAGTTTCCCGGTCCAGGAGATCGCCGCCCCCGGCGGAGACTACACCTTCTCCGAGGAGCAGATCAAGCAATATGAGGATGAACTCCTCGAGATCAAGGGGCACATCCTCGGACTCAAGGAGGAGATTCCGGAGATTGAACGGAAGAGCGCGCAGCTCCTGACCGACCTGGACATGTACCTGGCCGGCAAGGGTTCGGAATCCGCGGTCGAAGGCTACGTCACCCTCTTCGAGGGCTTCGCCCCCGTGGAGGAGGACCAGCGCCTCGCCGAGGCCTTCGACGGCATGGACGCACTCTGGTACAAATCTGAAGCAAAACTTGAGGATAACCCTCCCATCAAGCTGAAAGGCAATTGGTTCACCAGGATGTTCTCCGTGCTTACGGATATGTATGGACGCCCCCAGTACAACGGGTTCGACCCTACGCCGTACATCTCGGTCTTCTTCCTGCTGTTCTTCGCCTTCTGCATGGGAGACGCCGGCTACGGCCTCGTCCTCATCATCGTGGGCTTCCTGCTGAAGAAGGTCAAGGGCTTCGCCGACTTGGCCCCGCTGGTCGTTACCCTGGGTATCGGCACGACCGTGATCGGCCTGATCTTCCACACCTTCTTCTCGATGGACATGCTGACGTGGACCTGCATCCCGGACGGCGTGAAGAAGTTCATGCTGCCCTCCAAGATCGCCGGCTACGACGGCACGATGGTACTTGCCCTGGTGGTGGGTATCGTCCACCTGAGCATCGCCATGATCGTAAAGGCCATCTACTCCACCAAGAACGAGGGCTTCGCCAAGACCGTCGGCACCTGGGGCTGGACCCTGCTGATCGTCGGCGGCGCCATCGTGGGCGGCATCGCCCTTGCCGGCGTGCTGGACAAGGCGGTCACGAAGTGGGTCCTCATCGGCCTGGGCATCGTGTCCGCGCTGGCCATCTTCCCGCTCAACAACCTGAAGCGCAATCCGCTGGTGAACACGGGACTCGGCCTCTGGGACACCTACCAGACGGTCACCGGCCTGCTGGGCGACGTGCTGAGCTACCTGCGTCTCTACGCTCTCGGCCTCGCCGGCGCGATGCTCGGTTTCGCCTTCAACTCCATCGGACAGATGGCGCTGGGCGACGGCAGCAGCGTCGGCGGCTGGATCGGATTCATCCTCATCGTCCTGATCGGGCATACGCTCAACCTCGCGATGTGCGCCCTGGGCGCCTTCGTACACCCGCTCCGACTCAATTTCCTGGAGTTCTTCAAGAATTCCGGCTACGAGACCAGTCCGCGGAATTATACCCCTTTACAGAAAACAAACAATAATCAATAAAACATCTTTTTATTATGCTTAGTACTTTACTTGGTTATCTCGGCCTGGGTCTGGTTCTGATCCTGGGCGGTATCGGCAGTGTCATCGGCACGACTACGGCTGGCAACGCCGCGGAAGGTGCACTGAAAATCAAACCGGAAGGATCCGGTAACTACCTGGTGCTCTCCGCCCTCCCGGCTACGCAGGGCATCTACGGCTTCGTGGCCTTCTTCCTCATGCTGAGCAAGATGACCTCCGACGCGGAGGCCAACGGCATGATCGTCTTCGCGATCGGCGCCTGCGTGGGCCTCGTCTGCCTGCTCTCCGCCATCCGCCAGGGCCAGGTCTGCGCCAACGGTATCGTGGGTATCAGCCAGGGCCACAACGTGTTCACCAACACCCTGATCTACGCCGCTCTCCCCGAGTTCTACGCGATCCTCGGCCTGGTCGGCGCCCTGATGGTGTAATCCCGGACCCCGTCCCCGTAAAAAGCGAAACGCCCCCGCGGGTGTTTCGCTTTTTGCTTTTCTGCCGTCCGCGCCGTATCTTTGTACTATGAGCAAACGGATCATCTACCAGACCCTCCCCCGCCTCTGGGGCGGCGGGAAACTGCGGGACTGGGACGCAGAGAGCCTCGCCTACCTGCGTTCCCTGGGGGTGGATTACGTGTGGTACACGGGCGTACCCCGGCATGCGACGGGCAAGGACTTCGTGAAGGGGAATCCCGGCTCGCCCTACGCCATCACCGACTGGCGGGACGTCAATCCCTATCTGGCGGACGACCCCGCACGGCGCCTGCAGGAATTCGACGCACTGGTGGCGAGGACCCACGCGGCCGGGCTGAAGCTGATTATCGACTACATCCCCAACCACGTGGCGCCCGACTACCGGGGCGGCATCCGTTTCTTCGGCTGGCACGACGGCGACTGGACGGACACCCGCAAGAACGACTGGTCCGCGCCCGAGACGCGCACGGAGATGCTCGGAATCCTCCGTTTCTGGGCCTCCCGGGGCGTTGACGGCTTCCGTTGCGACATGGTGGAGCTGGTGCCCGCCGAAGCCCTGGCGGCGCTCATTTCGGCCGTAAAGGCCGATTTTCCGGACCTGCTGTTCGTGGCGGAAGTGTACGGGAAGGACAATTACCGCCGCTACCTGGACGAAGTGGGCTTCGACCTGCTCTACGACAAGTCCGGCCTGTACGACACCCTGCGCGCCGTCTGCTGCAACGGGGCATCCGCCCGCGGCATCACCTGGAACTGGCAGTGGCTGGACGGGATGCAGCCCCGGATGCTGAATTTCCTGGAAAACCACGACGAGCAGCGGCTCGCCTCGCCCGAATTCCTGGGCAGTGCCGCCCGCGGCTATGCCGCCCTGGCCTGCTCGCTGCTCTTCAACACCGCCTCGTTCATGCTCTATTTCGGCCAGGAAGTGGGCGAAGACGGCGCTGACGGCGCCGACGGGCGCACGTCCATCTTCAACTGGTGCGACCCGCCCGGGCTGCGCCGCCTGTGGAAGTCCCTGCACGGCGGACCGGCCCTCGCTCCCGACGAGGCCGCGGTGCTGGCGCGTTACCGCGAGCTGCTTACGCTCTCGAAACGCCCCGCCTTCGCCGCGGGACGGACCTGGGATCTGGGCTATTGCAACGGAAACGCCCCGGGATTCGACCCGGAGCGGCATTTTGCCTTCGTGCGATTCGATGCGCAGGAAGCCTGGCTGGTGGTGTGCAACTTCGGTGGCGCGCCCGCCGATGTCCGACTCTCCCTTCCCCCGGAACTCCGCGCCGCCTGCCCCCGCATCCCCGTCACCGCCGACGCATCCATCCCTCCCTTCGACGCCGCCATCATCCGTTTATAGTTTTTGCGTCGGCAGGCAGCCTGCCCCGCAAACCCTCCGCTTCGCTCCGCCCCTCCCACTTCGTGGGCCCCTCCCGTTCATAAGCCACGGGCGGCTACGGTTTGCTTAGGCAGCTGCCTGCCGAACGCAAACTATAGGAACTCGTAAACTAGCAGAGGGCCCGTCTAGAAAGGATAGCCTACGCCGAAGTGAAGGGCGGCGCCGCCGGGGGCGAACCAACCCTTCGGCCCCAGCCAGCGCTCCCCGGCCGGACGCGCCGGATCGTGCACCTTCAGGCCGGCATCCAGGCGGAGCAGGATGAAGTCGAGGTTCACGCGCAGGCCGATGCCCCAGTCGCCGGCCAGGCTGCCGGGAAGGTCCAGTTTGCCGAGGCCTTCCCCGTTCAGGGTCCACACGTTGCCCACCTCGGCGAAGATCGCCCATTCCAGCTTCCAGAACGACGGGAAGCGGTACTCCACGTCCGCCTCCAGTTTCAGGTCGCCGGTCTGGCTGGGCAGCACGAAATACTCGCTCATCTTCTCGTAGCCGGGACCGAGGGTGCGGGCCTGCCAGCCGCGCATGCTGCTGGCTCCGCCGCAGTAGAACTGCTTTTCAAACGGAAGCGCCGTGGAGTTCCCGTAGGCCCAGCCGGCGCCGGCGTCCAGGTGCAGGGCGAGGGCGTTGTTGTCGTTCCAGCCGAAGCGGAACACCTTTCCCAATGAAATCTCCGCACGCACGTACTGCTTGTACGGTACGCCGAAAAGCAGGTGCTGACCCTGGAAATCGGACACGGGCAGGACGTTGTTGAACAGCGAGACGACATTGCCGGAAACATCCAGGTTGAAGCGTCCGTAATGATAGGCGGTTTTCGGCACCACGGAAGCGTCGGTAGTATGGTACAGCATCATGCCCACGCCCGCGTCGATGTGCGACTCGAACGTATCCCACAGATAGGGATACTCGCCCAGGAGCCGGGAGAAATCATCGCTCATAGCATAGAGCTTCACCAGGTTGAACTGGAGCGGATAGATCTGGAAGAACCAGTCTCGGCGCATCTGGCCGGTGTAGCCGTAACTCAAAGAAGCCAGGCTGCGGCGGTATTCGGGACGGTTCTGGTAGTTGAAGGAGGTGCGGATCTCCGTGCGCGGAACGTTCTCGCCCCGCATCCGGTTCACCGGATAGCCCAGCAGGCGCGGGAAACTCAAGCTCGCGGACACGCCGAATTCCGAGGAATGCGCCCGCGCCCCGGCCATCATCTGCCAGTTGCCGGAGAAGCCAAGGTTCAGCCATTCCCCGCCGTGGAAGAGGTTCTTGTGGTAGAAACTCAGCTGCGGCGAGAAGCCCAGCAGGCCGGAAGAGTTCGTGGACGCCTCCATATTCGCCTTGAAGCCCAGCACGTCGGTGCCGCTGAGGCGGATGTCGCAGTCCACGACGGCGCTGTCGGACGGACTCATCTCGATGCTCACGTTGTTGAACAGCTTGAGCGCCGACAGGCGGGCGTAGGTCGTATTGATCATCCGCTCGTTGTAGGGGACGCCCGGGCGGATCGTATTGAATTCGCGCAGCAGCGACTCCTTGAAGGGGATTTCCGAGGGATGGGAGATGTTTACCTTTCCGATGCGGTACACCGCGAGCGGATCGTCCGTCGGGCTGGAGCCGCGTGCATAGTTGCGGATGCGGTAGTACAGCGTCGTGCGGTCCGTCAGGGTGTCCGCCTCGAAGAAATAGTTGTTCTTGCTGAAGTCGTAGTAGCCCAGGTTGCGGAACACGGACGCGCCGCGGACCGTCTCCGCCTCGAGGTCCTTCTCGGCGAGGAAGTCGCCCGGATGCACGGTGATGTTGGCGCTGTCCGCGCTGAACTCCCGCGCGAAGGTCCCGCCCGGCACCTCGAAGACGATGGTGTCGATGGGGATGCGCTCCCCCAGTTCGACGATGTACTTGACCGTCGCCTTCCTGCCGCGGTATTCCACCTCGGAATCCACTTTCGCGTGGTAGTAGCCGAGGTACTCCATATGTCCGGCGATGTTGGAACGGGAACTCTCCACCAGGGTGGAATCGAAAACGACGGGGGGCGTACCGATCTTCTCCCAGAACTTGTTGATTCCCTCCCCGCTGCCGTTGGACCAGTTGTAGATGCTCAGGAAAGGGCTCCAGCCAAAGATGAGGCTCGTATTCGGCTGCTGGCGCACATACATGGAGACCTCCTTGGGCGAGATTTTCTCCTTGCCCCTGAATTCCACCTTATTGGCGGTCAGGCGATAGGCGCCCTCCGGCAGCAGCTTTGTAGTACTGCATGAGATAACCGCCAATAACGATATGACCAACAATACTATACGTTTCATCTTCTGCGGAATTCAGACAAAGTTACGGCCGTCGCGGCGGCCACGTTCAGCGATTCGGCGCCGGAACGGCCGAAAGCGGGTATCAGCAGGCGGGCGTCCACTTCCGCCGCCACCTCGGGGCGGATGCCGGCGGCTTCGTTGCCCATTACGACCAGTCCGTCCGGGCGCAGCTCCTCGCGATACAGGTCCCGGCCGTCCAGGAAAGTGCCGTATACCGGCCTTCCGGCGGCCCGGAACCGGCGGCACAGCGCCACCAGGTCGCAGGGCACGAAACGGACGCGGAAAAGCGATCCCATCGAAGACTGGATCACTTTGGGGTTGTACAGGTCCACGCAGTCTTCCGACGCGAACACCGTCTCCACCCCGAACCAGTCGGCGATACGCACGATCGTGCCCAGGTTGCCGGGGTCCCGGACGCCGTCCAGGGCCAGGCACAGGCCGTTTTCCGGGGCCGCCGGGGCCGCTTCGGGCCGCTCCACGACCGCCAGCACCGGCGAGGGCGTGGAAAGCTGGCTGATGCGCGCCATCGCGGACTCGCCGATCTCCTCGCGGCGCAGCAGCTTCACGACGTGCAGGCCGGAGGACAGCGCCTCCTGCACCAGTTTCTCCCCTTCCACCACGAACAGGCCGTATTCGTCGCGGAATTTCTTTTCGCGAAGCGAACGGATCTGCTTGATTTCGGCCTGGGTGATCATACAATCTACAAATATAAGAAACTCCCGCCAAAGAAAAAACCGGATTTCCTGAAGAAGAAATCCGGTTCCTTTCGATTCGGGAAAAACTATTCGCCGAGGTCCTCCTCCACGGAAGAATCGGGAGCGTTGCGCATCACGGAAGCGATGCCCTGCTTCATCGTACGCTCGGAGGCATACATCTGGCTGGAGCCGATGACCTGGCCGTTGCTGGCCTTCAGGTTGAAGAACGGTTTGCCGTTCTTGGCGACCTTGACTTCGTAGCGCTCCTCGACGGGACCGTTCTTGCGGACGGACTCGATGCCGTTCAGGCAGGCGGCCTTGGTGGTGTAGCCTTCGCTGGTGAGAATGACCTGGCCGTTGGTGGCCTTCAGGTTGAACTGGAACTCGCCGTTCTTGCGGAGAGTAACAACAAATTTACCCATTGCTTTATTGTTTTAAGTGTTGATGAAAAGTCGTTTTCACAAATATAATCATTTTCTTTTCCGATGCACCCCATTTTTCAAAAAAAACGGCATTTTGAGCATTAACAAAAATGTTACATATTAAAACAAAGTTGTTTTATTTGTTTATTTTCAATGCATTAATTTATATTATAGAAAAATCGGAAAATCGCGGGAAAATAGCCCCAATTTTCGTAAATTCGCACCAATAACAAAAACTTATATGGACAATTATCAGATCCGACGCGAACTTTACGACGCGAAAACGCTCTACGACAAGTTCGATCCGAACGACGAAAGCAGCTATGCCGACTGCTACGACAGCCACGTCTTCGCCGACTTCGTCGCCAACGGAAAACGCAGCCGTGACCTGGCGGTCACCCTCCCCCGGACCCTGCATGACCACTCCATCAGCGACGCCCTTTACCGCTTCCTCAAGAACTGGAATCCGTACAATGTGGTGGGCGTGATGGGCGGTCACGCGATGCTCCGTTCGGATACGACCTACCGCAGCGTCGCCCACATCAGCAAGACCCTCACCGAGCACGGAAAGCTGATGGTCTCGGGCGGCGGACCGGGTGCGATGGAGGCGACGCACTTCGGCGCCTGGATGGCCGGCCGGTCCGACGCCGAGTTCGAGGAAGCCTGGCACATGCTCCTGGTGGCCGGTACCTTCCGCGAGCCCGGCTGGCTCTCTTCCGCCTTCCGCGTGATGGAACGTTATCCGCAGACGCAGTACAAGAGCCTGGGCATTCCCACCTGGCTGTACGGCCACGAGCCGTCCACCCCGTTCGCCACACACATCGCCAAGTACTACGACAACAGCATCCGCGAGGATACCATCCTTACGGTGACCGTAGGCGGCATCATTTTCACGCCCGGATCCGCCGGAACCATCCAGGAAATCTTCCAGGAAGCCGCCCAGGACCACTACAAGACCTGCGACGTGGCCAGCCCGATGGCTTTCATGGGCGTGGATTTCTTCACGAAACAGATCCCCGTCTATCCCTTCCTGCAGGATATGCTCGCGCGCGGCAAGTACAACCACCTGCTGCTCTCCATATCCGATTATCCGGACGATATCGTACGCGAAATCCTCGCTTTCCGCGAAGAAAACGCAGTTCATATTCCAGACAAATTCTTCAAATAAATGAAAATCAATTCTATAGGAGTCCTTACCTCAGGTGGAGATGCACCTGGGATGAACGCCGCCATCCGCGCCGTTACGCGCGCCGCCATCTTCGAGGGCTGGCGCGTCTGGGGCGTCTACCGCGGCTGGGAAGGCCTGATCATGGGCGATATCAAGGAATTCAACAGCGCCAGCGTCAGCAACACGATCCAGCGCGGCGGCACCATCCTCAAGACGGCCCGCAGCGAAGAATTCCGCACCCCCGAAGGCCGGGCCAAGGCTTACGAAAACATCAAGAAGTTCGGCATCGACGCCCTGGTGGTCATCGGCGGCAACGGCTCGCTCGCCGGGGCGCAGGCCCTCGCCAGCGAATACGACGTCCCGGTGATCGGCCTGCCCGGCACCATCGACAACGACCTCTACGGCACCGATTCCACAATCGGCTACGACACGGCCCTCAACACCATCATGGAGTGCGTGGACAAGATCCGCGACACCGCTAACAGCCACGACCGCATCTTCTTCGTGGAAGTGATGGGGCGCGACGCCGGTTTCCTGACGCAGAACAGCGCCATCGCCGCCGGCGCGGAGGCCGCCATCATCCCGGAAGACCGGACCGACATCGACCAGCTGGCCAGTTTCATCGGCCGCGGCATCCGCAAGAGCAAGAACAGCAGCATCGTGCTCGTGTCCGAGAAGGACGGCGGCGCGATGCACTATGCAGAGCGTGTCCGGCTGGAATATCCGCAGTACAACGTGAAGGTGTCGATCCTGGGCCATCTCCAGCGTGGCGGCTCCCCCACCGCCTACGACCGCATCCTCGCGAGCCGGCTGGGCGTCGCCTCCATCGAGGCGCTCAAGGAGGGCCAGCGTAACATCATGGTAGGCATCAAGAACGACCAGATTGTGTACGTGCCCATCTCCCGCGCCATCAAGATGGACAAGCCCATCGACAAGGAACTCATCAACGTACTGAGTATTCTTTCTATTTGACAGACACTTACAGGTAATTATCTGAATGTTTGCTGAAACACATCCCTTTCCGCCCTTCCTGCCGGAGGGGGCGCGCATCCTCTTCCTGGGCAGCTTCCCGCCGCAGCCCAGGCGCTGGTGCATGCCGTTCTATTACCCCAACTGGATCAACGATTTCTGGCGCATCCTGGGGCTCATCCATTTCGACGACCGGAACCATTTCTGCCTCCCGTCGGAAAAGCGCTTCGACGAGGCGGCCATCCGCGCCTTCTGCACCCGCGAAGGGCTGGCCTTCTACGATACCGCCTGCGAGGTGCGGCGACTGAAGGACAATGCCTCCGACGCCTTCCTGGAAGTGGTCACGCCCACGGACATCCCCGCGCTGCTGGAACGCATCCCCCGCTGCCGCACGCTGGTCACCACCGGCCAGAAAGCCACGGAAATCGTCGCGGGCACGTTCGGCTGCGGGATTCCGCCGGTGGGCGGGGACACGGAAATCCGTATCGGCGACCGCCCCGTACGCTTCTGGCGCATGCCTTCCACCTCGCGCGCCTATCCGCTCCCGCTGGAGAAGAAGGCCGAGGCCTACCGGCGGCTGTTTCCGCCCGTCAGGACGGTGCTCTGGGACCTGGACGGGACACTCATGGACACGCTGGATGACCTGGCGGCGGCCGTAAACCACGCCCTGGCACTGCGCGGGCTGCCCCTGCACACCACGCCGGAATACCGCCGGATGGTGGGGCACGGCGTCCGCAACCTGGTCCGGCAGGCGCTTCCCGCCGCCCGGCAGGACGACGACGCCTTCGTGGACGCCGCCCTGGCGGATTTCAAGACATACTACTCCGCCCACATCGACCGGCTGTCGCACCCCTATCCGGGCATCCCGGAACTGCTGTCCGAACTGCAGGAGCGGGGCGTACGGATGGCCGTCGTATCCAACAAGTTCCAGGAAGGCGCCGAGCGCCTGGTCCGGAAGTTCTTCCCCGGCATCGGTTTCGCCGCCATCCTCGGCAACCGCCCCGGCCTCCCGCTCAAGCCCTCGCCGGAAATCGTCCGGGAAGCCCTGGAAAAGGCCGGCTCCGGCCCCGAAGACGCCCTGCTGGTAGGAGACTCCCCCACCGACATGCGCACGGCTGAAAACGGCGGTATCGGCTCCATCGCCGTCAGCTGGGGCTACCGCAGCCGGGACGAGCTGGCGGGAAACCGCATCGTGGACAGCGTGGAAGAACTGAAGGCTATGGTAATTCAAAAAAATTGTTTACCTTTGCATCCGCTTTCGGGGTATTAGCTCAGTTGGTAGAGCGATAGGTTCGCAATCTATAGGTCAGGGGTTCGAATCCCCTATGCTCCACAATATACACTGATAATCAGCAAGTTACAAACTTACGCACTAGGATTACGCACCGAATTTTGAAATTTCAGTGCGTTCTTTGTTTGTGGGCCGCCTTCTCAGGGACTCTGCACCGGGGGTAGTTTTTTAAAAGCCCGGGGGGTGGCGTTTAACCTCGCCGCGAACTTTTTACACACGCGGAGCATTTTACGGCCCCTTTGGGGGTAAGAACGCCAATAGAGGGCCACCACGCAGTGATTGACCCTCTAAAGTGCAGTTCTTTTAAGATAGTATCCTGTGTGTGTTGCCTTGCCTAAACCAGGCCCTGAAGGAGCGGGGCGTCATACAGGGACGGAAGCCTGACGGCCAGCGACAAAGAGACAAGCTCGTCATAAGGAACGAACGTGCTGACCTCAAAGCCGTCTCCTCGTAAATCCGGATCCGGGACTATCAGACCCGCCTGCATCCTGTCTGTGCTAAAATAAGAAGGTGATTCCCCTGTCTGCAGTGAAATGATTAGCTTCTTGCCGAGTCTTGTCTCCGCTATGATTTTCAAGTCTCGATCCGTGAACAAACCGGCATAGCGCTGCAGCTCTGCAAAGCCTTCGTCAAATGCTTCCTTTGTCATCGCCAAAACTTTCTTTTCCCCGGCTGTTTGACTGCACTATCTACGGGGCCAGGTATTGGATCATCCAAAGCCGCGCCCCTGTACGGAACACCTTTGAACAGTCCCGGATATTTAGAGCGCAAAGCCGCCGTCGGAACAGGCCGCCAGCCCGTCAGCTCATATACTTGCACTGGGCCCAGATTCACAGTCCCCACGTTGTTGTAATACGCCGGACTGCGGCGCTTGCGGCGCGGCTCAAAAACACGGATAATAATTTGTGCAGCCGCGGCGTCATTCGCGAGCGGTACGCCTGAATCTAACAGAAATTGATTCGAGTAGAAATGCGAAAGGTTGAGGCTCTGCAGCCCCTTTAGAGCAGAGGCCGGCAGTAACTGCACTAGCTCTGTCAACCGGTTTTCAAGCTCAAATGCTGTTTGCTGTGCTTTACTAACAGCCTGGCAGAAATCGAGTTCCTCTGCGTTCTCAGCATATACAGAGCAATAATCTTCTAAAATGTTCTCGGCGTGCTCAGAGGCAACGGCCCCCAGCTCTGTTTGCAGAATCGCGCCGGATCGCAGCAAATGCTTCCAGATGTCACCGCCAAACCCTAGCAAGGCGCTTTCCGAAGCACGGGTCTGCGATTCTATCATAGTCCTTGCGAGCCTTTGAACATCTTTGAGTTCTGAGCTCGCGGTATCCCACGCGCAGTCCAGCCCAGAGCGGGCGGCCGCCCTCTTTCGGAGTTCCACACGCCAGGCGTAAACAGGGCCGGCAAAAGAGACGTAAGCGTATTGCGCCAGAACATTTAACATCCCGGGCTTCCATGCCACGCCCAAGTCATCTGCGAGGATCTGTGCGACGTGCGCGATCTGCTCAGGCGCTACGCGCAGCTGCGCACGCAGACTCTGCAATAGCGCTTCATTTGTATATAATTTCATTCTTTTCATAGATCCTGAATCTTTAGAGTTTCACCCCGACAGCCTTGCGACGCATTTCCTGGACTTGCCCGGGCCTTTTACGTGTTAGTTTTAGTGGCTTACTGCGCTTTTGGTCGGCAGCTTCACGCATTGCAAGACGCTCCCGCAGTGAAACACCCTTCGCGCCTTTTTGGGGCTCTGCGGTGCAGCCGCAGATAACCTCTGTGTTTTTGTCAACTTTCATGATTCTTTTATTTGATTTTGTCAAGGTCCAGCCGCTTGACTTCGGCAATAATCGAAACGTCGGAACGAAGCCCCGCCCCGAGCATTTCGTCAAACATTTCGCTAACTTCGTCGTGCACTGTTGGCGTTTTTCGGGGCTTCTCAGCCTCTTGTATGGCATAGCGTACATAGGCGTAAGACAAAGACTTCAGCAAGCGGCAAGCGTTCTTGAACCCGCCTTTTTCGGCAAGTTTCGCAAGCGCTGCGTGCAGATCTGATGGCAGCGACAGATTAAGCCTGGCCCGGTGCGTCGTAGGTCTGTGCTTCATTGCTAAACTCCGAATCAAATGCATACTTGTTCAGTTCCTGCCGAGCCGTGTAGAAAAAAGTACCGATGCCTATTTCATAGTCCCGCCCCAGGAGATCAGAGAATACAGCGTCTGTCTCTTCGGGCGTGTAACCGGGGTAGTGGCATGACACGCGGTGCGCATAGACCCGCCCCCCTTCTCCGTAGGTATTCGCGAGGGCCGTGAGCATTCGCACCCACTGTGCACGATTGCCGGTAATGTCATAGCCGCCCGCGTCACAACGCTCCAGGATCCCCAGGAGTTTTGCGTCTGTCTCTGCGTCCGTGAGCAGACCTCCGGCTCCGTCTTGCATCTGTTTCCGGTGCGAAACTAACAGCTTCCCGTATGGCACGGCGCCGGTGTTCACGTAAGGGTCCGGATCATAGGACGCGAATCGGAGCCGGTTGATATTGACGCCGGATGGGTCCAGCTTCAGCCCGATTGCCTGGAAATCTGAGAGGAGCGCCCGATATGTCTCACGGTGGCGCTCGGGCGTGCTAATCGGCACTATCAAGAGCCAACCACGGCCCCGGCAGGATCTGCCGCAATAGGCTACATAAGGCACCGCACCGACTTCGTTTTTCAGATTATCGAAGCCCTCCACGCCAGGGTTATCTTTAGCATCCAGATCCAGGGCAACAAAACCAGAGTGCAGGAAGTTTTGAGGGCGCAGTGTACTCCCGGCTGCGACAGAGGGGAGAAACACAGGGAGCTCGGATTTCAGGCGCCTCTGGCGGTCCGGATCTGTCTCGGACCTGACGGCTTCGACCCGATCACGCCAGACGTCAGTCAGCAGAAGCGAAGCCAGCGTCGAGGTCTTCAAAGCCGCCGGATCATCTTGCATTGACTTGCGAACGAGCCAGACGACAGAGGTGTTAAATAATGATTTCATAAATAACAGTATATAAATTGTTTATGAGTGTTTATCTTATGTTATAATGAAGGGTCAGCCCCTGTGCGTTTTTGGGGATTCGATGCTTGACCCGACCGTCCCCGCATCGAGTTAAGCACTGCGGTTGACCCACTAAAACTGCTGGTTATCACTATATTACAAGCTATTTATACGAAGGGTCAACAAGGGTCAAAATTGGGTCAATTGACCCCCTTCGGTGGGTTAGGTCGGAGGGTCAACCCCCCTATATATAGGGGTTGACCCCTGACCCGACCGAACGAACTAAGTTCACCTTTCACTCTGAAACACTGTCAAAGATCTCATCTAGGGGCTTAAAATGATAGCGCGTGTCGGACCCCGCCCCCTCCTTCGAAAGAACATTGAAGCGCAAGGCGTCGGATATTGCTTTTTTTGCAGTGGTTTCCTTGCAATCAAGCTCAGTCCGGTAATCTGCAACTAAATCTTTATGCCGACGGGCGCCCCTTCCTTCGAATATGCGTCCAAACACATCGCGCAGATCTTGCACCCGACGTGCTAAAGATGCCGCGCTGCCCGGACCCTTGATCATGAAATCATTCGTAAATTCAAAGCTCCAGGACGGGACGGGCGCAAAGCGGCTAGCCTCTTGAGTAACCGTAGCGACGTCCCCGCTTTTCTTCACTAGATATATCTCCCCGCTCTTCTGCTCCACTATGGTCCCCAGGTGTCCTCGGGCCTTATCCTCCCTCGGATTCGTGTGAATGACTGCCAGGATCGCTGCACCGGTCCGCTCGCAGATCGCGGCTAATTCGTTAGCCACAGCCCTACTCGCTTTTTCATCATTAAATTCCCGGCACAAATCCACAACACCGTCCAAGAGTACCAGATCCGGCGCAGCTTCCTCGATCGCCTGGCTGACCATTCGCGCTCGCTCGCTCTCCGAGTAGCCCCGAAGTGGCAGGATCCTCAGCGTGTCGGGCCTAGTCTTACTCCCTGCCATCTGAAGCGTTGCTCTTGCCCTTTGTCTAAGCGTTTGCAGATCTTGCTCCGTATCAATCCACAACAATCTAAGCCTCGCCCGCGCGGAACTAACCTTGATAAAACGCCCAGATAGCGCAGCCACTAACAGCGCGATCCCCGCCGCGCTCTTCCCCTCCTTCTTCGCACCTTTGATAATGTGCAAGTTCCCGGCGGCTATAAGGCCGTAGGGGCCGCCGTTTCCATCCTGGTCGAGCTGGAACAGAAACGGTGTGCGCTCTTCGGCCCCGTCCAGATCATCAAGCCAGGGTAAGGCCGTGCGACCTTGCTCGCCTTCGTGCATCAATCCTGCAAGCCTCCCAAGCTTCAGTGTTCCACCTTCAGTCATGGCCTGTCTTCTTTTGCCGCTCTTTGAACAATTGGAGTGCGAGATCTTCGTCAACAACAATGATCCGCCCATACTGTTTCACAGCTTCGCGGATCACGCCTTTTTTGTATCGCTGCGCCGTCACGTTAGACACGTTGAAAAGCTGCATTATTCCTTTGAGCCCGTAACGGTACCGACGCGGCTGCACGGGCTCTGTGCCTTGCGCTCTTGGCGCCTGGCTTCCGAGTTCTCCCGCGATGAAGTCTGCAAGCTGCCCGGCTGTCATTTCCTTTACAGGTGTTTCTCTGATTTGCTCTTTGCTCATATCTTTTTTTGATGTTTTATTTTCTGCCAAAACCGCCGGCCCCTCCCTCTTTCAAGCGGGTGCGACGGTTCCCGCTCTTTCCACCATTACGCCGGCGGTGTATATCAGTTTAACCAATAGTCCGGTATTAGAGACGCTTAGTTCGTCACACACAATCATCTCTGTCCTTCTTTCGGTATCGCGAAGTTACTATGTGCTATCATTTGATTCTATATGCAAAATGAGTTCATTAGAGTTCATATCTAAATAAATACTTTGGGCTATATGCGCATTTATATATCATTCACCTTGAAGGTTATGGATATTGTTGAATCAGCCACTTTGGTTCAATTTTTGTAAAAGGATTGTATATGACACTGTTGGTTCTAATAATGAGACTTTCAACTTTCACGGAGCAATTCCTCATCCCCGCGTTGGGTTTCGTTATTCTGCTCGGCGCCGTCTCATTGTTCATTATTATCAATCACCTTGCGGATAAAAGTGACAAGAACATTGGCGACGGCCCTTGGCATACGGGGCTTTGGTGATTACTTGAACTTCTCCGTCAACTCCTTGAACCTTTCCGCCGTGCTCCTTCCCGAGGCTGCGGCGTTTTTCTTTTCCGGCTGCTCCCAGGGGAATACCAGCAGATCTTTCGGCTGGATAGAAAAAGCCCCGCGGCTTTGAGGCCCCGGGGCTAAATCCAGAGAGTGAAACTCATTACAGGCTTAGCAAATTGTCTCTGATGATCTGTTGACCGACTAAAATGCCTGCCTTGTTGTCGAGCTCGTTCCAGGCGTTCTCAAATTCATCAAGCGGGACCGGCCCTGCGCCTCCCGCCTCCGCTGCTGTGTGAAACGCTTCATAAAAACTGTGCAGATGCTGCATTGCCTCAATTAAAGACGCCGCACATTCAGAAATTCTGTAATTTGTTGCCATAATTATTTGCTTATAAAGTTTAATTCATCCTCCAGCAATGCGAGTAAGTCAAGGACCGTTCTTATTTCCGGCGCCTCTAACGATTCAAAAAAAGCGTCGATCTTGTCTTTCAAATCCTCTTGGCGCTGGCTCTCGTCTAAGTTGTGTTTCCTTGATCTGAAAGTCCTACTGCTCTCTCCGAACATATCTTCAAAGGGCGCCCAATAGGTTTGAGAACCACAGTTGAGGCCGAGCAATTTACAGGCCCGCTCGCAAAAATAAGTGAGAGAGCCTTTTGAATATCCTGGCCCCACTGTCCATGCAGCGCCGGCGCCGGGGGCTAGAATAATGCCCGCCTCACAAGCCCTGCTAAAAAACCGGTGCGCCTTTAGGGACACAAACTCCTCAGGCACTATCTTTTTATACTCATCCCACGTGAGGCTCATACAGGCCCAGGTTAATCATTAAGTAACTGCATAGCCTTGAAAGCGTCAGCCTCGGCAATGTCTATATAGGGTTTCATCGCCTGATAGTCCGCGTGTCCCGTGAACTTCATCACCACCTGCGGAGCTACGCCCCTGGTTAGCGCGTCACAGATGAACGTGCGCCGCGCTGCGTGCGTGCTGATCAGCGCCCATTTCTCGCGCACATCCTCGACCCGGGCTCCGTTTCGATAACACACGCGGGTTATGAGCGTACGGAAATCACACAGCTCGCAAAGGTCTTTCAGATAGTCATTCATCTTCTGATTGGATATGACCGGAAGCGCCAGGCCCCGGGGGTCGTGCAGATCCTCATACTTCTTCAGGATTGCCCGGCTACGGTCATTCATCGGAATCTCCAGGCGGTCGTGCGTCTTTTGGGTCGTGACTACGATGCTGTTCTCCCCTATGTCACTGCGCTTCAAAGCCGCCATGTCGGAATATCGAAGCGATGTTGCAGCGCAGAAACAGAACAGATCGCGAGCCTTTTCCAGGGCGCCTGCCTTCTCCACGATCTTCTCATACTCACGCCCGGTGTGATCCTTCAGTTTCACTTTCGTTTGATTCGCCGGTATCTTGTAATCGTATAGCTTGCGCAATTCATCACGTGTCAGGAAGATGACAGGTTTCGACACGATCTTGAACTTAGGCCGATACCGCTGGATGGCTGTCTCTGTGCAATAACCCTTGCGAATAGCCCAGCGAAGAAACCAGCGTAGTTCTCCGTAGCGTGCCTGCACGCTCTTCTCTTCCAGCCCCTGCTCTCTTTGGTCCTCGATGTATTTTGTGATACCGTCTTCGTCGAAATCCGCGAAGGTCGCGTCGGGCTTGAAACTCTCCAGGGACTTGCGGAAAGTGCGCTTTTTAGCCACGGTGCCCGCGGCCCATTGGTTGAGCGTCCCTCCTTCCTTGAAAAACTTGTCGAAGTAATAGAACACCTCTGACTGCTCCCCTTCCTGCGTGCCCGTTTCTGCCCGTCGATTCCTTTCATTGCCGGTAATCTCGGATAAAGCCTTTTTCAGGCTCTCAAGCGTTGCGGCGCCCGGGACTGCCTCCAACTTCGCGAAAGCCGCTTCTATGGCCTTAATTCTGGCGTTTATAACGGTTGCCGGGATTCCACGGGCGTTGAACGTCGGCGCTTTCTTCGTGCCAGGCTTGACACGCCTAGCGTCCAGGTCCCAGCTCGCGGCGTCGATGCTGTAACCGATGGATGTCAGGAGACGCCCGCCGATGCCTCGGGCCGCAACTCTTATCGGCTGCTCTCCATTCTTGTCCGGTCTCTTGTCAAGATAAAATGTTACCATTTATTCAGTGCGTTTGTCTGTTCTCGCCAGATTCACAGCTCCAGGAGGGCGCCGCGAAGCCAACCACAAAGTTTTACGCACCAAATTTACGCACCAAATTTTGTATTTCCAAATATTAACTATTATTATTTATAAAATACTTTTAGCTGATTATTAACACTTTAGTATTTTACAGTATCACGCAATTTTGCAAGGGTTCAGTTTCCATATGCTCCACAGAATCCCTCTCAGGTCGGCCTGAGGGGGATTTTTCGTCGGTGCTTGCAAAGATGCCCCGCATATGCTATATTTGCATAGGACCAATTAACTAACCCAACAAATCAGCAAAATGAAAAAGATTCTCTTTTCCGTCATGATGCTGGCCGCATTGTCCGCAGCGGCCCAGCAGAGGAACAACATCGTGCCGTCCTTCGAAGGCGCGGTCGAGGATTTCAAGCCGAACATCACCAACCAGCTGGGCCGCCAGTATCCCATGGTCAACTCCCAGGGTGCCGTGCGCGCACAGCTCCGCGCCCCGCAGGCCAACGCGGTCAGGCTGGACATCGGCGGCAGGAAGTACGAGATGGTCAAGGACGACCAGGGCGTCTGGACCGGCACGTCCGCTCCCCAGGACGTGGGCTTCCACTACTATCAGCTCGAGGTCGACGGCGCTTCGGTGCCCGATCCGGGAACCGTCTATTTCTTCGGCGCCGGCCGCTGGGGCAGCGGCATCGAGATCCCTTCGGAAGACATGGACTTCTGGCAGGTCAAGAACGTGCCCCAGGGCTCGATCGTAGAGAAATACTACTGGTCGAAGGCGACCGAGAGCATGCGCCACTGCTATATCTATCTGCCTGCGGAGTATGACAAGAACCCCGGCAAGCGCTATCCCGTCCTGTATCTCCAGCACGGCAACGCCGAGAACGAGCAGGGTTGGTCCGCCCAGGGCCACACCGGCCAGATCCTCGACAACCTGATCGCGGCGGGCAAGGCCGTACCCTTCATCGTGGTGATGGACTACGGCCAGGGCCAGAACATCCATCTGGTGGGCCAGTATGCCGACATGCTGCCCAAGCCCCAGCCGGGCCAGCGCGCCAATAACGACGGCTTCCAGGTGGTCCTGCTCACCGACATCATCCCGATGGTGGAAAGGGAGTACCGCGTGATCGCCGACGCACAGCACCGTGCCATGGCCGGCCTGTCTATGGGCGGCGGCCAGACCCGCAGGATTACCCTGGCCAACCCCACGAAGTTCGCGTATGTGGGCATGTTCAGCGGCGGTGTGATGAGCATCGAGGACATCCAGGGCGCTGCGGGCTTCAAGGAGACCAACAAGGTCGTGTTCATGAGCAGCGGCAGCAAGGAGAATCCCCGGGTGATGGAAGCGGCCGAGAGCCTCAGGAGCATCGGCGTCAACGCCGTCGGCTACGTCTCCGAGGGCACGGCGCATGAGTGGCACACCTGGCGCCGCAGCCTCTACCAGTTCGCGCAGATCCTCTTCAAATAGAGCCTGTCCGCTCCGTTAAAAACGGCCGGTGACTTGCGTCGCCGGCCGTTTTTTCAATCCGCGAAGACCATCTCGTCGAAGAGCCAGTCCGCGTGGCCGATCTCCTTCACGACGAAAAGCAGATAACGGATGTCCAGGGAGATGTTGCGGCAGTAGTCCGGGTCGAAGACCAGGTCGCTCATCGTCCCCTCCCACACGCGGTCGAAGTTGATTCCGATGAGGTTTCCGTCGGCGTTGATGACCGGGCTGCCGGAATTGCCGCCCGAGGTGTGGTTCGTCGCGAGGAAACACACCGGCTGGGCGTCGTGACCGCCCTCGGCGTAAATGTCGCGCAGGACCTGCGGGATATCGTAGTCGAAGATGTCCGGGTTGTCCTTCTCGATGATGCCCTTGAGCGTGGATACGGGCGAATAGTACACCGCGTCGGAAGGGCTGTAGCCCGCCACGTGGCCGTAGGCGACGCGCAGGGTCAGGTTGGCGTCCGGATAGAACTGGCGGTCGCGGTCGAACTCCATCTGCGCCCGCATATAGTCGCGGTACGCCAGACGGAGGTCCCGCTCCACCTCCGTGATAACCGGCTGCAGGTCACTGCGATACCACTCGTAGAACGCGCTGTACATCTCCCAGGCGGGATCCGCCTCCACGGCGGGCAGGTCGGCTGCAGTCAGGGCGGCCACGCGCGCACGGTCCGTAAAGAGGGAACGGGAGAAAAGGTCGTCCCGCCAGGCCTCCGGACTGCCGTAGGAAGCGAGCTTTTCCTTGAACCAGGCGGGCTTGAAGCCGTCGTCCATGTTCCGGTCGAAGGCGTCCGTCATCGCGACGAAGATCTCCTCGTCGATGGGCCGGTAGTAATCCTTGAAGAACGACTCCGCCAGCGAGGCCACGGGCTGCCCGCCGGCGAGCGCCGTCCGGACGTTGTTCGCAAACTGCAGGAGCTCGATGGTCCGCACCGTCTCGGTATAGTACTCGTACGCCCGGTAATACGGGTTCCTGCGGGCGTACAGGGCCTCCAGGCGGTCCGGCAGGCCCTCATAGGGTGTCCCCGCCGCCCAGGCGCGGAAACGCTGTTCAAAAGCCTTCTTTTCGGCCACGGTGCCCAGGCGCGCGATGCCCTTCGCCTCTCCCTGCCATTTCTTCCAGGCATTGGAGACGTTGGCGTTCTTGGCGGAATACTGGATGCGCACCGCCGGGTCCTGCGACATGTATTTCTTCTGGATCTCGAGCCGCCTGGTGCGCAGGGCGATCTTCTCCGGATCGGACACCTCGCCCACGTAGCGCACCTCGTCCGAAGTCACGTACTCCTTGGTGCTGCCCGGGCAGCCGTACACGAAGGTGAAGTCCCCCTCCTGCACGCCGGCCCGCGAAACGGTGAAGAAACGCTTCGGCGTATAGGGGATGTTATCTTCCGAATAATCAGCCGGTTCGTTGTTCTTATCGGCATAAATCCTGAAGATCGAGAAGTCCCCCGTATGGCGGGGCCACATCCAGTTGTCGGTGTCGCCGCCGAACTTGCCGATGGACGAAGGCGGAGCTCCCACCAGGCGCACGTCGCGGTACACCTTGTAGACGAAAAGGAAGTACTGGTTCGCGTAGTAGAGCGCCTCAACGCGGGCGCGGATGCCGCGCTCCGGATCGGCGACCTGCTTCACGATGACCTCTGAGTTCGCCTTCACCACGGAATCGCGCTGCGCCTCGCTCATCGAAGGCAGGTACCCCCGCAGGACGGGCGTCGTCACGTCCTCCATCCGTTCCAGGAAACTCACCGTCAGCCCCGGATTGGGCAGTTCCTCGCTGCGCGAAGCCGCCCAGAAACCGTCCTTCAGGTAGTCGTGCTCCACGCTGCTGTGCTGCTGGATCTGGCTGTAGCCGCAATGGTGGTTCGTGAAGAGCAGCCCGTCGCGCGAGACCACCTCGCCCGTGCAGCCCGAGCCGAACAGCACGACGGCGTCCTTGAGCGACGCCTGGTTCACGCTGTACACGTCCTCGGCCGTCAGGCGGAAGCCGTGGGCGCGCATGTCGTCGATGCGCTGCGCAATCAGCGACGGCAGCCACATCCCCTCCTCCGCACGCAGCGGCTGCAGCAGCGCCGCCAAAGCGAGCAGGGACAATATCCATCCTTTCTTCATGGGAAATCTATCTGTTTTTGCAAAAATACGCATTAATTCCGGGGTTCCAAGATCTTGCCGTAGTGGCAGTTGAGCACTTCCGCGCAGTCGCTGTGCCAGTTGTGCATCCCGTTTCCGAGACAGTCGCGCCAGACCTTGCAGCCGGCACAGCGGCCCCGCCGCGTCCAGCTGCGGTTGCGGAAGGGTTGGAAACGTTTCTCCCACACCTCGTACAGGCTGTCCTCATAGATATTGCCCTGGCTGAAAACGTCCCGGTCGATATTGGGGCAGGCGCAGATGCGCCCGTCGATCAGCACCGAGGCGATGTTGACGCCCGCGTGGCAGAAGTACGGCACATCGCGGACCCGGTTCTCGTAGCGGCCCAGGTATCCCTCGCAGGAGAAAGTCACCTTCATCTTCCCGCCTTCCCGGCGTTTCCGGACGATGAATTCCATCAGCGCGGTGAACTCCGCGTCCGAGAGATGCATCTCGGGGTCCTCCGCGGCGCGGCCGATGGGGATGATGGTGAAGATGCGCCACTGCTTCACGCCCAGGGCCTCCAGACAGTCGTGAAGCGCATCCAACTCCTGGAAGTTCCGCTTGTTCACGCAGGTCACCACGTCGAAGGCCAGGTGCGGCTCGGCGGCGGCGAGGGCGATGGCGCGCTCCGCCCGGGCGTAACTCCCGGCCCGGCCGCGCATCCAGTCGTGCGCTTCTTCCAGCCCGTCCAGGCTGATGGTCAGCGCACCCAGGCCGGCCGCCATCAGTTTCCGGTGCATCGCCTCGTCATAGAACCAGCCGTTGGAGACGATGCTCCAGCCCACGCCACGCTGTCGCAGCGCTTTGCCTATTTCGGCGATATCGGGGCGCAGCAGCGGCTCGCCGCCCGTCAGGATCACGGTGAAAGGACGGGCGCGCTCCGCCGCGGGAATGGTTTCGAACGCCCGCAGGAAGTCCTCCAGGGGCATATCCACGTCACGGCTCGCCGCAAAACAATCACTGCCGCAATGGCGGCAGTGAAGGTTGCAGCGGGTCGTGCACTCCCAGAACAGGTAGTTGAGTTCGTGCACCGCCGTCTCGTTGGCGCGGAAGGCGCGGTGGAGCAGTTTTCCGATCATTCGGCGCTTTCCTCCGTCCCTTCCTGAAGGACTTCGCCAGCCTGGCCGGCATCCTGCAGGGCCTCGTCGACGACTTCCGTCTCGGGAGCCGCCAGGTAGTCTTCCTCCGGTGCCGTCATCGGCGTGCCGTAGCAGGCCTGGAAGACGAACAGCGCCGTCGTGAGCGAAAGGCCTTTCAGGCCACGGTGGATCCACTTTCTCATATCGCGTAAGGGATTTTCTGCAAGATAAGAAAAAAATAGATACCTTTGCGCACGATGGAGCAGAATCCTGATATCCGCGAGCTATTCCACTTTCACTACCGGCCGCTCTGCCTGTACGCGCTGCATTATCTGAAAGATGCGGACGCCGTGGAGGACGTGGTCCAGGAGGCTTTCACCGCCTGGTGGCAGAAAGGGGACGTTGCGGACAATGCAAGGGCCTACCTCTACGCCATTGTCCGCAACCGCTGCATCGACATCCTGCGGCGCCAGGGCCGGCAGGCGGAACAACTGCTGCCCGAAGACGCCGCCGGCGCCATCAGCGACGAAGAAGCCGTGGATCGCTCGGCGCTGGAGGCCCGGCTCTGGGAAGCGGTGGACCGGCTGCCCGCCAAACGGCGCGAGCTCTTGCTGATGAGCAAGCGCGACGGCCTGAGCTACGAACAGATTGCGGAAGCCACCGGCCTGTCCGTCAACACCGTACGCAACCAGATCAGCCGGGCTCTTCAAAGCCTGCGCAACAGCGCGGACAGCATCCTGGATTTCATCCTTTTATTCCCCACTCTTCCGCTGGCCTGATTTTTTTCAGCAGGCAAATGGTACTTTTTTCGGAATCCTGCGTCATAGGGGCAGAAACGATTCCGAAATGAAAGAAATCCAAGAAGATATCCTGCGCTTCGTCGCGCAGAATTGGAAAGCGGGACGCTTCGGGCCCAAACAGGCCTGGCGGCGTTTCCGCGCCACCGAGGAAGCCGCCGAACCGGCTCGGCGCCCCGCCTTCGGCCGCCCAGTATGGGGCTATGCCCTCGTGTGCGCCCTCGCCGCGCTGGTCCTGGGCCTGTTCCTGTTCCGTCCGGCGCCCCGGACCGTCATTCCTGCCGCAGCGGGCGTGCAGGCCGTGGTCCTGCCCGACGGTTCCCGGGCCACCCTCGCCCCCGGCGCCACGCTCTCCTTCCGCCGCCACGGCTTCGGCCGGCGCGACCGGTCCGTCAGCCAGACGGGGAAAGTCTTCTACGCCGTGGTCCGCAACGAGGCGGTTCCCTTTGAGATTACGGCAGACAAAGGTTTCGTGCGTGTCCTGGGCACGCGCTTCCAGGTCGAGACGGACAGCCTGGGCACGGCCGTGGATGTCGTGGACGGCCGCGTGCTCTTCGCCGCCGCCCCCTCCGGAGCCCGGAAAAGCGTCCGCGAGGAGGACGGCGTGATCCTGACCCGCGGGATGCATGCCGAACTCGCCCCGGGTGCCACGGTCCCGGGCCTGTCGGAGGCGGAGAGCGCCAATCCCGCCGCCTGGGCCACCCACGTTTTCCGTTATGAAAACACCCCGCTGGAAGAAGTCCTGCACGAACTCTCCAGCCATTTCGGGCGCACCCTCCGCACGGATGCCCACGACCGCCGCCTGACGGGCGAATTTGAAGGCGAAGAACTCGACGAAATCGTATCCCTGATCGAGTCCGCACTCGACATCCACATTGTAATCGACTGACTATGAAAAGAATCATCTCATTCCTGCTATTTCTGTTTTTTCTGCTTCCGGCCACGGCGCAGGACAAGCTGTCCGTCCGGATGGAGCAACTGCACACGCAATACAAGATCAATTTCCTGTACGACGCTTCCCTGCGAGGCGTCCTCGATGCTCCCCGGAAACTTCCGGAACTGCCTGCCACGCTGCCCCTGGAAGATGCCCTCCGACAGACTTTCGAGGGCAGCGGCATCTCCTGGCAGTTGCGCGGCCGCAACGTCGTGCTAAAAGCCGCCCCGGCGCAGCCGGCCACCCCGCGCGGACGCCGCGTCACCCTCAGCGGCTACATCACCGACGCCACTTCGGGCGAACCCCTGATCGGGGCCGGCATCCTGACCGGAACGGTCGGCACCGTCACCAACGAATTCGGTTTCTACTCCCTCCCGCTGCCAGCCGGAAGTTATCATTTCAGGATTTCGCATCTGGGTTTCAGCCAGCAGGATATCACACTTGACCTGCAGCGGGACTCCACCCTCAGCTTCGCCCTGGCCGGAAACGCCGAACTCGCAGCCGCCCGCATCGTCTCCCGCAAGGACGCAGGCCTGCAGTCCGTCTATCCCGGCTCTGTCGAGATGCCCCTGATCAAGATCCTTTCGACGCCCACCCTGCTGGGCGAGCCGGACGTCCTCAAGGGCCTGCAGCAGTTGCCCGGCATCCAGTCCGGGATGCAGGGTTTCACCGGGCTGCATGTGCGCGGCGGCGGCGCCGAGGAGAACCTCGTGATGCTCGACGGCATCCCCCTGTACGGGATCGACCACATGCTGGGGCTCTTCTCCGTCTTCCAGCCGGACGCCATCAAGGACGTGACGCTCTACAAGGGTGCCTTCCCCGCCCGCTACGGCGGCCGCATCTCCAGCGTCGTGGACGTGCGGACCAACGAAGGCAACCTCCGGCAGACCGAGGGTTCCTTCACCGTCGGCACCACCAGCGAGCGCTTCCACATCGAAGGCCCCATCGTCCGGGACCGGCTCAGCTATTCTATCAGCGCGCGTGCGCTGCACTCCCTGCTGGTCAGCCCGATCCTGGCGCTGGCACTCAAGAACCTGGACGAAAAGGTCAACTTTTTCTATTATGACCTGAATGCCAAGCTCAACTGGATCCTCTCCGACAAAGACCGGATGCACCTGATGCTGTACCACGGTAACGACCACCTCTTCATAGACGGCCGCTACGAGAGCCGCTTCACGGCCGGAGGCGTTTCCAGTTTCCGCGAGGACCATTCCGTCCTGCGTGCCAACTGGGGCAACACGGTCGCCGCCCTGCGCTGGAACCACCTGTTCGGCAGCCGCCTGCACGCCAGCACGACCGCCGCTTTCAACCGCTACGGGACGGGATTCCGTTTCGATGACGACGAATACCATTCGGGAATGACGCAGCCGATGGCCTTCGCCCTGCGATACGCCTCCGGCATCCGCGACTGGAGCCTGCGGACCGATTTCGACTGGACCCCGGCTCCGGAGCACCTGGTCCGTTTCGGCGCCGGCTGGACCCACCACCTCTACCGCCCGGCCGTCATGGATGTCACGCAACCGGACGAAGGGAGCGGGCAGCAGACCTACCGCCTGGTGGACAACGACGACTACCCGGGAACGGAGAGTTTCGTGTACGCCGAAGACAATTTCCAGGTCTCGGAGCACCTTTCCGTCAATCCCGGACTCCATCTCGCATGGTTCCGGACCCAGGGGCGGGACTATCTCTCGCTGCAGCCCCGCCTCTCGCTCCGCTACGCCCCGGGCGGGGGCTGGGCCGTCAAGGCCGCCTATGCCCGCATGGGCCAGTACGTCCACCAGCTGACCGCCTCCACCCTGACCCTGCCCCTGGACCTGTGGTGCCCAGTCACGGCGGACATCCCGCCCGTGACCTCGGACCAGTACAGCCTCGGCGCCTACTGGGACGGTCTGCCGGGCTGGGAGTTCTCCGTCGAGGGCTACCTCAAGCGGATGGACAACCTGCTCGCCTACCGCGACGGTTCGCTGCTCATCCTCAACAACAACCGCTGGGAAGAGCAGGTATCCGTCGGGCAGGGCCGCGCCCGCGGCATCGAATTCCAGGTGGCCCGGACCCGCGGCAAGACGACCGGATCCCTCTCCTACACGCTTGCCCGGAGCACCCGCCGTTTCCCGGACGGCAGCATCAACCTGGGACAGGAGTTCCCGGACAAATATGACCGCCGGCACACCGTCAACCTCTTTGTCAGCCACCGTTTCTCGGAGAAATGGGACCTCACGGCAGACTGGTATTTCGCCACCGGCGGCGCTGCCTCGCTCCCCCTGCGCCAGACAGAGATCCCCTACTACGCGAGCTCCAAAGAAGACGGCTTCCGGAGGTATCCCCAGACGGTCTCTGCCGACTACACCGCAGGCCGCAACAACTTCCGGCTCCCGCCCACCCACCGGCTCAACCTGGGTCTCCGCCTGCACCGCCGCACCCGCCGCGGCAACGAAGCCCTCTGGACCTTCACGCTCTACAATGCCTACAATTCGATGACGCCCGACCTGGTCATGCTCTGGACGGACTACAGCCAGGACGATCGTGGACGGCAATACCTCCGCGCCATCACCTACCTGCCCATCCTGCCGGCCGTCAGTTACACCTGCCAATTCTGAAACGATGAAAACAAGGATCCTGCCCATATTCCTCCTCCTGACGGCCCTGACGGCCCTGACCGCCTGCGACCGCGAACTGCCCTTCCCGGCCTCGGAAGGCGAACTGATCGTCCTGAACGCCCTGCTCTCCACGGACGAGCCGGAGCACACTGTCTATCTCTCCGTATCCTCCCCCGAATCGGGCAACCGGCCCCTCACCGATGCACAGGTCCTCTGTACGGTCGGAGACGGCCTCGCCGTCCGGGCGACGGAGATTTCCTCCACGTCCTCCCTCCAGAAATCCGCCCAATACAGCTTCGAGGCGCAGATCCGCCCGGGCGACCGGGTGCGGATCGATGTGGAGGGGGCTGGGATGCGTGCCGTGGCGCAGACCGTCGCGCCGCAAGCCCCCCTGCCCGCCACCGCGGACACCCTGACCCGCGACGGACGGATGCATTTCACCCTGCATGTCCAGGGACGTCCGGACCAGGCGGATTACTGGCAGCTGCGACTCTCTCTCCGGAAACAATACCGGATCGATTATTACTGGCGGGACCGGAACCCGTATCCGGAAGACGAGCATTTCGAATTCACGCCCGGCATGTACATCAACACGAGTGAAAGTGAGTCCGAGCAGGAACTGCCCCTCGATCCGGGCGAAGATCCCATCCTCAACGACGGCTATACGCCGCAGGACGTGATCGACCGCTATTACAACACCAACGCGGGCTTCCTCTTCGAATTTTCCCCGGTCAACAAAACGCGGATCTTCACCGACCGCCGCTTCGCCGGCGACGGCGCCGACGTGCAGTTTTCAACGGACTCCACGCCGCTTATCAACTCCGAATACGGACAGGCAAGGGACTGGATGGTACGTTACCACTACCATTGCACCCGCACGCTCACCGTCCGCCTGCTGGCCCTGGACGAGGGTGCCTATGCCTACCTGGACGCCATCAACCGGGAGAAATCCCGGAACGGCTTCAACTACCTCCTGGTCGAGCCGGTCATCTTCCCGACCAATGTGGAAGGAGGCCTGGGCTTCCTGTCCGTCGCCTCCGCGACCCGGCTGGACCTGGAGTTTCCGGACATCGACATCGAAGACTGGTAGCGGACCGCTATTGACAATCAGCGATCGCTTAGAGCGCGGGGATGGCCTGCTTCGGGGCGAGCACGTCGTGCACCGGCCCGTTGATTTTACAGTACTTCATTCACATCTTTAATCGCCTGCGCGCACTCTTCTACGACTGTATCCAGCGTAGCACCGAACCTGGTAGCCAGAATGGTTCTGGCCTCCTCCAGGCTGACGGATTTGACCCCTACAGGCGGCGGATTGCCCAAGCCCTCGAGGATGCGGATCTTGGCCATCAGGCTCGTGTAGTCCAGTTTGGCGCCCTTGGCGGCCGCCGCCTCGATGCGGGGCACCAGGATGCGGTTGAACTGCTTGACATTCTGCCGGACGCCCTCTTCGATCAACGCTTCACCGTAGCCCAGCACGTGCAGGGCCTCTTCCTTGTAGCCGTACTTGAGCAGCTGTTCAGCCGTCTCGTGCGCCTTCATGCCCTGCTGCATCCATTCCTGGCACTTGTGGACATAGGTCTGCGCGATGCGGTCCGGATCGACGAGTTTCTCCGTCTGGCGGGCCTTGTCGATGATGCGGGTCAGGTCGTCGCCATAGGATTCGAGGCCGTATTTACCGTTCACAACGGCCTGGTCGGCCTTGAGGAGCGTCTTCATGCGCTCAAGCCGGTCCGCCGGGATGAACTTGTACTGCATTTCGTTGAAGGCCTCGGAATAAGCATCCTCCATCAACTGCTCGCTCAGGTCGGTCCACTTCCCGCCCGCCTTCTTGCGGATCTGGTAAGTCACGTCGCGGTCTGCGCCGATCTTCTTGCCCAGGCTCAACAGTTCGCTGTCGTTGCCCGTGGCACCCTTGAACACCTGGAGCTCGTACTGGTTCATGTCGACGCCCCTGGCCTTGAGCTTTTCGGTCAGCCGCTTCAGTACTTTGGGATCGAGTTCGTTGTACATCTGCTGCATCTGGGCGTTGAAGTTGGCCCGGAGCATGTCGGAAGGGGAATTGCGCAGGAGATTCTGCGCGGTCTTATTGCCCTGAAGGGCCAGCGTGGCGCGGCGCATCTCCTCCTGCGTAGCCGTGGGATTGTTCATTACGCGCTTGAACTCGTCCAGGATCTTCTGCGCGTCCTCCCGGGCCACCTTGGCGGCCTCCTGCCGGAGCTTGGACTTCGAGCCGGACACCAGCGTATCGGCATTCTTGCGGACGCCGTCGATGGCATCGTCGGCCAATTCCTTGGCTCCCTTGAGGGTGTCCTTTACCTTTTGGCCGGCCTTGCCGATCTTGTCGGCCGACGGACCGCTGCTGAAGGGCGGGCGCTCGGCGAGCGTGGCATTGATCTTGGCGTTGTGCACGGCCTTCTGGGTGCTGGCTCCGATCTGCTTGGTTCTGGCACCCATCTGCTTGAGCTTGTCCGCCCGGGCCGCCCGCCATTGCTTGATCTTGCTGAAGCCTTTGCCGAGCCCGGCGAAGAGCAGCTCCATCGCGATGATCTTCACGCTGACCTGCGCAAAGCCGCCCCATACACTGTCACCGCCATTGTCAACGTATTCCTTCATCTCCGCCAGGGCGCTTATGGGCGTCAGCACGATCTCGGACGCGCCGCCGGTCACGATGCCCAGGCCGATCCGGCAGATGATGACCGGGATGGAGCGGTCCATCGCCGCGATGGTGGCCATGGCTGCGTCGAAGTCCTCATCTTCCGGCGAAACGCTCTGTTTGACGGCAAAATAGGTCCCGATCTCCCCGCTCGCATACTGCTTGAATATCTTCATGATATTCTCGTAGTCCCGGTCGTCGAAGCCGAAGACCTTGTCGTGGCCCTCGAGCATCACGGTCAGTTTGTAGAAAAGCGGACGCAACTCCGCAAAGCGGGTGTCCATCAAGATCTTCCGGCGTAGGTCGGTCAGTTGCTCCTCGCGTCTGAGGTCTTCGTTGTCGTAACGGGCATAGGCCCGCATCACGTCTCCTCCGGGCGGGACCTCCACCTCACGGTAGGGTTGGGAGTTCACCGGAACGCGCAGTTCCTGCTTAAACACCTGGCCGTGCCAGGTCATCGTGACCGTGACCTTGGCGAAGCTGCGGTTGGGCGGGACGAGGAAGCCGCCGGTGGGCACGATGACCCCGTAGAAGGACCCGTCGGGCATCCCGCCGCGGAACTCGTAGCGGAACTTCAGCAGTTCGCAGGGCGAAGGGACGTTCTTTCCTTCGAAATCCCGGAAGAAGAAATGCTCGTACTGCACGAAATCGCCGAGCGTGGGCACGTAGTCCCCCTGCTTCTCCGTAAAGAGCATACTGCCTTCGAAATCGTCTTCGAAGGTAAATACCGGGTCTTTGTCCGGAAAGACGGGACCGATCCTGCCTTCGTTCTGAGGATCGCTGTCATCCACGACGATCAGCTGCATGTCCACCCGGCTCTCGGCGGGCTTGAGCCGCCGCTTGTTGCCGATGGGCGGCAGGATGTCGTGGTTGGGTGTGCTCTCCAGTTCGACGAGGAAGCCCTTGAGGGCGCGCAGCTCCACCCGCATGCCCAGGTGGATGCGGTTGATCTTGAAACTCTCCGCCACCTCCGGGCGATCTCCGCCGGGCTTCACCCGGATGGTGCAGGTATAGCTTTCCACCGTACCAGGCAACTCCGTCGCCTCGCCGTGTTCGGTGAGGTTGATGCGGAAAACGTCCGGATCGTCGTTGCTCTGCTCGAGTTCGGCCGAGAAGTGCTGAAATCCCCGTTCATCCAAAGTCACCTCCAACCCATCCGGATTCGTGGCGGCGCCCCAGAGGCGGAATTCCATGAAGAGGGTCTTGCCCTGCCCGGCTGCGAAACTGATCTCCGGCTCCACGAGGATGGCGGGGGCATCGATCACCTGAAAGACAATCGTATTCAGGAACCGTCCCTGCGGGGATACGAAATTGAAGGTCACAGCCGCATCTTCAGGAACTTCATTCGCAAGCGTAGGCGCCGCACTGACCATCGCATAGGAATAATTGCCGTCAAATCCGGGTCTTGAAAGGCTGATATTGCGCGACGGAGAAATCCTGATCTGTTTAGAAAGGTCGGGCCGCTGCACGACGATTCCGTCAGCCGTGGTTTCTTCAATCCGTGCTCCCACCTTCACGGGAGGATCTCCATAAACGAGCGAGTTTCCTATATCCTTCCAGACAATCATCCTGAAGGTGCTGTGAGGTCTGGTCTTGTTGTCCTTGTTCTTGTTTTTCTTCTTCTTTCTGGCTATACCGGTACCGATCAGCGTAATGGCTGCAATGGGAAGAATGTATCTCCAGGGGATCTCCGTACCATCATCTTCCCCCACCTCATCGGACGCATCCTGTGTTACTGCTGTAACGTCACTGTCGAAGATATAGAATTTCGCATAGTTGCCGTCCCCGGTAACCACCCCGTCCGGCCGGACAAAGTTTCCGACACATACCACATATAGTCCGTCGTAGGACTTATCGAATGGTATCTGGATGGATGCTGAAACGGATGCCGCCTCAGTGCTTCCGCCATTATCGACCCGTTTGATAACCGCCTTGTCCAACAGCCACTTGCCTTTCACAACAGGAATGGCCTGAATGGTCAGGCGATTGGTATGGGGATAAAGAGAAGTGGGCGGTGTATTATTTGTTGCCGATATCTTGACTGCCCTGCCCCTGAGGGGAGAAGCTGAGTAGATATGCATGCCCGGGACGATGTTTGGATTGTAAACAAATGCTTTCTCCCCGTCCTCATAATGTCCCAGTTCTCCCTGCATTTCCCTGTATTTGACAAAGATTTCATCCGCCGCAGGATCAGTCAGTCTCCCGGGGAACAGGACAAAGTTGTTGTCATCCTCGAGACTGGAAGATCTGTCCCATTTGAGCGTCAGATAATAAGTCCCTACGCCCGAAACGGAATACTGCAGACTGCTTGAACCCTTGATGTTCCGGGAAACACAGCCCTCGATTGTCTCTCCCCATAAAACAAACGGGCAGAGCAATAAGGACAGAATCGCGAAACTGATACCGGCACGCTTCATGCGGCAATAGCTGCTATATCAACTTCTGGATTGGCTCCTTCGGGGCCAGCACGTCGTGCACCGGCCAGGACTTCGCCTCGGCCAGGGTGAACGGGACGGTTTGGCGCAGGTCGCGGGAGCTGGCGCCGAAGGCGACGGCGTACTCGCCGGCGGCGGCCTCCCAGGCGGAGGTTCCCTCGTTGAAGGAAGCCAGGCCGTAGGCGTCCACCTTCACGGTCACCACCTCGCTCTCGCCCGGCTGCAGTTCGCGCGTCTTGGCGTAAGCCTTGAGTTCGCGCACCGGCTTGTCCAGGCCGCCCGCAGGGGCGCTCACGTACAGCTGCACGACCTCCTTGCCGGCCACGTTTCCGGTGTTGGTCACCTTCACGGAAGCCTCGAAGCCGTCACCGGCCGCCTTCACGGCGGGCTCGGAGTAGTCGAACGAGGTGTAGCTCAGGCCGTAGCCGAAGGGATAGGAAACGGCCAGGCCCTTCTTGTCGAACCAGCGGTAGCCCACATAGATGTCTTCGGCATAGACCGTACGGTCCACGTCCTTCTGCCCGATGTCCTCGCGGCGGTTGATGAAATACACCCCCGTGTCGGCGTCGATCGGGAAGTTAGCGGAGGAACCGGCGTCCATCAGGTTCACCGGGAAGGTCATCGGCAGGCGCCCGGAAGGGCTCTGCTTGCCGGTGAGGATGTCGGTGACGGAGTTGCCGCCCTCCTGCCCCGCCTGCCAGGCCAGCAGCACGGCGTCCGGGAGGTTCTTCCAGGAAGCGGTCTCGATGACGCCGCCGATGTTCAGCACCACGATGACTTTCTTGCCGGCGCGGTGGAAGGCGGCGGTCACGTCCTGCAGGAGCTTGCGTTCCTTGGCGGAGAGGGAGAAGTCGGCGGCCGTGCGGTCGAAAAATTCGCCGGAGTTACGGCCGAAAGTAATGATAGCCAGGTCGTTGGCCTTGGCGGAAGCGGCCAGCTCCGAAGCAGCGGGGACCAGCTCGGACGGACGCGGAACCGGATAGAAGGCGGACGTGCCGTCATCCGGCAGCGAGGCCTTGAATGTGGCCGCCTCGTCGGCGATGTGCTTCAGGTAGGCGTCCTTCTTGCTCTCATCGACCGTGAAGCCTGCGTTCTTGAGGCCGTCCAGCAGGGACACGGTGTAGGCGCGGTTGACGTTGCCGGAGCCGGTACCTCCCGGAATGAAGTCGTAGGAGGTGCAGCCGAACAGGGCCACCTTGCCGCTGCCCTTCAGGGGCAGCACGCCCTTGTTCTCCAGCAGGACCATGCCCTCAAGCGCACTTTGGCGCGTCACGGCGGCGTGTCCCTGCAGGTCGGGTTCGTTGCTGTAGGCATAGCCCTTCATCTTGGGGCTGCGGAGCACGAGTTCGAGCCCGCGGCGCACGCACACGTCCAGTTCGGCCTCGCTGAGCGAGCCGTCCTTCAGGGCGGCCATGATCTGCTCGTACTGCCTGTCCGTGCCCGGCTGGAGCATGTCGTTGCCCGCCGCGATCTGCGCCGCGCCGTCGTCACCGCCGAACCAGTCGGTCATCACGAGGCCCTTGTAGCCCCACTCGTCACGCAGGACGGTGGTGATCAGGTCCCGGCTCTGGGAGGTGTAGGTGCCGTTGATCTTGTTGTAGGAGGACATCACCGTCCACGGGTCAGATTCCTTGACCGTGATCTCGAAGCCCTTGAGGTAGATCTCGCGCTGGGCGCGGCGGCTGATCACGGCGTCGTTGCCCGTGCGGTTGGTCTCCTGGTTGTTGTAGGCGAAATGCTTGATGGACGTACCCACGTCGTTCTTCTGGACGCCGCGCACGTAGGCGGCCGCCGTCTTCCCGGCCACGACCGGATCCTCGGAATAATACTCGAAGTTACGTCCGT
>Ga0310691_10000358_pt1 | contig 89878 bp, 81 predicted proteins | sample 176DNAGHGlowgp2_FD_203887 | JGI IMG/M metagenome (GOLD analysis project Ga0310691, IMG submission 203887) | Sheep rumen microbial communities from Palmerston North, Manawatu-Wanganui, New Zealand - 1766 DNA GHGlow gp2 (v2) (version 2) | ecosystem: Host-associated > Mammals > Digestive system >...
CGGCACCCACGCCGCTGTCCCGCAGGCCCCCGTTCCCGTCAAGCTCCACGAAATTCCCGGCCGGGCCCGGCACCGAAGGGTACGACCCCGTCGGCCCCCGCGGGCCGGTGGGGCCGACGGGGCCGGTGGGGCCGTGGAGCGCGTTGACGAAGACGGGGGCGGCGCCGGGGAAACCGGGGGCCGGGGGGCACGGGGGTCTGGGAAACCGGCTCATTGCGGGTCTCCTTTCGGATCAGCGGAAACCGCGGGGGCGCCCCGGGCCAAAATGACGTTCGTCCGCAACCTGCCGTTCCGCGAGACGATCACGAAGGCGAAGCCGGCCGCCGTCCCGACGGCGTTCTTCGGCCAGCCGTTGTAGCCGTCCGCGATGTTCTCAAACCCGCGCGTGGTGCGGCTCGTCGAAATCCAGTCGAACTTGCCGCCGCGCCAGGCGCCCTTGGCGTCGCGCACGAACAGGCAGGCAAGGCACGCGGCATCGGAGCGCGACGACGCGCCCAGCATTTCGCATCCGCCTTTGGCCCATTTGTAGGCCATCCCGGACGCCGAGACCTTGAGCGCGGCGATTTCGCAGCCGTCCACGGGCAGCGCGCCCGCGCCGTTGAAGCCTCCGTAGACCCATTGGAGGGATGCAAAATCCACGGCGCCGGCGGCGGTCGTTTCGCTGGACACGCTGATTTCCGTCATGCAACCCGTCCCCCCGCTTTCCGCGAGCGCTCCCCCAATGGAGGCCCCCGCCCTGTCGCGGCCTGCCGCTGCGGCACCCGCCGCCCCGGCCTGTGCCGGCGCCGTGGAAACAGTGCAAATCTCGTAGACCGGCTGGTCGCCGGAAAGTTCGAACACGCGGGGAAGGGGCGCGCACCCGCCGCAGGACGCGACCATCGCGAAGAGCAGGGCGGCCAGCCCGCCGAACGACACCAGGGCGAGAAGCAGCTCCGCCCAGTCGATTCTGTCCTTCCTAGTCATTGGGAACCTCCTTCTTCATTGCGCGGTGGTAGACGCCGCCGAACAGGCGGCAAAGCGAATGCGCCACGCGGGCTATCACGTTTCCGCCCGCGCGCCATATCGGCGACTTCTGCGCCGCCGCCTCGTCCTCGATGGCGTTGCCGAGCATATTGTCCGCAAGCCAGCGCACATCGCCCGCGTTCCAGCCCCACGCCCGGGCGATGTCCTCCCAATAGGCGTAGATGGCGTCGTGGCCGATGGCGGCGCGGACGAGGGATATTTTGCCGATTCTGTCCGGCGAGAGGCTGGCCCCGTCGCAGAACGGCTCGCGGCCGCCGGTGGCGTAGGCCACCATGACGCCGTCGGTTATCTCGAAGTCGGCGCAGCGGTAGTCCGGGACGCCGACGGTTATCATGCCCGAAGGCAACTTTATCGGCCCGTCCGTGAACCACCCGAGTCGAAAGTCCTTCAGCAGCCGCAGCCGCCTGTTCTGGTCTATCTCAATCCACTTTTTCACTTGTTTGTAGCCTTTCCAGACGATCTTCGCGGCCTTCGCCGCCATGGCGGGCGTCATCGCGCCTCGCCCCTAGTTGACCAGCGTCGGCGAGACCGACGGCAGCGTCTGGGTGAAAAACCTGTCGAAGTCGGCGCGGGAGAGCTTGACGCCCGTGTGGCCGAAGACGCCGAAATCAAGCGGCACTTCGATGTTGTCGCCACTGTGGCTCAGGCCCGCCGCGACGATGCCCCTTATGGCGTCGACGTCGATCATGCCCTGCCCGTCGGTGTATGGCGCGAGCATCGCGTCCACCTTGCCGCCCGACGCCGCGAGGGCCGCGCCCGCCAGGAACTGCATGAACGGCGGCTTGACGGCGGAGATGAACTCGGCCTCGAACAGGGCGAGGGCTTTCTTGAAGTCGATGGCTGACACTTTCATGCTGGCTTCCTCCTGGCGCCGTCCGCCCCGTTGCGCACCGGGGCTTCAGGCGAAGCGCGTCTAGCCGTTCGTGGTGGTCGCGGCCGCGGGCTTGGCGGCGAACGGGCCGACCGTGAGAGCGGCCTCGCTCGCGGCCATCACGGGCTGCTTGATGTAGAGGCCGGTCATGGCGTTCAGCGTGGCGACCTGGTTCTGGAGGAGCCCGATGACGCCGGTCTGCTGCGCGTTGATGACGGCCTGCGTGGCGTTCGCCGTGTTCATCGCGGCCTCGACCTTCTCGATCTTGTCGGCGAGGCGGCGCTCGGCCGCGAGGACGGCGGCGTCGGCGTACTTCTCGGCGCGGAGCTGGCCGATTTCCGAGTCCTTCTCCGTCAGCTGGCGCTCGCAGCTGAGACGGGTGTCGAGCTCGCGCTGGGACACGGGAGGTTCGCGGTTGCCGCCGCCGAGGTTGAGTCCCCCGGGACCGAAGAGGCCAAGCGCGCCCGCCGTGCCAAGCGAGCCGAGGACGGTGTTGAGGTTGCCCTGGCCGGAGCCGGTGTAGTTCCTGCCATTGTCGGTGGATTCCATGTGGATTTCCTTTCTGCTGGTTGTTGTTTGTTCGTCCGCCCCACGCGGGGCGGAAGTCGGTCACTTCGTCGCGGCGGCTTCGTGCGCCACTTTCTCATGGTGGGCCCAGAGCCACCCGGCCTTGGCCGTGTCGAGGCGCTCGGCCTCCTGCCATGTCGTGCCGGGCTTCTTCTTGTGCCGCGCGATGACTTCCTCTATCTCGCGGATGTCATTCTTGCAGTCACACCCCGTTATCCACTTGATTGTGGCCAGGGACTCCCGCATCACGTCTTCCCAGTATTTCTCCATGTTGCCTTGTCCTTTCGTTGCTGTTGCCCTTAGACGGCACACGCCGCCAAAATCTCCGCCATCTCCCCGTCGGCGAGGCCCATGAGCCTCTGGATTTGGGGAATCGCCGAGGCCATGAACGGGTCGTCGCTCTGGAGCGTCGTCGCGTACTCCCAGTCCTCCCAGACGCCCTGCACCTCCATCCACGCCTTCACCTGCGGCCAGACGCCGCGCCCCAGGAATACGCGGTAGAGCTTGCGCTTGCTGTAGTCCACGGGCGGTGGCGGCGGGTCCGCGACGAGCGCCCACGAACGCACGACGCGCGCAGGCGCCCCCGCGTCGTCGCAGGCGTAGCGTGGCTCGTAGTGGCGCCCGTCCGGCGCGTCCTGCGGCTTCGGCGCGCTCTCGTCAAGCGTGTAGAAGCCGAGCGTCGCAAGGTAGTCGGCGGGTAGGTTGCCCACGACTAGCGCACCGTTGATGGTGGCGCGGCGCGGCGGGTTTCGGTCGATTGCGGTTGTCGAGATAAGTTTGGCGCATGTCATTGTCGGTTCTCCTAGATGTCGTTGCCGTAGAGGAACGCGCCGGTGCCGCGATTGCGGTAGATGCCGTCGTTCCTCGCGCTGCCGTCGGGGTCCATGCCGCCGACGCCTCGCCGGTCGTAGAGGCAGCCCTCGCTGCCGATGCGGACGGGGATGAAGTCGCGGACTAGGACGCCGTTTGTGTAGTGTTTAGACGACCATATCCGCATCGCGGCATAGGGAGCAATGCTGCCGGTATCGATCAACTTGCGGCCAAACAGCGCTAGGCCGCCGTAGGTCGTGGCCGGTAGCACAAACGCAGTCCAATCAATCGCGTAGACAAAAGCGCCGTCAACCTTGAAAACTTTGCCAGGTGCGTCTACTGTGAAGATGTGGCGGGAGGTATCGCCAGCCACAGACGGACTGGGGTTGTTTGTGTTGCCTATCCCGCAATACCATGTGCCTTTCGCGTTCAACCCAAACGCGAAACGCGGAGATAACCCGCCAGTATTGAAGGTCTGGCCCAGATATCTATTTACGTTCGACGTTTGGGTTATCGCTGCGTCGCACTCCCAGCGGAACGTTCCGTCGTGGACTAGTCCCGTATCTATCCACTGCGTCCCGGTGGACTCCAGATACTCCACCTCCGCGTCTGGGAGGCGCTTCCCGCCACGCCCGAGCGGCATTAGCCTGGTCGGTATCATTGCGCCGCCTCCACTCGCCAGACGTTCGCGAGAACCGCGCGCGTCGTGCAGTCCATGCGGCAGGCGATGTAGAGCGTCGCGCCCGCGAAGCCGGATGTGGGGAGTTCTCCGCCGTCCAGCCACGTCCAGCCGGCAGGCCCCGCCAGGCTTGTCGCCGCGGCGTCGACGGCGACTTCCATTTCAAAGCAAAAATAGGCGTTCGCCGTCGGTATCGCCGTATCGTCTGGCGTCGGTATCGTCGCCGCCGTGCCGGAGAGGGCCGCGGAGGTGCGGTAGACTGCGGTGCCGGGCGAGAGGGTCGTGCCGGTCGCGTAGTCGAGGAGGTTGCCATTCACGCCTGCGGGGCCGGTCGCGCCTGCGGGGCCGGTCGCGCCTGCGGGGCCGGTCGCGCCTGCGGGGCCGGGCACGGTGCTCTGCGGGCCGGCAGGCCCCGTAGCGCCCTGCGGGCCGGTCGGGCCCGCAAGGCCGGGGTTTCCCCGGGGGCCGGTCGGGCCCGTGTCGCCCTTGACGCCCTGGGGGCCCTGGCCGCCCGTGTCGCCCCTGGGGCCCTGCTGGCCGCGGGGGCCCGTGTCGCCCCTGGGGCCTGCGGGGCCCTGCGGCCCGGTGTCCCCGCGGGCGCCCTGGGGGCCCTGCTGGCCGCGGGGGCCCGTGTCGCCCCTGGGGCCTGCGGGACCCTGGGGACCCTGGGGACCTTGCGGCCCGGAGTTGCCCGTGTCACCCCTGGGGCCCTGGGGACCCGTGTCGCCCCTGGGGCCCTGGGGACCCGTGTCGCCCCTGGGGCCCTGGGGGCCCTGCCGGCCGCGGGGGCCCGTGTCGCCCCTGGGGCCTGCGGGGCCCCGGGCGCCCCCGGGGCCTATGAGACCCCGGGGGCCTTGCGGACCTGGGGCGCCTTGGGGGCCGGTCGGGCCCATTGGACCGGTGGGGCCCCGGGGGTTGTCGGGAGGGGGGAACGAGGGGAAGATGGGACGGGGGGCCGGGCGCGTGCCCGGCAGCATGAATGGACTGGAAATCCCGTCTATTGGCATGTTCGCTCCTCCGTACCCGTTGGATTTTTGATTATATTATAGCACGGAGGCTGCGGGCTGTCAAGCGGGGAGAGGAGGGAGGCGGGGCGGGGCCCCGGTCGTGCGTGTATATTACGTAACCCCTACCCCATTGGCAATCGCGACGGAAGCGCCATCGTCAGTACATTCCGTTGTCCCGTGCGTGGCGTCGTCCCGCCTCCGCCGGGCAACTCCGTCGCGTGGGTGGCGCTTCTCCGTCGCCTCCCTCCCCGCCCAGGGGATGCTGTCGCGTGGTAGCACCGTGTCGCCGCACAGGCGTGGCTGCCTGCGCGGACACGGGGCAATTGGTAGCACCGTGTCATCGCACAGGCAAAGCCTGGCGCCACCACGGTCGGATGACCAGGTCCCGCATTGGGATCGGTCCGCCCGCAGCGTCAGGCACCTGCACACGGAGGAAACTACAATGACAACCCGTATCCCAACCACCGTCACGCTCTTCCAGGCGAAGGATGGACACCCCTACATTTCACTAGCAGACGCAACGACCAGCGATGGGCAAACCATCAGCCGCGTGCTCGCCATCACAGGCAAGCCGGCGGCGGACAAGGTCGCGGTCGCGGCCAACGGCGCCAAATACGCGGTCCTCGGCCGCGTCGTGCTCGTCGGGCCGGCGTTCAACACCCGCGTCCGCGACGACGGCACGACCGTCAAGACGCTGATCGGCTGCGAAGGCATCGTGGCCGAGGAGCTGCCCGCTGACGTCGCAGAAGCGATGGCCGTGTTCGGCGCCTAGCGCCAGCGCCCCCGCGAGGGGGCGTTTCTTCGTTCCCCCATTCTGTAACGCAGAGGACATCCGCCAAAAGGCGGACGTAATGCGCCCCGCCGAACCGGCGGGACCGGGTTCCAAGTCCCGGAAGCCCCTTTCCGACGTCCTCGCGTAAGGTCGTTTTGACTCAACGGCAACCAAAGTCCAAGGAGGACACCACTACCATGCAACACCCGCTCGTAAAAATCGTAACCCTGTTCCTCAAAGAGGTGCATTTCACCAAGCCGATAGTCCTGTGCGCAGCCGCGGCCTACCTCGCCAAACGCGAGGCCAGCATCGACGCGACAATCGAGAAACTGGCCCTGTGCATAGCAGGCTGCCGGACCATAGGCCGCGACCGCGTGGACTTCGACGACGGCATGGGCTGGAAGGTGTCGCTCTTCCGCGACGTCCCGCTCAAGGCATGGCGCATGGAGACGGACGACGGCGTCATCGGCGCGGTCGTCCAATGCGACGACTCCGCCGCCAAGGCCACGATAAGCCGGTATCTCGTCAAGGACGAGCTTGCCCTGGACGACCCCTCGGTCGTCCTGTAACGCCGGGGCCCCCGCGAGGGGGTTTTCCCCTGGCCCGGAACCCGTTCCGTATCTAGACGGGGCCTGGCCGGGGCCGGCGCCTCGGCGTTTCGACGGGACACCGGGGCTTTTTGCCCCGGAGGCTCGCCCGGGAACGGGGGCGGAGGCCTCGGAGACGCGGAGGCGGCCCCGGGCGCCACGCCAAAAACGTCGCATAATATATAGTTAATGCATATTAATAATTAATGTATATTAACTAAATTGACTTTTTGCTAGACTACGCCAGCTTTAAACCACTAAATACTGGTATTACGAAAACATTTATTTGGTTATTTAATAATTTATTATATATTGTGTGCGAGAAAGTAAATATAATATAATAGTAGTATATACGTACATATAGTACGACGAAAAATCATAGACAACCATAAAACGTTCCGTTCGAGCCATCGGCTCCACGAAACCTCTCGTAGTCCAACCGTAGATTCCAAACCGTAACCATCAAGACTACGACACAAACGAAACACTAACCCCATGGGCCACAGCGTTCTCGATCGGCCCGTAACAACCCCCTTTTTGCGACAACTCCTTACCGCACAACGATTTGCCGAAATCCGTGTGGAAACCGGCTAACACAACTGTAACAGTCGCCTTTGTATAGGAGAAACCAATGCTCATAGACTACATTCCGGTTTATTTCCCGGAGACAAACCAGTGGTCGATCCCCGGATGCCAGATTGAGAAGTGCCGGGACTACGACCCCGAACCGCAGGACATGCCGCTCCACGGGGGCGCCGTAATCCGCGGAATCCCCCTGTTCCACCTTGGGACATGGGGAATCTTCGGTGTCAGCGTCGCCGAGTGCCTCCGCGACCTCGCGGCGGATCCCGACGAAGCCGCGAAGCGGCTGTACAGGTCCGTGAGGACGGCGGCCAAAGTGTCCGCCTTCTTCAGGAAGCTCGTGGACCGCTATCCGGACATCGCCCAGGCCAGCGCGTTCCCCGGCCACGAAGGACTCCGCGTCCCGGAATGCTGCATCGTAAAACTTTCACCCAACTGCAATGCAACAGGAGCAACCCATGAAGCACTACGTAATTAGATATTATTTCCGCGGCGGTTATGGCGACCGTGGGACTATGGCTAAAAGCGAAAGGCAGGCCATAAACAACGTCAGGCACCGCCTCGTCCTCGAGGGCCGGTACGTCAAGGCGATGACGTTCGAGGCCCGCGAAATGGCATACGGGAAGGAGGGGGCGCAATGAACCGGCAGGAGCTGAAAAACTTCTACCGCCTCGCCGCCTTCTGGGCGGCGAGCCTGCTGGCCAGCGCCACGGTCGTGGCGCTGACCCCGCCGGGGATGAACCCCTACCCGTTCATCGCAGGATACTGGGTCGGTGTGGCCGCGTTCTTTTTCTTCGCGGTCTACGCGATAGACTGGAACGACTGGGGCGACGGCAAGGAGAGAGACAATGACTAGTAGCCTCATAATTCATGAATACTCCGAATGGACAAAAGGGGAAAACGCAAAGGCCTGGAGACACCTGACCATCGAAGACCTTCGGGTCTACGACGTCCACCCGTGCAGATGCGGGAGGCAGCCACGGGCCCTCGTCCGTCATTCCTCGGGCGACAACCTGACCTTCGTGGACGTGAAGTGCCCGAAATGCGGGGAGCACACAGAAGCGTGCGCCCCGGACAGCATGCGCGCGGGCGACCTCGTCGCCCTCGCATTCGACGAATGGAACGAGCAGGAGGCATAATGGCCAATTTAACAGAGTACCTCGCGACCGTTTCGCCTTGCGTTCGCAAGGCGGTCGCGGAAGTCGCCGCGAAATGCGGCGACTCCTTCCCCAGCTCGACGCTGGGGTCGTGGAACCTCGTGTGGGCCCAGGCCCACCCGGAGTCCCGGGGCCTCGGCGTGAAGAAGGTGGCGGCCCTCCGCGGCGCCGTCGCCTTCCTCAAAGCCAGGAACGAGGCCGCCGCGGCGGCCAAGGCCGAGAGCGAGGCCGCGTTCGAGGCCAGGCTCAAGGCCATGGCCGACGAAAAGGCCGCCGCCGAGCGGCGTGCGAAGCTCGCCAGCGACGCCGTGAAGACAGTCTTCACGGCGGGCCAAGTGAAGGCCCTGGCGACCATAATGGAGCTCTGCGGCCTCGGGACCGTGAACCTCATGGACATAAACGTGTTCTTCCGCGCCTTCGGCGTGGAGGCCGAAAAGGAGACGGCAAAATGAACGCAAATGCAAAGGAACTCATGGCCGAACTGATACTGATCTCCCGGGCGAAGGCCGCCCGGGAGGCGCAGTCCCGGAAGGCCCCTCCGCCGGGGCCCGAGCCGGTACCCGGCAGCCTGTTCGCCATAGGGCAGCGCTCCGGTGACGGGCGCGACATGGCGGGCCGGGCGCTTTTGACCGGCGCGCCGGCCCAGACGGCATTCCGCCAATCGGCGTTTGCCCGGTTGGCCCCGTGGCCCTGGAGCTTCGTCGGCCAGGACGGCAGCGGCGCGCTCTTCATCGGGGACCACATGGCCCTGTTTCCGGACGTCCACGGGAACATATGGAAGCCCGACGGCTCCGCCGAACCGATATGCGTCGGCCGCTGGGGGGGCCCCGGCGGCCCGGTTTTCCCATCGCTGTCCGCGGACCTCGGCGACATACGGGCGTTCGAGCAGCTCCGGCCGCGCCTCGTCAGGCGCACCGACGCGGACGAACTCGACGAGTTCGAGTCCTCCGACTTCTACCTGTGGAACGACGGAATATACGACACCCAAGATGATTCACGTGGCTACGTCTTCTGCACCGAACATGCGGAAGACGGAAACGAGAACGACAGGTGTCTCTATCCAGACAAGGACGGCAACGTCTGGCTCTGGTCCGAAAACGAGGACGCCGACGATCCGTCGGGCGGCCGGATGGAGTGTGTCGGGTGCTGGAAGAACGAACCGGCGGCGCCCCGGATCGACAGCCGCGTCGGCGTGGGCCTTGAAAGCGCGTACGCCTGCCTTTCGCTCGTCGTCTACGGCTCGTGCCTCCGCGACCACATAGCCGAGTCCAGGTTCTTCCTCGAGCACGCGGTGCGCACGCCCGCGGGGGGGACGACCTGGCAGTTCGCCGCCGGCCACGCCTTCTTCCACGTCCGGGACGAGGGGGACGACCTCGTGGCCGTCTTTCCGGACGTCCACGGAAACCTGTGGCGGCGCCCGACGTCGGCCGGACCGATCTACCGGTGCGTCGGGCACTGGTTGTTTGGGGACGGCGAACGGGAGGCCGGAACCGCGCCCGCCGGGGCCCGGACGTGGCTCGTCCAGCCCGGGCCCGCCGAAATCGGGACGTGCGTCCGCGAAGACCGCCTCCCCGAACTCGTGAACTTCGGGTCCGCGTACGGCGAACGGGTGAAGGCGTCCCGGTTCTACCGCGAGCGCCGCAGCCCGGGGGGTTGCCTGCGCCGGGACGGCAGGGGCCGCGCCGTGTTCACGGACGCCCTGACCGGGTTCGTCCTCCATCCGGACGTCCACGGAAACGTGTGGCGCCAGACGGAGCCCGGGACGTACGTCTGCGAGGGGCGCTGGGACTACTGACGGGGGTGGCTTGTGAAACGGTATGCAATCTCAACGGAAGACGTCGGGGCGGACGTCCTTCCGCTTGTCGCGGCCGTCAGGGCCGTCGCCCAGGACTTCTTCGCCCTGGCCGACATGGTCGGGGACGACGGCGACCCCCGCGCGGCGCGGCCGGTGCCGCGGCGCGTGGTCACGCTTCTCGGCGTAGACGTGCGGAAGAACGTCCGCGACGCCGAGGAGCGCGCGGCCGCGTTCGCGAAGCGCTTCGAGCCCATAAGAAGCAGATCTACGCAAGTTCCCCCCGGGAGGGGCCCCGGGGAGGGCGCCGCCGGTTGCGCGGCGGACGCCTCGGCCAGCCCAAGGGAAGACGGACCGGAGAATGACGGTGCGTCCGGACCCCGCCCGGGTCCGGACGCGGTGGAATGACACGGGCCGGCCGCCGCGGCGGCCGGGGTCGGAAGACTCGAAGCCGGACAGGCGCCCGTCATGGGGCGCCCGTCCGGCGCCGCGGACTGTCTTTATGGCGGCGTCGCGCCGCCAGGCTAACAAAAAGGAAACCAAATGAACGTCATAGACAACGTCTGCCGCGCCCGGAGCGCGGCCCAGGCCATCCGGCGCGCCGGGGCGTGCGTCGCGGCGGCCCACCCCGACCTCGGGTGGAACAACGCCGTGGCGGTATGCGTCGAGAACCTCGCGCGCGGGGTTCTCGAGAACCTCGGGGAGATCGAGGGGTTCGTCGTCGCAGCCGGCGACGCGCCCCTGAAGCCCGCGGCCCCCGGGACCGTGCGGGAGCTCCGGCGGGCCCTCGCGGATTTGCCGGGCGACCTGCCCGTCAGTTTCACGGCGCCCGGCACCGGGAGGTTCCGTCTCGGGCGCGGGCGCCCGGACGGCGGAATCGAGGTGTGTCGGAACCAGGGCGGCGAACCCGAAAGCGCCGAAGTGGTTCTCGAACCGGCCACGCCGTCCGCGGCGTTTGACGGAACGCCAATATGCGACGGGGCGCCGGCGGTTGCGGACGCCATTGCGTAGGAAAGGCCGTCGTCCAATAGTTTCCCGTCCCCGGGTGGGGAGCGGGTTCGACCCGCGGGGCCTCCGGGTGGGGGCCCCGCTTTTTGTGCACAAGACAATACAGGAGCATGCAACATGCCTGAAGCAAACATCAACGCCGCGGCCGTCTCGGCCGGGGAAATCGCCAGCGCGGCCAGCCGCGAGTCCAGGGGGATACGTGTACGCTACACGGTCAAGCCCAGGTACGAGACCGTCGCCATCCTTGGCAAGACCGTCGAAAGCGCCGGTTTCGCCGGCACCGCCGACCGCGAGACCATGAAGCGCGTGTACGTCACCGAGGACACCGGTTTCGACGGCTCCCAGGTAATCGTCGACGGCGTCGACGAGTACGGGATCCGCACGGTCGAGGCCGCCGAGGCCACCGTGTCGATCGCCTTCGTCGGCGACGACAAGGCCCATATCCCCGCGACCTGGAAGCTCAAGGGCTTCAAGGCCAAGTCCGCCGAAAACGACGGCGTCGACTTCTTCGTCGGCGAGGAGATGGCGGACAAGCTCGCCGCCCTCCTCCGCACGGCGGACGCCGTCTCCGTCCAGAACCCGCAGTTCGCCGGGCTCTGGAAGGTCGTCGACGTCAACACCGGCGACCGCGTCTTCATCCGCGCGATCGCGCCCGTCGAGAAGGACGGGCACGTCTGCCGCCGCTAGCGCGGCGCGCCGCCCCCGGCAGTCCCGCCGGGGGCGTTTTCCTTTTTGCCGGCGCCCCGCAGGGCGGGCGCGCCATGAACCGGGTCCCGCAAGGCGGAACCCTATCGAAAGGAGGTCCGGAATGTCGGACCGCAAGACAAAATTCATCAAAATGGCCAACCTGGACGATCTCCGGGAAGGAGACGTCCTCTACGTCAGGGGCGGGACCCGGATCTCCGTCAAGAAGGCCCGGGAATTCGGTGTCTCCATCGGGGAGACGAACCGGTCCATGAACGAGGAGAAACTGTTCACCGAAATATTCGGAGGAGGAGACCCCAAGGTCCTTTTCGTCCACGAGGCGAGGAAGCTGACCGACCGCAAGGCCCCGGAGGCCCTTGGCGGAGGGGGCCTGGACGCCTTCGTCGCGGCCTTCGCGCCGCCCAAGCCCCGGCTCGTCAGCGCCCGGGTGTTCGCGATGGAGCTCCCGGCCTTTCTGGACGTCCTGTCGGAGGACGTCGGGAGGGTGGACGAGACCGGCCGCCAAAAGTGGAGCTTCTACGGAAACGACGACGCCGGTCTCCGCGCTCCGGCAAGTTCGCTCGACCATGACATGTTCGCCAGCGCGGGCGCTATCCTTGTCGCGGGCGACCCGCTGTTCAAGCTTAACGAAAACGACGACGCCTGGGGCAAGGAAGGCACGACGGGGTGGCTGGCCGGCGACATGCTCGCGGCCCTGGCCGACAACGCGGCGCGCGTTTTCGGCCCCGGCGCCTTCGAGGGGCTGACGCCCGTCACCGAACGCGGGACGCGGTACTGCCGCAACAGCGGCGCCGCGGCCCGCCTTCTCGGCGTGACCAGGAGCAGGTCAGGCCGCCGCTACGGGCTCACGCTGCCCGCGGCGTACCTCAGGTACGCCGTCTCCCGCGGCGTCGTCCCCCTGCGCCCGGCGAACCTCTCGTTCGCCAAGGCCGTCGGCGCCGCGAGGCTCGCGGCCGTCGCCAGGACGCTCTCCTGGCAATGTACGAAAAAGCGCGAGGAGGACGCCGTCAAGGCGCTCCGTTTCGCGTTCGCCAAAGTCCGCGAGTCGCAGCGCCTCTGGGACGGCGCGTCCAAAAGGCTGGCGCGGGAGTCCCTGTGGGCCCAGGCGAAGTCCGCGTTCTCCGCGCTCTTCGAAACGAAGGGGGGCAGGCCGTGAAGTTCACGCTGCTGTTTCCCGACGGAACCGAAAAGTCGGTCGGGGCGTGGAAGCCGTCCGGCAGCGGGATGCACGCGTACGCGGCCCTCGAGGGCCTCGCGTCCGCGGCCGGCGGCGCGTTCGCGGTTGGCGACAAAACGAGGCCGCCCGTCGTCGCCCCGCCCGGGGACTACCTCATCGACGAGGACACCGCCGTCGCGGCGCTCACGGCCGTGACGGACATCTTCGCGATGAAAGGCTGCGAAAGGGACCTGCCGTGCTGGTTCCTGTCCGGGGGGAAGCGGTCCGGAAGGGAGCCGGACTTCCGGCTGCGGCTGGACAGCAGGACCGCGGAGGACGATCCGGCCGTGGCCGCCGGGGACTCGGAGACCGTCTTCGAGCTTCCGGGGGATTCGTCGTCCGGCGCAGGCAAAATCGCGGAGGAGTATTAGAATGAAAAACGAATTGTTTCTTTTCGGGCACCCGTGCTTCCTCTCCGGAGGCGCGAAGGCCGGGACCAGTCGCGTCAGCTACGACCGCGCCACAAGCTACGTCGGGGACTCCGACCGGACGGTCGTGACGCCGGACCTCCGCGCCGGGGAGGCGATGGCCACGCCGAAACGCCTGTGCGAGGCCGCCGGCCAGACCCTGTTCCACGGGATTGGGTCGTACCATGGCCGCCAGGGATCCGCCAACCGGTTCGCCGTCGACGACGGCTGGCCGACGATCGGCGCGGAAATAGAGACCGTCGCGAGGGAATGCCCGCGCGACGACATGTACAAGGCCCTCGTCTCGAACTGGTTCTGGTTCGAGCGCGACGGAAGCCTGCCCGAGGGCACGGGCCACGAGTGCGTGACGGCCCCGCTGAGCCGCCGGCACTGGGGCAGCCCGGAACTCTGGCTCGGGCTCCAGAACGCCTTGTCGCCCTGGCTGTACAGCTGGGACTGCACCAAGACGGGGCTCCATGTCCACGTCGGCCTCGACCGGTTCGGGAACATCGAACCCGATCTCCCGGTCCCGCTCGACGGGGAGGACCGGAGGACGCTCGGGGCGCTCGCTTCGGCGTACGTCTACATGAAGGCCCCGCAGGCCCTCGTGAACCGCGTCTTCCAGCGCCGCCGCGGGGACTACTGCGACGCCAGCGCGCTGAAAGCCTACGGCGGGCCGCTGGCCGCCGTCTTCACGTCCCCGGACACCACGGGCGTCTGCGCCCGGCTGGTCGAGGCCGCCGCGGCCATGTCCGACTACACGATGCGGAACCTGATGGCGGGTCTTGCCGACACGGGCTTTTCGGACACCGTAAGGCACTCCAACCTGGGCACGCACGGGTGCGAGATAAACTTCGCGCACCCGTACACCGTCGAGTTCCGGCGGGGCAAGGGGACGCTCAACGGGCTTTCAATCCACCGGATGGTCGAGTTCTGCGCGTGCTGCGTGAAGTTCGCGGAGTACATCGTGGCCGACCACTCGTTCCAGCCCACCGTCCCCGGTTTCCTCGAATTCGTCGAGGGGAACACCAGCAGCGCCGTCCTGGCGGCGGACGCCAGGGAATTTCTCGGAAAGGAGAGCACGGAATGTGCGTAATAGCGTACGGGAGGAAATCGGACTTCCCGAAAAAGGAATTGCTGCAATGCATGAAGGCGAACCCGAGCGGGTTCTTCCTCGCGGCCATACGGCCCGACGGGGAAGGCCCCGGCGGGAAGATCGTCGGCATGGTGCGGACACTTTCCAGGGCGGACGCCGAGGCGGCGTTCGACAAGGCGGAGAACGGCGACATGATACTGCTCCACGCCCGCATCCCGTCCCGCGGGGACACCACGCTCGAGAACGTCCACGGGTGGCCCGGGGACGGCGGCGAGGTTTTCTTCGCGCACAACGGGACGATGCACTCGCTCCCGAAGGAGGAGGGGAAGACGGACTCGCAGTCCTTCTTCGAACACATCTTCCTTCCGCTTTGGCGGGGTGCCGGAAAGGAGTTCTCGGCGGACGTCGAGTACGCCATCCGGGAACGGACGGACGGCTACAACAAATTCGCCTTTTTGTTAAAAACCGGCGAGGTGAAATTGTACGGCGAGTATGTCGAGGACCATGGGATGAAATACTCCAACAACTCGTACAAGGTCTACGAACCCGCCGCGAAGGACCACGGCTGGTCCCAATGGGACTGCTATTGCGGCTGCTCCGGCCATCCCGCCAGGCGGCCGTCGGAAGGCGTCGCCGAGACCACGGACGACGCGGCCGGAATTCGCGGGACGCATGCGGCAAAACCGCTTCCGCCGCCGAAGGCCGCCCCGAAATGGGACGCCATCGACAGGGTGCAGTGGATCCGCGACGTGGCCGTAGCCAGGTACGGCGATGATTTCGGCGACGGTTCCGCATTCGCGGCGGCGACCCTCGGGTTCCGCCGGCTCGCACGCATGGCGCCGCTGCACCTGGCCGTGCTCCGCACCATGTCGGACACGTCCGCGTTCACCGACCCGGTGACGTGCCAGCCGTACGCGGTGGCCCGCCGATTCGGCGAAACCCCGATGGGCGCGACCCTCGAGGCCCTCCAGATGAGGCTGTCCGCCACGGGCGACGAGTCCGCCGCGGACCTTTTCGCCGAGCTGGCCGCCCACATGGAGGATTCGCTGCCCGCGAAGGACTCGGGCCTTGGCGAGGGGTTCGTCGCGATCAGGTTCGCGGAGAAATACGCCGGGTTGCTGTGGGACCTCGTGTCGGGCGGCGTCGCGGCGGGCGACGACATCGTGACGGCCCTGCTGGCGATGGACTCCGACGTCCGGTCGCTTGGGGCCCTGGCCGGAATCACCCGGGTTCCGGACAAAGGGGGCGTCGAGTCCGTCGTCCGGTATCGGACGAAATGGCGCGCGACCAGGCCGCCGGTTCTCGTGCAGTGCCGGCCGGACGAGATCTTCGCCCCGGTCGGCTGCAAGCCGGCGGCCCGCAAGTCGTGGATGAAGCTGGCCGGGCGCGTGCTCGGCGCGCTGCACGACTACGCGGAGACGTTCGACGACGCTGTGGAGTCGCTGCGAAAGGGAGGCATGGAATGGTAATCGCGCATTTCTTCACGCGAAAGTCCGGCGGGCGGACGCTCCTCATGTGCGAGACTTCGGTCTCCGGCGACTCGGAGTCCCCCTGGAAGGCGCCGCGTGTGATGTTCGAGGTCGGACAGGCCGAAAGCGTCGCCGCGTGGACGGAGCAGGCCAAGGTCCTTGTGGCCAGGGCCCACCCCGACCATGAGATCGCCGACATTGCCGTGCCGCCCGGGCGCCGGGCGTTTGACATAACCCTCAAGAAACCGGGGAAGCCCGGTCCGATTAGGAGATTGATCAATGGAATCAAGGGCAAAGCTTGAGGCGGCGCTGGCCGCCATGTCGGAGGCGGACCGCGCGTCCGTCTCCATGTTCATGTACCGATGGGCCGACGGGCCCTTCAAAACCGCGCGCGGCACCGGGTTCCGGATGTCCGCGCAGGCGGCCGGCGCGCTGCTCGCGGCGTTCGGCCCGGCGCTCGCCGTCAAGCCAATGGCCGACGCGCGCTTCTCGGAGGTCCGGTGGGACCTGGACTGCGCCGAGGGGAAGGAGGCGTATGCCGCCGTCCTCGCGACGCAGGCCGGCCCCTGGCTCGACCCGAGAACGCTGGACGACCTGCTGGCGTCAGTGGCGGAACGCGTTGACAGGACGTGCCCGGCTTCGGCGGTCGCCAGCCCGGGCTTCCTGTCCGCGTTTGCGGAGGCCGCCAGGCGGTTCCGCGCGGAAAACGCGACTAGGCCGTTTCTGGAGTTCGGACCCGGCGAAGCCGCGTTTCTCCGCTGGTTCGCCGGGTCGGACGGCGACATGGTCCCGTCTCCCGGAACGATCGAGCTTGCGCTGTCGGCGTCCGGCCGGACCACGCTGTCCGTGTTCGCGCCGAGCGCGACGCTGGCAATGCTGGCCAGGTACGTCCATGACGGCGAGGACATCCCGGACTTGCCGGAGCTGGCCGGGTGCGCCGTCCCCGAAATGGTGAAGGCCACCAACGGCCAGAACTATCTGTCCGGGCACATGGGCGAACTGGAGGACGCCAGGACGGCGTACCTGCTTCGGGGAAAGAGGGACGCGGCGGCCGTGGTTGCCGGGTCCTGCTTCCTGCGGCCCGGGAACCCGACGGCGCTGCGGTTCGCCGCGGCCGCCACGACGTTCTGGGGCTACGTCGAATACCTGTACGTCGCGTGGGCCTGCTACGGGCTCGGGATCGACGTCCCGGAGTTCGACGGAAAACCGGACGCGGCGTACGCGGCGGCCGGGGACAGGCTCCCCTGGCGGCTGCAATGGTCGCCGCGGGGCTGCCGGATCGGCGTGTCGAACGCCATGTCGGACCCGGGGACGTGGATGGCGGACATGTGCAGGGACATGCAGTCCGGCGTCGTTGGCGACGCCGACACGGAAGCGGCCCATGGCAAGGCAATGGCCGCGGCCGTGCTTGTCTTCGCGCTCGTCCCGCGGTCCGCACTGGCGGATACATGCGGAAACGTCGCGTCCAATCTCATGGAAAGCACGGAGGCCGGCGCGTTCCCGCTGGAACGGGCCGACCCCCCGGCCTCCGCGCCGACGTCCCTTCCGAGAATAGCGACCGACGACCTCGCGTCCGAATGGTTCACGCTCGTCCTGGGCGACTCCGGGGCGAGAGTGACGCTTGACGGTCTGCGAAGCCTGCCGGGGCTCCCGGCGGACAAGCTGCGAGGCATGATGTACATGGCCAGCGACCGCCACGCCGGGGGGAATCCGCCGCTGGCCCGTCTTCTGGCCCAGGACGTCGTGAAGATCCTCGGAGCGTCGTACATCAAATTCAATACAATCCCGCAGCGCGTCAATCCGGTAAAAGGCGACCCGCTGGACCGCCATTCCGACACGGAAGTCGTGGCGGCGATCGTACCCGGCAGGGTGTCGGAACACACCGCCAGCCCCGACGGATACTGGCGTTTCACAGGCATATGTCCTGGAAGTGCGCTTGATGTGTCTGCGAGTCCGTGTCTGACCGATTGGGAAAAGGCGATGTTCGGGGAGCCAAACCGAGTCCTGGCGCCCCCGCCAGCCGGTTCGCACGCGTCCGACGTCACGTTTCTCCTGAACCTTGACCCGAGGACCACGACCGCGGACCAGCGGGGGTGGATCATGGAGGAAATCCGCCGGGCCGTGACGTACCGGCTCGTCTACCACGTCAAGAACGCGTCCGCCGGCCCGGACCCCGACGGGACGTTCCGCCCGGGAGTCGGCGTGGCTTCGCTGTTGGGGTGTCTGGGAATTCCCGACGGCGAAACGGACGCCAGGTATCCGGCCGCAAAGGCCGAAGTGCCGTACGTCGAGAAGGTGATCGGCATGACGCGATGGTCGAGCAACATGCCCCAGGCCCTGGACGACATCGCCGCGTGCATGGCGACCGACCAGTCGCACCGCCTTGTCGTTCGGATCGAAATCCCGGACAGGATAACGCGGCTGGCCCGGGCGATATTCCGGAGAAAGCGGGCGGACTACCCGCCGGTTTCCGAAGCGCTCGCGGACGCGGTTGGCAAGCTGCTGCCGCAGGAGCCGGCCGTCAGCATGGATCCGAAAACGTATTTCGCCTCGGCGGACTGCACGCCGCAGCAGGAGGCGGAGGCGATACTCAGGCACCAGCTGTCCTTCTGCAAGGGCTGCCGGGGCCGGGCGTTCGGGTTCACGAAGCTGTACAAGGACACCGCGGCTGACATGGCCGGCCGCGCGTCGGGGACGTTGGCGGACCTTCGCCTTCCCGTTCTCGGAAAGGTGAAAGTCCTCCCGACCGGCGTCGCGTTCCCGTCGTCGTGGACTTGACACATGGCCCCCGCCCCTTGACGGGGCGGGGGCCCTTTTGTATAATCGGAGGTGGTTATGGAATTGTTCGAATGGCAACGGCCGCTGGCGGACGCCGCGGTCAGGGCTCTGGGGAGGGACCGCGTGTTCGTCCTCGGCGCCTGCACGGGGTCCGGCAAGACCCCGATAACGTGCGAGGTGATCAAGAGGCTCGGGTGCCCGGCGCTCGTCGTCGCCCCGAAGGTCTCGCTCACCCAGTGGGAGAAGACCGCCGAGGCGATGGGCGTGACAACCCTGATCGGGGTTGTCAACCCCGAGAAGATCGCCAAGCCCGGAGGCTGCAACTTCTGCACGCACGACCGGAAGAACGCGCCATGCCAGTGGCACGTGCCGCCCGGGACGCTCGTCGTCTTCGACGAGATACACCGCGGCGCGAGCGGCGCCGATTCCGTCACGACGTGGGCGGTCGCGTCGCTCAAGGCGTATGAAGGCTCGATGCTGCTGGCCCTGTCGGCCACCGTCGCGGACTCGCCAATGAAGCTGCGGGCGCTTGGCTACTGGCTGGGCTTCCACAACTTCAGCAAGCAGGGGTTCCGCGCCTGGTGCTGCCGGCACGGCTGCTCCACGAGAACGATAGGCTGGGGCCGGAACGCCAAGTCGGTCTTCGCGTTCACCACGAACGCGCAGAGGGCGAAGGCGGTCATGGCCGCAATCCGGTCCGACATGGGCGACAGGTTCCTGTCCGTGAAGCCCGAGGACATCCCCGGGTTCCCCGACGAGGTCCTCGACGTCATGCGGCTGGACCTCGCGGCCCGGGACGCGGCCGCGCTCGAGAAGGCGTACGCGGAGATGCCCGACTCCTACCGGAAGGCGTCCGAGGAGGAGATGGTGCAGACGCTGCGCCTGCGCGAGCAGGCGGAATGGTGCAAGGCCGAGGCGATCGCCGAGCTGGCCGTCGGGTACGAGTCGGACGGGCTGTCCGTGTTCGTCCTCGTGAACTTCACGGGGGCGCGGCAGCGCATCGAGGCGTACCTGAAGGACAGGGGCGTGGCCTACGCCAGCATCTACGGCGGGCAGAAGGACAAGGAGCGCCAGGAGGGCATCGACGCCTTCCAGCGCAACGAGATCCACGTGCTCGTCGCGATGGCCGCGGCCGCGTCGTGCGCCCTATCGGCCCATGACGAACGCCATGAACGGCCGCGCGTCAGCCTGATCAGCCCGGGGTACAACGCCTCGGACGTCAAGCAGGGGCTCGGCCGCATACGCCGGGTCAACGGGACCAAGGCCGTCCAGCACTTCGTGATGGCGGCGAACAGCGTCGAGGAACGGGTGGCCAGGACGCTCGAGCGGAAGCTCGCCAACATCGACACCCTCAATGACGGGGACTTAATACGATAAAATTCAAGATGTATCATCCCGCTTACGTCCAATTAAGTGACGAAGAGGAGAAGAAGTTCCAAGAGTGGCATGACGTCAAGACCATCGACGATTGTCTTGACATCCTTCGGGTTGGCGGCTATGAAGTAGACCCCCAATCGAATTTTCGCATTGTCCGCGGTTACCTCATGGAGTTTGTTGGACCAGTCAATAATCCTCGTACGGCTTTTTACGTACGAGGTTTTGTAAATGGAGACCCGATTCGATGAAAAAGGAGCTTCACATGACGGTGAGAGACGTACTGAACCTGATGGGGGACGAGGTGTGGGTGCGCGTACGCATCAACGACGGCGGGGAGGTAGACCCGGCCAACGATCTCGTGCTCTGGTCCGCCGACTGGATCGGCGGAGGCGAAGATGACCCGGGAATGCCTGACGGGCTGAAAGACGTTCTCAAGTGGGACGCGGACGACATGTCGGTCGAGATGTACGACAACCCGGAGTTGATATACGACGACCCGGAGATCTGGGGAATCCCTGGTCTGGAAGACCGGGTGCTGGTGCTTGTCGTAAACGCGTACCCGTTTAAGGAAGAGGCGTAAACCGTAGCGGCGCCAACAACAGCCACTGGACCTCGAGCGCGGGTGCGACGAGGGGACAGAGACCAAATACAAAGGAGAAGACACGGTTGCACCGGAGTCAAAAGGAGAACAACAATGGGCAAGCAAATAACATTGGACCTTCCGCAGGACGCGGAGTCCGTAACACTGAACATCCCGGAACGCCGCGCCGGCGCAACGCTGCGCGACGTTCTTCCCACGCTGTCGGGAGACGTCATGCTGATCGTCGAAATAATCTCGGGGCCGGCCCTGGAGTCCTGGCGGCTCGGCGGCTCGAGCGGGCGGGCGCTGCTGGAGACTTTAGAGAAATCCAGATTCGTCGACGCGAACCGGATCCTGGGGCTCCACCCGCTCGTCAAGCCATTCGCCCCGACGCCGACGCTGACGAACGGCACGATCGTCCCGGGCAGACCTGAGGCGATTGTCGTCTATGTGTCATTCGATCCGACAAAGGAGGCCGGGGATGCCAGTTCCAAATGACCTGTTCAAGAACGTCGACCTGACGTTCCGCGACCTCAGCCTCCGCGACATCTGGTCCCAGTTGGGGAATTGCATCGCCTCCGGAATCGGGATCGATCCCGACAACGCGAAGGTCCGCATTCTGCTGTCCGACGGGCGCCGCTGGTGCGTCGGGAAGATTCTCGTGGTTTCCGCCGGTGACGACGAGCCCGTGGTCTTCATGTTCCCGGCCCCCGAGAACATCGAGGCCGTGAACAAGGCGACGGAGCTGATGGCCAAGGCGTCCTGCGAAAAGGCCGCCGCGGGCCAGAAGTGCGGAACGTGCCCCGACCTCGCGACCTGCGGGCCGATGGCCCGCATAACCGAAAAGGCCCAAGAGGAGTTTGGCGGCGGAAAGCCGGCCGACATCCCGGGGCAGCAGAAGTTCCCGTTCGCGGAGGGGACGTGACATGGGCGTGAGGTTGGGGGTGGCGTCCGCCGGACACGTACAGCCTTGGCTGGCGGACATGCTGGCGACAAACCCGACGGGGGCGGCAAGGTTTGTCGCCGACTTCGCGGCGAGTGTCGCGAACGACAGGGCCGAATGCCGCGGCGAAGACGAATTCCTTGAACGGGTGGAAATGCTTTGTGCGTTCGCGGACGTCGAGTTCGCGAGGGGCGTTGCGCAGTCCGTCTACAAAGGATACGTCTCCCCCGGCGAATACGCCATGGGGCTGAGGAAAACGTGGCAGACACAGGCGGGGGAGGACGTCCGATGTTCCCGATTCCCGGAATAAGCCTCCAGAAAGTCGACTGGGGCGTGGAGCGCCTCGGGGTCCCCGAGACCTGGAAGACCACGAAGGGCAGGGGCGTGAAGGTGCTCGTCGTCGACACTGGCGCCCCCGCCCGGAAGGTCTTCGGCCGGGTAAGGCCGCACGCCGACCTGAAGGGCCGCCTGGTCCTGGCCGAATGCAGGTCCTTCGTCGCGACGGAATGCGATCCGCTGGACCATAACGGGCATTCGACGGCGTGCTGCGGGATCGTGGCCGCGTCGGACAACCGTTTCGGCTGGGTCGGCTACGCGCCGGAGGCGTCGGTCGTGACCTTCAAGGTCGCCGACAGGTCCGGACGCGTCGACGGCACCGCGCTCCGGCTTGCCCTCGAGGCGGCCGTGGCGGCGCACCCGGACGTGGTCTCGGTCTCGCTCGGCATGTACGTCGGCGCGTCGAGGCTGCGGAAACCGATCAGGGAGCTGACGGACATGGGGATCCCCGTCGTCTGCGCCGCCGGAAACGGCGGCGGGGACGGGCTCCTCTACCCGGCCCGGTTCCCGGAGACGATCGCCGTGGGGGCGTTCGACTCGGCCGGCGCCGTTGCGGACTTCTCCGCCCGCGGCGGCGCGCTGGACTTCGCGTTCCCCGGCGTCAACGTCACGACGACCTGGCTGAACGGCGGGTACGCCACCGTGTCGGGCACGTCGTTCGCGTGCCCGGCGTGCGCCGGCGTCCTCGCCCTGCTCATCGCCAAGCACCGGGAGCAGGAGAAGGCGACCGGGAGGAACGACTGCAAGACCGTGGGCCAGATGCGGGAGCATCTGGCGAAGTACGCCGTGAAACCGTCCGACGCGAGCGAGGAAGACTGGGGGCGTGGTATAATAGATGTCGCCTCCTTGATCGGGGCGGAACGGGGAGAGACCATGAAGAAGGTGTAGACTTATGGGCAGGGGCGACGTAAAGATAGTGATTGGCGCCGCGGCCGGCCGGGTGGACGGAAAACCGAAGCCCGGCCCGACCGTGGGGTTCGCATGGTCGCCGCAGCTCGAGACGCGGGGCGAAGGGGACGTGAGGGCCTGGAACCTGGCCCGCGCCCTCCTCGACAAAATCCGCGACAACCGGGACACGCTCGTCGAGGGCTGGCCGGACGAGAAGGGCTACGTGCATCTTTGGCGCGTGACCCTCGACGTGTCGGTCTTCGGCGGGCCGCCCCGCATAGCCGTGGACTACGAACGGCTGCCGGACTGCGACGACCAGTCGGCCGACGACATGATGGAACTGTATCTCGCGGTCAAGAAGGCCGTGGGCCCAAGCGGCGGGGTTCGCCGCGCAAGGAGATAATGTAGAATGGCTTACAAGATGCAAGTCGTCTCGCCGTCCGCGCTGGCGGCGACCGAGACCTGCCCGAGGTTCCGCCCGGACGGGAAGGAGAACGACGCGGCCCAGGAGGGCACGCTTCTCCACGAGAAGCTGGAGGAGATGGTCGCGCAGCCCCGCGAGCAGTGGGAGGCGTGGATCCAGCTCCAGGAGCTGAGCGCGGAGCACAAGGGTCTGCTACAGGTCGCGGCGGCCGAGCTCCGGCCGCTGGTCGACGACGGATTGCAGGCTTTCCCCGACAAGGTCCTCAAGCCGAGGTACCGCCAGGGCAGGCTGCTGAACCAGACCCTGAAGCCGGGCCTCTACCCGGAGTGCGAAATCGAGACGGCCCCCGGCCGCCACGGCTACATCGACCTGCTGATCATGACGAACGACGGCATCGCCGTCATCGTTGACTACAAGATGGTGCGCAACGCCAAGGACTACACGCTCCAGCTGGGCGCGTATGCCATGTACCTGCACCGCATCCTGCCGACCATCGGCGGATTCGAGTGCCGGATCATCGCGCCCAGGCTTTTCGGGGAGCAGGAGGTCCACCGCTGGACGGCGGGCGACCTCGCCGAAATCGAACTGCGCATCGAGAGGATAACGCGCCGGGCCGACGACTCCGCCAACGACCCGCGCATCCCCGGCAACCCGTGCGATTCGTGCCAGTACTGCCACTGGAACGGCACGTGCCCCTACCAGGCCGAGACGCTGACGGGCGTGGTGCCCGTCCGGTCGAGCCTGGAGACCAACGCGCTCACGCACCCCGCCACAGTCGGGGACCGCGGTCTCCGCAGGACATACCTCAAGCTCATCGAGGCGTTCGTGTCGGCGGCCAAGGAGGACGACAAGGCATGGGTCGAGGAGCACGGCGGCCTCCAGATTCCGGCTGACGCGGTCCCCGGCTGGCGCCTCTCCTGGCGCAACGGCAGGGCCACGATCGACAAGGACCGCATGACGGAGGTGCGGACCGCGCTGATGGAGAAGCTGTCGTTCGACATGGACGACGTGCTCTCCGTAAGCGACGTGTCGCTGACGAAGGTAGTGGAGCGGCTTTCCCTTAAGTTCGGGTATTCCGAGAAAGTCGCCAAGGCGGAAACGCAGAAGGCTTTGGACGAGTTCATGGGCGCGGGCGGCAAGGTGCTGTACTGGACCCAGGACGCTTCCAATGCGGCGGGGCGCGTCGCCTCGCCGGAAACCAGGGCTCTGACGGACTGACAGGATTGAAAGGCTGACAGGTCGTTGGAATAAAAAGGAATACCGGAATGAACAAGGCAAAGACGAGTCCGGAAACGGACGACATCGTCGACGCGAAAGAGGCTCGCGCGACGAACAACGAACTGGCGACGATCGCGGCGCAGGACGCCGCGGTCGCGCCGCCGGCGCCCGCGGGGGCGCTCGGGACGTACGTGGTCGGGGAGGCGACGCTGAACTTCGAGTGGGTCCACATGACCTACGCGGTGTCCAAGAACGCCCCCAAGAACGCGCTCCCGGGCGAGTACTACCTGGGCAAGAACTGGGAGGCGAAGCTTACCGAGAGGGGCGGCGCGTTCGACGCGATCATCCTCAAGGCGGTCGCCGGCTACAAGGACTGGCCGGTCGGGCCGTATGACCCGAGCTTCAAGGCCCAGTACTACCCGGACAAGGCGGCGGCCGTCAAGGCCGGCCGGCGCGTCGATTGGGCCGACGGCCCGAACGGCACCCGGCTGAAACCGGACGCGGCCCCCTATCTCCAGCTCTTCATGCTGGTGAAGAAGCCGCTGGTTGTCGAGGATGACTCGATGTTCGTTGTCCCCGTCGACGGGGAGTTCTACGCTCCGGCGACGATGATGTTCGAGAAAATGAACTACGCGGACGCCAACACGGTGATAAACCGCGCGCTCCAGGCGGACATGCTCCGGCACATGAAGGAGGAAGGCTACCGCCCGACCCTCATGGACCGTGTCTTCCGCATCAGCTCGGACGAGCAGACTGCGAAGACGGGGAACAAGTTCACCCGGTTCATAATCAAGAACGCGGTCGACGACGGGAAGCCCGTCGTTCTCTCCGACACGGCGAAGGAGGACCTCCGCCGCCTTGTCGAGATGGCCTCGTCCGCCACTGCGGCGGCCGCGGCTCCGGCCGACGACGGCGAATAGCCGTCTTGCCAACCCCCTCCCCGCGCTGGGCGGGGAGGGGGCCGCGACATTCCGGAACGGTCTCCGCCCTGGGGGACCGGCACACCTAGCGTGGCGCGAAAGCGCCGACCCCGGAAGACCCGGGGATGTGGCCACCGTGGCCGCGGCCCGGCCCGCCGAGGGGAAACCCCAGCGGGCCGGGGCTTTATTTTTCCAAGGAGGCCGACATGGCGAACACACTACTCAGGAAAGTGACCGGCAAGTGGGTCCGGGAGTCCGTTGACTGGCTTGACGCCAAGGGCTGCGGGTGCTGCTCGATCTGCTATGCGACGACCGCGAAGTACCGCTACTGCGTCTGCATAGGCTGGCATGACTACGGCGACCGGTGGAATATCGCGTGGAAGATTGGCAGGCAGACGCGCAACAACGCGATGCAATGCGACCTGGACGTCGATTTCGAGATGCCCTGGCCGTGCAACAGGCAGGGCGACGTCTACGACACGCTCCGCGAGATCCTTGGCCCGGTCGGCCCGCGGCGAATCTTCTGGGACCGCATGGCCGCGGAGATGCGCAAGGACGCGAGGAAGGTCTTCGCGTTCTTCAAGGACAAGGACGACTGGACCGAGGAGAACTTCAAATGACAATTGGCGGAACTACGGTATCGTACAACTTCGAGTTCATGAAACGGACCCTTGCCGGCCAGGACGCTAACATCTGGGCCGGCAGGCTCCCCGACACGGTGGGCTACGCCGTCCGCGACGCGCGCGGCGAAGTCCTTTGCGTCGACGACGGCCCGTGCTGGCGCCCCATGGGGCATCCGGCGGTCAAGGCCCGCACGATATGGGCGGCCACCGCGAGGGAAGCCGCCCTGGCGGCCGACTATGCGGCGGACAGGATGACGCACAAATTCTTCCGGCGGGCCAGGTCCGACCTGTCCGTCTGGAGGGTGACGAGGCTCAACAGGAAAGGCGAATGCCACATGGAGCGGATCATCGAACCAGACGACTTGGAGGTGGTAAATGGCCAGTAGGACGATGCGCCTCCTGCGGGAGGACTCGAAGGACGAATGGGCCTGGCATCCGCGTCCGTACCACATGACGCACCCGCCGGATTTCTATGTCTCCGGCGAGTGTCTGAAGCGGCCGCTCTATGCGGTCCATGCGCTGTTCAGGACCGCGGAGGGAATCCTCTGGCGGTCCGTGCACGGACGTGGAATCCCGCCCGGCGTGGCGGTGCTCGCGGCGAGGTTCTTCGGAACGGCGCAGTCTCTTGTGGACTTCGTGCTCGCCGCGCACCTCTGGACGAAACGCCCGGAGGAAATGAGGGAGAGGCTGCGGGCCAGGATGGCCCCGGCTCTTGAGGAATTTGGCGAACTGATGCGGGCCTTGCGCCCGAAGGTGAACAGCAATGGAAACTGACAGGCAAAACAATGAAAAACTCAAATCGCCCCCGGCCGGGTTTCCCGGGATCACTGCCACGATAACGGGATTCGGGGCTCTGGGCCTGCTGCTAGGTAGACCGGTCACGGCGAACGACGGGAACCCGAAGGCGATTCTTCTGGAAATGCAGGCGTCCGACGACCCCAACGTTCGCTTGTACGGCTACCGGATGGAGATCGCCCTCAACCGGGTCAGGAAGCGGTTCCCGTCATACGCCGACGCGAGGCTCGCCCACATAATAGCGGCAGGGTGCAAAGACTGCGACCACGTAGACGGAGATGGCAAGTGCGCTGACTGCCTGGGCGAATGGCTGTACAACGAACTGACCAGGGAGGAGCCGGAATGCAGTACGAAGTGACGTCCGTATACGAGTTGACGCCACAGTTCGAACGCCGCAAATCCTTTTACGGAAAAGCGACTGTCCGTCTGGCCGATAACCGGACGAAGACACTGTACTCGTACGGCACGCCGGTTGTCGAACTCGACCTGAAGCGGCGCGAGCTAAACTACTATCCCGGCGTGCGCATGAGCCAGACCACCCGGAGGCATCTCCGGGAGTTCCTCAGGCAGGAGGGAGTCGACGAATGAGAAACTTCCCCGAAGCCGGACTTTTCAGCTTTATGGCGGAAAAGCTCCGGAGAGACGGACTGACAGTGCAGAACGGCCGCATCCCCGACGGTGTGGCCGTCTACATTATCCGCGACAGCCTTGGCAACGCGCTGTGCGAGGAGCACGGGCGGCTGTGCTGGAAGCGGTGGGACACCATCGATTCCCGCAACCGCGCGGTATGGGCCGGGTCCCCGGCCGAGGCGTTCACCATAGGCTGCTTCCTGGCGCACGAACTCGGCCGCGGGTTCTTCCGCAAGCGCGCCGGCTCGCTTGGCGTGTGGAAGTTCGGGATGCAGGGCCCGATCTCCATCTGGAGTACGTCGGCCCTGTCCCGGATTCCGCTGCATATTGACGAAGAACTTGACAAATCGCCGCGTGCGGAAGTATAATTGTTCTTCCATTCTTTCAAACGACAGGAGTCAACATGTTGACAAATCTGAAGGACGACGCCGCCGTCGCCATAGACTACGAGACCTTCTACGACAGCAAGGCGGGCTATTCGCTGTCGTGCATGACGCCGCACGCATACGTGCACGATCCAAGATTCGAACCGTACCTCGTGTCGATCTGCGGTTGGGAGATAATGGACGACGGGCTCTTCCACCCGGAATGGGAAGAAGGCCAGACCGTTACCAAATGGGGCAACGAAGGCGGCTCCATCGTGCGCAAGCTGCCGGATGGCCGGCAGCTCTACGTGGGCCGCCCGGAGAAGTTCCCCTGCTGGGACAATCTGAATGGTCGAATCCTGCTCGCGCACAACGCGGGTTTCGACCAGGTTGTCACCGACCGCTGCGTCGAACTCGGGCTCATCCCCGGGCTTAGTGGCTGCCAGTGGCAGGACACGGCCGACCTGACCGCGTACCTCATGGTGTCGCGCAGCCTGAAGGACGCGATGAAGTACCTCTTTGGCAAGGAGATTTCGAAGGCCGTCCGCGCCGGCATGGACGGGCGGCACGACTTCGAGCTCGGCGCGAAGGAGATGCGCGATCTCGTGGAATACGGCGGGGACGACGCCGTCGAGTGCCACGACATCTGGCTGAACTTCGCGGACAGGTGGCCCGAAATCGAGCGCAAGATCTCGTGCCAGAACCGCGACGCGATCCGCCGTGGCTTCCGCATCGACCGCGCCTACGCCGAGAAGGCGCTGAAGTGCCTGAAATCCGTCCAGGCCGAGGCGCTCGCCGGAATCCCGTGGGTGACGCAGATCAACCCGAAGACGAAGACGTTCTACGCGGCGGGCTCCCTGCCCGCCCTGCGCCAGGCCGTCCTCGACCTCGGGATCGAGCCGCCCAAGTCGTTCAAGAAGGACGACCCCGGGTTCCTCGACTGGCTCAAGGACCACGACGACATCGACTTCATCAAGGCCCGGACGAAATACGCGGGGACGGTGCAGCACGTCGCCCGCATCGAGACGCTTGTGAAGTCCGCCGACGAGAACGACCTGGTGCGCCCGGGCCTGATCTACTTCGGCGCGGCGACCGGGCGCTTCGCGGCCGGGCTTTCCGACGACTCGGGCGGCAAGAACGTGAACATGCTCAACCTCCCCCGGAGCGCCCTGTTCAAGGGTGACCCGAGAATTCTCGACGGCAAGGGCATCGATCTCCGGGGAATGTACATTCCGCGCGAGGGCTACAAATACGTCATCTTCGACTACTCGCAGATCGAGGCGCGCTTCGCCCTGTGGCTGGTCGACGACACGCACATGATGGAGGCGCTCGCCCGCGAGGGCAACCTGTACCAGGCGAACGCCGTGGCGATGGGCTGGTGCAAGTCCGGCGCAAGCCTCAAGCACGACGACCCGGACCTCTACCGTCTGGCGAAGTGCTGCGTGCTCGGCCTTGGCTACGGCATGGGCGCGGCCAAGTTCGTGGACTCCTGCAAGTCGCAGGGCCTCGACTTCCCGTCGATCCCGAAGGCCGAGTGGCCCGAGCTCGACAGGCGGCTGCTCTTCATCATCCGCAACACCGGCAAGGTGCGCGACCCCTTCGACCCGAAGAACGAGCACTATGTCGGGCAGCTTCTCCGCTCGGACCAGATCGTCCGCGACTGGCGCCGCGCCAACGCGGCCATAGTCCAGAGGTGGCGCAGCTACGCCGACGCCTTCCAGGCGCGGGCGATGGCAAACGCCAGGACCGTCAGTTTCCGGCTCCCCAGCGGGCGCGTCAAGACCTACTGGAACCCGGAAATGGTCAAGGAGCTGACGACCGAGATCGGCGAGGACGGCAAGGAGCACCCGTCGTACCGCATAGCCATGCGGGCGACCGTCGTGCGCGGCAAGCCGCCGAAGTTCCTCACGGGCGGAAACCTCATGGAGAACATCGTCCAGGCCACGTGCCGGGACATCATGACCTACGGGGCCGTCGAAATCGAGGAGAGGCACCCGTCGTGGAAGTTCTGCTGGAGCTGCTACGACGAGGTCATCTTCGAGGTCCCGGAGGCCGAGGTCGGGACGGCGCTTGTGGAGATGCCCCGCATCATGACGGAAGGCGACTACATCAAGGACTGGACGCGGGGCCTTCCGCTCGAAGTGGAGGGCGGCGCGTTCGACAAGTACTGCAAGTAAGGAGGACTTATGCCCGTTGCTGGAATGAATGTTGATACCGGGCAAAAGACCTGGCTTACACCACCGTTCATCATCGCGGCGCTTGGCGAGTTCGATCTGGACCCCTGCTGCCCCGACGAAATGCCATGGCGGACGGCCCGGACGATGTACACCAAGAGCGTTGACGGCCTTCGCCAATCCTGGCGGGGGCGAGTTTGGCTGAACCCCCCGTACGGAAGAGACTCCTACCCGTTTCTCGGGCGAATGGCCGCGCATGGAAACGGAATCGCCCTGCTGTTTGGTCGAACGGATACCGAAGCCTGGCACCGGTGGGTGTTTCCGTACTGTGATTCGGTCCTGTTCATGAAGGGCCGCGTTCGGTTCTGCCGACCGGACGGGACACAGGCGGACGCCGCGAACGCACCGTCATGTCTCGTGTCGTATTCGGGGAACGACACTCTTGCCCTCAGGCGCAGCGGAATCGAGGGATTCCTCATGAGAAAGGTGTGACACCATGTTCTTTAGCCAAGCCAACTTGGTCGACGACCATGTCGTCCCCTTGCCCGAGCCCTGGAAGGTCCGCGTCCCGCAGGAGATCCTCGACATCCCGAAGGACGACTACAAGGCCCGCTGGCGCAACCCGGCTGTAAAGCACTGGCTGCTCAGCCTGGCCGAGGGCCGCAGCGAGTCCTTCGCCGTGACCAATTCGAACCAGGCGGCCGCGCTCCACGGTTTCTTCGCGGACTACGACGGCGTCTTCACGCAGGACATGATCGACATCATGGCCCGAAAGAAGACGAAGTACCCGCCGGCGTGGTGGTGCCTCAGCCAGTCGCGCCAGCTCCACCTCGTGTGGCTGTTCGAGCGCCCCATCGCGGTCACGGGCAACGTGCACGCCTGCGACCTCCTGCACGTCGTGGCCATGAAGGTCAAGGCCCCGCACTGGGGCGTCGGCTACGACCCCGACTCCGAGAAGGTCACGCAGGTCATGGACATCGGACGCGAGTGGCACCCGTTCAGGGAGGACGCCCGCATCCCGTCCGCCGATCTCGTGCAGTGGGACGTGGCGCTCTTCGAAAAGGCCGCGAAGCAGTACTCGGACGACGCGATGAAGATACCCTTCGAGGACATCGTGCCGAAGATCCGGGAGCTCTACCCGGACGCGCCGGCCGATTTCCGCGAGGGGACGAGGTGCCGCCGCTTCTGGGACGCCTCGGCCGACAATCCGACGGCGTGCCTCGTGCGCCCGGAGGGCATCGTGGTCTTCACCCCGCACGACGGCGGGTTCAAGTCGTGGCCGTCCCTGCTCGGCAGGGACTTCTGCGAGCACTATTCCGCCGTGTCGATGGCCCCGTTCTACGAAGACACCTACTACGTCGCGGACCGCGACGCCTACGTGCGCTTCATGCGGAACGAGAACCCGCAGCGGTTCATCGCCCGGAACGAGAAGGTCCTGCGGAGGGACATCGTGGCCGCGACCGGAATGTCCACGAAACCGCCGAAGGACGGCGGCCTGAGCAAAATCGACGAGGCGCTCCACGTCATCAACGAGCGCAACGGCGTGGACGGCGCGGTGCCGGTCATCTACCGTCCGGCGGGAAGGCTCGCCCTCCCCAACGGGACCACGGTGCTGAACACGTCGCTCGTCACGGTGCTGAAGCCGGCGGGGCCCTTCGAGCTGCCGCCCGCGGACGTCGTGTACGGCGCCGACGTACCGAACCGGTTCAGGGCGGAACCCGACGCCTGCGAATGGGACAACCCGTTCGTCGTGTCGAAGTTCCCGCACATCCACCAGTTCCTTACGACGCTGTTCCTCCCGACGGAGAGCGCCCGCCGCGGCTGGGAGGCCGCGGGGTACCGGCCCTTCGGCCCGGATGCGAAGCTGTCATATGCGGCGGAGACCTACGAGCAGCTCACGAGGTTCCTCTCGTGGCTCTCGCACTGGTACCGCAACGCGGCCAGGATGTCGCAGACCCCGCACCCGGGGCAGGCCCTGTTCATCGCCGGCGACGCGAGCATCGGGAAGTCGTTCCTCGCCCGCGTGCTCGTCTCCGGCCTGATGGGCGGCTGCGCCGAGGCCCCGGACTTCTACATCAACGGGGCGAGGTTCAACAGCGAGCTGCTCGCGGCCCCGCTGCACATCATCGACGACCGGCTCGGGTCGATAGACTTCCGCCACCGGATGCAGTTCTCGGAATGCGTGAAGATCGTCGTCGCGAACGCCGGCCTCCGCTACGAGCGCAAGTTCGGGGACGCGATCGGCTTCGTGCCGTGGGCCGGCCGCCTGATGGTGATGCTGAACCGCGACCCGCAGTCCATGAGCGTGCTTCCCGACCTCGAGGTCTCGACGGCGGACAAGTTCATGATGCTGCGGTGCGGGACGGCGAGGTTCCCGTTCGGGCTGCCCGAGCAGAATGCGGCGTGGGTGCGGGAGGAACTCCCGTTCTTCGCCAGGTTCCTCCTCGGCTACAGCATCCCGGAGGAAATGCGGGACGTCCGGTTCGGCGTCTCCGCGTGGCAGCATCCCGAGATGCGCCAGGCGTCCACCGAGAACGGCCTCACGATCGAGGTCGTCGAATCCCTCGTCGACTACTTCGCGTTCCTCCGCCAGTCCGGCGAGAAGAACGAGACGGTTGCGTTCAGGGGGACGGTCGGGCAGCTCTACAGCGCCCTCGCCACGCACAGCGACACGTTCCGCGCGAACGTCAAGAGCTCAAAGGCCCTGCGCCAGCAGCTCCAGATACTCGTGCGGTCGCCGCTGTACAGCCTCTCCGAGGACGACTCGTTCACGCCTTCGGTGTGGTCCATACCGTACGACTTCGTCCGCAGGGACTGAAGCCGGAACCCCTCTTCCGCGAAAGCGGGGAGGGGTTTTTATTTTTTCCGCTTGACGCCGTGCACGGACAGGTATATAATATTTGCATGAATTTTTCGAGGACATTTGAAAGTGCCCCGCTTCCGGGGGTCGACAGGGAGGACGCCCCCCGCGCCGTCGTTGGTTGCGACCCCGGCCCGGAGTTCTGCGCGTTCGCCCTCGTCCTGCGCGACGGCGCCGCCCTCCGTCTCGCCGAGACCCGTTACGTACCTGTCGGCGACCTGATCGATTCAATGGTCCGCGGGTCTGTTCGCAACTCCTGGCTTGACGCCCGCCGATCCTTCACGAGCGTCAAAGCCGACGCGCCTTTCGTTTTCGCCTTCGAGAAGATGTCCACGCGCTACGGGGCCGTTCCCGGCGCGACCACGTTCGACACGTGCCGCAATTCCGGAATATGCCAGGTCCACGCGACGCTGGCCGGCGCGAAGCGGGTGTACAGCCTGTCGGCGTCCGACTGGCGCGTCGCGTTCGGCGGCTCGCCGGGCATGAAGGATTCCGAGACGCGGGCCGAGATCATCAGCCTCTTCGGCGAGGACGCGGACAGGGAAATCCAGCGCGTCTCGAAGGCCGCAAAGACGCGGCACTCGCTCGACAAGCCCGTCTCGGGGCACATGCGCGACGCCGTGGGCGTCGCCGCCGGGGTTTATTTTTTGCCGCGCCGCGGAGTTTCGATAGACTCGCGGCTGGTGTGGAGGGCCGTCGATGCCTAGCAACGAAATGCTCACGGACGACGGCTTCCCGATCGGCGAGATCGTGGTGTCCAGCAAGCCGGTGAAGCGGATCGAGCCCGAGACGGAGGACCGCGAGGCGCTGGTTCGCGAGGAGCTTCTCGAGCTGGCGGCGGCCAGCGACGCGGACCAGGCGCTCGCCGAGCTGTACGACGGCTACCTCGACCAGCAGAAGCGCAGGAAGGCGCTCCGGCTCTACCTCGTCGAGCGCAAGTCGTTCGACGAGATCGCCAAGGCCGTGGGCGTCCCGCCCCGCACGGTCTCGATGTGGTCGTACAACGGCAAGTGGGACACCGCCCTGCGGCGTGAAATACGCGTCGAGCAGGAGCACAGCCTGCTACAGCTGACGAGCATGAGGACGAAGCGCCGCGCCGACGCGGCGAAGGAGCAGCTCGACGCCGCGAAGGAAGTCCGCGAGACGGCGCTCGGCCAGCTCCGCGAGGGCAACGTGTCCGTCAAGTCCGCGGCCGAGGCGATCAAGTCCGCCGCCGACACGGAGGCCCGCATTCTCGGCATTTCCGAATCCGGCGCGTTCGACCGTGGCGAGAAATCCGAGGACGAGAAGGCGAAGGGGGGCGGGAAGACTCCGCTCGTGCAGATTTTCCAAGGCGGGCTTCCGCCCATCAGGGTCGTGAAGGACGGTGCGCAATGACGGAAGACATGGATGCAGTCGCCAAGGCGAAGGTCAAGTCGTGGCTCGAGTCGTTCAGGCCGGCGGACGGCTGCGCGGCGTGCGCCGTGCCGGAACCGGCGCCCGCGCCGGCGAGGCCGAAGGTCGACCTCTACGTCGCGGACGGTTCGGGGATGTATGGCGCGGCGGACCGTCCCGTGCCCGGCATAGACATTCTCGTCGACGAACCGGAGGGGTCGCGATGACCGAGGAGATGGAGGAGATAACCGGCTTGTCCGGCGAGTCCGAAGATACCGTCCGCAGGGTTTTGCGGGCCATGGCCATGACGGTGTGCGGGCGCGACCGGACGGAGCTTCGCGGGTTCGGCGTCTTCACGTGGCGCCCGTTCCGGGGGAGGACCCCGGAGGGCAGGAAGTTTTCGGTGATGAGGCTTTGGTTCAGGACCGGCAGCATGAGGAGAGAGGACAATGTACGAAATCCATGACAGGCTCGACAACCCGTGCCCGCAATGCGCGCTCAAGCACTTGAGCGCCGCGCTCGCGACGCATCTCGAGACCCCGTATGTCCGGCGCGACGATCTCGACGCCAGGCTTGCGGCGATGTACGCCGGCGTCGCCTATGTGAATTACGTGGAATACCTCGAGGGATACGAAAGCCATGTCCATTTCGCGGTCGGCGCGGTCGTCCTCGCCGAGGAGCACGCGGCGCGCGCCGGGATCAGCCTGGTGCCATGGCGTGCCGCCCGGCTGTGCATGATGGACCCGAACAGCGACGGCCGGCAGGTGCTCGCCGCACTGGCCGCGACCGATCCCGATCTCGAGATGGCGCACCTCCACGAGGCGTTCCGCGAGCTCCCGATGCTGGAGGAGGCCGTGGTCGACACCGCGCTGGCGTTCTGCTGCGAGCCCGCCCCGACGCTCGACGGCATCCTTGACGCGATCCGATGGGTCAACCGCAACTTCTTCGACGATTTGGCCGGTTCGGACGGCTCCGCGGGTGCGGTGCCGGAAGACGGCGAGAACCCACCGCCGGGTTCGGCGGAAACCACAGGAGAAAACGAAATGACGAAAGCCACGGTGAAGACGGCCGCCGCGAAGGCGCCGGCCAAGAAGGTCGAGGCCAAGAAGGCCGCGACCCGCGCCGCCTGCAAGGGCGGATGCGCGAAGAAGTCCTGCAAGAAATAGGGGAGCAGGATGTCGTTCCTCAGGCCCATAAAGGGACACGCGATCCTCGTCGACCGGCAGTTCGGGCCGGTCGGCGGGGTCGAGATCCCCGAGACGCTCTGGCCCGACCGTCTCGACTTCACCGTCGCGGCGGCCGGGCCGGGCGCGGGGTTCGGCGTCGGCGACACGGTCGTGCTCGCCGACCCGAACGCGGGGCGCAAGGTCAGGATCGACGGCGTTCCGTACCGCATAGTGCGGGAGTCCGACATACAGGGAGTACTTGAATAGGAGCAACCAATCCCGACAAACCAGTCGTTCCCGTAAAGGAGATGCCATGATGAAAGAATGTGGATGCTTAGCGCTGATTATCGCTATCGTCTTCTTGTTTGTTGTCATGCTCTTAGAAGCCGAACATGGTTATAGACAAGATATGTATGAGGATTATATGCATGACAACTGCCCCGAATGCACGTTCTACAGAATGCTTCACAAAGACGACGTGGCGTTCGCCATCCGCGAGAAGCAGCGTAGCGAGCGGGCCGCGCGACAACTCATTTCTGGCGCGTGCCAGGAAATCCAGGAACCCTAGCAAGGAGACAAACCAATGAAGAAATACCTACGTTGCCACTTGGTCGAGGCGCAGCCCATGACCCGTGGCGCATACAACAAGAAACGCGGCTGGACGGTTCCCGCCGACGAGGACCCCAAGGAGAAGGGCTATCTGGTGAAATATCCGGACGGCTACGTCTCATGGTGCCCGAAGGCACAGTTCGAGAAGCAGGGCTTCCCGCTTGAAGACGGGACGAAGATCACAGGAAAAGACCTTCTTGACTTCAAGCTTCTCGGCAATCAGACGGTCAGCACGGAGAAGACCTCCGACGGCAAGCCGTTCACGCTACTCGAGATGGTCTATCCGACCGGCTTCACAGACTTCGCGACATCGATGTGCGTCGATCCGAAGAACTACTCGGAGGAGATTGGCTGTAGCAACTGCATCGAGCAAACCAACGGCCGTCTCTGGGCCTACCTCGGCTTCATGCTGGCATGGGCGAAGGACGGGCTTTCCGACAAGGCCCTGGAAATCGCCCGCAAGGAAGACGCCGAAGCCGCCGCGAAGGCTCCGACAACGAAGAAAGGCGGTAAGTAATGGGATACATGGACTTCGGCGCGGCAATACGAGCCCTTAAGGAAGGCAAGAAGGTCGCGCGCTTTGGCTGGAACGGCAAGCGTCAGTATCTTTCGCTTGGCACGGAGTTCACCTATGTGGACTGCAATGGCAAGCAGAATGCCGAACACGTCACCTCTGGCCGCGCGGCAATCGTCTTCCACGGCACAATCGGCGAACAGGTTGGCTGGCTCGCCTCGCAGGCCGACATGCTTTCCGAAGACTGGGTTATCGTTGAGTAGGCGTAAACCAAAGGAAGGACACATGGCATGGAACAAGAAAATGAACACGCCGGAATCGGCGAAGGGGATGTTCGACGGGAGGACGAAGGCGTCGCTCCGGTCGGAGCAGTCGAGGCTCCGGTCGAAGGAAACCCGGACGGCGGCGGAACAGAAGCGCCTCCGCCGGGTGAACTTCGCCCTGAGGGCCAAGAACAAGTTCGGCCCGGCGAAGTAGCGAAACCGCGCCGCCCGGGAATTCGGATCAAGTTCCGGAACCTCCGCGGCGACCCGGCGCTCGAGGCCGAAACCGAGAGGTTCCGCGGGTGGCTCCGCACCGGCGTCTCCACGGATCTCCTCACCGACGAGCTCGGCGCCCCAGAACCCGGCGAGGACGGCGCGGTGACCTGGACCGTCACGCCCGAGACGCTCGGGGCGTGGGCGAAGCGGCACGAGGGCGAGACGTTCGACGACCCGCGCCCCCCGCGGAGCCCGCAGCGCGCCCGTCCGGGCGCCCGACCCACGCTCGACGAGTTCCTCGCGCAGGGGCTTGTCGCGGAGGACTACGCCGCGTACCAGCGCGGATGCAAGCTCGCCGAACTGTACAGGAGTCTGTACGGGGAGGCCCGGTGAACAAGCACCGGCACTGGGAGTACATGGTCGTCGCGGTCGGGGAACGCCCGGCCGCGACGCCTGACTCCCCCGTGTTTTTCAGCATGAAGGCCGCGCAGGCCGAGAAGGACAGGCTCGATACCACGGATTGCATATACGACATCCCGAGCAAAGGCTACCGGATCGTGCGCCGCTGGGTCGAGCACGGAAGATGGGAGAGGGTAAGATGAACGCGAAGATCGACTGGGGCAGGTATTTCGACCATATCTACTGCCTGTGCTACCTGGGTTCGGAGCACCAGGCCGTGAAGCGCCGGCTTTTGGAGGCCGAGCTGACAAGGACCGGCATCCTGGGGTCGGGGGTTTTTTCGTGGCAGTACACCACGCCGGACCCGTGGGACGAGGTTATTTCGGGACGGCTCCGCAAGCGGGTGCTGGGCAGCCCGGCCGCCAACGTCGGATTCATAAACCTGGGGCTCGCGACCGCCCGCATCTTTCGGGAGGCGAAAGCGCTCGGGTACCGCCGCATCCTCGTGCTCGAGGACGACGTGGCGTTCCTGAAGGATCTCAGAGAGGTTGAGATAATCCTCGAGAATATCCCCGATCGCAGTCTCGTCATGTTCGACAAGTTCCTGGACTGGGGCCTGACGTTGGACGAATACATGGGTTTCGTGCGGGAACACACAATCAATCCGTGTTTTTTCGAGGGGCGCGAGCTCCACACCGTAGGCGGGGTCGCGTTTTCGGTTGACCAGACGGCCATGTCGTTCTACATCCGGCGCTACGAGAATCCGGACGAAGGCCCCCATGCCGCCGATTCCTATTTCGATTGCTTCCCCGACCGTGCAGTGGCCATAAAAAGCCTGGCCGTGCAGGTGCAGTACGCTTCCGCGCTGTCTCCATCCTACTGTTTCGGCAAGGGCATCGTCAACTCGCACACGAACGCCTACCGCCCCTCCGGCACCGACTACAGGGACTACGCCGTGCCGGACGGCTACACGATGGACTCGCCGCCCTTCGACCTCGCCACGCTGGAGGACAAGCCGGCCGAAGTCCCGCCGCGGCCCCGCCCCGCCGTCGCCAGGAAGGGCCGCTTCTTCGTTTCCGTCTACGCCATCGCCAAGAACGAGGAGAAGTTCGTCGACCGCTGGATGGACTCGATGTCCGAAGCCGACGAGATCGTCGTGCTCGACACGGGCTCGTCCGACGGGACCGTCGCGAAGCTGCGGGGGCGCGGCGCCCGCGTCGAGGTGAAGGAGTTCCACCCCTGGCGGTTCGACGTGGCCCGCAACGCGTCGATGGAGCTTTGCTCCCCCGGGGCCGACATTCTCGTGTGCACGGACCTCGACGAGGTCCTCAGCAAAGGATGGCGCAAACAGCTCGAGGACGCGTGGGGCAAGGCGGTCGACGCCGGGAAGCGCCCGACGACCGGCCAGTACCGGTACATCTGGAATTTCACCGCGGACGGCAGGCCGGACCGCACGTTCACCTACGAGAAGGTCCACGCGCCGGACACCTGCAAGTGGACGCATCCCGTCCACGAAATACTTTCCTACCACGTCCCGAGGATCCCGGTCGAGATCCCCGGCATGGTGCTCGAACACCACCCGGACCGGACGAAGTCCCGGGCGTCGTACCTTCCGCTCCTCGAGATGAGCGTCGAGGAGGACCCGGAGGACGACCGCAACATGCACTACCTGGGGCGCGAGTACATGTTCCGCGGGGAGTGGCAGAAGGCGATCGACACGCTGCTGCGCCACCTCGCGCTCCCGAGGGCGAAGTGGCGCGCGGAGCGCGCGGCCTCGATGCGCTTCATCGCGAGGTGCTACGCGAACCTGGGGAAGGACATGACGGCGGAACTGTGGTTCTACCGGGCGATGGACGAGGCCCCCGACCAGCGGGAGTCGGCGGTCGAGTTCGCCCAGTGGCTGTACGGGCGCAAGGCGCCATGGAGCCAGATCGCCGCCGCGTGCCGCCGCGCCCACGCGGTCGAGGCCCGCTCGGGGTCGTACCTCACGGAGGCCGAGGCGTGGGGCGAGAAGCCCTACGACCTGCTGTCGCTGGCGCTCTGGAACCTGGGGGACGCGCCGGAGGCGCTGTGCGCCGCGCAGAAGGCGCTGGAGCTCGCGCCGGGCGACTCGCGAATCGCGAACAACGTCGCGCTCATGGAAAAGGCGGTGAAAGGTGAGTGAGGTCTGCGCCATGTTCTTCGGCGGCGTGATAGTCGGGTGTCTGATCGCCGCGTCGTTTCTGGCAGGCCGCCGCTGCGGCTACTGGGAGAGGGTTGAGGAGGAAAGGTTTGCAAGGGGCATACGATGAGGAACGAAAAGATACTGGAGATCGTCCGCGGGATGAACAAACGGCTCCCCGAAGAAGCCGACGGGCTTGCCAACGTCGACGTCGGCTGGTGGAGAGACGCCTGCAAGAAGCTCGAAGCGGCGGCGTCCGACAAGGGCAACTGCGGGCAGATCGACAACACGAGCTACTACAGGCTGCCCGACGGGCGCCAGCTCGAGGACTTCATCTGGGACCGCGGGCTGTCGTTCGCGGAGGGCTCGGCGGTCAAGTACCTCTACCGCGCCGGGCATAAGGACGGGGAGTCCAGGGAGAAGGACGTCGCGAAGGCGAGGCACTACGCGAGGTTCGTGGCCGCAAGGGAGCTCGACGCGGAGGACAACGTCTGGGGCCGGATTGTCGGTCTCGTCGAGGCGGCGAGGTCTTTCAGGCAGGCCGCGGGGCGCCCGCCGTTTTCCAAGGTCCTCGGGAAGTTCCTGTCGAGCGGGCCCATGTGGGCCTGCGTCTCGCTGCTCGTCGCGATAGTCGCATTGGGCGTCGCCTGCAACTTCCCGTGGTCGGCCGTTCCGGCCGTGGCGGCCTGCCTATTCTGGCTGGGCGCCGAGTGGCGCCTGGCCCGGAGGCGCGCCGCCCCCGGCCTGCTCTGAAGAAGGCTCTTTGGCCCCGCCGCCGGGTTCTCCTTGGCTCTTTCCCGGGGCGGGGCCGTTTTTCTTTTCCGGCCTCGGCGACTGCCGGACCTTCGCGATGATGTCCCGGATGCGCTGGACGTTCGCCTGCTCCTCCCCGGTCTGCGGGGCGCCCATTTCCATCACGGCGTCGAGGAACTCGACGGCCTCGTCGAGCTGCTCGTCCGTGGGGTCCTCGACGGACGTGTCGAAGGTGCAGATGCGGGCGAGGATCGTCCGGCGCAGCATGAGTTCGTCGCCGGCGTAGGCGGTGTCGGAGAAGAATTTCCTCTGCTCCCCCGTGGGCTCGGCCTGCGGGTCGAAGCCGTTGACCTCCATGAGAACGCGGAACGCCTCGTTGTACGCCGTGCAGAGGCCGTCCCGCTTGTCCTTGAAGACCTTCGGGTTGATCACTATGCGCGCGGGGGCCGAGGGCTCGGGGGCGGGCTGGGGGTCGGGCCCGCGTGTCTTCGAGCCGGAGACGCCGCCGCCTTTGGCGTCCTGCCGGACTTCCGCGTCGGCCTTCACGCGATATAGGTCCCCCGCCCTCAGCGTGGTGTCCGTCAGCTTGGGGTTGAGTTCCTTCAGCCGCTCCACGGACACCCCGGCGAGCTTCGCGAACTCCCCGATCGACCGGATGTCCTCGCCGACGCGCATGTGCGTCCCCGCGTCGAGCAGCGCCTTGTATTCCGGATACTCGTAGTCTTCGCCGAAGAAGTTCTTGTGGCCGAGGCGCCGGCGCGTCTCCAAACCCCGCATGATCCGGCCGCCGGCCTTCCGGTACGACGGGTACTCCGCCTTGACCGCGTCGAGCAGCTCCTGTTCGTTCTTCGCGGCCTTCAGCGCCTCGTGCAGGAGCGGCGACCTCCGCTCGGTCAGCACGTCGCGGACACCGAACGCGACGTCGATCAGCGCGCGCTTCCCGGCGTCGGGGATCTCGTCGTACCTCGGGATCGTTTTCCCGAGCCACGCCTCGCGCTCCTTGATGTCACGCGTCAGCAGCGCGTCGGCGTCCTCCTCCGTGATGACATCGCCTTTCTGGACCTGCCCCCCGTCGGCGCGGAAGTGGCTCCCGTAGCCATAGTAGTACTTTTCGTCCACGTCCGGCTTATCCGCGGTTCCGGTGAACCCCTCCCGGTCCTTGAGGTGGTCCCGGAGCGTCTTGTCCTGTGCCAGTGTCGCCATTTACCTTCCCTCCCCCTCGAGTTCGTAGAACCCCGCGGCCCGCGGGTGCTCCCTGAAGAATTCGAGATCCGCCTCAGTGTACTCTTCGGGCGTCTGCACGACTTTGATGCCGAATATGGTATCAGGTATCTTGTCCGTCGCGAGGAAATTGCCGAGGGCGGCGCCGCCGTTCGCGGCCTCGCGGACCTCCGGCCCGTACTCGATCGCCATGTTCGGGTTGGCATACGCCTGGCCGAGCATCAGGTACATGGCCCGCCCCTCCGCGTCACCGACCCGTGCACCGGACGACTTCACGCGCGAGCGCATCGACGCGACGGCCCGGTCGAACGCGCCCCCGAGCCGCAGGGCCGCACGGGCCGGGCGGTTCAGCGATGCGCTGTCAAACGGCGCCGACGGGTCGTACTTCATCAGCGCGCGGAAGAGCTCGCCGTAGTACTTGGCGAGCAGTTCCTGCGATGTGCTCTTCATGAGCGCGGCCGGGTCGTAGCCGTTGCGCCGCGCCTCGAGCAGCACGTCGTTGACCTTCGCGTACCGGCCGCGCCCGTCGCCGGTCGCGTAGCCGCGCCGGTCGTTCCGGGCCCAGAGGTCGAGCTGCTTCGTCAGCTCCTTGCCGAGCGCGGTCTTCGACGCGCCGCGCTGCACCGGCAGCGCCATCGAAACGAAACCGGCGTCCCGGTTCCGGGTCATCCCGCTGAACGAGAACGGCATCCACGCCTGCATGAGGTTCCAGGTCGCGCCGTCCACGGTGGGTGAGAGCCAGCGCTCGGCCCAGCCCATCTCGCTCCACGGGAGCGCCTGGGCCATGTAGCCGGGGTTGAACCCGAGAATGCCCTCGGTGACGCGCTGGGCCGGCATCGACAGCTTGGACAGGAATTGTCCGATCGGATCCTCGAACCAGCGGACCTCCTCCCACCCCTGCTTGCCGGCGTGGACGTAGACCCGGCGGTTGTACGACCCGTTGGCCGGATCGTCACCCATGTACAGCGGAATGAAGTCCGGCGAGACGCGGCCGGCGGTTGCACCGAGCCCGGCGCCAACCAGCCCGGTGAGCCAGTTCCCGCCTCCGGCGTAACCGGCCACGGCGCCTGCCGCTGCGCCGGCGACGCCCGCGCCGAAGCGCCCGCCCCGCTTGAACGAGCGGAGCGCGCCCCCGAGCCGCGTGTCGTCGAACCGCGCGATGGCGCGGAGCAGCGGGGTTATGTCCGCAGACTTCCAGCGGGCGCGGTCCTCGTTCTGCCACGTGAACCAGACGTCGCGGTTGTGCCAGCTGTGGCGGTCGGCATAGGCTGCCATCTCGAACCTGTCGCGCCCCCGCCCGTACTTCGCGAGGAATTCGGGCCCGCCCATGCCGGCGGTCGCCCGGGCGAACCGGACCTTCTCCGCGGCCGTGCGCTCCCTGTGGAACGCGGCGTAGAACTCCTCGTCGGACAGGCGGTCGTCGTCGTCCCCGTCCATGCCGCCCGCGGCGGCGTCGAGCACCTTCGCGAGCGCGGTGGACAGGATCTGGAGGACCTGCGGGAACCCGAGCATGACAAGCCCGAGCATCCGTGCCCAGCGCCCTATGTAGTGCGCGCGCTCCTGGCGGCTCGCGGTGTTCGTGCCGAACGCGAGATCCTCGAGGACCTTGCCGCCCCCAGCCTCCCACGCGCCGCGGGTCCACTGCCACGAGAACATCAGCACGTTCAGGAGCCTGCGGTTCGCCGGATGCGCCCACGAGTACTTCAGCGGGTCGAGCCCGCCGACCTCGGCGTTGATGTAGTCCGCGTACTTCTTCAGGTCGCGGATCGGGTCGAACGCCTTGCCCTGGCGTTCGGCCAGGTAGCGGAGCTTGGTCGCGAGCTGCGCGGTCACGGCGAGCTTGGTCGCGTTGAGCGCGTAGTTGAACGCCTTGTCCGACTGGCGGAGCGCGACGTCGCGGGCCATGCGCCCGAACTTCGCCGCGATCTCCGCGCCGTAGGTGTCGCGGATTATCCGCTTCAGGTGGTCGAGATCCCCCTGCGTCATGGCCTGCGCGTCCTCAAGCGGGCTCACGAGACTCGTGGAGGTCCGCACGCCGAGCGCGTTGGCCCAGGCGTACAGCTCCGCGAGGAACGGGTCGTTCGAGTCCATCATGTCGACGATGTCCGAGAAGCCCAGGAAGTTCTTGGTGATCCAGGCGGGGCCGCCCGGGAGCTTCCGCAGGAAATCGAACGCTTTCGGGTGCTCGCGCATGTAGTCGGCGATTGGTTTATAGTTCCCGCCGAGCGTGGCGAGCGCGCCGACCGCGGCGGTCGGGGACTCGAACCGGGTCGCCAGCGGGAAGAAGAACGAGAAGCTCACGCTCATCGCCTTCGACCAGCCGAGGGCGCGGTGCAGGAGGGAGCGCGCGGCGGGGCCGCCCGTGCCCATCGCCCGGCTCGCGCCGAGGAACTGCTGGAGGTAGCCGAGCGCCTCGCCCAGGCCGAGCTTGTCTATCGCGAAGTCCGCGATTCTTCCGTGCGGTGCGGCCTCCTCGGCCTCGCGGACGAGCCACCGCTCCACCGAGGCGATCGAGGCGTTCGCGTCCTTGTGCTCGCGGTAGCGGCAGGCTGTTTCCGGATTTGTCCCGAGAACACCCTTGTTGGCCGTCATCTTCGCCCGCAGCGCGGCGAACTCCCGCTTGGCGTTCTGGACGCCCGACAGCTTCTCGTCGTAGGCGTCGCCGTTGTACTCACACCACCAGCGGGCCACGTTCTGCCAGAAGGCGTCTGGCAGGCCGGAGACATCGGCCGCGATGTCGGACGGGTCCGCGTAGTACACGGGCGCGCCGTCGTACGCGGGCGTCATCAGCATGTTCGCGAGAGTCGCCCGGGACATCATCGCGTTGGCGAGGCCGTCGATGGCCACGTGGACCTTGTGCCCGATCTGGTAGTTGGCCGGAAGGGTCCCGGTCCGGCGGAACATGTCGAGGTCGTTCAGGCCGACCGCGCCGCCGAACAGCTCGCCCCTTGTGAGCGCCGCGTCGCGGTACGCGTCCACGACGTCCATCGCGGCGCGGTAGTCGATCCCGGCCTCCTCCTTCGTCCCGAACTTCGCGGCCCAGGCGTTCTGGAGGCTCTTCGAGTAGATGGCTTCCGCCAGGCCGGCGTAGGTCGCGTCCGCGGGGAGCTCGAGCCCGGTGCGCCGTGAGCGCGCGGAGCCCGGCTCGAACCCGCCGGCCGCGATGAGGTCGATGAGAGGCTGCCCCGACACGCCGATGCCGTACAGATTGGACAGCATGTCAAGTCCGTTGATGACCTTGTCCGCCTGGAGGTCGCGGACGGGAACGTCGGCGAACTCGGAGTCGACGACCGCCTTCATGCGCTCGTAGTCGCGGCTTGCGGCTCCCTGCCGGTCCGCCGCGCGGTCGCGGAGGGCGCGCTGCGCGTTGTACATGAACACGCCGGAGCCACGCCAGAACGGGAGCGCCGTGCCGAAATTGCTGAAGTACGCGCCGTCGCCGTGGGTGAGCCACGGGTGCGCCTTCGCAAACCTGACGGCCTTCGAGTAGACGGCCATCATGTCCTTGATTATGGCGTCCCGGTCGAGCATTTCCGGCTTGCGGCCGCCCTTGTCGGACGTGAGCTTGCGGTACGCCTCGCTTCCGAGGAACGCGTCGTTGATTTCATCGCACGGAATCGTGGCGGCCGCGGACGTGAACCGGGGGAGCCCGTCGACGTCGTAGCGGTAGTTGTCGCGACACATCCCCTCGACGAGGCCCCTCTCCCGCAACGCGGATATGACGAGCGCGTTGTAGCGAGCGGATGTCGGGCCACTGGCGCGGACTAACTTGTCGCCATCGGCCTCGGCCATGGCCGCGATGGCGCTGGCCACGAACCTCCTGCGGTACGGTTCGAGGATTTCCGGGGGTATCTGGTCGTCCATGCGACGCAGGGCGAACGACAGCGCGTCGAGTTGCTCCGAGTTCGCCAGTCGCCTCGCTATCGCCTCGCGGGAGTAGAACGCGGGGTCACGGTTCATGCCGCCGTGGAACCGGATGTCGGCCACGCCAGTCACCACGCGGTCCTGGCGGGAGGCCCGGGCCGCGCACATCTTCTTGAAGATGTCGATGATCCGAAGGTCGGATTCGGTCAGGACGATGTCGGCCAGCTGCCGGCGATAGTTGTCGAACTTGAGGTATTTCCCGCCGGCTGCCCACACAACCTGGCCGTCTTCGAGTGCGTGCGTCGCATCGTGCTCCAGCAGCTTCAGGATGCGCCCGCCGGCCTCGACATTGTCGCCGAAGAGGAAGGCGTGGAAGTTCTCGAGCCTCGCGATCTCGCCCTTGATGGCGTCGTACTCGTGCATCTCGGCCGATAGCATCTCGCCGATGTTGCCCTTTGCGCCGAACGACTTGCGGATGAGCGACCGTGACCACGCGGAGACGTTTTCCGCGATGAAGCTGGACTGGTCGGAGTAGTCGACGAGCCCCGCGTCGCCAGCGAGGTTCGAGTCGCCAGCCGCCTGGGCCGCCAGCCACTCGGCCGCGGTGAGCCCGGCCGGGACGCCATGCCGCTCCCGCGCCGCCTTCTGGAACTCGAGGTCCTCGGGGGTCGCGGGCTCGGTGCCGGTCTCCCGGTAGAACTTCGCCATCGCGGCGACCTGGTAGGCCGCGGACACGCACGCCTTGAGGCCGCGCTGGAACTCGGGGTCGGAGACGAGGGCCCGGCGCCGGGCTATCACCGGCGCGTCGTCATCGTCGAGCAGCCGCGCCGTCGACACGTCGCCCCGCTCGTCGACCTCGTTCACCGGCACGAAGTCCGGCATCCGCCCGCGGGCGTCCGGCTTCCCGGCCCTCACGCCGGTCCACAGGGCGTGCATCACGCGGTCGATGGTCTCCGCCCCGTCCGTCTCGACGTACCGGGCGAGGCTTCCAGGGTCCTTCACCATCGCGGCGAGCGCGTCCATCTGCTGCTTCTGGAACAGCAGCTCGGCGGCGAGCTCGCCCCCCGCCCCGTTCTCCATGGCGCGCTTCAGCCGTGTCCCCGCGGACGCCGCGGCCCGCGCCGCGACCTTCGACGGGGCAACCGGGTCGGAGGACGTTACCCAGGCGGAAACCTGGTACATGCTCGCGTGGCGGGCCTTCGGGTCGCGGCGGAAGTCACCGGTGATCTTGTCGTGGCGCGAGTTCGCGGGCTTGGCCTCGCCCGTCGCGGCGTCCACGTTGGTCCTCGTTATGAAGCTCGCCTCGAGCGAGTGGTACATCCGGAGCGCGGCCTGGAAGGCTATGCTGTCCCGGATGTCCTTGTCGTTCAGCTTGCCGAGGGCTTCGGGGTTCACGGTCGCGAGGGCGCGGCGCAGGCCGTTCATCACGATGACGCGGTCGCGGGCCACCTCGCGCGGGTCGGGCAGCGCGTACTTGCGCGTAACGTATTCGAGCCCGCGGCTCCAGCTGCCGTCGGTCTTGAGCCCGTGTTCCATTGATTCCCTGATCCACCGCGCCGTCGCGTAGAAGTCGTTGGAGACCGACAGCGGCAGCGTTCCGCGACGCACGTTCCCCGCCGCCGCGGAGGCATTGGCCGAGGGCGTGCCCGCCGGGTCGGCCGGCGTGGCCTCGAAGAAGTCCTCCGTGTCGGAGACGGGGGCGGCGTTCCGGTCGTCGGCCACGCTCCGGCGCGTCTCCGCGGACTCCGCGAGAAGGCGGCGGAACTCCGCGTCCGGGACGCGCTCCTCGCCTGTCAGCCTCCGCATGACGCGGAGGTCCGCGGCGCGCACCTTTTCGGCGGCCTCGGGGTTGGCCAGCGCGAACTTGTGCCAGCGCTTCGACCTGCCGAAGTCCGCTATCGTGTTGCCGAGGACAGGGGCCTCGACGTTCGCGGCGGCCGCGGCCTCGAGCTCCTCGGGGGTGCGGACAGTTTCCGACACGGCGGGCGCGAAGGCGTTGCTCAGGACCGACGCGATGGCGGTCTCGTCGCCCTCTTCGAGACGCGCGACGGAGTCGTACATGCCCGCTGCCTCGGCGATCGCGGCCTCGTCGTCCGGGTTCTCGCGGGCGCGCGCGGCCGCGGCCTCGGCGGCTTCGGTGCCCGCCGCGACGGCCGATGCGATGGCCTCCTCGTTCCGGGCCCGGCTTGTCTCCGCAATCCCGTGCACCACCATGTTGAATACGGTGTTGTCGGTGGCGAAGCCCTCGTCCCCGTAGTTGAAGCCATTCTTGAGGGAATCCCAAAAGCCCTTGAGGAAATCGAGGATGCGTTGGAACACCCCGCGGGTCTCCGCGCCGGCGACTCCGGCATCCCCCTCGACCCACTTGCGGAACGCCTCGGCCGCGGCTTCCTCGTTGAAGCCGTGGGCGCGGGACGGGTCCGTGCCGAACTGCTTGCGGAGCGCCTCGTAGTCAGCCTCCCCGAACAGCCCGATGGCCTCGAACATACGCATCATCGAGTGGAAGTACTCGTGGTACAGTTCGGTGCCCTTCGCCCCGGCAGGAAGCTGGATCGCGCCGACGAGCGTCTGCGCGCCCTTGCCGCTGAACGACCACTCGACCTTGTGGGACGTGACACCGCCGATCGTCGCCTTGCGGGCGAGTTCCTTGCGGATCTCGAGCGGGAGGCGGGCGAAGTCGTCGGCCGTGAACGGCCGTTCCTTCGTGCCGAGGTTCACCGCCGCGCAGTACGAGGCCGCGAAGGCCCGCGAGTTTGCGAGGCGCTCCACGTCCTCCTCGGTCTCGGCGCGGAGGCCCTTGCCCGCGGTCTCGACCACGATGGAGACGCGGCGGCCGAGACCGGCGTTCCCGCGGAGCTTGCCGCGGATCGTGAACGCGGTGCCGCCGAGGTACTCCACGTTCGCCCAGGACGAGAGCAACCTGCCCATCGCCCTCGCGGCGTTGGCGGCTCGCTCGTCATATGCCCCCTTCGACAGGAGGGTCGGACGCGCCGGGGGTTCCGGCGCGGCGTTTGGCACATGTCCGACGTTGTACGCGTCGACGGCGTTCACCATGCGCTCGAACCGGTCGCCCGAGAACAGCTCGAGCGAATGGCGGAACGGGGCCTGGACCCTGCCACGGGGTTTTCCGGCGGGCGTCCGGGCCTCCGGCGCCATGTCGTTCGCGACGAGAATGGCGCGGGACTCCGGGCCCAGCGCGGCCTCGGACGCCGACAGCATCCGGTAGTACCGGTCCGGCAGGATGCCAAACAGGGACGGGGACGCGCCGGACGGCGTGCCGGTCACGCGGGACGTGACGAGCGAGTAGAACGGGAGGATCTGGCCGACCAGCATGGCCGGAGTCACCGCGTCTATGCCGTAGTTTTCCTTCAGCGCGCCGAGCGCCGCCTTGGCGTCTTCGGCCATTGCCTTCAGCTCTGCCGAGGCGTTGCCGGCTTCCTTGACGAGCGCGTCAACGTTATCCGCGGTAAGCGTGTAGCCTTTCGCCCGGGCGTATGACTTGGTGGTCGCGTTGGCCGCTTCCATGCCGTCGCCCTCGAATCCCACTGATACGCGACGTTCGCCCGCGTACGCCCGCCCCGCTATGACGTCGTCAAACATCGCGCGGACACGTTCGTTGGCCGCCGTGTCGTTCTCGCGGTACGTGGGGCCGATGCGAAGGAGCCCGTCGCCCATGCGGCCGTACGGGAAGTACTTGTGCGGCTTGCCGTCGGAGTCCTCGCCAAAGATGTAGTACGTCTGCTCGCCGTAGCCGGTGTCCCGGCGTGCGGAGATGTACGCGAACGCCTTGTTGCCGGCCGCGGAGTTGAATTCCTCCGAGGTCACGATGGACCGGTACATCATGCCGAACATGGCCTCGACGCCGCGGCGGAACGCCAGCACGGTGGGTGCAGGGGCCACGTCCTTGGTGGAGATTTTATCCGCGCGCTTTTCATATATGGCCGCCGATTGGAGATAAGCCTGTTTTTCTTCTCCTTGGGCCGATTCTGCGGATACGCGCTTATTAACCGCGGCCCTGCGGAGTTTCGCGGCTTCATCCGCCGCGACCGCGCGCCGGGAAACCTCGCCAGCCATCTCGCGCATCGCCGCGTACATTTGGCGACCGTCCTTGAACACAGAGCCCGCCACGGGAAACGCGGCGAGGCTCGAGAGGAGTCCGTGCACGTACGGGAGCTGCTCCGCGTTGGACTCGATGTGCATCGCGTCCCAGGACTTGAGCCGGTCGGACTCGGAGACCAGAGGCTCCTTGGGGTCGGTTCCGTCGCGGTACGCGGTCATCGCGCCTGCCATGACGGTCTGGAGGCCTTCGCCCAGGGAGTATGCCATCCGCGTCGCCGCGTGCATTCTGCTCAAGGTCCCGGCCAGAGGTCCGAGTCCCGGGATTTCAACAGCCTTGGCGACGTCAAAGGTCGCCTTACCATCTTCCGACGTAAACGCCTCGCGGACCGAATCGCCAAGCGCCGTGGCGTTGGGCGAGCCCGGGTCGGCCGTCAGGTAGTTGATCGCCTGGCCGAACGACCGTGCGTCGTCAAGTTCGCACTTCATGCCGAACCACCGGGCGAACGCGGGGGCGGACGATTCGTGACCCGATGCCAGCCATGCGACATACCCGAACACGGGGTTGTGCCCGCCATCCTTTGCGAGCTCCGTTATCAGCTTCCGCCGTTCGGCCCGTTTAAGCCCGCTGTTCATGACAGTGCGGAACCACGCGGGGGTCGCGCTCCCGAGTTGCAAAGACCCCGACTCCCATGTAAGGTCCAGGGCCTTCTCCAGCCAAGCCTTTGTAATGTTGTTCGGATCCGCAGAGTCGCCGGCCACGGCCTTCGCCATGTCTGCGAATTTCGGTCCATTGGCGGCGCCACGGCGTGTGGCGGCCAACGCCCAGAGGAACCGGCCGCCATTCTTGATGTCCTTGATGTACGCGCCGAGCACGTCGGCAAACGCCTGGTCCGTCACGGGCAGCCCGGAGTCCCCGGCCGCCACATAATTGAGGAGGTTCGCGTAGACACTTTCAAGCATCTCCCGCGTCCAGCCCAGACGGCCGCACAGCTGTTCCTTCACGTCGTCGAACGTCGCATTGGATATGCCGTCGAGATGGTAGGCGAACTTCCACCAGTTTTCGGACAGGCCCGCGTTGTTCCGGAACATCCGGGGGAATGCGTCGCTCGCCAGCCAGGCGAGATGGAGGTTACGGGCCAGCGCCACGGCGATGCCACGCGCGTCGCCGGCGTCCTTTGCGGAAGTCGACACTTCGGCGGCGACCTTCGGGTCCCCGAGGTCCCGTTTATCTTCATTGCTTAGCGTGGGCGGCAGCATATCGTGGCGCAGTTCCTCCGCGGCCGCTCCACTGACCGGGAACGCCTTGGTCGGTGCCGACACGAGCCCGTCAGGCGCCAGGAACGTCTCGCGAGGCACTCCGGAATTTTCGGAACTGAACCGGTCGACCAGCTGGAGCTTGTTCCCCTCCTGGTCCACGGCCGCGTGCACCGGCATGTGGCGCGCCATCTCGAACAGCGCCTTGACGAACGTATTGGAAACCCGGCGCCTCGCGTCCTCGGAAATTTTGTAATAAACGTCCTCTCCGGCCTCTGTCGCCTCGTCGACCGGCTTCTCCGTGTCGGACTCGGGGTCGTACCGCCAGGCTTCCAGGAACTTGCGCGTCTTCTTGTCCGCCCGGAACGTCGCGGCTTCTGTCAGAAGCGCCCGGACGCCGTCGGGGTTGTTTTCAATTTTGTCGGGGTCCCCTTGATACTGCGGTATCTCAGCCTCCGGCAGCTGGCCGGTCCAACTTTGGTAAAGCAAGTATGCCTTGGTCTTGTCACCGTCGTGGTCGCAGCCGAGAAGCTGGTTGGTGAACGGGTCGGGCTGGACCATCGCGTCGGCGCCGACGCGCCAGCCCAGGGTCTTCCCCTTCGTGTCCTTCTCCTCAATCTCCGTGGCGGGAAGCCCGGCGCGGACCACCTGGAGCCACATGGACCCGTTGTAGGACGGGGTGCGCGGCAAGCCGAACATGGTGCCACCGAGCACGATGTGCTTCTGCCCGGTCGCGTCGTTGAAGATCTGGTCCCGCGACTCGCACATGACGGCCGTGAGGTCGAACACCTGTGCACCGGTACCCTTCGGGTCGTCACGGAACAGGTCGTCGAAACCGAAGTTGTCCGCCGCGCCCGGTATGTCGGATATGTACCGGCCGTGGTGGTCCTTGAAGCACTCCGCGATCCGCCGCCGGAGGGCCGACCTTTCACCCCTGTCCTTGGTCCCGCGCAGGTTCTCGAACACCCGGGCGATGCCGAGCGCGACCAGCTGGCCGGAGGTGAGCACGCCTTCGTGGTCTTTCGTGTAGTCTAGCAACGCACCCGAAATCTCGCTGTCGAAAGCCGTCCTGAACTTACCCTCGTCGAGGAACCAGGCGTACCGGAAGTTGCGCTGCGAGTAGTTGACGTTGCAGAGCGCGAAGTTGCGGTCCGCGCCGTAGAACCCCCGTTCCGACTTGCTGTACAGGCAGGAGCCGCGCATCACGTCGCGCTGCATCTGGCTGGCCGACATCGTGAACAGCTTCCCGTTGTCGTCCAGCGCCGCGCCGGACGACACGAGAGCCATGTCCACGCCGCCGAGCGGGAGGTTGGACGCCTGCCGTATCTCAGCCCACACCTGGCGGGCGAGCTCCTCGCGGGCAAACTGCCCGCCGGCCGACTCGCCAGCCTCGCGGAGCTCGTTGAAGTGGCGGGCGCGCCGGGTCACGGAGCGCACGTACTCCGGGTTGGAGTAGACCGCGTTGGCGAACACGCCCCAGTCGGCGATGAGACCGAGGGCTTTCTGCGCAAGGCCCGGCGCGTTGTCGAGCGCGCCAAAGCGGGCGAGCGCCGTGGCCATCGTGGCCATGTCGACCTCGTAGTTGCGCGGGGACCGGCCCGGGACGTTCGGAAGCCTGGAGTTGTGGGACACGTTGGCCACGGGATACGCCATCGCGCCGTCCTCGCGGTACGAGAAGTCGAGCGCGGGGCCGGACAGGCCCGGAAGGTAGCGCAGTTCCGCGCCCGGCAGCAGCTCGGACAGCTTCATCGTCGATTCGCCGCGGACGTCGTCCTTCACGGCGATGTCGCCGAACATCGCATCCAGCTGGTCGCCGGACACGCCACCCCCGAACGCGGTCCGCAGGGCCTTGTCGAGCTCGTCGAACAGCACCTGCTTCCGCTCCCCGTCCTTGAGGTCGCCTTTACTGAACTTGCCGTCAACCGCCTTGTCGAACGCGAGGTCGTAGATGACCTTCATTAGGGTCCCGCCGTATTTGCGCTCCTGCCCGCCGACGATCGCCTTGACAGTGACCGTGATGGACTTGGACGACAGCGGGCCTATCTTGTAGGAATCCCTGTCGGTGAAGACGTCGGTGGACAGGTCGTCCGCGCCGCGGTACTTCGCGAGGTAGTCGTCGATGGCGCGGTCGGCGGAACCGGGCGCGAACTCGCCCGACCCGGAGGACGTGGCGACGGACAGGGATTTGCCGAAGAACAGGTCGCGGCCCTGCGTGGAGATGAGGTGGACCTTGAGCAGGGACGAGGATGGGTCCTGCGCGGTCTCCTTCAGGGCGCGCGCCGCATAGCCGCGCATGAACGTGGAGCCGAGGAGCGCCTCGTTGGGCTTCTTGGCGTAGCCGTTCTCGCCGCCGAAGCTGAAGTCCCCGTCGTAGAACCGGAAATTCTCGCCGACGTGGATGCGGTTCTCGCCCCATGTGCGGTTGCCATCCTGGCCCACGCGAGTGCCAACCATGCCGACGCCCGTGGCCTCAAGGGATGAGATCGCGGAGCGCTTGGCGTCCACGCCCATGAGGGCCATGCCGATCGCACGGTAGACGGCCTTTGACGCCTCTTCGTAGGAAGGTACGTGTTTTTTATCAGACGGTTGAGTCGCCGCCGGCGTTTCCTGGCGTAGCCGCTGGCGTGCCTCAGAAAGCGCTTTTGGGAACTCCGTGGCCCAAATGCCACGATCTTGCGTGTGGGTAAATGTCGCAGACCCCGTGTCAAGCAAAGCTCGCTTCGCCTCCGGGTTCTGCCGGAACGACTCGAAAACCAAGTCGCGCATCAACTGCACATTGGTCCTGGTATCTGCCTGTCGGAAGCTGCGAATCTTCTTGCCCGCCGCCCACCTCTGTCGGTAGGTTGTTTCATCGAACGACCCGCTTTTCAGTGTTTGATACGCGTGCTCGACGGAAACGTAATCATGCCCCTGGAAAGAGAATGGCCGACTCGCCAAATTGCTGAACTCGGCGTTTTCGCCCGTCCCATGCCAAACGTTTATCGGGCCCTTAGGCTGACTAACAGTTTGGGTCGGTTGCTGCGCAACTTGCTGTAGGGCCTCCACCGTCAAATCAACCTCGCGCGGTATCTGGAGCAGCGTGTTGGACGAGTGGTCGCCAGAGAACAGCGGGACATAGTACGTCGTGCGCTTCTGATCACCGGCCATCGCCTCGTAGGAACGGCGGCAAGCCTCATACACTTCGTTCGGGCTGAAGCTGGCCGACAGGCACTTCGCGCAGATCGGGGTCCGCGCGGCATCCGGCCACGTGGCGTCCTGGCGGCACTCGGCTATGACCTCGTCAGTCACGCCGGGGAAGAACCGGCGGCACGTCTCGGCGAACGTCGGGAGCGTGGTCCCGTCCGCGAGCTTCAGCGCGGTGGACTCGTCGGCGTAGAGCCAGCGCGACACGAGGGGCACGAGGTCCCGGGGCGCCACGGCTATCGAGGACGCCTTGGTCCCGCGCCGCTGGTCGATCTCGGCCGCCATGATGGTCGTGGGGAGGCTGTTCTGGAAAATGTCGAGGACGGAGAACACGGGGCTCTCCATCGCCACGCTGGACGACGCGCCGGCGACGCCCGCGGCCTGCGGGTTGCCGGTCGCGATGGCGGCCGTCATCACGGCGGATATGTCGGAACGCGACAAGTTCCCGGACATCCGGGACAGCGAGTCGAGCGCATAGGCTATCGTGTCGATGAACTCGACCGTCTGGGCCTTTGGCTGGTACTTTGTCTTGTCGGGGCGCTCGATTTCCGCCGGCACGGGCATTCCGTCCCGTATGCGCAACGCGGTCACGCCATTTGAATACCCGTGCGGGCGTAACGTAAGCGCCAAATTCTGCAACACCTCGGTCCGTACGCGGGCAAGCTGTGCGAACGCCATGTCGGAAGACAGCGCCGTGCAGAGCGGGGACTCGCGCCCGAACGCCTGCCCGATGATGCCGGACAGGACCCGCATGTTCTGCTTCACGGCGGCTATGAGCTGCGCGCGCGTCGCGTTGGCCGGTTGCTTGGGTGCCCAGCCGGCCGCGTCGTCGGCAGCCTTGAGCAACTGGTCCTTCAGTTCCCTTGCCTTGGCTGCGGGCCGCCCGTCGAGCTCGGCGAAGCTGTCGGCCACAAGGGACTCGGCGATGCGGCCGCCCCCGCGGGACTGTGCCTCGCGGATCACCATGCCGCCGCCCTCGTTCTCCTTGAGGGCTATCGGGGTCGCCGCGACGGAGTACGCCATGAGGCGGGCCAGGCGGAAACGCCCGTTCGGGCGCATCGAGGTCAGATAGGAAAGGAGGAACGCGCCCTTGCGGGACACGGGCCTGCCGTCCGTACCGTTCCCGAGGAGCGACCGGATGTACCCGTTGGCCTCCTCGCCGCCGAGCTTCAGGAGGTCCTCGCGGAGCAGGGCGTCGTGCTGCGGGAGCGACGCCCCCTCACGGTTGGCCCTCGGGTTGAGGATGCGGTACAGGAACTTCCCGGCGTCGCTGGGCGCCGCGTCGGCGCGCACCGACCCGCGGGCGAGGCGGACGAACCCTTGGAGGTTCGCGCCGGTTTCCGGGGACGCCTTCGCGGCGAGCGCGAGAAACGTGCGCATGGCGTCGGACGTGTACTCGTCGACCGCGACACGGTTGTAGTCGTCGGACGAAAGGCTCTCGTCGTCCTTCACGTCCTCGGCGAAGAACCACACGCCGGACGACGCGGCGTCGGACCAGTCCCCCCGGTTCCTCACGCGGTCGTCGTCCATGCGGGTGTACGCCGCCAGGACCTCGGCGCGGTCCGCGGCGTCCATGCCGGGGAACATCTTTCGGAGGACGCCGGCCACGCCGGCGCGATTCACGGGTTCGCCGCTCGCCAGAAGGGCGCGGACGGCGACCGCCGCGGCCGTGTCGGCCTCGCGGGGCTCGAGGTGTCGGCCGGCGGGGCCGACCTCCAGCCCGTGCATCACGGTGAAGCCGTCGAGGTTCGCCGCGTCGGGCGCCATCGCCGGGAGCTCGCGAGTCCCGCCGAACACCACGGTGGGGTCGTCTTCGAGCACGATGTCGTCGTTCGTCGTGTCGTCGTTCGAGTCGATGGCCGTCACGCTGCGCGGACTCCAGGTGGCTCCGGCGCGGCCGCCGAGGTCACTTGCGCGGACGACCCGCGCTCCCGTCTCGGCCTGGACCTTATCAAGATTTGTCGCAGCGTCCTTCGCGGCGTCATCGGCTGCCTGGTACTCGGCGCGTGCCCGGTTCACTTCTGCATTGAGGTCTTCAACAGATGCGCCGGACTCCGCGGCGGCTTCGGCCACGGCCTCCGTCCCCTCGACCCGTGCGGCGGCCGCGTCAAGTTTGGCCATCGCGTCAATCACATTCCTGCGGGCTTCGTTCCGTCTCTCCTCCGCGTCGACTTTTGCGTTTGCCGCCTCGGCCACGCGTTCCGCCGGTGTCTGGTCCACATTGTACAGCGCGCGCTTGATCTCGCCGAGCATCCCGCGGGCCGCCGTCTTCTGGGCCTCGGTGACGGTCGGGTCGGTCACCGCGTCCTCCATCAGCTTGGCCATGACCTTGGTGAACGCGCGCGGGACACTGCCCTCGCGGGTCATTTCGGCAGTCCTCTTGAGCACGCCGACGAGCCTGGACATGAAGTTGAGGTGGGCTTCCGCGGCCTCCGCGGCCGTGGCCTTCGGGGTCTCGGCCTCCTTCGCCGCCTCCTTCAGCTCCTCGGTCTCCTTCGGGGACGCGGCCTCCCGCGACGCACCCTCGGACTTCAGCATCGATGTCATGCCCTGGAGCATCCGGTCGAGGAACTGGGAGTACGTCATCCCGGCGGGGAGCGACGCCTCCAGCGACTTCCTCATCGCCTCGGCGTCCCCGTCAGCCCACGCCATCAGGGCCGCGACGCCGCGGGGTTCGGCCGGGGCGGACTTGTCCCGGTTCGCCGCGCGGACGGCCTCGGAGAGGAACCCGTCGCCGCCAAGCACGAGGTCCGCCGTGTTCATGAAGAACGCGTAGGACGGCAGCCTGCGGGCGCGCTCGGCAAGGACCGCGGCGGCGCGGAGGAACGGGTTCTCCTTGTACTTCTCGGCGCGATTCAGCACGAACGCCGATACGATGCGCGCGAACCCCTCGCCGGTGAGTCCGGCTGTGTGGCGGGCCTCGTACCGGCCGTCCTCGGTCTCCACCACGACGTCGGAGCCGCGGAGGTAACTGTCGCGGAAGTTCCTGATCTGTTCGGCCAGCGGCACGTCCTTCGCCTTGTAGGCGTCCTCGATGGCCTGGTCGGCCACGGCGGAGAGCTGCCGGATGTAGTCCGCCGTGTTCTCGCCTGTCGCGCCGGTGGACAGCAAATGCCCGCGGTTGAGGAACGCCCGGAGCATGACACCGTTCAGCACGGCATCCATCATGTCGGCGTTGACCGTCGGGTCAACCTGGATGAAGACATCGGACGAGACATTGGCGACGCGGCCCGCGGACATCTTGAACGTGTACCTCGGGTGCGTGTACGCGGCAGCTTCGCCCGTGACGGCGGACGATCCGTCTTTCTCGACGCCGTGCCGCGTGAGGATGCGCTCGCCGACCGTCATGTAGCCAGTCTCGCCCCAGACGCGCTCCCACGCCTTGCGCTCGTCCGTGCCGGCGTCCGCGGTCTCCCCGCGCGCCGCCGCGGCGAGCTCCCTCGCCAGGACATCGCGCGCCGCGTCCTCCTCCAGCAACTCGCCCGATTCCTTCTGGCGGAGCATCGGATGGAGGCTGTCGTTCTGCGCGGAGACGCCGCCGAGCGCCCTGTAGTACTCGCCGGAGTAGCCCAGCTCACGGAGCGCGTGGAACATGTCGCCGAACTCGATGACCTTCGCCTGGGTGATGACATACCTTCCGCGCTCGCGGGCCCAGCCGTGCTCCACCAGGGACGCGACGGCCTCGTCACGGGTGCCGAAGGTTTCGGACGCCTGCCCGTCGATGCCGACGACCCACTTGCCGCCAGTCTCGCGGAGACGCGCGCGCTCGGTGCCGTTGGGCGAGAGCCTTGCGGCCATCCCGCGAAGGTCCTCCACGGGCTTCGAGTAGTATTCGGTGCCGCGGTCCCTGTCGGCCGTCAGCAACTTGGCCATCCTGAAGATCTCGTCATTGCGTGCGGCAAGGCCCTTTTCGGTGCCGTCGAACCCGCGGCGCATCGACTGCGCGACGGACTCGAACACAATGCCGTCGACATCCGACACGTTCGCCTTGCCCCCGATGTACTCGATCGCGTCGGCCGTGGCCGTGCTGACCGCACCCCCGCGAAGAATCTCGGCCAGGGGCACGTCGCCCTCGTCGGTGCGTATGCGGTGGAGCAGGCCGTCTTCGCCGACGATCCTCGCGGCGGCGTCGTACACGGCTATGGCCGCGAGGTCCGACCTCGAGTTCACCGCGTTGTCGACCGCCTGGACGACCTTGCCGTCCACGTTGGCGCTATAGCTAAGGCCCCGGACGACAAGGTCCGTAGTCGCCCGCAGAATGTCGCGGTACGCGGCTTCCACCTCGTCCCGGTGCGCTTCCGCGAACTCCTCCGCGGGAATGACGCTGGTTTCGTCAACGGCCGTCTTGTCCTCCGTCAGGCGGTAGAGCACGGGCTTGCCGTCGCGTATGGCGGACAGGTACGGGCGCGGGTCCGCCGGGTCCTCGTGGTGCGCGGCTGCGTACTCAAGGGCCTGGGACCGGAACAGCCCCTGGGAAAACGAGCGGAGCTGGCTGACGGTGGTGTCCGCGCGCATGATGTCGCGGGCCCTCTGGGCGAACCGGCGCTGTGCCTCGTCCAGGACTTGTGCCTGGGTTGGCTTCCCGCCTTCGGCCTTCACGGCCATCTCGCGGCGCGTCCGGAGGTACTCCTCGCGGAACCCGCTCTTGAGCGCCTTGACGGTGTTTTCCTCCAGCCCCATGTCGCGGGCCGTCCACTGGGACGGGTTGACGGCGGCCATGCCGAAGTCGCCCGTGGCGAGCGCGGCGGCGAACCCGACGATCTTGTGCGCGGCGCGACGGTACCACGCGGGCTCCTCGCCCTCGAGGTGCATCTCGGACGTATAGAGGTCGCGGGCCAGCTCCGGCGCGTAGTCCGCAAGATTGTCGCGGGCGGAAAGCCCCGCCTCGGCGTCGCGCGCCGAATAGGTCGGGGTCAGCTTGTTCATGAGGTCGTCCGCCAGGAAGCGGCTCGGGATGAGTGGGACGGCGAGCAGCTCGCCGTTCGCCTTCGCGACTTCATCGACCGTGGCGGAGAAGCTGTTGTGGCGGGCCTCGCGGCGCTCCACGACCTTTGTCGTCTCGGCGATCTGCTCCTCCAGGTCCTTCGCCTTGGACTCGTCGCCGGCGGCACGGGCCGCGTCGCGAAGCGTCCCGAGCCGCTCGATCTCGGCGCGGTCCTTCTCCTGTAGCATCTCGTGAACGCCGACATAGTCGCTCCACGTCATCTGCGCGGGGTTCGTGACGCGGTTCACCTCGGCAATGGCGTCGAGCCGCGCCCGCATCTTCGTCAGTTTACCCTCGCCGCCTATGGCGGACTGGGCGCGGAGAGCCAGGGTCCTGGTCACGCCGGGGATCGCGAAGCCAACGGCCTCCGCGACCAGCTGGTCCCAACCGGGAAGCGCGCCGGCCTTCGCGCTGGCCAGGCCGGCCTTGAGGTTGCGCCAGAACTTCTCCGGCTCGGACCGCCACTTCGGTCCGTCGGGGTTGGCGTCGAGGCCGAGCAGCCCGTTAACCACGTCGGCGTAGCGCTCCTCGAACATCTCGCCGAGAACGCCGTCGTAGCCGCCGGTCCGCCACAGGTTGAGCACGGATTCGGCGCCAAGGTTGTGGCGCGCCATGAAGTCGCCCAGCACGTACCGCATGTACGCGCGGTTCAGCTTGCCCTGGAACTGGCGGTCGTACATCTCGTCCAGGGCCTTGGCCGCGAACTTGCGGAAGTCATTGCCGATCGCGGCCTTCATCGCGTCGGGAAGCGAGGCGGCCGAGCCGCTCTCCACGGCGTTCCGTATAAGCGCCTTTCCGGCCACGTCCGTGACGCCAAGCTTCGCCGCGACGGCCTCGGCCTGCCTGCCGGCGGCCGCCCGCATGAACTCCTGGCGCGTGCCACCGGAGGACAGGATCATCTCGCGGAGACGCGCGCCGATGGCGTAGCCCTTCCCGTCGTCCGCGAGGCCCGCGGCCACGTCGACGAGACGGGACGGGGTGACAAGACCCTTCACGCCGGCGCGCTCGAGACCCAGGCCGGCCGCGTGGAAAACGGAATTCAGGCCGCGGCCGGTGTTCTCGGAAATGTACTCCATGAGGCCGAGGCCCATCGACATCGATTCGGCGCAGTCCATCAGACCCCAGTTCCCGGTGCGAAGGGCCGCGGCCTCGAAGGAAAGCCGGTTCTCGGTGACGACCCTGCCGTCCGCGCCCCAGAGCGCGCCGACGGCCGGGCGGGCGACGAACTGGTTAGGCGCCCACATCATCGCGCCGCGGACCGGGGCCTCGACGAACCAGGCCCCCGCGGCGTCCGCGAGGGACTTGCCGATGGAATCGCGAGACGTGTAGAGAATCGTGCTCTCCTCGGTGCCGTACGTGCCAAAGTCGAGGAGCCCGCGGGAAAGGTTGTGCGTGGCCCACTGCCCGAAGGACTTCAGGCCGCGGGCGACGGCGCCGCCGGACGTGCGCGACGCATACCGTGCCAACTCGATGCCGGCTCGCTTTTTCGCGAGCTCGCGGATGGCCTCGGAGGACAACCCCTTGTATGCGGTCTTCTCCATCTGGGCCTTGAGCATGAAGTTCGCGATGTCGTCCGCGACGCCGCTCTCGATGGCGGCCTTCGCGGCGTCGTCCGAAAGGTTGGCCAGCGTGCGGGCACCGGCTTTCGCCAGGGCCTCGCCAGCGGCCTTCTCCGTGAACTCGCGGGCGAGGATTTTCGTGGCGCGGTTCATCGCGAGGGCCGTGCTCTCGGGGAGCGCGCGGGACGCGGCGCCGCGGACGGCGCCGCCAATGAAGCTCGTAGCGGCGAACTCGGCCATGAAGCCCGGCGCGTGACGGGCGATGTCGCCCACCGTGCCCATGAGCGTCGTGTTGTTGGAACGGTAGTCCTGCTCCGCCATGTAGAGGCGGGCGCGGATCAGCTCCTCGTCGGAGACATCCTCCTTGTTCCGCAGCTTACGGAATGTGTCGGAGACCATCTGCGCGTCGCGGAAGGAGTTGCGGACGCTGGCGATCATGCCGACGAACGGAAGGTCGGAAACGGAGACTTCGGAAAGAGCCGTGAGAAAGCCACGCTTCACGCCGTCACGGGTCTTGCCCGCTATTTCGAGAAGCCTACGACCGTCTTCCGATCTCATCAGTTTGTCTCGGGAGACCGCACGGCCAAACACGTTGAGCGATACAATATCGTTAGATGTGAGGGGCAGACCGGCACGCTCGCCATAGGCGACGGTTCGGCTTCCGTCAAAATCCGGGTCAAGCGTATACCAATCGCCAGCCATCCCGTCGAACGGTACCGCATTCGGGTCAGGCGGGTCAGCATAGCTGATGCTCAAAGGAGCCACACGGGCGGCCTGCTGCGTGGCCAGCGTCTGCTCAAGAAGCGATTCCCGCCGGGCCGAAAGATATTCTGCGAGGGAACCGGGCTCGGCCCCGGAGCCAAACAACGGCTCGCGGGCCACGGCAAAGTCAGACTGCGATAAATCGGAAAAGGAAAAAAGGGCCATCTAGCCAAAGCCTCCATAAGATAGAATACCACACGGAGGCCCGGTTGTCAACTAGATGCTGTTTTTCTTTTCCGCTTCAGATTGGCGGAGCGCCTCGCTAACCTTTTTGGTCTGCCAGTCCCGACGGGCCCTGTCTTCGGCTTTGAGCCGTATGCCCAACGCCCTTTGGCTACTCATGTACTGGTCGAGAGACACGCCTTCCGCTTCAGCCTGTTGCGTCCGGTCGCCCCAGCCTTCTGCAACGAAGTCTTGGGCAATGTTCCCCCCCTTGTCCCGGTACTGATATTCAACGTCGACGGGATTGCCGTTCTCATCGACGTTCTTTTGCAGGTAAAGGTACCGTCCCTGCGCTAAAACACCCAAAAGCAGGTCTTCAACGTCGTCGCCGGAAAGACGCGCTTTTTCCAGCTCGGCCATCTTTCGAGCAACGTACATGGTGGCGGCCGCGTCGTCGTCCGGATATTCCTGCTTGTAGTGCGCCGTCAAAAGCTCGCGCCACCTCTTATGGTCGGAGTCGCGGCCGGTATTCGCGGCAAGCCACGTACGGAGCTCCTCTTTATCACGGTCGCTTAACCTGGATGACATGCCCGCGTCGTTAAGAACGCCGTTGAAAACGTCCTCCACCACCATCTGCGTCCCGCCGGATTTTGTCCAGGCCGACCACATGGCGAGGGCCAACGTATTGCGCAGTTCCTTGGAACTAAAGGGGATGGCGTCACCCACTACGTTCGCGAGCCCACGGAACATCGTGCGTTTTGCGTCATCGTCGCCAACGATGGCCTCCCGGGCCCCGTCTACTGTGGTCGATCCGTCGGACAGTCGCGGGACGAATGCGCCGGAGACGACCTTATCGAACCCCCAGGCCACGCCGTCGAGCCCCATAAGCTCCGAAGACTGGAGGATCGCTTTTTGGCGGGCCTCCGCGCCAGACCTCACGTCAGTGTAATGCGCATCAGGCCGACTTGCCCCGCGGACTCCCGTAGAAAGCGCAGATCGCAAAGACGCTAGCTCGCGAGCGTAGCCGGGGGCATCGTCGCCAACCATCCCGGCGGCGACCCATCTTCCCATGCTATCGCACCAAGAAGACCCGGCGTCCGCAGCCGCGCCAGCCACATTGACGTCCATCAGTTCCCACCAAGCGACTTCGTCGAAAAGCCGGCGCATACCTTTCGCGAGTGCAGGGGACGTGGGGTCGATCGGACGCCCGCTTTCCCTGATGGCGTCGAACGTCTTGCCCAACGCGGCGTTGAACATGAAAACGGACTGCGGGTCTGGTTTGTTCGGGTCGGTAAGTCCCGCAAGCGCGGCTTGCCGAAGAATACTGTATGTCGACGCGGTTTTGGCGGCGAGAGATTCTCCCGTGTCGGTATCGTTCCGCAAATTTTCCCCGATCTTCTGGAACAGGCCGAGGGCGCTCGCAAAACCTCCAACACCCCTATGACGTTCCACCACATCCCGGAGGACAAGACCGGCGCTGCTGCCGAACGTTCCTTCCAACTTGGACAAATTGTCGAAATCGCCGTCATTGTCCGTATGCGATATGTAACCAACCAGGTCGCTTAGCTGAACGGAAAACTCTGGCGTCACCTTATTGTTCTTGGCGTCCAGCAAAGGGTTGATCGCCTGCTGCATTAAGACACGTGCAGTCTCTCCCCTCTCTCCGAAATACATATCGGCCGCTGCATCGGAAAACCCCAGGCTTTGAAGTGACTTCCTTTTATACCCCTGGTATGTCGCGTTTAGACCGAGCACCTGGCCAATCGTCGTCTCTTCGTCTCCAGCAAGAACCTTCAACTGGTCGAAATCCCCCCGCAGCAAAGCATCAGACCGCTCGGCAAGCACCCGGCCCAAGCTTCCGGCGCTCCGTACCTTGTCACGGGTGAAGTCAACGAGGTCATTCAGATTGCCCTGGATTATCGAACGAAAATCGTCGTACGATTTTTGCGCCCCTGCGAAATCGCCTGCGTTGACCATCGCCTGAAGCTTTTTTCCAAACCCCTCCGAATCCATCACGAAACGGGCGAGCATATCCCCGCCCTCTTCCTCAGGACGCAAACGGCGTGCCAGGCTCGATTCGACTTCACGCGCCTGCTTCTCCCGCCTGTCGCGAACCCTTTCCTCCGCTTTGGCCCGCTCCATGACCGGATCCTTCTTTGGGGTCTCACGCCCGATGGTGGCCATATCATTCCACCCGCGCGTAAATTCGGGGCCCGAGTATCTGTCAACGGTGAATTCAGCCATCATCATCTCCTATGCGTACGCTAGGTTTTCTTCGGCTTTCCGAATAAACGACACGTCACCAAGCACCGCGGCCGCGTGCGCTTCGTTCCAATCGACACCCATCGCCCGGGCGTACCGCTCCAGAGTTCGTGCTTCCATATCGGCGACATGTGCTTTGGCCGCGTCGACCGCTGCCGCATAGTCAGCTCTTTCGGACTCCTCTACGTAACGCCGCATAAAGAACTGGCGCGTCCCCTCCCGGGACAACGTCTGTTTTGACATGTCTACGCCGAAACTGCCGAACGCCGCATACGGGTTCAACGACGCGGCCGTGGCGAGTTCGGACGCCTCATGGTAGTCCATGTCGGCCAGATTACCCTCGGCCATCGCCATCCGAAGGGAGTCTCCAGCCATGCGGGCCATCAAGGTCACGGCAACGCCAGTCTCCGCCAACTGTGGCGTGTTCCCATCCATTAAGCGCCCTCCCAAGACTGTTCGTATGACATGCCTTTATACCTGCCGGTGGCGACCCGTGGTTTCCTCGACTCTTCTGGGTTCACAGGACCGACCCAACGGTTTGAACGATCCCGGTTATCCCGCCAGACCTGTCCGGCTTTCCGAGTATCATTCCAGTCAACAGTTCCGCTAGGCCGTCCTTCAAACCCGACTATTTTACCTGTCAAAGTAGTCTCCGTCGTATTTGGATCCGAATATTCGGGATTTCTGGTGATAGTTTGAGTCACTTTTTCGGCAACATCATTCGGACCAAATTTGGTAACCGACCCGTAAACCTGCCGGACAATATCCTGTTTTTCGCTCCGGGACATCTTGTCCCAGTCCAAATCAGACACGGTGTCACCGGACACCTTTGTCAAAATATCGCCCCAATTTTCTTTGTTCGCACGATAAAAAGCATTCAGTTTCATCGCCTCGTTATAGTTTTTCTCCCCACCGTACCTGGCGTATTCCTCCTCGCGTTCAGCAAGGTCGTACTTCCAATCGTCATGCCGTGCCGCTAGGTCATTCGAGGCTTGTGCAAACCGTAGCAATTTGTCCTTCTGCCTTTGAGTCCTTATGCCCATCTGGTTAAGGACCCCCGTCATTTGGTGCTCTATCCCAAGAGCCTGCGTTATCGCGTGAAACATTTGGGCGTCTTGTGCCGTAAACCGCCCGGCGTTCTGCCTATCTATAAAAGCCGCGCGCTCCCCTGCCCGGCCAGGCATAGTGCCAGACCCGGAATGAAAAGTCAGAGACGTCGAGCCATGCGAATTTTCATACCGAGCCAAAAGCGAACCGAACATAGCGTTCAGCTGCTTTCGTGTCTCTTTAAGATAACCGTGTTCCTGTTCCCCAAAGTAATTACTAGTACCTTCCCCTCTTTTTCCCAAAGCAGTTATTCCACCATCCATATCCGCCATTGTAGTTTTGGGCGGCCACGGTTCAAACTCCTCGTCTTCTCCCTCGTTGTCAACTCTCCCCATAGACGGTGTTACGTCAATCGAATCCGCGACAACATCAGCTACGGCGGGGGCGACGGGGGCGACGGGGGCGACGGGCTGTATGTCTTCTTCCCGCACAATATTCCCCCCGGCATTAGTCACCTCAATGCTCCTGGCGGTCTCTGCCCCCGGCTGATTTCGTTGCTGAAGATCCTTGCGGTTCGCGTTGACCCCAGTTCTGTCCCAATTTTGCGCTGACACTCTCGTGGCCATTGGACCTCCTAAAAATCGTCTATGGAAAAACCTTCAACTGTAAAAGGCGTGACGGCAGGCGCGTCCGTGACGGCAGGCGCGTCCGTGACGGCAGGCGCGTCCGTGACGGCAGGCGCGTCCGTGACGGCAGGCGCGGTTATCGCACGGGCATATTCGTCCCTAACTTGCGCGTCTAGGCCTTGAACTCTCACAGCCGGCGTACCTGTAAAAGACATCGCATCCCCGACAAGTCGAAGCACCGCGTCCCATTTATCAGGGGGTAAAGCCGCATCGATCGCTTTCAGATAATTTTCAGCCGCTTTAACCGCAGCTCCGGGCTCACCATTAGATTTGCCTAATTCTTGAGCGTATGCAACCGAAGCATCTTGGATCTTCCTCCGACGCTCCTCGTCCATATAAGATACACCGCCTAACTCACGCCGAACCGCAGCTGTAGTAAGCCCCGCTCCGCCCCAAGTACCAAGAAGCCACCCGGCGATTTTCCCAATCTTGCCTAAGCTAGACTTAGCCGGAACAAGCCGCGAGACGGTGACATAACCTTTATCAACGGCGCCATGCCGCTTAGCCTGTGCCTCTGACCAGTATATCTTCCGACGAAGTCCCGTCGGGGCCGGTTCTTTCTCTGGCCCGCGTTTCCCTTCGGTGGTTCTTATCCCATAAGCGTTGTTCAGCGCTTTTTTTACGGCAGAACGACTCTTTGTGTCTAGCTCAGATTCCTTAGCGGCGACTCGCAAAGCGAAATCCAACTCCGCGTCAGCCCTCGCTTCCCGCTCCCGAATAGCCTGTGCTTCCGTAGCCTCTCGCTCAGGAACCGAGGCTCGTTCATTCAAAAACCTGATATCTTCTGCTTGCTTTCTAGCCTCGACCCGATTGGCCACCCAGTCATTCCTGGCCAACTCTAACGCGGCTGCGTTCTTCGCTTCACGGGCGTTCGTCCGTCGAGTAGCCTGCCCCTTAGCTACAGACGCGGCTCGTTTCGCCCCCTGCTCCTGCCACAAGCTCCAGGTCGGTGCGTCGACCGCCTCGAACCCGGGGCGTGTAACAGGCATCGCTGTTTTTTTCGCAGGCCGGCCGCGACGAGGCGTAACCACCGGACGCTGCCCCTGACCCGGTTGCATAGGTCTGACCTGCCTATTCATCACGGGCGAAAGAAGCATCCCCATCCCGACCGTCTCAGCAGCCTGAAGCCCGTAGTCCGCCGTCCTTATAAGAGTCGCGACACCTCTCCGACCTTCCATCGCCAGCGCGTCGGCGGCCGCCTGCATCGCCTCATGCGGATCGGGGTCACCATACGGCAGAGAAAGACCGGGCCTGTGTCCCGGGGTCCAAATTTCATCCAGCTCGCGCTCCGGTGCACGACCTGCCGTAATCGATGGGGGCTCTTTCATACGAGCCGCAATGCGAGAAACCCGGTCAAGGTATTTCAGCTCTTCCATCATCTGGCTGGCGGGAGGTTCGGCTCCTTCGACCCTCTCAACCACGTTACGGGGCCTAGACATTGAACGCCTCCTCGCTTATCTCGCCCATCGACCCCTCGAACAGCGCGTTGGCCACGACGGGCGTCTGCACGGTGTTGTCGACGATTTCCTGGGCCTTGAGCCACTGGGCCGCCTGCGCCTGGTACTTCGCCGCGGCGTCGGCCTCGTTGGCCTTCATGAGCCAGTCGTACCTTATCATCCACTCTATCGGGTCGAGCGCCTGAATCGGCAGCACGTCCGTGTCGCGCACGAGCGGCAGCGGGTCGAGCCTGACCTCGGCGAGAATCTCGACCGGAACCCCGGGCGGCACGCCCTTGAGCCTGTAGCGCCGGAACTGGGGCGCCTTGACCTCGGGGTGGTACTGCCCGATGGCGTACCGGACGGGCGCGCCGAAGGCGTCGGCCGCGTAGAGCGTGGCGTAGCCCGACGCGCTGTCGTCGACCACGACCTCCGAAATGGACGCGAACACCTCGTCGGTGGGCGCCGCCGACGCCGGATCGGCGCCGTAGAGCGCCGGGACGTCCGCGTGGACCTCCCGGCCGTTCGGGGAAAAGCCCCTTACGTGGAGCGGCGGCTCGCCGGGGGCGTCCGCCAGGGCGAACAGCCGGGACGGCGAAACCGGGTCCACGAGAAGCGGGAACCAGCCGAGGTCCAGCACGTCGCCCGGACGGACGCGCGCAAAGCCCGCGGGCGGATGCAGCGCGTCGCCCGGCCCCGACTGGAGAAATCTAAAATCCCGCCCGCGCAGCGTGGACGGCCTGCCGTTCACGCAGACGCGGACGAGAGCCGCGCAGCCCTGGGGGAGAGAGAACTCGGGGCCTGCCGCGGCAAACCTCACGGTTTTGCGCAGGCACTCCCACGCGGCCATCCCCGCGAGCGACTGTATCGCCCGGTTGATGGCCGTCCTCGCGTCCGTGACGCCATAGGCGTGGGTCGCGGAGGAAAGGGCCGTGACGGCCTGCTTGAGAGTGTACTGCACTGTGGAATCCCCCATGTCGCGGCCCCGCCCCGAAGGGCGGGGCCGCTACGCCTAGCCGACCGTGATGGTCGCGCCCTTGTCGACCGCATAGGCGGCCCCGCCGGTCGGGCCCTCGACCTGGACGAGGATCGTCTTGGTCGCGGGCGCGCCGATGACGTAGCCGACCGTCGGGCCGGTGGCCGACGCCGTGCGGGAGGCCGCGCCGGTGAGGCCGGTGGCCCCGCCCGCGATGTCGACCGTGAACGCCAGGCCGGTCGCGCCGATGTCGGACGCGGGCCCTGTGACGGTCACGGTCTCGCCGGCGGTATCGGACGCGACGGTCCAGGCGCCGTTGGCGTAGGTCGCGGTAAACGGGCCGGTGGCTCCGGTCACGCCGCCGAAGTTCCAGGCGCTGAGCGTCTTGGTCGTGAGGGCGACCTCGTCACCGACGCCGACGAGAAGCGAGGACGCGAGCTCAAGCTCGATCGTGTTCTCGCCAGGCAGCGCGGCGGTGGCGCCGGACGTGACCGCGGTCTTGGACGCGGTCGGGTTGACCTTGACGTTCTCCGCCGGGCACATGCTCGGGAGGGCCTGGACACAGCGGCGGTAGAGGACCGAGAAGCACTCGAACACGCAGAGCTCGGGCTTCGGGACGATTTCGAACTCACCGTAGAAGTTGCCGATCTTGCCGTCGGGGTTCTTGTCCCAGCTGACGATGTTGCGCCAGCCCCACTTGCCGTTGAGGCCCGTGACCGGCCCGAAGTACGTTCCGGAACCGAGGGTCGTCGGGCCCGCCGGCACGAACAGGTTCGTGAAGACCTTGTTCATGAACACCGGGGCGATGGCGATCTCGGCCTTGTAGTAGTCCGGGTTGTACACGGGGATCGGGGCGCCGTTGACGCCGGGGCGGTTCGGGTCGGCCTTGCGCGGGGGGACGAACTCCGCGATCCAGACGGCCTTGTCGGCGAACTCCCTGTAGCCGACCATGCCGTACTTCCTGGCGACCGCCTCGGTGTACGAGGGCTCGAACTTCTTCAGCTTGAACCGGAGCTGGTTGCCATCGTTGGTGATGACCCAGCGGCGGAACGTGCTCGGCGCGAAGCCGTAGTGCTGGATGAGCGCGCGCGGGTCGGCCTCGATCCAGTACTTGCGCTCCTCCTCGTTGCCGCGGATGTAGCGCTCGACGTCGTCGTGGCTGACGGCGAGGGCGAACATCGGCTCGCCGTTGCCGGACGAGACGGCCGCCTCGGGGCACTGGACCTTGAGGTACTCGCGCACCTGGTCGAGCATGTCGAAGTTCAGGGGTTCGAGTTCGACGGTGGCGTCGAAGACGATGAACGGCTTGTCGACCGTGCCGTACTCGGCGTGCCCGTCGGAGCCGTTGCCGTCGGAGGCGTCGAACTTGACGAACGGGTTGTACACGTAGCGCGGGGCCGCGAGCAGGTCGGTCATCTGCGAAGTCATCATGATGGACTTGCCCGCCATCACGGACTGGTAGATGAACATGTCGCGGTTCCAGACTTCCTGCATGTCCATGCCGTAGTTGGCGCCGGTCTCGAGAATCCAGCCGAGCTGCTCGACGGCCTTGTCGACGAACTTGAGCGTGTCGAGGCAGATGGGGTCGGAACCCCAGCCCGCGCGCTTGCCCTTCCAGGCCATCGTCTCCCAGCCGTACTGGTACGTGTCGTACTTCAGCGGGGCGCAGGGGTCGTGCTGGCCGTCGGGCCACGGATCGATGTCCTCCCACTGCGACAGGCCGGCGTAGGTGCTCAGGCCGCCGCGGTAGACGCGGGTCTCGTGGACCAGGCCGTTGAACAGCTGGAACGCGCCGCGGGGGATGCGGGAGAACCACCAGCGGGGGCTGGCGATCTCCTTGCGCTGCACGAACGGGTCGAAGTGCTGCGCGACCGTCATCATCATTTGGTTGTAGCGGCCGTACTGGTCGGTGACGCTACCGGTTCCGGCCGGGTCGTAGGGGTTTGCCCAGGGGCCCTTGTACTGAATGACGCCGCGGCCGGGACGGCCCGCCGCGCCCGAAAAGTCCAGCACGGTGTCGTTTAGCGTGTGGGCGACGTCGGCCGGGTTGAGGGAAGTCGTGATGCCGGGCTTCCCGGTGAAGGTGGAGTACATGTCGGCCTGCGGGTTGTTCGCGTTGCCGGTGACGACTCCGTTGACTATGATGTCTGCCATGGTGTTTCCCTCCTTGGGAAAAACTTGTGGACGTAGTGGAATTTCGCTTGGCCGCCCCGAATGGCGCCTAGCCTGCCGACGCGGGCTCGCCGGAAATAGGCCCGAAGTTCCCCGACGGGTGGAGGGAAAATATTTTCACCGTCGAACATAATATACCAAAAATCCCCCTTGGCGTCAAGGGGGATCCGGTTTCCTAGCCTTGGGGGGCCTGCCCGAACATCTCGTTGAGCATGTTCCGGGCGAAGGCGTTCGCCCCGGACGCGTCGGCCCTCGCGAAGCCGTCCACGGTCTCCTGCGCGGAAGGCGGGGGAGGGGGCGGAGGTGGCGGCGGGGGCGAATACGGCGACGGGGACACCGGCGGCGCGGAGACCCGGCCGCGAAGCTGGAGCTGCCGCTTCAGCTCGATGTTCTCGCGCATGACCTGGTCGAGCATCTCGTAGGTCTTGGGGGCCATGAAGCCTTCGAGCATCGCCATGTACCGGTCCTGCTCGGAGGCGCGGCCCACCCACTGCCTGAACTGCTGCTCGCGGGCGTCGCGCTCGGCCGAAAACTGCGCGTCGGTCACGCGGTACGCCGGGGCCAGCCCGGTCTCGGGGGTCAGCGAGCGGTAGGCGTCGATCGCCCTGCCCGCGGCCTCCTGGACATGCTGCGCCGTGCGGACCCCGCTCTCGCGCTGGCCCGCGGCCTCGAGCCCGGCCTGCGCGTTGCGCCAGTCCTCGAGCTCGCGCTGCCGCTCGGCGAAGACCTGGCCCGCCTGCCCGGCGTAGACCATGACCTCGCCCTGCGCGTAGGTCGGAAGGTTCCCGACCATGTTCGGCAGATCCTTGGGGTCGGCGACTATGATGTCGCGGGCGAGGTTGAACGCCTCCTCCTTGCCCACGCCGTTGCGCTCAAGCACGGCCGCGATCTGCGCGTGGCTGGCGTCGAGCTTCGCATCGTACTTCTCGCGGAACGCGGGGGACCTGGCGAGGTCCATCTTCCCGATCTCGTCCTCGAGCTCGGTGATGCGCTGGTCCTTCGCGTTGAGCTGGTTCGCGAACTCGGCCTTCTCGGCCTGGAAGCCCTTGGTGGACTCGACCAGCTCGTTGAACTTCCGCTGCGCCTCCTCGGCCGCCCTGCGGTTGGCCTTGGACTGGGCGCGGAGCGCAGCCCAGGCGTGGTTCTGCTGGTCGTTCGCGAACTGCGGGTCGACGACCTGCTGCTCGGGCGCGAGCGCCGGGAGCGGCTGGAGGTCCGACAGCGGGTCAGCGGGCGGCACGGCGTAGCGGTCGACCGGGGCCGGCTGGGGCGCGGGCTGCGTGTTGACCGGCTGGACCGGGACGGGCGCGGGCTGCGTGTTGACCGGCTGGGCCGGGACGGGCGCGACCTGCTGGGTCGGGTCCTGCGTGGGAGGGGTGATGGGCACCTGGACCGGGAACGCCGGGGGCAGTGGATGCGCCGGACCGGGCGCCTGGGCGAAGAGCCCGGCGAGGTAGTTGGCCCCCGTCACCGGCTGCCCGGCCGCCGGCGCGGCCGCGGTGAAGGGTTGCGGTTCGGGGGACGGCTGGACGCTTGGCGCGGTTGGTGCCGCCGGCGCCGGGGCGGGTTGGACAGCAGGGTCTGCCATTCTTTATTTCTCCTGTGGGTCGTCGAACGGATCGACCGTAAAGGCGTCGCCCGCGACGAGCGGGTTGAACGCCGACCCCTTCTCGGCCGAAGCGAACAGCTCGGGGAAGACCGACGACGGATCCTCCGCGAGCCTGGCGGCAAGGCTAAGCCCGAGGCTTATGCCGTACTGCACGAGATGGTTGTCGGAATCGGCGGGCGCGGGGGCGTGCAGCGCGAGGTCGCGCAGCGCGTCGCGGAAGAGCCGGGTCCCGGTGAGCGACGCCCACTGGTGGAACAGCTCCGCCTTGTCCTGCCCGGAGTAGCAGGCCCGGAAGCGCGCCACCCCGGAGGGTCCGAGGACTCCTCCGGGGGACTGCGCGTGGAGCCTGTCGGCGACAGGCTCAGCCACGCCCTTCCTCCTTGTTGAGCGTGCGGCGGTAGATCACCTGGCGCTCGAGCTGCGCCATGCCGATCTGCCCGTCGATGTTGTTGAGCATCTGCTTCGCCTGGTCCATCTGGGCCACGACGCGGATGCGCTGGACCGCGAGCTGCGCGAGCTGGATCTCGATGTCCGCCAGCGCCTTCTCGGCGTCCTCCTTGGAGATCGGCGACTCGATCTCCTTGCGGAACGCATCCTCCTGCTCCTTGCGGAGCTCCTCGGGCGACTTCGCCGGGGCGTCCGCTTCCTTCCCTCCCTTGCTGATCCTCAGTTCGGGTCCGTTGGGTTGCTCTCCCATTTTTCTCTCCCTGTTGCGGCCGGCCTAGAGCGCCAGCCCTTCCAGCAGTCCTTCATCCGTACCTGCCGCGCCGGCGACGTCCTCCGGGCGGACTGCCTGTTGCCCGGTGACTTCGTTGACGGCGCGGAAACGGTTCAGCGCGTTCGCCGCGTTGACGCGGGACCTCGCGAGGCGCTCCTCGCGGTCGATGCGCGCGGTGGTCTCGGCGTCCTTCCTGGCCTCGTCGGCCGCGGCCCGCGCTGCGGCGCGGCCCTCCTCGGCCTGGCCGCGGGCGCCCTCGAGCTCCAGCCTGTGCATCTGCACCTCGTGGTCGCGGTCGACGCGGTAGCGGTCGACCTCGGCCTTCTTGTCGGCCTCGTACTGGGCCTTGGCCAGCTCGTTCTCGTCGGCCCTGCGCTGTAGCTCCTGCATTTCGCGCTCGCGCTTCTCGCGCTCGGCCTGCTCCACGCGTTCCTGCGTGGCGACGGCGAGGTTGAGCGCCTTGATGGTCGGGCGGAGGTCGCGGAGCATTTTGGCCACCTGCTTGGCCTGGTCCTGCATGCCGATCTGCATTCCGCCGACCGCCAGGTGGTCCTGGACGTGCTTCGACGCCATCACCAGGACACCGAGGATCTTCTTCGGGTCCTCCTGGAGGTTGCGGAGCGTCTGCTCGGCGACCTGCATGGTCTGCTGCGGGTTGCCGTTCCACTCGTTCATCTCCGGCGTGCTGTCCTCCGGCGCCTGGACCATCTCCACGATCTCCTGGAGGAGGCGCGCGTGGACCGGAATGTGGCTCCAATGCCACTGGTCCTGGCCGACGACGACCTGGAAGCCCATCTTGATCTGGTTGTTCTCCATCGTCGCGAAGGACGCCTGGTCGTTCGGCGCCTGGTCGCGGCTGACCTCGGCCGCGTACCTGTCGGCGGACTGCGTGCCGAGCCTGAGCTGCACGATGTCGCGCACGGCGTTGCGCCTGCCGGACTCGTCCATCGTCCCGCCGTAGGTCCCGACGATCTCGTTGAGCGCGGTGACCTTGCCCTCGGAGCCGAGGACGAGATCGCGGCACGCGGCTATCGTGAACGCCTGGGGTATGGCGACGACCTGGTCGGGCGTCACGCCACGCAGCTGGCAGCGGCGGAGGAACTCCGGTATCTCCGGGTAGTCGGCCATGACGATCGGGTCCGGCTTCTCCGGGTCGGCGACCATCGCGACGAGGCGCACGAACCTCCTGAACGTCTGGCGCGCTATCAGGTCGACGACGTGGACGCGCTCGACGAAGAGGGCCTCGTCCTTCTGGACGCGGCGGCGCTCCGCGATTTCGGCCTCGGCCTTGGTCGGGCGGTCGTTCTGGAAAAGCTTCGGGGACGTCGTGGACAGCGGGTGCTTGTCGGTGCCCGCGACCGCGTTCACGCCGAGGTTGTCCATGTACTGTAACGCCGCGATGCCGGCCTGCATGTCGGGGCGGGCGTTGTTCTGCACGGGGACGAAATCCTTCGGGATGAAGGTGTACGGCCCCTGCTCGCTGAGCGTAAGCTGGGTCTGCGCCCCGAGGGACTGCTGCGAGAAGAACATCGACAGCGCGCGGGCGGCGGAATCGACGAACGCGCACTTCATGCGGTTGGCGGCGCGCTCCGGCGCGTAGAGGTCGGACGCGAGGCCGCGGACGGACCTGGCGTACTTCTCGCTGATGTCGTAGGGGAACCAGACGAAGCACTCGTCCATCCTGGAATAGGCGTTCTGCTTCTCGAACAGGAACCCGGCGTCGTCGGCCGACGCGGGGATGATGAGGTGCGTGATGCCCCGCGGGAACTGCATCTCGCGGACAAACGCGTGGATGACCTTGAAGTCGTCGAACTGGTGCTCCTCCGCGAACAGGTTGCGCCGCACGAGCGACAGCTGCGTCTCGACCGGCGTCGAGCCCGGGTCGGTGCCCGGCTCGGCCGCGGTCTCGAAGCCGTCGCGGAAGACGCGGACCGCCCACTTGCGGAGCTCGGCGGGGTTCCACCCCTCGGCGGAGGCGACCTCCTCGTTGTCGAGGAGCATGAAAAGGTAGGAGGCGGGGAGCACGGACTCGAACATGATGATGTCGTGCTCGGACGAGAGGACGGGACCGTCGCCCCGGAACATCACCTGCGACCGCTCCAGGGCCACGGGGCTGTAGTCCATGCTGGAACGCCACGTCACGGGGCCCAGGCCGTACAAGTCGGCCTCCTGGTTCATGGCCGCGAGGGCCGGGACGAACTTGCCGACCTCGCGCAGCGTGGCGGAGAACTCCTCCGCGACCACGCGGGAGATGCGTTCGGCGTCGGGGCCCGCCATCTCGCGGGCCCTCGGGCGGAGCTCGACGAGGTTCGCCGTATCGGAGGAAAGGCGGAGGATGACGCCGGCCCGGTTCTTGATCACGGACTTGAGCCCGAGCCAGTTCACATTCGTGATGTTGCGCAGCCCGCTCTGCTTCAGCTTCTCCGGGTCGTACGGGAGAAACCCGTCGAACATCTTGCGGATCTTGCCCCGGCGCTCGGCGTCCTTGAGATCGTCATCGCGGAAATGGCGGTAGACCGCGCGCACCGCGTTCGCGTCGGTGAACCTCTTCCTCGCGGGCCGTCCGCCCTTCTCTATGACATGGTAGCCTTCAAAGCTCATCGGGTATGCCTCCAGCACGTCTCCGGCGCGCCGCCCCAGACCTTGTCGCCGGGCCCGTACTCGACCGACGCGAGCGCGGCCTCGTAGGCCCGCGCGCACCGGCAGATTCCGGAACCCTTGTCCTCCGGGACGGACGGGCGGCGACCATTAAATAGTAGCATAATCCGCTGCATGTGTCCAGTGCACGTGACGCAGTACTCGCGCGTGTGCTTCGGGCACGACAGGCAGACGCGCAGCCTCCGCTCGATCTCGTCGAAGGGGACGACGTGCCGGCCGGCCGCGGCCTTCTCGGCGTTCGCCATCGCCTCGCGGGGCATCACGTAGTCCGCGGCGCGGGAGACCGGGCCGGTGCAAAGGCTCGCGGCCTCGGGGATGCGGGGGCACATGTAGCCGGCGACCGCCTGCTCGACGGTGCCGGGTATGCCGTACTTGCGCATCAGGGCGCGGACCTTGGGCTCGATCTGCACGTACGTCGGCGCGGAGACCTTCTCCCCGTGGGTCTCGTAGAAGAAGCCGCCGCGGGGCGCGATGTTTACGTTGCGGAAAAAGTTAGGCATGGCCGCCTCCCTCCGCGAGCATCCGGCGGTAATCCTCGAGCCAGGCGGCGAGCTGCCCGTGGTCGCGCCCGCACGCGTCCCCCGCGCCGCACCTCCCGGCCACGTCCCTGGCGTGCGCTATCGCCTCGTCGAGCGACATGGCGCCGGCCGGCCGGCTTTCGGCGAAGCCTGCCAGCTCGTCCGGCAGCCGCCCGAGCACCCGGCCGGTATTGGCCTCCACCTGCACGCAGCGGTCGTCGAAAAGCTGGAGCATGGCGTAGTCTTTCTCGTGCGTCACCCCGGGGGCGAACCCGAGGTTCCGGTAGCACCACTCCTGGACAAACTCCCTGGCGCCCCAGTCCGGCTTCAGCGCCCAAGTCTGGACATCGGGGTCCTGGACGCACCAGCTGTGCTTGACGTAGGGGTTCGGGCGTGTCTCGGGAAGGGGGCGCGGGGACACGCGCGCGGTGACCACCTTTATCCGAAGCCCGATCTCGTGCATGCGCCGCGCCAGCCGGACCATGGGGGCCACCGGCGCCCCGATATGGTCGATGCCCCTCCAGCCGTCGTAGACGGCCAGCGTGCCGTCAAGGTCAAAGCCGTACCACCCGGCGACCCGGACCCCGTGCGTGTCGTTGGCCATCGCTACCTCCCCCTCCTGGCCTTCGCCCCCGCCATGCTGACCCGGGTCTTCTTCTCAAAGACGCCCGGCAGCTCGCCGGCGATCTTCTCGGCCTCGCGCTGCGCGTCGGCCGAGATGTCGGGCGCGTCCGGCTTTTCGGGCGGGGGCGCCTCCCTCTTGAGGTTCACAACCGGCGCCTTCGCCGGAGGCGGCGGGAACGGGGACTTGCCGTCCCGCATCGCGGCGTAGTAGAGGAACTCGGCGCGGGGCCTCATGCGGTGCGGGTCGAACCCGCCCTCGAACCACGCCTGCGCCCCGTTGCCGCGCGGGCGAAGCGGCTTCCCGGTGTACGCGCAGACGAACGGCTTGCCGGCGCGGAGGCCCGAGCGGCCGTCGGTGCGGTCCCACGCGGCGACCATCTCGGCACGCGTGGGGAACCGGTCCGTCGTCGAGTAGTCGTCCGGCGCGAAGAAAAGGGGCTCGCCTCTCTTCGGGACCAGCATCTTCACGCGGACGTCCTCGCCCGTGTAGGGGTTCTTCAGCCCGCGGAACGCCGGGCTTGTGACTTCCAGTATCGTGCTCATTTATGTCTTTCTCCCTCCTATTTGAACGTGAAACTGTCGTGGTAATCTATGAGAATAACAGACATTGCCGGGTCTGTCAAACTATAAACAAATTCCGTATACGTCCCATCGCCCGCCGGCGTCCCAAAAGCTATGGGCCAGACACCCTGTCCGAGCTTGCCATACGCTGGCTCAGGAATGTCATTAACTGAGTGCGAGACCGCCGTATTTCCGGAAACGACAAGCCCCCGCCACCGCGAGCCGCAATCTCCAGAAACAGAAAGCCCATACCGCACAACGTTTTCACCGGACAACGGCCAGTAGCAGCCGTCCCCACCTCCTGACAGCACCGGAGAATACTCCTCGGTCCTTTCCGACACAAGTTCACAAGTATCCAGCGCGACAAGGCCAGAAGTTCGCGTTTCCTCAAACTGGAAATGGTTCGACGTGTTATAATAAGGATCGACATCTAGCGGCTCCGTGTAAGTAAACTCTTCGCGGGCCACTTTGACTTCCCCGCAAGGGCCGTACCAGATTTCACTAATGGCCGCGGGGAAAACAAACTCCAAACTGTCGGACCAAAAATCAAAAGTGCTATATGTGCCAACAGAAACGCTTACGGCTTTATCACACGAGAATATCGGATACTGCCAGACCTCCGAAAAAACATCGTCAACGGTCGAATCGCTACGCACGTCCACCTGGAACGGCACTCTCTCTAACTTACCTGGGTCGGACACCTCCGCATAGTAATAGTCGTCACACGCGGCTGTTCTGGCCACACCGTCGAGAATTGATGGGTTGGGGACCTCGACAACTCTCCAAAACTGCGCAAATGAATCGCGATCATCCCTATCCGATTGAGTAACTAACGTCACATCATGGACGTCCTGACCCGAATAACCTCTAGACGAATCCGCCTCATCTAACTTAAAGTCGCTATGATCGCAGACACAGCGCCCCAACCGATCATCATACTGGCACTCCGTGGGGACACCAAAATATTTCGTTCCGTCAGACGAGGTATCATGCCGAGAGCTCCGGGTATACCCCCCGGAAAAAACATACGCCGAAGAACCGACACCATAAGAACAGGAGCTTAGCTCCGACCAATAGGTAGACGGATCGCCGACCAAATGCCATGGCGTGTCTTCATTGTTTTTATCAAAAACGTCATAATCCTCATTAACCGGATCGTAATCGGTCCGCTCCCCGTCGGCAACGCTATAATAAGACTCGTCGTAAACGCCGGAATCATGGCCATAAATGGTGGTCGCTTCCGCCTGACAACCGTTCGTACACTGACAAATGCCACTAACGTTAACGGTTCGGAAAAGCTTCAGCCAATGTCGGACCGTCCGGAAAAACCCAAGCAACTCCCCGGCGTTATCATCGGAAAACCCAAGATACCCGGGTCCTGGCAGAAAACGGTACAGCGGAAACTCTTCGTCCTTGCCTACAAAATTCGAATATGAGACAACAACGGGAAATGGACGTGGTTGGCGGGAGGCCAAACCCCAATTGACACCGCTGACTTTTAATTGAGTTTCACGGGGCAGCCTGTCCCACTCGGACACATACGAGCCGGACAACGCTTCAACAACGGACAGAACCTCCGAAAAATAAGAACCCGAAACGTACCCATCCGGCTGCACAGCTTCATCCACAACCCTGCGCAAAAGCCCTGATTCGCCTACCGCAACGATGCGCTCCGTCAAAGCTGTCTCTATGGCGAAAAACGCGGCCCGTACCCGAGGGTGGTCCCCGGAACGGAGCGACGAAAAATTATCGTCCCACAAAGCTCTAGCCTGTTCTGCCAAATCACTCATCAGTCGATAACCCTGGAAAAATCCGCGAGACAAACCCGCTGTGTTTGACTTCCAACGGTCAACCCATCATACTCCCACACAATATCTTCATCCCCTTGGTGGGAAAATTTCACAGGCCCTGTAGCCGTCCGCAAATCCTTATCGGCAACAAACTCTCCAATAGACCACACATTCCCGGACAACACGGCACGACCACAACGAGTTCTCTCAACATCCATCTCAAAAACTTGCCCGTCTTGCGAAAACCGAGGATTCCCCACGGCAATCCGAGAAGGTCCGCCCCAACCATCCGCCGCCCCCGAATACACCCCGGCAACCGAATCTAACCCCTCCTCTGTTCGCTCTAGCCGGGGATAGTTGTATGTAGCCTTTAATGGTTCTCTCCCTTCACTGTTTTTCCCCGCCGGCTGCAACGTCAAAGCTAAAGAAAGACCGGAAAGACCGGACACCGGAAAAACGGGAAAACCCGAACTGCCTTCTAATTCCCACCAAGAATCCCCGTTTTCTGAACCGTCTGCTCTTCTATAATAGTACGGAACCTTAAGACCAGAAGTAGTATACAACATCCGGGAAGCAGCCCCCGGAACAGAATACAAGAAACGATTGCCGTTTTTATAGACACCACTCCCAAGAAACTCCCGATAAAACGGCAGAACACGACCATCGATACTTACCCCGGGCAACAACCGATTCGCTTTCACGATCCAACAATCCCGACCATCGGAACATAATGCCAACGTCTGGTCGTTGATGTTGCCCCACACGCGGAAAAACCTGTTACCACCAGTCTCTATCCACAAGTCGTCCATCAATGCGACCCCCCAACGACACGGACAAAGCCAACCGCGGCCGCGAGCTCACCGGGCAAGGAGAGCCCGTCGCCATTGCAAAATGGAAGAAGCACCGTCGCTTCTTTCGTCTCTCCACCCTCTTCGTAATGCCCGGTGAAAACGACAGGACCTCCAGTCACCCCCATCAATATCAAAGCGCCGCCTCCACCGCCTCCGTTCCCGCCCACGGTCTCGGTGGTCACGCCGGGGCCTTCGCCCAATTCGCTGTCGAACGAATCGAGCCGGTCTTCCAGATCACCAATCCTGTCCCTGAGCGTCACGTCGATCATACGAGTTTCTCCAACGCCTTCTCGATACCCCTTACGTCGGACGTGGCCAAATCGCCCGATTCGACTCTGGTCCAGTCCATCGTCAGCACCCAGGGGCTGTACCCTCTCAACACGTAAAGCCGGTGGCCGAGGATCGTGGTGAACAGCCCGATCTTGTGGGACTGCATGACGAGCGGCTCGTGCGACGTGGTCTTCCGCTCGGCCCAGTCGCGCGCGTCGCTCATGGACTCGAACAGTTTCTCGTACTCGATCCGGGCGTACACGGCTCGCTTGGTCACGTACTCGCCGTTCTCGCTCTCGCGCTTGTATTCGGTGGTGAACTCCGGATATTTCTTGAGGCTCGTCGACAGGATGTCGGACTTGATCTTGCCCACGTTCTTCACCCGGACGTACTCGCCGTCCTCAAGCCCGAAGTCGTTTTCGGAAACCTGAAGCTGGCCATAGACCTCTGAAGTCGTTTCACCGTCGCCGCCGCGAAGATCCTTCCAATACCCAAGTCTCTGGTTTCTCCACTTCTTGACTTCGTATTTCCGGCCGCGATAGATGTAGTCGTAATCGAGGTCCCACTCCACGGCCGTCCGGGTCTCGGTCTCCCCGTTGAACCTGCCGCCGTCGCTCAGGGACCAGTCCGTCCTCACGATCTTGCCGCGGGTGGCGTCGGAAAAAGCAACATCCCCGGGAGCCTTATCGTCATACCGGACGCGATCGGAAGACCTGATCTCGAACCGGGTCTCCACATGCCCGTGCCGATCGTCCTGCACGTTCTCGTCGAGATAGCCTTCCGTGTACTCCCACGAGCCTGTCTCGTTCTGCCTGCCGGAGACGGAATAGGTATGGCCGTTTCCGGCGGATTCGGCCGTCTTGTCGGGCACATCCGGGACAATCTCCGTGTCCGAGTGCCGGTGCTCAAATACGGTGTTGCTGTCCGAGAACGCGATCTCGAACCCGTCGCCCTTCTCGAGCCTGGTGACGGACGCGTCAAACCGGCCGCCCGGCGTCATGCGGGCCTGGGACGAGTCACCGACATTCAGCACGTCGGCAGAGTGGTCGTCCGGCGTGTTGCGGTACACGGTGGTCACGACCACGCCCTGAAGCGTCTTGCGCTTCTCGATCCACATCTGCGGGATTTCGTCGACATCTTCCTCGGTCACGTCCCACGTGCCGACATCGGTCTGGCGGGAGCTGTGCCTGTAGTGCCTGCCACCGCCCGCCCGGGGGGCGTCCGCCCCCGGGGCGTTCCTGTTTTCCGTGCTCGACGTCAAGCTCTCGAAGACCGTGGTCTCGGTCCTCCTGGCGATCTCGCCGACGTCCTTGGGCGATCTTTTCGTGAAGGACCCGCTGAACTTGCCGCCGGGGGTCATGCGGGCCTGGGAAGACTCACCGACTTCGGTGACGTCATTCGCATGGTCGCCGGGCGCGTTCTGGAACACGGTCGTCTCGAACACGCCCTGGAGGGTGACGCGCTTCTCGCGCCACTGTCGTTCCGGGAGCTCCGTGATTTCACGAAGGGTCGTGGTCACCACGCCGTAGTCGTCGACGGAGCTGTCCTTGACATAATATTTACCGCCGCCCGCGGAAGGCGCATCGGAGGAATCGGCCCTATCCCCGGCTCTGACCGTGACGTCGTCATGCCTATGCTCGAAAACAGTGGTTTCGCAGTGCGCGCGGTCGGGCCGGCCGAGAGGCTCGACCGTCACGACGGTCACGTCCCGCGATCCGCCGCGGTTGGTCGTATGCCTCTGGGTCCCGATGCCCGCGGGCTCCTCCGCGGAACGGGAGACGTTCCTGTCAGTCCTTGTCGTGATCACGGCCTTGGCGGTCTTGCGGATCTCGACCTCGGCGCCTTCGACGGGAACCTCGACGACTGTCTCGTCCGTCACCACGACGGAACCATCCTCGTTCAGGCGCGCGTCGCGCTTGCGGTACGTCCCGCCGCCGGCCTTCTCGACGTGGCCCTCCGGGACGTCACCGGCCGGAGCCACGGACACGCTCGTGTCCCCGTGCTCGAAAACCGTCCTGCTGCACCCGGAACCTGCCTCGATCTTTTTGCCGGACTTCTCAAACTCCTCGACGGTGACGTTGTACAAGCCGCCTGGCGTCTTCTCGACGGTCATCGCCGTTCCGATGTTCTCACGGGAATACCGCGGCGCGGCCGGAACCTTGTCCGTCTGCGTGTCCGTGACGGAGTGCCTGACCCCGCGGAGACGGACCTCCCAGGACTCGCGGGACGACTTGACCTCCTTCTCCGTGCGGGTCTGCGTCGTCTGCGTGATGGCGCCCTCGTCGTCCATCTCGGTCCGGCGGGACTTGACCACGCCGTTCTTCCCGCTGTCCTTGACGTGATCGTCGGGGCCGGGGACCGAATCAAGCCCGGATCTAGTCAAAGCGTGCTCGTGCTTGTAAAGATCCTCCTCGCACGTCTCGCCCACGCTCTGCGAAACTCTCTCGAACTTGATGGTCGTGTTGTCGTACAGCCCGCCGTCGGTCTTCTTCACGACGGCGCCGTTGCCGGGCGCCAGACCCTCTATGGCGGCGGGCACCGCCTGGTTGCGGTCGAGCCGCTCAATGCGGCTGCCGCGACGGCCGACGGTCACCTGGACCACGGCGTCCTTGACCGGAAGCTCCGTGCGCACCGACTTCGACGTGGAGAACGAACCATCCGGCTGGAGCTGGTCCTGGTGCCTCTCGATTACGCCGCCGGCGGCCGCCGGAGCCTCGCCGAGCGGCTCCGCCTGCCCGATCCTCTCCTGCGAGTGCTCGTGCTGGAACTGGGTCTTCTCGCAGCCCTCGCGGACCGTGGCGGACTTCGACTCCGTCCACTTCGCGGTGATCTTGAACGTGCAGTCGGCGTTCTCCTGGCGGACGACCTCGCAGACCACGCCGTCCTTCGAGCCAGGCTTGGGAATGTCGAGACGCGCGCCGGTGTTGTCGACATAGCGCCCCGAGCCGTCCGTGTAGACGTTGTCCCACGTGTCGGAACTCTCGCGCGCCGTCGCGGTGTCGCTCGAGACCGTCCGGCCCGCGTGCTGCGTGACCGCCGTGCGTTTCACGAGCGCATAGTCGAAGGTCCCGTCGTCCTTCCGCCCGACCTGGGCGAGCTGCCACGTGACGCCCTGCTCCGCGGGCGGAAGCGGGACGGGCTCCGCCGCGTCCCAGTGCCACTCGGTGACGACCTCCTCGGAACACGACGCGCTCGTCGACGCGGAATACAAATCGTCCTCCCGCGTCGATATGAGGTCCTGCACGAGCGTGTAGGTGCCGTCCGGCCTGCCGGACTGGGTGTTGACGGTCTCGCGGTCGTCGCGCTGCCACGCGGTCAGCGTGGGCCGGTACTCGTCGTCGAGCTCCAGGCCATTGAACACGAGCCCGCGGTACGGCGCCTTGGACACAAGGTAGCGGATGCCCTCGGGCACAAACGCCCACGGGATGCCCTCGACGAAACGCCGTATGCGCACGGGCAGGTCCTTGCGCTCGCCCGTGCGCACATTAAGCCGCTGGCGCCTGGACATGACCTGGAGGCGCCACTTGCCCTCAAGCGAATCTATCCACTTGCGCGCTTCGGATTGTGATACGACGTCCGACATGATTACACCTCCAGAATACACGAAAAAATTCCGCAAGTCAAGTTTCGGCGAATTCCAGCTCGTAGCCATCGCCGTCGAACGCGTCGACGCCGTCCGTCGGGTCAGGCATGTACACGGCCGGCGCGACCGGCTCGGGGGACACCAGCGCGGACGGCGGAGGCGGGACGATGAATCCGAACGGCGGCAGGCCGATCCGCTCCTTGACCGCCAACGCGGCCAGCGCGCAGGCGTCCGCCTCGTCGGGCGACTTCTTGAAAATGCGCGACTTGAACTGGTCCTTGGGCTCGAGGCGAAGGGGGAACGACGTGGACGTGGTCCCGGCCTTCACGGCGTACCGCCGCTCCTCCAGCGCCCGAAGCGCCTCCGCGGGCAACCCGCGCACCTGTCCGGCGCGGCAGAACTCCGCGAGGACGCACCACGCCTCGGTGCCGCGGTCGTAAATGGTCTCCTTCGCGGGGCGGGGGTCGTTGGCGCGAAGGGGCAGGTCCGAAGCACGGGCCGAATTGTTCACGGGCAGCACGTCCGCGCCCGCGTAGATCATCAGGTCGTCGGCCAGGCCCTGGTTGGCGGAGGCGTCCACCGCCGTGTTGCGGAAAGGGGCCTCGTACGGCTGGCGCATCATCGCGATCGTCTGGTCCCGCATCTGCTGCACGGGCGGGCGCGGGTCGGACGCCATGATCTTGAGGTAGGACAGCCCGCCCGTGAAATCGAGGATGTTCCGGCCGAAGGCGTCGCGGACCACGCGGACGCGGACGCGGCAGGCTCCGTCGCCGCCCTCGGACCACGCGGGGTCGATGCCGGCCGCCACGGCCACGATCGCGGACGGGTCGCACTCCATTGGCTCCATCACCTGGTTGCGCTGGGCGACGGCCCTGTCGAGGACCGTGGGCAGCGCGTCGCCGGAGGGCACGGGGAACCCGCGGATCATCTTCCATATCTGCGGGGCGTCGGCGTTGCCGTCCGCCTCGCGGAGCGCGGCGTCGATCTCCTCCTTGCTGAGGAGATACGGAAAGGTCTTCCGAAGCGAGGGGTCAAGGACGCACGGGGACTTGAACCCGTCGTGATGGCGGACAAACGCGCCAAACGTAGACCGCCAGCAACCGGTGTCGACATTGACGGAATCAACGCCCTTTTCCGGAATGCAGTACTGGCACGACGGGTTGGCCCAGGACTCGGGGTTGGCGAGACCGATGAACTTAAAGCTCTTCGTGCCGACCCGGAGGTTGGTCATCGCCGTCTTGATCTCCTGGTGCTTCTCGATGGTCGCAAGCTCATCGACCACCAGGCGGACATACTGCGCGTGGGCGCCCTGAAGACGGCCGCCCTCCTCGAGGGCGCGGCCCTGTATGCCGGCCTTGTCGCCAGCCGATTCCGGGTTGTCGGCGTCCGCTTCGTTCTGGAGGGCGAACCCGACCTTCGACATCTTGCCGGGGACGAGGAACTGGGCGTTTGCCTTGACCGCGGCAAAGTACTTCTCAAGGGAGTCCCAGATGCGGGACCGCAGGTCGACCTTGGTGGTCGAACCCACCAAAGTCACGGTGTCAAAGGGGTCGACGAGCCAGTCCAAAAGGATGAGATAGGCATAGTCGTTGGAGTTGTGGGTAACGACGAAATTCCTTATCGGGAAAAGCCCGTGGGTCTCGTTGCCTTCCACGTCGTGGTCTTCGATAGTTATGCACCGCGTCTCCCGTGGATAATCGGCGCGATTCTCGACCGGTCTGACGGACATGATGCGACGCCAGCCAACCCCTTTAGCCGCCTCGCGAATCCGATTGCGCTTTCGGGAAAGCTTGAACCACCGGCGCATAGTCTCGGCGGGAACACCGTGCGGCCTCACGGTATAGGCAGTACGGCAGGAAACACGAACACCGTCCTTTTTATACCCGGACGGATGAACCGCAATCGTAACGCTTGCCCCCAGGGATTCGAACAAAGTCTTAACATTGTCAGCCAAACGACGTGATACCGTCGTAAACGACACTTCGCCGAGCGCGCTGACAAAACCATCCGTGTCCAGCAGCCCGGCCAGCAAATCCTCGCGAACCGAAACGGAATTAACCAGATACTCTCCGGGGATAAACTTGTCGGCGGAGCAGGACCTGTACAGCCCCAAGGTCTTTAATGCGGAGACATACCGGTTCCTGACCTTCGACCCAGGTTCTTTTACAATCATATAGCACGTGTGGCTGTTCCCCACGCGTTTCAAATTATACCCCGGCGTGGCTATGCTCAGCCGTCGTTGAATCTCGTCTCTAACTTCAACATCATCCACACGGGAAGTCAGCAATATAGTGCCAGTTAAAGACCCGTCCCCGATAAGACACCCTAAAACGTACGGGTCAACGGGGGTATCTTGCGCGTCAAACTCGACGGGGCTGACCAAAGGTACGGCTGGCTGCCTACGACGAAACGACGCCTCTCCCCACTTAGCGAGCTGCCTGGTAGGGACCGTCCGGTAAACCCAGCCAGTAACGCCCCGTCGGGTTTTACGTGGCCCCTCCCGCCGAACACGGCCCCAATACCGTATCATCCACAAATGATCGCCGCCGCAAACCACCGTGGTGCCATCCTTGAACGTGACATTATACAGCGGGTGGTCCAGGTGGTCGTACACCCCGCGCACCCGGACAGGGTGCCCGGTAGCGGCCATTATGGTCGACCCGGAAACAACCTCGCGGATCGTCCCGACGTGGTCTGGAAAATAGACCGGCTCGTCAAGCAAAACCTCTTTGCCACTGGACGCGCACCCCCAAGTGACAACAGTGTTTTCCATGACAAAATCATGGAAATGCTGCTCTGTCCAGGGAGAAACGCGGAAGAGCCGGTCCCCCACGAGCGAACGGGCGGTGTCGAGTAGGGGAACCCAGGGATCCTTGAACTCGACACCGTACTCCTCACGGAACTCGCGCCATTTCTTCGCGACCGTCAGGTCTATGAACTGGTCGGCCATATCGGCCGGCCAGTCCACTCCATGCCTTCGCTTGTACTGGCCCATGACAGTAGACTCGCCGGAATGTTAAACGCTGGGGGCCGTAGGACCGGTGGCCCATACGTCTGTGCGCGTAGACCCTCTGGCCATGCCACGGGGCCACGTGACATCCACGCCGATGGTCATCGTGTACGGGTTCACGGTAAACTCCAGGAAAACATACGCGGGGCTCTGCCCAACCAGCGCAGTGGCCAGCGCAGCGTTCCTCGTGAGATCAACCCAAACGGACCCGCCCCCCAGGCAGGAAACCGGCACCGTATAACTGGTCGTCGTGGACGAGTGGCTTGCCGACTTGACCGTGTAGTCAAAGAGGTTTCTGGCGCTCTCCCCCGACCTGCCGAAACCAAACTGGACCCAAAAACTGGACGCTTCCGAAAAATTGGAAATGACGAACAAAACCCCCAGCTTCTGGACAGCCGAAACCTGACCGGGGTACCGGATATCCAAGTTAAGCCCGCTATTGCCAACGGCCGCCGCATCCGCGTAAACCGTGGCGAGCTTCCCGGACCCGCCAAGATCGACGACCCTCCATTCCGCCGACGGCCCGGTGGCGTTGACGGCCGGCCCCGTCACGAACAACATCGTCGCCTCCCCCGTCGGGCCCTGGGGGCCCGTCGGGCCTTGACTCGGCCCCGTTGGCCCCACCGGGCCTTGAGGCCCGGTCTCGCCAGTAGGCCCGGTCTCGCCAGTAGGCCCCGTCGGGCCTGTAACCGTACTGGCTGCGCCAGTAGGCCCGGTGACGCCTTGAGGCCCAGTCGGACCCTGGGGCCCAGTATCGCCATCCACGCCCGCCTCTCCCGTCGGGCCCGTCGGGCCGTCACCCCCGGTCGGCCCCAAAGGACCAGCCGGACCGGGGACGGTGCTCGCGGGGCCAGTAGGCCCAGTCGGTCCAAGCATCCGGCCAACCACGTCCCATGTCCCGTTGATCAGCCTGTATACGTTGCCTGTGTCGACGTCCCACCAGAAATCACCCTCACGGCCGGATTGCGTGCCTCGCCCGTACCCCCATCTCGTGCCGGTCGGGCCCGCCGGCCCGGTCGGTCCGGGAACCGTGCTGCCCGGCCCGGTGGGACCGGTCACGCCCGGTCCGGTGGGGCCGGTCGGCCCGGGAACCGTGCTGCCCGGCCCGGTGGGACCGGTGGGGCCGACGTCACCTTTGGCGCCGGTCTCGCCGATTTCGCCGCGGCGTCCAGTCGGACCCGTCGGTCCGGGAACCGTGCTGGCCTGGCCCGTGGGGCCGGTCGGCCCCGTGGGGCCCGTGCCGCCGGTCGCGCCGGTCAAGCCCGTCGGGCCCGGGACTTCGCTGTCGGCCCCCGTCGGCCCGGGCACATTGCTGTCGGCGCCCGTGGGCCCGACGGGGCCGGTCCCCCCTTCGGGGCCCGTGGCGCCGCGTGGGAGCGTCAGGTTGAGGACGTACCCGCCGGAGGGGCCCGTCACGAGACTGGCGGACGCGGAGTCCCCGCCGGTGACCGACCCGATGGCGATCCCGAACTTGGAGACCGCCTCGGCGAACGCGTCGGTGAAATCGTTGGACGAAAGCCCCTTGCCCGCCTCCTTGTCGACCTTCCGCTGGAGCAGCTCGTCGACCTGGGCGGCGGTGTAGTAGCCGCCGGTCGGGCCGGACGGGCCGCCCGGGGAGAACGGGCGGACGTGGAACGGGACCGCCGTGTCGACCAGCGTCCGGGACGCGTCCCCGGCGACAAGGCGGACCGACGTCAGGTCCGGACGGTCCGCGCACAGGTCGGCGACGAGCCCGGTCGCGAGGCCGAGGACACCGCGGCGCAGCTTGGAATACCCCTCGGGCTCCCCGAACGTGTCAACCGAGGCGAACGGGACCCGCGCGTTGGCGTCGGCGTAAAGCTCCAGCTTCAGGGACGCGGTGTCCAGCTGCGAGAGCTCGTCGGCGGAAAGGCGCGAAAGGTCGAGGACAAGGGGGTTGTAGGTGTCGCCGGCGCACAGCGCGTGCACCTCGCGGAACGTCGCGGACAGTTCTACAGGGTCTACGAAGATCGTAAGCTGCATGGTCTATCTCCCCGGAATGAGGTGGTCGAAAAGTTGGATGACCTGCGGGCGGTACCCCATCAGCACGCAGACGATGAGGACCACGCCGAGGACTAAGATGACAATCTGGTTGCGGCACAGGAAGATCAGCCTGTAAAGCCCCGCGCGGCTGTTCCCGCCCTCCAGCTTGTCCCTCATGAACAAATAGCAAAGGTTGAAAAGATTCTGGGAGTTGGCCTGGAGCTTCTCCGGAAGCGTGAGCCCATTGGTCCCGTCCCGCGTCTCCTCCAGTATCTTCAGGTAGTCGTCCTGGTCGCTGAGGGACAGGAGCTTGGACGTCTTCAGCGCGCTGGACAGCGTGTCGTACCGATTCTGGACGCTCAACGGAACCGACATCCCCAAACCCTCCTACGCCCCGACGGGCACCCTGCGGGACTCGGCGTATGCGCCGCGGACGCTCTCGACGATCCTGTCGAACTCGTCAACGTCGATAGTGAACTGGCACGGGGGCACAGACCCCCCGAGACCGATCTCCTTCACGCTGAACCGCACACCTTCCTTCCCGACGGATGCGCGCAGCGCGGCGACGACCTCCTCGAAGGTCTCCGGCGACGCGGCGATGGCGTCCACGATTTTTAACGTGGCCGCCGGCAACACCGACGTGACGAGCTTCTCCGCGACCGCGGGGTTCGTTTCCGCGAGACTCACGGCCGCGACGGAGACCGCCTTCGCCACGCCGTACTTGGCCAGACGGGGAACTATTGCCTTCCCGTACCACCGGACGACCCCCCGGACTATGGATTCCCTGTTCACTATCTTGTCCTACCTTTCCTGGGCTGTTACGCTGGTCCGGCGGCGCGCCCCCTTCACGGCCTTCGCCGCATATTTCCCGATTATGACGCTGTCCGAAACCATGAGAAGATTATACCAAATCGGGGCCCGGTCCGCAACACCCCGGCGATGACCGCCAACACGCCCGGAACGCGCCCCGAAACTCATTCGCCGGGTCCCGCGGGTGGAGGCTCACATTGGGGTGCGCTCCCCGCGGGGGCGGACGGCCCAGTTTGCGGGCACTGTGTCCCCGTCCCTTTCGGAGGGCGCCATGGCCTCTATCTCCGCGGCCAGGGACGCGGGGCATATGAACACTCCCGGGCCCGACACATTGTCGAACCAGATGCTTGTTGGGGCATTGTCAGGGTCGCCATCCCAGGCAAATGTCTCGAACCCCACTGATACGCGGGACAACCGTGTACAGCTGTCGAACATTCCTTGATAGCACCCCTCCGCAAGCTCCTTGGCGGGAAGGTACGGGGCCGATACCAAATTGTCACAATACGCGAACATATTTGCGTAGCAATACTCAATTACGTTCGTGGCCGGCAGGTCCGGTGCGCGCACCAGCCCCCAGAAGCTATTAAACATGTCGCCGAGGATTTGAGACGGCAACAGGTGACGAATGGGTTTCTCGCCGTCAAGTAGGCTCATTACGCTGCCGTAGGCCGCAAACCGGCCCTGCCCGTTCTCGTTTTGAAAATAGACGTTAGTATCGAACCTTGGATTTCCGCCCGGACCGGCCTTAAACCATACCGAATCTCCCGCACGTGGCATCGTAAATGTCTTATCGTCCAGTTCCTCCCAGTCCACCCGGTTGGTGGACCAGTAGACGCCACCATCAAGATTTGCACTGTCGTAGTCGACATTGAACGAAGCCCCGTCGTCCAGGGCCATGAGGGAAAGAACCCAGTCGTCACCCATGTCCTCAAGCGCGGCGATACGGGATTCAAGTCCCGCTATAATGCGGTCCATGCCGGCGGCACCCACGCCGCTGTCCCGCAGGCCCCCGTTCCCGTCAAGCTCCACGAAATTCCCGGCCGGGCCCGGCACCGAAGGGTACGACCCCGTCGGCCCCCGCGGGCCGGTGGGGCCGACGGGGCCGGGGGGGCCGTGGAGCGCGTTGACGAAGAC
>Ga0310691_10000360_pt1 | contig 88818 bp, 73 predicted proteins | sample 176DNAGHGlowgp2_FD_203887 | JGI IMG/M metagenome (GOLD analysis project Ga0310691, IMG submission 203887) | Sheep rumen microbial communities from Palmerston North, Manawatu-Wanganui, New Zealand - 1766 DNA GHGlow gp2 (v2) (version 2) | ecosystem: Host-associated > Mammals > Digestive system >...
TCTCAACGATAGCCTTGATGTCTTCCTTTGCGTAAACATTACCTACAGGCATGTTGGGGTTAACGAGAACCACGATGCTCGTATCTTCATTGATAGCAGCAAGAGTATTCTCAACCTTGTAGGAGAAATCGCTCTCATACTGCATGTTTACAACCTTCATGCCGATCATCTCAGCATATACTTCGTACATTGCAAATGAAGGTGTAACCGTAATGATGTTCTTGCCGGGCTCACCGAATGTCTTGATGACATAGCCCATACCGACGGAGCTTCCTGCAGTAAGTGTTACATTCTCTTTCTCAAGGCCTAGGAGATGAGCATATTTCTCGGTAGGGATAGTCTCTTCAGGATAGATAGCGAGGAATGCGGGTGTTACCTTCTCCATTACGGAATCGAATAACCACTGCGGAACTCCATCCGGATTCTCATTCTGGTCAAGTCTTATATATGCGCCTCTTCCCTCGGGCTGGGGTACACGGTATGTGTTTTTAATCTGTTCGTCAACATAGATCATAAACTTGTCTCCTTTTCATTATCAACAAAAAATTATCTGCTAAAAATCCAAACATAAGGCAATGAATCGCCCTGGTCATTAACTATAGCATAATAAGCAAAGTAAAAAGCAAACCATACTACATAATAAATATAGAGAAGAACTCTTTTGTTTTTGTCAGTTACTTTAGAAAGGATCAGCGGTATAAAGATTACATATGTAATCTGTGAGATTCTTGAAAGTCTGGTGTACCAGGTATTATATAAACCCAGCATTCTGAAAGGAATCTCCATTAAACAGATACGGAATAACGTGTTCGTATCTTCACTTTCAAATATCTCTTTTCTACATAGAAGTATAAGCGGGAGTATTACCGGAATAATATGAAGCAACCAAGCCCAGCCGCTATTCATAGATTCGCTGGCACTATAGACAGATTTTGAAAAATATCTGCTGAAAACGGGAATACTCTCAGCAATTCTTAAAAGTGTTTTGCTCATAACCGGAAATGAAATAATGCCGGCAAAAAGAAGGATGTTACGCACATTATTAACACCTTTGAATTTGATCTGTTTCAGGAAATACATGGCTATACAGATCAAACAGGATTTGTGAAATAAAACTGCAAAAAATACCATAATAAAAAACGGTATAGTCTTATTTCGGGATAAAAACACATAACCGACAAGTGCAAAACAAATGGCAATTGCAAATCTCATGCCATTCATTAAATATATATACTGGGTACAAAAATAAATAAAAAACGCAAATGCAAAACTAATTCTGTCAGAATAATCTTTTAGAGCAATCAACAATAATGCAGTTACAATTGTTGCGATTCCCCACAGTAACGCTCTAAAGCTCGGGAATATAACATTTAATAAAAAATATCCAAATTCTATATAAAACGAACCTGAATTGCCTTCATTATGCAAACTAAGATATGTATTTAATGTTGAATTATGAACGGCTTCATATATCTCTTTATAACTGAAATAATCTGTGCCAATACCATAACGAAGTCCAAACATAGCTATCGCCGGTAAAAGAAATATACAGCCAATAATACAATAAGCTAATGTATTAATCTTTTTGTTTTTAACAGAGTAATGATTGATACCGGCAAAATTATAGAAACTTTGGAATAAGAAAGCCATACAAGCGGCTATCCCAAATACTATAAGATAAACTGCTGATTCAACAATCATTAAATCTTCCTCAAATATTGAAGTTTATTATATTCCAATTAAATCCATCAAAATCTTACAAGCATTTCCGGTCTCGTAACTGTCACAAGCTATGTGATGAGCTTTTACCTGTTCAACATAAGTATTCTCATCAAACTCAAGGATATTCTTTCTCATCTCTTCATTATTATGAGCTAAAGGATAAGGCCATTCAGAAACCGGCATATAGAAACCACGTTCTCTTTCATATGATTCGATATCAGGCGCATACAAAAATACCGGACGATATGTGAATGAATAATCCCACATAAGTGATGAATAATCAGTAATAATTGCATCAGCACAGCAAAGCAATTCCTGCATATCAGGATACGTCGTACAATTAATTACATTCAAAGAACTCATATCTACATTAGCAAGCTTAGGGTGAAGACGTATTCCACACACCCAATCGCAATCAAAACGCTCTTTTAACGATATCAGGAGTTTATCTACATCAAGTTCAATATAATCTTGAACTACATTGGTATTGGAAAACTCATTGTTCTTTGACCTGAAAGTGGGAGCAAACAATATGAATTTCTTATCAGCTTCAATATTGTAAAACTTTCTTACTTTTTCAGAGATATCAGCGTGCTCATGAAAAATAACATCATTTCTAGGTAATCCTGCCGGAATGATCTTCTCAGGTTTATAGCCCATTGAAACAGCTTCTACTTCTGAGAAATTCTTACAGGTAGATAACATGTAATCCGTATTATTTGAATTCATGTCTGTCTGCTTTTGATACCATTTGTTATTTATAACATCGGTACTTGTTTTTTTGTACGGACCGCCGCCGTGCCAGGTACTGATTATCTTTTGACCCTTCCTTTTAGGAAGATATGAAACACCACCTGCATTAGTTACAATAACTTTGCTGGTCAGAATTTCTTTATAATACTTAAAAGTTCCGGGAACAACAATAATATCATCCGGAAACTCAGTCGGCTCTGCTCCTTTTTTTATCGGAAAAACTACTTTGTATTTTTTGTATTCAGTATTGTGAATGAATATATCCAGATACTTCATGCTGTCGCCGTAAGTATATGATAATTCGTTCAACAATGTGATCTTGTTTTCATCGACAGGAAACAGCCAAAAGAAATGAAGAACTGTTTTTACTGATACTTTTTTTATGTAATTTATCAGCTCATTGCTCATTAGCTTTTCCCTCAAATAACTTCCTAAAATAAATAATCATAATTCGTAGTGCGGATAAAGATCCTTATGAGCTCTCACCCATTCACCCAATTCAATGACCATGGTCTCGTAATCCGGAACCTTATAATCAAAATCCCAACGTGTACGCTTTAAAGATTTATCCGCTACCAATGTATTAACCGGATTTATAGTAATCTTATTGACCCTTATATGTTTATTGAAAAGGCCTAACAAATCACATTTGGAAATGCTTGTATCAGGAACAGTATTATATAAACCATGAGCTTTAACTTTAGCGGCAGCTTCCATAGTTTTAGCAAGCTGAAGCGTAGTCTGACCGGTCCACATGGCTTTAGTAAAACCGTTAATCTCCCCTTTTTGCTGCATAAACCAGTTAAACAGACCAATACCATTAGGATTGATATCAGGACCAACAATAGAATTTCTTAAAGTAACATTTTTATCATCGTCCAATTCACCAAGTGCCTTGGAACGGTCATAAAAAGATTCACCGTCTTTAAAATCAGTTTCAGTGTATTGGCCTCTTTTTCCGCTGAACACACAATCAGTACTCAAGTGAATAATTTGAGTATCCGTTCCTTCAGTAAATTCAGCTAATTGATGTGGTAAATACGCATTAAGATACACAGCCCCGGCTTTATTGTTCTCAGCAAACTGATTTAAAAGACCGATACAATTAATTACACTGTCATATTTATTTACGCCAATTATGTCCTTAATTGCATTAGAATCCATAGCATCACCTACTACAGAATCAATAATTTGGGAAGGTCGGCGGTCAAAACCAAAAACATCATGACCCTGTTCTTTCAAATATATGCTTATCGTATGACCTGCCATACCATTACATCCAAGAACTAGAAACTTCATATTAAACTCCTTTACTCAAAAACATTAGTTACAATCATAAATATCAGCTGAACAGAACCAGAAGATTAACACTCTAATCAGAGAATAATTGCACCAATAAGCTTTGTGTTTGCATTGTCAATCAGTTTTATTTCTTCTGCGATTAAGCTGCAATCTGAATATTTTCTTTGTTCGACAATTATTATTCCATCATATTCGGAAACTGATTCCAAACATTTGGGATCTTCAAATACACTAGCTTTAACATCGAACTTCAAACCAAGGTCTTTAACAAGTTTTTCAATCTTGGATGTTTCAGCAGTACCCGTAAACAGTACCTTCTTCATATCAGCAGTTAAATTCTTGATATTTGCTGACAAAAGCATGTTTGAATTCTCTACCGACATACAATTATCATCACCGGATTTTCTATCAATAAATATAGCGTATTTGCCTCTTTTACCCTGTGGTTTTACAACACCAATTTTATTTACACTATTAAACCTGGTAAAAAACGCAGTTTGAGTAGAAAACTTACGGCTATAAATATAATTAATCGTGATAATGGCTAAAATAATAACAAATCCAAATGCAAATCCGACTACAGCATACTTTATTGCAGGTCTGACCGGAGACGAAGCAGTTTGCGAAACGCCTGTTAAACCATTAGCAAAGTGCGAATATAAGTTTGACTTATCAACACCAATTTTGGCGGCAACAGTATCAAGAGCAGTATCATAATTGTTTATTTGCTGTTGTAAAGATTCAAATCTATATGTTGTAGTAACTTGTCGATCCCTGGTTGCAGTATCTACTTTTATAGAACTCTGTCTTCCGGCTACTGTAACGGTGTGAGAAATAACAGATTTATTCAACTCAGCACATTTAGCATCAACATTTTCAAGTACGGAATCCATGATTTTTTCTGTGAACTCTATAGAAGGACCAATTACCGTAACGGATACTAAAGCAACATTACTTGCATCATCAGTCCCGAATGCATTCGTAGATGTCTCATAATTCGCATTTATCAATTCAGTAATATATCCTTGTTTAATATCCAATTCATCAGATACAGAGGTCAGATATTCTCCGGAAATAATGTACTGCCTATAGGTAGATACTATCGCCAGATCTGCACCATTAGACACATTTTTATCAAAACTGATCACCAAATTAACTGTAGTAAAAGCTTCGTTCTCAGGATCAATTTTCATAAATACAGAATTAGTAACATATTTACGATTATTCTCAATTTGGTTGTTTAATGTATTTATACTGTTGATCAAATCATTAGCATGATTAACATTTAAAACACGTTCAGAGTATTGGGAATCCGATTCTACGGATAACTTTTCAGAAGTATTAAGAATAGCAGAATCATTAGATGTATTTATTGACTGATTTACCTTTGCAGTACTATAAAACTTATAACCACCCAAAAGGAAGGCAAAAATCAAACCAAACAGGAATATTATTCCAGCCTTTTTCAGCATTACATATATTAAATCTTTAATATCAAGGATTCTCTGTTCTTTAATCTGCTGCATATTCCCTCCTAAAACACTATTCCTATATACTGCTTTTATATATTCTCCGGAAGATAACTCAAATACAAACTAAAGAGTTTTTTTGCAAATGAACCGTCTGTCAAAGTTGGCGCCATATCAGCCTGAGACTGATTCTTAAAGTCCTGGAGAAGATCAATAATCTCACCCAGAGTAACCTTATGAGTTACAGGAACACAGCAAAACTTACCGTCTTCCTTTAACACAGTCTCAACACCATTAAAATCACAATGTTTCTCTTTACCATTAAGAAGATCAATCATACCGTTTACAAGATCACCTATATACAGCAGTTCCATCACTGTACTGCGATCATTTACAGTATAAGGTTCATCGTTTGCAACTGCCCAACAGAAAGTTGATACTGCAGAATTATACTTAGGTCTGGAATGTCCCATAATATTAGGGAAACGATATACAGCTACTTTAGAACCGTTTTCTCTGCCATATTCAAACAAAAGATCTTCACCGGCTTTTTTACTTCTGCCGTATTCTGAATCACCAAAACGGCCTGAGAGTGTAGCCTGGATTGAAGAACTCAACATAACAGGCGCATTATTGTTGTGCTTTCTTAAACAACAAAGTAAATCCCTGACGAAATAGCAGTTTCCTATCATGAACTCTTCGGGATTGTCAGGTCTGTTTATTCCGGCAAAATTAAAAACAAAATCAGCTTTAGAGCAATACTCATCTAATTCTTCCTTTGTTGAATCAATATCATATTCATATATCTCATCAACAAAAATATCTGCTCCAATCCGTTTTTGGTTATCTCTGATATCCTTAAGAGTATTTACAAGAGCTGTACCTACCATACCCTTGCTACCTGTAACAAGTATATTCATCAGATATCTTTTCTCCAGACCATTTTATTAACTACACCAACATATGACTGAATTATCTTTATAACCTTATCAGATACATTTAAGTCAACATAATCAGGTACAGGTAAAGCTCCACCATTTTCATCTTCTTTTACCATATCAACAGCAATCTCAACTGACTGAAGTAATCCCTTTGTATCAATTCCAGAAAGAATGAAATTAGCTTTTTCCAAAGCTTCTGGTCTTTCAGTAGAAGTCCTGATACATATAGCAGGAATAGGATGTCCGATTGAAGTGTAGAAACTGCTTTCTTCAGGAAGTGTGCCAGAATCAGATACAACTGCAAAAGCATTCATCTGAAGGCAGTTATAATCGTGGAATCCCAAAGGTTCGTGCTGAATTACACGAGAATCAAGTTTAAATCCGGATGCTTCCAGTTTTTTCTTTGATCTTGGATGGCATGAATAAAGAATCGGCATATCATACTTCTCAGCCAGTTTGTTAATTGCAGTAAACAGGCTATTGAAATTCTTTTCTGAATCTAAATTTTCTTCTCTGTGCGAAGAAAGAAGAATGTATTTACCCTTTTCCAATCCGAGTCTTTGATGAACATCTGACTTTTTAATAGCTTCCAAATTAGCAGCGAGCACCTCTGATATCGGCGAACCTGTTACATAAGTTCTTTCTTTAGGGAATCCGCATTCAGCCAAATATCTGCGTGCATATTCTGAATAAGACAGATTTACATCAGAAATAATATCGACTATACGACGGTTTGTTTCTTCCGGAAGGCACTCATCCTTACATCTGTTACCTGCTTCCATATGGAAGATCGGTATATGAAGTCTTTTTGCTCCAATTACGGAAAGACAGCTGTTTGTGTCACCAAGAACCAAAACAGCATCAGGCTTAAGTTCAGCCATAACTTTAAAAGATGATGCAATGATATTACCCATTGTCTCACCAAGATCAGATCCTACAGCATCCAAATAAATATCAGGATCATCAAGCTTAAGATCTTTAAAGAAAACACCGTTAAGGTTGTAATCGTAGTTTTGTCCTGTGTGAACCAGCAACGTGTCGAAATATTTTCTGCACTTATTGATAATCACAGCAAGCCTGATGATTTCAGGTCTTGTTCCGACAATAATCATTAATTTTATTTTGCCATTGTCTTTCCAATTAGGATAATTCATTTCTTTAACACCTTTCTAATATTCTTAAATAGTTCATCCCCATTATAACTAATTAACATTAAATCCGCTTTGAAGAATTTGATCTATACGATTCAATAGTTCTTCCTTATCAAAATTAGCCTTGGAATATGCCAACGCATTTTTACCAAGTTCTTCCCTCTCTTCTTTACTCATTTTGGAAAGAGCTATTACATTATCAACAAAGCCGTCAACATCTTCTGAATCACTGACCAATCCTGCATTAGCTTCCTTTATAATCTGCTGGACTTCGCCGTCAGCAGAAACAATAATCGGTCTTCCGCAAGCAAGACATGACTGTGTCTTTGCAGGAATAGTGATAGAAAAAACATCATTCTTAGACAAAGTAATCAACAATGCATCCGCAGCAGCCAGATAGGCAGGGATTTCTTCAGCCGGTTTTCTGTCAATAAAATGAAAATAATCTTCGACCTTAAGATCAGAAATATCGTTACGAAGAGTAGGCATATATCTTCCGTCTCCGATTATAACGAATCTGACAACGACTCCTTTTTCTCTCAGCTTATCTGCGGCTTTAGGAAGAAGGCCTAATCCTTGGGCAAAACCGATATTTCCGGCAAAGACCAAATTACATACTCCGTCATCAGGAATTTCCGCTTCACTGATTCGTTCAGCAGGCTTATAGAAGTCTTCAGCATATTGAGGCCAGAACTCCAATTTGCTCTCAGATACCTTCCTTTTTTTGATTGCACTTATAAAGCTTTTGGAAGAAGTAAGGATATACGATGAGTGCTTATAAATAAAATCAACCATCTTCTGAACAGGGCCAATGATCAGAGGATTATGTATGCCGGTAACAGCTACAACATTTTCGGGCCACATATCAGTCACATACAAAATATGAGGTATCTTTCTTTTCTTGGCATACTTTACGCTTACCAGAGCCTGTGTCATAGGAGAAGTCTCATATGTAAACACAACATCAGCTTCAATGTTGGTTTTTTTTACCCACTTTTTACCCTGATGCACAAAAGAAAGGTAATTCCTTATCAGGTTCTTTGATCCTGTCTTTCTGGGTTCGATCGGAAGATGAATAATATGTATTCCATTCCAGTCTTCTTCTCTTTTTTCGGTTTTACTGTATCCGTCAAAATATTCACCTTTCGGATAATTGGGAATGCTTGTTACAGCAGTAACTTTATAACCGCGATTAACCCATTCTGACGCTATATCATTGATTCGGAAAACCTCAGGATAAAAGCATTGAGATACAATCAGTATATGTAAATTTTTACTCATCATTAATTTCTCAAACAGATGCCAATCAATTGATACAAATAGTCATAATTCTATTATGCTTCAACAAGATGAGGTCTGCCCTCAAGCTCTTCTTTAACATAATCCGTAGTCATAATCTTCTTAACTACACCGTCAACATCAAGGAGGTTTGTATTATGACTTGTATAAGCATCATCGCCTTCGGTTCGAACAGTTCCTTGTACATAGAACTTATCATAATTCAAACCACGCGCATCAGGACTGATTCTGAAATAATTACCCATATCAGTTGAACGGAGACGTTCTTCTCTAGTCATAAGTGTCTCGTACAGTTTCTCGCCATGACGGGAACCGATTATCTTACATTCAGTCTCACCAAAGAGCTTCATAACGCCTTTTGCCAAATCTCCAATAGTGCTGGCATCAGCTTTCTGAATAAACAGATCACCGGGTTCGGCATTCTCAAAAGCAAATGCAACAAGATCAACAGCCTCATCAAGATTCATAAGAAATCTGGTCATATTAGGATCTGTAATCGTTATCGGAGCCTTTCTCTTTATCTGATCTATAAAAAGCGGGATTACAGAACCTCTGCTGCACATAACATTTCCGTAACGTGTACAACAAAGAACTGTTCCGGAGCGTTCATAAGAAACCTGAGCCCTGGCACCAACGACTTTCTCGGCAACTGCCTTTGTCATACCCATGGTATTAATAGGATATGCAGCCTTATCAGTACTTAAAAAGACAACTCTTTCAACATTATTCTCAACAGCTGCAGTAATTACATTATCTGTGCCATTTATATTTGTTCTAACCGCTTCCATGGGGAAAAACTCACAGGAAGGGACTTCTTTAAGTGCAGCAGCATGGAAAACATAGTTGGCACCATACATAACATCACGTACAGAATCTACATTACGTACATCGCCTATAAAGAATTTAACTTTTCCTGCATGATTGGGATACTGCGCCTGCAACATGTGTCGCATCCAGTCCTGCTTTTTTTCATCACGGCTGAAAATTCGGATTTCTCCGATATCAGTAGTTAAGAAATGATTAAGCACGGTACTTCCAAAACTGCCGGTTCCGCCGGTAATTACGAGTGTCTTATCTTTAAAAGCTTCTGATATATACATTTTCTGCATTCCTTCGTATGTGAAAAATTAGAGTCTCCAGAAACGCATTCCCGATGCCTTAAGTTCATCCATACGATAAACTGACTTAACATCGATCAACACCTTTTCTTCGTCTGCAAGCTCATCCTTGAACAGATTCTTCAAATCCATCATAGACATGCTTCTGAACTCATTGTGTCCTACCGCAACGATAATACAATCAGCCTTCGGAACATCTTCCCAGGCAACAAGATCAATACCGTATTCATGTTTAGCAACAGCCGGATCAGCCCAATTATCAGTAACAATAGGATTGATCTCATATTCCTTAAGTCTGTTAACGATATCAACAACCTTACTGTTACGGGTATCAGGGCAGTTTTCCTTAAATGTCAGACCAAAGATAACAACAGTAGCCTTCTTGGGAGCCATGCCTGCTTCGATCATCTCCTTAATAGCAGCATCTGCAACAAACGCTCCCATTGAGTCATTTACCTGACGGCCGTTTAAGATAATCTGGCTGTGATAACCGAGCTTTTCGGAAATATTAGTCAGATAATAAGGATCTACACCAATACAGTGACCACCTACAAGACCGGGTTTAAATCCTAAAGCATTCCACTTTGTATTCATTCCGGCAATAACTTCGTCAGTATCAATCTTGAGCTTGTCACAGATAATGGCGATCTCATTCATGAAAGCGATATTGATATCTCTCTGGCTGTTCTCTACAACCTTAACAGCTTCTGCTGTTTTAATGTCACTTACGAGGAAAGTACCGGCCTTGATTACGATATCATAGACTTTTTTAATCTCATTAGCGGACTCTTCATCCATACCGGAAACAACTTTGCGGATATTTGTAAGAGTATGTACTCTGTCACCGGGATTGATTCTTTCAGGGCTGTAACCGATCTTCCAATCAACTCCGCACTTAAGTCCTGATTCCTTCTCGATAATAGGTACACAGATATCTTCAGTTACACCGGGATAAACAGTGGATTCAAAAACTACGATAGTACCTGCACTGAGGTTTTGACCGACAGTTCTTGAGGCACCTTCTACAGGGCGAAGATCAGGAGTGTTATCTTCATTAACAGGAGTAGGAACTGCAACAACGATAAACTTTGCTTCCTTAAGTCTTGAAGCATCAGCCGTGAAATCTACCTTTGTGTCTTTGAGCGCTTCTCCAACTTCGTTAGTGGAATCGATTCCATTTTTATATTCATTGATTCTTTTTTCGTTAATATCAAATCCTATAACTTTAACATGTTTAGCAAACTCAACGGCAATAGGCATACCGACATAGCCGAGACCAACCAATGCGAGCTTTTCTTCACCTGAAATCAGCCCCTGATATATTTTGTTAAACTCCATTTCTGTCACCTCTTTATATAATAATAAATAATTATAGCATTTTTAAAAAAATGAGCCGCATTTAAAATATATAAACTTAACTGTGTTTTAAGACTTTCTTCAGTTCATTTACAACAGTTAAAACATCCTCTTCCGTCTTATAAGGATCGATCGGAAGGCTTAAAACGGTCTTGCAAAGTTTTTCCGTAACCAAGCAGTCAGATTTCTCACTGTCAGTACCCCTAAATGCACCCTGAAGATGCATGGGTTTTGCATAGTAAACCATTGAAGGAATACCGGCATCTTTGAGCTTTGACTGGACTTTGCTTCTGTCTATACCATTAGGTAACTGAATAGTGTATTGAGCCCATGAACTATAATAGCCTTCAGGAATTTCAGGTAAGATAAGATCAGCATCTTTAAGCAGGCTTGTATATAAACCAGCAGCCTTATTTATATCAGCAAGTTCATATTCATCAAACGCCTTAAACTTGGCAAGCAGAATAGCTGCCTGAATCGTATCAAGTCTGCTGTTCATACCAAGTCTGATATTGTTGTATTTGGCATTAGGGTCGTTGGGATTGCTGGTATCTTTACCGTGAACACAGATTGAACGGATAAGGTCAGCCCATTCGTCATTATCGGTAAATATAGCTCCTCCATCGCCATAACAGCCTAAAGGTTTAGCCGGAAAGAAAGATGTCGTAGCTATATCACCAAAACTGCATGCTCTCTTCCCTCTTATATTTCCGCCAAAACCCTGTGCACCATCCTCAAGGATGAGCAGACCATATTTATCGCAAATAGGTCTGATAGCATCAAAATCAGCAGGAAGACCAAAAAGGTCAACGACTACAACAGCTTTCGCATTGTATTTCCCTTCTTCTTTTACCTTCAGGATAGCTTCCTCCAGCTTAACGGGATCAAGATTATAAGTTCTTTGATCTACGTCAACAAAAAACGGTGTAGCGCCTTCATCTGCAGGACACTCACCGGATGAGAAAAAAGTAAAATCAGGAACAAAAATAGCATCGCCCTTGCCTATCCCCCATGCTCTGAGAGCAATAGATATGGCATCTGTACCATTGGCGCATGCTATGCAATGTTTTACACCGACATATTCAGAAAGTTGTTTCTCAAGTTCTTTTACCTCGGGACCCGAAATATACTTCGCAGAACCGGCAACTTTAATCATTGCTTCATCTATCTGAGGCTTTAAAACTTCATACTGTTTTTGTAGATCCCTGAATTGCATTTATATCTCCTCCAGGCCTGATTCAGACTCTTCATATTTTCTGCCGCATTTCCTGCAAATGAGATCTTCAGGCAGCAATTCTCCACACTCGCATGCCCACCCGGCGTTTCTTGCAGGAACTCCAAGCATAAGAGCATGACTCGGCACATTCGAAGTAACAACTGCGCCTGCGCCTATAAGCGCCCATTTACCGATATTATGACCGCATACGATCGTTGCATTAGCACCAATACTGGCACCTTCCTCTACAATTGTTTTCTTATACCCTGCGTGTCCCTTGGGGTATTTAGCTCTGGGAGTAAGGTCATTTGTAAAAACACAGGAAGGCCCGCAGAAAACATAGTTTCCAAGTTCTACACCCTCATAAAGACTTACATTATTCTGGACCTTACAACCGTCACCGACTATGACATTGTTTGATACATTAACGTTCTGACCGAAAGAGCAATTCTTACCTATACGGGCTCCGGACTGGATGTGGCAAAAATGCCAAATTTTAGTATCTTCACCGATCTTAACGTCATCATCAATTATGCTCGTGGGATGTACAAAGTATTCGCTCATAAATAGTATCCTCTACGGTTATCTCTCTATCTCTGCGTTCTCTATTGCTTCAACGATTTTATCAGCTGAATGACCATCTCCAAAAGGAAGATAGCACTCATCTACCGTTTGTTCATGCCCCAATTTTTCAACTATTTCTTCGGCTATAGGTTTACTTAACTCATTTCTGTTGTCGACCATTGTTTCCGGCCAGCACACAAAATTAAGAATGGTCACACATTTCTTTCCGGCATAGAAAGCCTCACGCTGGAGTCCGCCGGAATCTGTCACGATCTTCTTAGCATTCTTAACAAGGCAGGCGCTTTCAAGATATCCGACAGGCTCGCAAAGTATAAGCTTTGTGAAATTATTCTCTTCAAACAATCTTACAGCTCGCTGCTTATTCCTTGGATGAACAGGATAGATTGTAGGAACATCAAGCATCTCAGAAGCTTTGAATATCTCAAGAAGATCCTTGTCGTCATTAGTATTCTCCTCACGATGACATGTCAGATAGTAGAATTCGTCAGGAACTCTTACTGTACCACCCTGAAGGAGAGCCAACTCAACATCTTTAACATCAAGTTTATTGCTGTATTCAATAAATGCATCATACATTGGATCGCCGACAAGTAATCCCTTATCCTGTAATCCTTCATTTGCCATCTCATCATAACCGCTCTTGGTAGATGCTAACAACAGGCTTGATACATGATCTGTACAGATTCTGTTGAGTTCTTCTGGATTTGTGTTACAGTGCGTTCTGGTACCTGCCTCTACATGACAGACGGGTATATGCAGTTTAGCTGCCGCAAGAGCCGCAGCCAAAGTAGAATTTGTATCACCATATACAAGCAGCCAGTCGGGCTGTTCTTTCATAAGCACTTCTTCTATGGCAATCATCATCTTACCCGTCATCTGGGCATGAGTTCCGCCAGAAACCCCGAGATTATAGTCAGGATCAGGAATATCCAGTTCTTTAAAAAACTGTTCGGACATGTTGTAATCAAAATGCTGTCCGGTATGAACCAAAACTTCCTGATGTTTCTTTCTAAGCACATGACTTACAACGGCAGCTTTAATAAACTGAGGTCTGGCTCCGACAACTGTAACTATCTTCATACTTACTCTTGCCCCTTCATAGTACTTGTTTTATTCTTTCCGGCATTTTTAAATGAATGGATCAATCGGGCGGTGCTCATTATACTTGTTATTATGACTACAAGTACTGTAGCAAATGCGGCACCCATAGATCCCCACCACTGGATAAAGAAATAATCTGCAATGATGTTTGTTACGCTTGATACGATTGCTACCAACAGATTGAACTTCAGTCTTCTCTGAGTAACTAAAAGATTTCCCGATACGATTCTAAATGTTCCGGATATGAAATAATTAATTGAAAGAACTATAAAAACCGGAACGGCATCAAGATACTCGTATCCGAATATAAGTCTGATTATTAGTGGTGCTCCCAGACATAAAACCGCTGAAATCAAAAGATTAAATGTGCCTAATCCCAACAGAATTTGTTTATAGCGCTTTAAACACCATTCCCTGTCATCTTTATGCTCGGCGAAATAAGGATATACATAAACCATTAGGGACCCGGGGATAAAGGTCAGAGCAGTAGGAATAATGGTGGCAACCTTATAACTTGCAAGGATTGTTTCCTGAGGATCAACAATACCAAGAACAAAAACATCAAGCAGATACATCAGCTGTGACAGTCCGTTGTTCACCATAGAGACAAGTCCTATCGAGAGCAGTGCTCTTTTATCAGCATAATTATCTACTGTTTCCTTGCTGTAAAGACGAATCTTATAAACTAAAATGCCAAAAGCTATGGATATGATTGCAGCAGCATAATAACCTAAAACAAGTCCCATAGCTTTAAACAGCAAAGCTGCACCTACGGAAACGACAAAGCAAATGGATGTATTGATTACTGCAAGAGTCGCAAATTCTTTATTCTTCTTTTGAGAACGGAGATATTGCGACATTATACTGAACAGGAACTGGAAAAGCGGTAATAAACACAACGCAAAAATAAGTGGTCTTCCTGCTTCGATCTTAAGCGGACAGAACATGCCGATTATCAACAAAGCCAATGTCAACAATATGTTGAATAACAGTCCGAACTTTGTGCTGTAAGAACACACCCGCTTAGTATAATCAGGTTCTCCGCCATGTTCGCTGGACAACTGGAGCATACTTGAATCCATTCCCATTCCGCTGAAAAGGAAAACAATACCGTAAATATTCCAGGCGTAAGTGAAAACACCATATTCCGGCTTTGTAAGAATATGTACAAGAACGATACCACTTATAAAAGTGATGATCTTATTAATTACGTTTCCACCAAAAATATGGAAAAAGCCGGTAGTAAACAGCTTTTTTACTTTAGAAGTTAAAGAACCTTCTTTTGTTTCCATGAATTAATCTGCAAAATTATGCTTTGGTAACAGCAATATATCTTTTGAAATGCAAAGCCGCTTCTTTATTACTTGTACACAACCTGTAATATACAACAGGAATAAGCAACGCCAAATAAATGTAATTCTTCTCCATACAGGAACTTGAAGCGAATCCGACAAATATAACGATATAAACAAGACCCAAGTAATATATGTAGTCTTTTACGTTTGTTTTCTTGAAATAGAAAACAAGAAGTTTTAACAATAGAATAATCAGCAAAACAGCCCAGACAATACCAAAAACTCCTGCCAATTCATAAAAGAGATTATGCGGATCCGCTGAAACGGCATAAGCTGTGTCGTCAAATCCCATGGCTTTCATTTCTTTACCATAATTACCGATACCCGTTCCAAACCACATATGAGCCATTACGTTTTTGATTCCGAATGAATACATATATTTTCTCCACCATAATGAAGATGAATTAACCATATCGGTCACGGGTATAATCAAGAGCAAAGACAAAAGAACCGTAAGAATCAAACGCAGGAATCTATGTTTTCTATATCTGAGGATAAATGCTATTAAAGCAAAAGACATCAACCCCAATAAGCAGACTATACTGCTGTTGAAACAAATGATAACCAGAGACATGGTAATGAATAACAACTTCGTTATTAACTTAAACCGGCTCAGCAGCAAGTATATAACCATTACAGACAAGAACGCGGAAAAATCATTTTCGTTGAAATACATACCAAATGCAACGCGTTTATCGTCTTCCATTATATCTAAACGGGTCTCTACAAAATGAACTCCGGATATAATTTCAAACAGACCAACCAGGCAGAAAAACATAAATAGCACAGCTAAAAAATTAATGCATTTATCAATAACCTTTTTATCATCAATAGAAAAGTAGAGAATGAAAAATGCAATAATCGGACAATAAAGCGCAAATGCCTCTTTAAAGTTACCTTCGATCCTAGTCAGACCATACGCCATAAAGATCATAAGAATATAAGCCAGTACATCATTCTTACGGATCCTGACCTTATACATAAAAAGCAATAACGGAACAGTAAAAACCAGAACGACACGCAGATAAGTAAGTGTAATCATTCCGAGTTTTATATATTTAAGTGCAAAGAAATCATGAAATACCAGACCGGAAAGAAGAATAAGTATTACTCCGGTTTTGGTAAGTCCATCTTTTGAAAGTCTGATTTCCATATCGCTTATATTATACGGCTACTTTAACGTTTGAGCTAAGCATTTCCATTGTCGTCATGACTTTATTCATAACTACACCAGCGGAATATGATTTCAAACAGTTTTCAGAGATAAGCTTAAGATCGTAATCAGAATAGTTGCGGTAAACCTTCTCCATTGCGCTGGTCAGCTGTTCATCAGAATCCACATCTATTAGAATGCCATTACTGTCGTTTACAAAATCAGCTGAACCATTCTTTGTACATATAACAGGTCTTCCAACAGCCATTGCTTCTATACAAACGATTCCAAATGTCTCAAAAGCACTGGGCAGAACTAATACATTAGTCTCTGTTAACAGGTTAAGAACTTTTTCTCTTGGCAGTAATCCCAATACTTCAACTGTTTCGCGAAGGACTTCAGAATTACTGATCAGTTCATTTACCTGTTCACGCTGTGGACCGTCGCCTGCTACTTTAAGGCAAATGCTGCTATTGTTCTCACATACTTTCTCAAAGCATTTAAGAAGCTGAATGATCCTCTTATTCTCATTGAGCGTCCCAATGAACGTATAAGTAAAATTATCGTTTGCAAGCTGCTTATACTGAAACAGATCATCAACCATATTTGGAAGGATCTCAATTCCTTCGCTTAAGCCCGTGCGAACATATACATTGTCTCTAAGCTTATTGGATACACAATAAAATGCATCAGAATTCTCAACTGTTGATTTGAGAAATATGTTCACCTTATTAGAAAATTCTCCGGTAATAAGCATGCTTCTGTGTTCCTGAACAATTAGCGGAATGCTGTATTTTTTCTTAAGCAACGTCGCGATATATCCAGCATGCCAGAAAGAATGAGCGTACATCACATCAAACTTTAATCCTTGTGAAAGCATATATTTCATAAGCTTTTTGTAATAACGTGCGTAATACGAAAAGAACACCTTCGGCAATTGTCCAGTCATATAACTCGGAACGATAATGCGGTATACATCCATCCCGTGCCGCTCTTCTTTGAAGATCTTAAACTTCGGTTTATCGCTCTTATACGGATAATTAAGTATATCAACGATTGCTATCGTTACATTATTACCCATCTGCTGAAGTGCCATGGCCTGCTCGGTAAAGAATACACCTGCATTCTTCTCCATATCCGATTCATACCAGGACGGTAAAAACAAAATATTCATCTTCAGTAAATCTTTTTCAGAATTTCGTCTATATATCTGCCCCAATCAAGATTACGCGTCGCATATTCTCTCATTGAAACAGCGGCTTTCTCATAATCAATGGAAGCAGACCATGTTACGATCTTTGAAACATCAATAGGCTCATCGTTGTTAGCAAAACTCAGACAGTATTCATAATCATTAAAGACTTCATCATCGTTTGCCTTGATGAAAGGTATTCCCTTTGCGCAATATTCTCTGAGTTTTAGGCTTGTAGCTTTTTCCAGTCCGATTCTATACATACCAAGAGAACCTATGCCGATATTTGAAATATCATAAAGATGATCAAGTTCTTCACCCTTGTGCTTTCCTTCAAAAATGACATAGTTCTTCAGATTGCACTGCTCAACGGTTTTCTTATAGTTATTTAATTCAGGACCGTCACCTACGATATGAAATACAACTTTTGCTGCGTTATCGCCATTATTCTGATAATAGTCCTTAATACCGTTAATTAGTCTGTCGAATCCGTGCCAATTTGCAAGCAAAGCAACACCAATCAAATGGATCTCATCAGCTTTTTGCAGACACTTCTTGGGGCTATAGTCATCAACAGAAATACAGTTGCTAAACTTGATAGTAGGGATACCGAATATCTCTTTGTCCTCTGTAAGCGTCAGATAATAATCGACAAGTTTTTCAGATGCGATTTTGGGAATTACACGCTTTTCCTTCCAGATAAGCGGCTTATCAATAATTCTGTTCCATTCCTGAAAATAAGGATAAGTCGGAATCTCAACGATTATCTTGATATCAGGGTTAGCTTGCTTCATTGCCTTAAGAAGTCTGTAATATGTTCCATCGAAAATATTCTTTCTTATAAAGACAAACTCAGCATCCAGAACTGCCTTCTCGCACTTCTTAATAAACTCTTTCGGATAAACACCACTGAAAGGCATACGATAAAGAACTTTGTCGATTTTCCTGTCAAGTATAATATCAAGGAATTCTATCTCTACACCGGCCTTTTTGAAAGCCTTTACCTGAGACAAGACCTTCTTTGCTTCGCCGTTCGCTTTATAATCCTTATCGTTGGATGAATATATATATATGCCCTTCATAGTTCCTGAACGTTCTTTTAAATTTTGTTATCAACGAAATACGTATCTCTGATCCAAGTCATCGACTCGGCAATTAATTTAGCTCGTCTTGTAGGCTTTAACTTGCCGGTCGTGGAGTGTTCCTTATGAACAACCTCTAGTTCCGCGTCATAAAATGCTTTAAGACCGTTGCGGTATGCATTTTCTGCTACGAAAGTCTCTTCACTGTATAACAAAACGCCAAAATTCAGTGTCTTCAGCAGCTCCGCATACTCACTGGTAAGAATGAAGAAACAACCGTGCAGTTCATATACGTTTCTGCTTGTAAAATCCTTTTTCCGCTTGATGAATTTAGGCTTCAAAAATGATGCTGTTACATAGAATTCCCTTATTGCAGGAGTGTTATGAATCCTGATAACCTTGTTAAGCTGCTTGACCGTATATCTATCATCACTAACCGGATTATCATACGAGTTAAGTTCACTGACCAAAATAGACGGACCTATTAAAGCTACATTGCTATCGTAATTCCTGCTTAAAAGTTTGGCAGCAAAAGCTTTGTCTTCAAAAGCAATGTCGGTATTGCTCATGATAATATACTTCGGCAGATTTCCGGTTAAATCTCTATATCCGCGATAACCAAGCAATAAGCCGTTCATATAACCAAGGTTTTTACCCGGATTAAACACATATACATGTTCATTATCTTTGCCAAACTGCTCAAGTTGTCTTTGTTCATCTTCAGAAGAGGAATTAATGACTACAACATACCCTATATTCTTTCCCTCATCTAAAGAAAGGATTTCGCTGTAATACTCCATTACTTCAGAAGCATTGTTATAACAAATTACTATGTTGATTACTTCTTCACTCACCTATTAGTATTCCTACTATTCAAAAAATTACTTTCTAATTCTCTTCTCTAATCCGAGCTTCTCATATAATCTGATACCAAAATTATAGAGTTTTTCCTGACTCTTAAACTTCTCGGTACATTCAGGCATTTCATGGAGTTTCATAAGTTCATCTTCTGATATCTCCAATCGTCTGGCTACTTCAGAGAACAACTCTTTAGATTCATCTTCGGTAAGTGGTGTCTGCTCAAGGATTTTAAGAGCTTCATCTCTTGATATCTGACCTGTTACAACCAGGCTGCTCAACTGTGCTCTTCTGATATCGTGTCCGAATCTGGTGGGCTGCCACCAACCTTCAAGGAATTTTGTAATAAGGTCCTCGAAATGCTTCTGACCATAAGGAACATAGCCATATTCCTTCTCCAGTGTCTCAACCATAGAAGCTCTTGTGAACTCAACAAGATTTAAGGGCTTTACAGTTTTTATGCCTTTGAGATAAGGGTTTACGAACTTATGCTTAAATCCACTTGTATATGTATAGTTTTTAATCGGAATCGCACAGTGCTTTTTGACAACATCCTTGATGTATGTACCGTCACCGGTAGGTCCGGCTCCTCTCTCCCAGGAAACAGGGTCTGCTACGATTTCGGTACAGATGTTATAGCCGTTAAGAATATATTTGATTCCAAGTTCTTTTGCATATCTGTCAATCAAAGATATGAATGCATGATCTTGCGGAGCATCCAGCATCTCAAGTCCTGTTCTGAACCAGGCTAACTGCATCTCACGCATTTCGTTCCAATCCATAGTATCGGTATGAAGTTCCACACCAAGTTTATCAGTAAGTCTCTTTATATTTTCTTCCGCAACAGGAAGATTCCAGCCGGCATCAATGTGGAAAACAAAAGGACGAAGTCCCCATTGTGTTACTGCAAGATGAAGCATATAAGAAGAATCCAATCCGCCGGAAAGGCCCAGAATACAATCGTATTCTTTTCCTTCTCCAGACTTCTTGATTGCAGTTATCAGGTCCTGCAATTCCTTTTCGTGACCCTTGCCGTGATTCCATTCAGGTTCAATACGTTCTTTATATTCATTACAACGCATGCATACGCCATTAGAATCAAAAGTAATATCTTCATCTGAAGTATCCATGACGCAACAATTACAGATTTGATATGGTCTAATGTTTTTTGCTCTTATTACTGGCTCGCCCATTGTTTATATCCTTTATTGAAACACAGATGTATAATGATGCATCTCTAAACTCTATGATAAGAACATTTTAGAATCACAAAAAAACAATTCTTCTCATAAACATATAAAAATGGGGTGCATTATGCTTATTAGCTAACCGCATCCCACTTATACTTAGTAATAAATGATGATTCAAAAACGACTACATTCATTATTTAATGTCTGCATCGTGCATCTCTTTTGCACGCTCACTATCAAATCCTTCAGTGCTGTCCTTCTGGAAAAGGATCTTTACTGTCTCAAACATGATCTGAAAATCGAGAAGCAGACTGAAGTTTGCAATGTATGTAAGATCGAGCTTAAGCTTATCCAAAGCACTGGTATTGTATTTTCCATATACCTGCGCATAACCGGTAAGACCACCCTTAACCTTTTCTCTGAACTTAAACTCCGGAATATCATTTGTATACTTCTCAACGTGTTCATATCTCTCGGGACGGGGACCGACAATGCTCATATCACCTGAGAGGATATTAAACAACTGAGGAAGCTCATCAATTCTACAGGCACGGATTAAACGACCGACTTTTGTAATACGGTCATCCTTCTCTCCTGCCGGATGAGGACGTCCATCCTTCTCAGCATCAACGATCATAGAACGGAATTTGAGGATCATAAAATGCTTTCCATCTTTAGTAACTCTCTCCTGTCTGAAAAAGACAGGTCCATGATCCTCAAGTTTAATTGCCAAAGCAGTAATCAAAAAGACAGGACTTAATATAACAACGGCTAATCCGCAAAAAACAACATCAACTACTCTTTTCCAGAATCTCTGCCAAAAGCTCATTCCAAGATTTCTACTGAGATAAAGAGGAGTATCAATAATATTCAGGCTATCAGATGACTTAAGAATAATATCTGAGATTTTGGGGATGAAATATACTCTCTTGTCTTTTTCAAAACACTTTTTGATAACCACATTTTCAATATGTGCAGGTACATCACTGATCAATATGCTGCTGCAATTATCAACTATTGTGTCTATGTCAAAATCAGGATCATCATAATAAATTTTCTTTTCAACATGATATTTCTGAGGGATTCCATTAATCTTTCTCTCGATATCATTCTCATAATTGCCGTAAATCATAACGACCGGCAAAGGCTTAACAAGTTTTCTGTAAATGTTTACCATCAAAGCAACGGTAAACATAAGGACAACAGACTGGCAAAGTGCTAATAAAACATATCTCCATGCAAATGCAAATACAAATCTGAAATTGTTGAGAATCGTAATAGAAACAAGAATCTCAATAAAGTCCGTAAACCAACAAGTAAGAATAATACTTGCAATATGCTTAGCCTTACGTTCTACACCAATCTGGAAAGCCTTAAGAAATCGTCCGTTCATAAGGAAAAGAACGACATAAATAATGGAAGCTAATCCAATATTTCCTATACCTGACAAGAAACCTGTATGATTGTTGTCTTTAACATAATCAATCCAAATGACAAGAAACATTGCCAAAGCAAATGCTGTGAGGATTAATGTGCACAAGCCACGATAAAAATACCTGAATCTTACCGTTTTCTGAAATGCCAAAATGCTGTTATTACTCTTCTTAGTCATAATAATTGTCCTAACCGTATTTGATTAAACCCAAACAACCTCTCTAAAGTATTCCCTCTCATAAATCTAAGACTAAGTCTTTGAAATAATCTCCAATCCGATCTTTACAGTTGACACCCTTCCAAACATTATCAACTCAATAATTGCGGATCTTTTATGCCTGTTAATTGATTTAATAAGTCCTTCCTTACCGATCAACGGTCCGGAAAGTATCTTTACCCTATCACCTTCAATTATTCCTATCGAAGATCCAAGCACACCATTATTCGAATATGCGTTATCTATAAGAAAGACTTCTTCATCACTTACAGGACTAAAACTATCATCTGTCGACAAAACTACGGCAAATTGATCCGAATGTCTGATTCGCTCTGCAAATGACTCAATCCTGTCCTTATCTGTATTAACAAACAGATATCCCGGAAACAAAGTCTTATGTACAGTTTTCCAAACACCATTCACTTTTTTGTTCTGATCGATCTGCGGAACAAAACAATCATCATAATAGTCTGCTGGAACGTAGTCCCTGATCCACAAACAGAGTTTCAACTCACTTCCGGTTGTTGTCCAAATAACATACCACATGTTATGTTCCTTTCCTTCTTTCAGCCACAAAACTCTAATACCGACAATATCGGCATCAGAGAATTCCAAAAGAAATATGTCCGGCACTGTACACAACGCGCACCCTGGGCGACGATTGATTCAAGTCCTTCTTTCGAAATAATTATATCATTATTATTATTTATAATATTTTAGGGGAAATACACAAAACACTAATAGGACAACAAACAAATAGTATGTCAGTCGCCCTATTAAGACAAAAATAAATTATATTTATTTATTATTTACGGTTCTTTTTCTTAGCCTTTTTCTCAAGATACATAGCTTTATCAGCCTGACTCATACATTCAAGGAGCTCTTTCCATTCAGTCAGCTCGCTGGTACCTATACTTGCGCTTAATTCATATGGATACTTTTGTTTCTCGTTTATATCCTTCAGATTATTTCTGACACTTCTGATGAACTGACCAATTCTGCCCACATCGGTAAGGATAAGAACCGCTACAAACTCATCACCGCCCATCCTGGCAACAAATTCCTTGGATTTAAGGGCATTATAGATGCACTTTGAAGTCTCCTTTATCGCATCATCGCCGCAATTGTGTCCGAAAGTATCATTTATATACTTTAATCCGTCCATATCAATCGAAACGATTGCAATGTTATAAAGCTTATTCTTATCTTTATCGAACAGCTCATTGAACTTCTTTTCAAATCCTTTTCTGTTCAAAAGTCCGGTAAGCGAGTCTTTGATATAAAGATCCATAATATCAGCTATACCAAAATATTTCTGGTAAAGATCCAATTTGTTGATTACCTGCCCGGCCTGAAGGAAGATAAATTCGATCTTCTCATTGATAAATCCAGGCTTATTAGTATCAACAACAAGAACAGCATAGCCGTAAATGACGTTTTTATTTGCTATAGGCAGGAATATTACCGTACCTATTGCATCTTCAAGGAAACCATCAGGCAAAAGCTTATCGTTGGGAAACACGATGGAATCAGTAATCTTACCATCTTTGTTGAAATAACCACTCAACATTCGGTCATTCTCTTGGTATCTGCAAATATAACACTCTTTTATACTGTCTTCGTTTTTCAAACTTTCAAGAGTGACCTTTAAAGCTGCTTCTCTTGTAAGGCTTTCCTCAAAATCAGTACTTAAGAGAACATATTCTCTCATAGCTTCGATTGAATCAGAACTTGAAACCTTAAGATCACGCAAAGCCTGATAGACGTCTCTTCCTGCATCTTCGTCGCCAGTACTTTCACGTGTAACTATAGAACCGGAAACACTTAAATACAGATCCTGGTTTTCATTAGCATATAACTTCTCAAGCAACTCCATCGCTGCATTTACAAGTGTTTCTTCTGAGATTTCAATGGTTGTAAGTGAAGGAATATGGTCTCCGGCTTCTGTAATATTGTCTATGCCACTGATCATGGTATCACCGGGCACAGAGAATCCTCTTTGGATCAATTCATCAATTAGCGTTACAGCTTCGTAGTCGTTCGAACAGATAATAGCTTCAGGTAATGTTCCATCTTCCTTAGTAAAGAAATCTGCCTGCTCCGGACCTTGTGTAATCCAATAGTTACCATGGAATATCATGTCCTCCCTGACTTCATAACCTGCTTCACGCATAGCGTCTTCAAATCCGGCTCTTCTCTCGGCTGAATCAAGGAGATCATCTCTACCCGTTACAAATCCTATATCGCCCGTCTTACACTTTGAAATGACATATCTTGCAATCTCGTGCATTATCGCCCTGTTATCAGGAACGACATTATAAAAACCGTTTATCTCCGCCCTGATACATACAACAGGCGGACATTCAGTGTCATTTAATAGATTCTCTATTAGTTCTTTAGATAAGCCGGCCTGATCAATAGTATCAGCACATAAAATGATTCCATCATACTCATGTATCGGAGGCAAAGACAAAATGCTCTTATAACCAATTACCTGTAAAGGGTTATTACTGGGAATGGAACAGTTGCCATAAACATCAACCCTATGACCATTTTTTTTGGCATAAGCATCAATACTTCTAATAATGGACGCGGAGTAGTCCCTGTACATATCTCCGACAAAAGCACATATCTTCATACATTTATTATAGACATCAATAACTGATATCCGATAAATAAACAATGAATTTTGAATGAATAAAAACTAACGCAATTATATCTGGCCGCGATTAAAAAACAGCCGCTACAGTCTTAAACAGAACCCCTATATCTTTAAAGAAACCGAATTCTTTTACAGATTTGAGATTATATTCCATCTTTGCAGGCAATATCGCATTAACATACACTTCATCAGCATCTTCAGCTTTTTCAAGAAGTTCAGCTTCATCTTTGTATTCAATACTGGCTATTGACGTAATACCAGCAGGCATAAGCAAAGTTGCCTTCATCTCGTCACTATACCTATCAACATATTTAACAACTTCCGGACGTGTTCCGACAAAACTCATATCGCCTGACAAAACATCAAATAATTGCGGAAATTCATCTAACCTGTGGTTCCTGAGTTTGGATCCTATTTTTGTGATACGGTTATCGTTATCAACAGTTACACTGGTCCCAATCTTATCGGCATTATTTACCATGGTCCTGAACTTATGAATCCTAAATCTGGCGCCATAAGAAGTTACTCTCTCCTGTCTAAAAAAAACCGGACCTTTTGAATCACACTTGATCATAATAGCTATGACAAGCATAGGAATTCCAAGAAGGATTATCAGATCAATTGCAGCAATAATATCAAGAACGCGCTTAAAGAAAAGACCTGCTTTGTGCTTTGAAAGCGCATCATAATAAGGTCTTACCTCTTCATTTTTAATATCATCAGGGAGTTCATCCCATTTTGGCAGAATATACCATCTGCGAGGATTTAGCGTCATTTTTTCAGCCATCAGTATTATCAGTCAATTCAGGCAATGCATGAAATCAGATTATTATTGCGCCAACAATCATCGTGCCGGCATTAAAAAGAAGATCGATCTCATTCTCAACAACCGATTTTAATGATACTTTTCTCTGCTCTATAAGAACAATTCCGTCATAATCAGAAGCATCCTTAAGCACATCAGGATTATTAAAGATATCAGGCTTAAAATCGCCCTTCAATCCAAGAGCTTTCACGGCTTCGCGCATAGCCTTAGTATCACCCGTACCGGTAATCAAGACTTTATTCAAATTCTTTGTCAGATTACTGTAATTGGCACTTATCAGGCCATTACAGTTCTCAACACTAGCCTTAGTGTCATCTTCAGTTTTAACATCAATACACTTTATAAACTTAGATCTCTTACCTATCGGCTTCATTACACCGATCCTCTTAATCCTCGTGAACAAACCGAAGAACTGGGCCTGAGTAAGTATTTTTTTACCAAAGATATAACCTATAACAACAAATACAGCGATCAATACAACTCCGGCACCAAATCCAATACCAAGCCACATAAGATTAGTACTGATTTTCGCCTTGCGGTTAGTAACAGTTTCAGAATAGACCGTAGGGATTCCATCAACAACAACAGGAGCATGTGTTTTTATATAAGCAATTAGAACAGACTTATCCGATAATTCTAATTCTTTTGCAATGGCATCAAGAGACTTGTTATATGTTACTATCTGATCCTGTAAAGATAATATATGCGATGTGCGGGCATTTTGAGTATCTCTCACCCCGCTATCCATTCTTGATATTTTCTGAACGCCAACCAAAGAAATAGTATGCGGCGCAACACTAGTACTAAGATCATCATGAATACTTTGTACCTTTTTCATTACAACATCTAAAGTTACATCAACGAATTCCCTGGTTGGTCCAAATACATATACATATACTGAACCAGTCCTGTCGACATCGTTGCTCATGGAAATAACTGAATTGTTGGCAGCGCTTGTACTGAAAGCGATAAGTTCTCTTATATAATCCGTCTTAACACCGATTTCATCAGCGTATGAATCCAAGTAATCGCCATAACGTATCTCACGTTCATAAGCACTCAGCAATGAACTGTCAATACCATTTGTATTATCTTCAACCGTAAGTGTAATCTGAGCCATAGAAATATATGTATTATCAGGATCAATCTGCATATATAAAGATTCACTGATATACAATTGATCATCCTCAATCTGTCTGTTGGCATCATCAACTAATTGAACAAGCACCCGTGCTCTCTCTATTTGTTGAACACGCAGTTCATACTTAACATCTGACTCACCGGCATTAAGTTTCTTTGTAATATCAAGGATATCGTTGGATTTAACTGTCTCAACCTTTGTATAGTTGTATGCGAAAAGACCGGCACCGGCAATTAATCCGACCAGGATCATTAACCAAAGTTTCTTTAAAATGACGTATAAAACGTCTTTCACCTTAATCACATATTCATTATTTGCCGGATCCATCACATAGAACCCCCATATTATTAATTAACGCTAAAATTATAATATTCTTGTTGTTTTTATACAAATCAGCTATATTTACACGAATTTTTGCTTATTGCTCTTTCGAATTGTCTTTTTGGCACAATTAAACTCTTAAGTGCCCTAGGTTGTCATATGTGTTAAGATTCATTTTATCGAGAGATTATTGGAGGCTATATATGAAACTATCCCAAGATGAATATACTTTTCTTAAAAAACTGATTGGTATTGAGAGCACCGGTGCTTCCGAGGTTAAAGATACCAGGTTGGGCACCTTACCCTATGGTTCTGCTCCCTTCTCGGCTTTGAAGTTCTTCCTAGATGATGCTTCAGCTTCAGGAATGAGGACAGGAATTATTGAGAACCGGGTCGGCTGGTGTGAATTCGGACCCTTAGATGCAGATCTTATAGGTATCGTTTGCCATTTGGATGTTGTACCGGCCGGAGACGGTTGGACGACTTCTCCTTTTGAGCTTAATTTGAAGGACGGAATCCTTTATGGAAGAGGCATTGTTGATGACAAAGGTCCTGCCTGTGCTTCATATTTTGCCATGAAGAGACTTATGGCTTCCGGGTTTGTGCCTTCAAAGAGAATCCGTCTGATTCTTGGTACTGATGAGGAGCGTACATGTTCATGTGTTGAGACATATGCCGAACTTGGTGAGATACCTTCATTTGCAATTACTCCGGATGCCGAATTCCCAGTAATCTATGCTGAAAAAGGCATTTTACATGTAAAGATCGTTAACTCATCACCATCAACATTGAAGGCAGAAGGAGGTTCCGCTGCCAATATGGTTCCCGCCTCCTGCTCGTGCACAGTTAACGGCGTTGAATATTCTACTAAGGGTAAGACGGCCCATGCTTCAAAACCTGAACTTGGTGTAAATGCAATTTTTGAGCTCATTAAGCAGCTTGATACTGCTTCCGTAGACTATTCAAATTCACCTTTATTGAGCTTTATCAGTAAAGAAATCGTATATTCCTCACCTGAAGAATATACAGGTTGTTCTATAACAGATGAGTCAGGAAACGTAACAGCCAACCCTTCTGTTTTAAATTGTTCTGATTCAGGTGAATCACTTGTCATTGATATCAGATGCCCTGTCACATATAAGATGTCTGATATCGTAGCTAAATTATCAGATACTGCCAAATCTTACGGACTGACCGTTGAAGTACTTAATCAGATGGATCCTTTGTACAAATCAAAGGATCTCCCTCAGATCGCCCTGCTTACTGAGATCTGGAAATCAAATATGCCTTCTTACAGCGGATATAAGCCTGAATATTTATCTGAATACACCGAACCCATTGCTATTGGTGGCGGTACTTATGCACGACATATGCCTAATACCATTGCGTTCGGTATACAGGCTCCCTGGCAGGAAGATCAGTGTCACCAGGCAAATGAATGCAGAGCATTATCAGATTTTGAAACCGACATTAAGGTAATGACTGAAGCGATAATGGGCCTGTCCGAATACTTATAAGTTTTACATTTGCTTACTAAATAACAAGCGCTGACCTTTGTGATCAGCGCTTGTTTGTTTTATAAGACTCTTCTTACCGAACCTATTTTCCACTTGGCTGATGAATAACAGGATTCAACTACACCAGTTGCAGAAGATTGAGCATGTACATAAGTATCGTTGCCGACATAAAGTCCGGCATGCTCCATGATACCGTCGCCTTCTTTATCGAAGCAGATAATGTCACCGACCTGGATATCATCGGGATCTACCCATTCGCCGCAGTAAGACTGGCTTGTAGCACCGTGAGGCAGATAGATTCCGTAGTATGTCTCATAACAATACATAACAAAACCGGAACAGTCGAAACCATCAGGTGAAGCTCCGCCGTAAACATATCTGCATCCGATAAATCCTCTTACATATGAAGCAAATGATGACCAGTCGTCGCTTTCGTAATAATCCTCGTCATCGTCGTCATCATCGTAATAAACCGGTTCAGGAATATAAGGTTCATCTTCCTGAGTAAAGCTTGCCTTTACATAATATCCGTCAGCTGACTTGTACCAGCCGTTATCTGTCTCAGCAACTACTTCTATCTCTGAACCTGTAGACAAAGTTGAGAGCAAAGTATAAGAGATACCCGGACCTGTTCTGGTATTAAGGGCTGTGCTTGCATATACAGTGTAATCAACATCCCACTCTTCCCAATCGGGTCCTGAACTTGTCTCCGGTTCCGGATCGGGTTCAGAATAAGGTTCCGGATCAGGTTCAGTATAAGATGAATCATCGTCATCATCATCGTAAGATACATCTTCAGGTTCATCTGTTGTCTCAGGCTCTTCAACGATCTCTTCAGCTGACAGATGAGAATTCATTATGTAGCCTTCTCTTCCGTCAGGAAGCCTTACAAGTGACCAGTCCTTTATATAAGCGATCCTGGTAACTGTATCGTTAAGCTTGAGGCTGATTACATCATCCTGATTCTGCTCTTCATCATCTTCAGAATCTTCAATGTCTTCTTCGCCTTCTGCATTTTCAGACTTAGGAGCAACAAGAACGGCATCACCGTTGATCCAGTACATAGAACCATCATAAGTAATGGGATCTAAAGGATCTGTACCAAATTCAGCAGCTATATCTGAATAAGATTTAACGGCAACGATCGTATAATCATCAATATTAAACTTAGCGTTCTTTAAGCTCATCGGAACATAGGCAGTATTCTCGGCTTCTTCATATGCAGGCGAACAAAAGTCATCAAAAGTGACAGCATTAGGACCGATCAGAGATGGGCTCTGAAGATCGATTTCTTTTGAAGATCCGCAGTTATGAGTAGTAACAGATCCGACAGAAACACTTGCCGCAACAACAGCTGAAACTATCTTTACCGCTTTCTTATTAACCACTGCATTTCCTTTCTGCTCTTAGCGCATAATCTTGATGATATTTTAACATTCAACTTGTAAGGAATAACGAATAATTCAAGCAAAACTCGGGCATTAGCACAAAATGTCACCGGTTTGTAACCTAAAACGCAAGAATGATTGAGTTTTGGACAGATTTTTTTGAAATTATAAACCCTGCCGTACTTATGACTGCAGGGTGATTATGTTTTATTTGGTGGCTCACTGGAGGTTCGAACTCCAGACCCCTTGATTAAAAGTCAAGTGCTCTACCGGCTGAGCTAGTGAACCATTTGGCTGGGGTGGCAGGATTTGAACCTACGAATGCGGGAGTCAAAGACCCGTGCCTTACCCCTTGGCTACACCCCAGTGTTTCGAGGCAAAAAGTTGGGGTGGGATATGGGATTCGAACCCATGATATCTAGTGCCACAAACTAGCGCTCTAACCAACTGAACTAATCCCACCATTTCAGCCAATTGCCTTGAAATTATAAAGAAAAGGTCTTTTTAAGTCAAGCGTTATTTATTGTAAAGTGCTTTATTGCGTGTATATGCTTTGTTGTACTATAATTCGACAGTAATAAACATAAGAGGTTATTTATTATGGAAGAAGAATTATCTGTATCTTATATTACAATGCCTACGGGCTTTAAAGCTAACGGCGTTTCTGCCGGTATGAAGTGTTCTGATCCTGCTAACATCAATGAAAGCGTACCCAAGTATGCGGTTCTTGATATGGGCATGGTTTATTCTGATACACTTTGCAATGTTGCCGGTGTTTATACATCCAACCTCGTTAAAGGTCATTCGCTCGTAAGATCTATTGATATTATCGAGAATAAAGGAAAAGCTAAGGGCATCATCATTAACAGTAAAGTTGCCAATGCAGGTGTTGGTCATGTCGGCGTTGAGGATGCTGCCAAGGTTGCTGAGACCGCAGCTTCCCTTCTCGGCTGTGATGCTACAGAGATCCTTACAGCTTCAACAGGCGTAATCGGTTCTAGACTTCCGTTAGATAAGATGACCGCAGCTATTCCTTCACTCGTAAACGGCCTTTCAGCTGACGAGGAAGCTGCCCACAACGCAGAGTATGCCATGATGACTACTGATACTGTTCCGAAGGAAGTATCCGCTCAGATCGAACTTACAGACGGAAAGACAGTAACTATCTCAGGTATGGCTAAGGGTTCAGGCATGATCCACCCTAACCTTGCAACCATGATCTGCGTTTTCACAACAGACTGCGGCATTGAATCAGCTTCATTAAAGAAGATGCTCCAGAAAGCAGTTAAGTATACATTTAACAGAGTCAGCGTTGACGGCGACTCTTCCGTCTGCGACATGGTTACAGTATTTGCTAATGGCGCATCCGGTGTTTCCGTTGAGGAAGGCACAGAGGATTACGCTTTGGTAGAGTCTGCTCTCTGCAAACTCTCTGAAGACATCGCAAGAATGCTCGCTTCTGACGGCGAAGGCGCAACCAAGTTCGTTGAGATCGAAGTTCACGGCGCTAAGGACGAGAAAGATGCAAAACTTATCGTTACTTCCGTGGCAAGATCGCCTCTTTGCAAGACAGCATTCTTCGGTGAAGATGCCAATATCGGCCGTATCCTTACAGCTGTCGGTTATTCCGGCGCTTCATTTGATCCTGAAAAGGTCGATATCAGACTTTCCGGTCTTCTTATGTATAAGGATGGTGCAGCAGTTAACTTCGACGAGGAAGAAGCATCCAGGCTTCTTGCAGAGCATGATATTAAGGTAGATATCACTCTCTACGAAGGTGATGCTTATGACAGAATGTTCACTTGTGACTTCTCATACGATTACGTTAAGATCAACGGAAGCTACAGAACATAATTCGGTTATCAACAGTTTATTCAAGTATATTTAAAACCCGGAATAATTATTCCGGGTTTTCTTATATATATCTTCTTACAATTTGATCATCAGTATATGTATCAATATTTACTGTATCTATAACGCAATTCGTCTTATTATCGTACACCACGATGTTAATACCTCTTCTGTTCGTTGAATAATCAAGTCCGTCAACGATTATTTGCCCTTCAGCACCATCTAACCATGCATTATAGGTATGACCAAAACCAAAGCGGTCTTGGCATTCCACTCTTTGTTCACCACTGGCACTTGCCAAAACTACTCCATTATTAATTACAGATACATAGTTACACTCTGAGTTTTCATCAAATTCAGAATCAAAGCCAAGGTCTTTTAATGATTTTTGCATGCCTGAATCAATCATTAAAGGGCCGTCTGCTTTTATTGATATGAATATCGTATAGTCTTTACCATACAATGAATTTATATAATCAGTGCCATTCTCAAACACTGGTGTCAGTTTCCTGGAATCTGCATCAACTTTATAGAGCTGCCTATCACTGATCTCTCCTTCAAAGTATTCGGAATATGAGCTAGTAAACCAATCATTACTCTCATAAACAATTAGATAAGAATACTCATCAAACAGTTCATTAATCCAGGCATCACGATCCACAATGTGCGTGAATATATCACCATCATAATAAGGAGTTTCACCGATAGACCAAATCCACTTGGAATAGGTTATACGAGGTCGAATAATATACTTTATCTTCTCATAGTCTTCACCGTTGTCTTCTTGAGAAAGAATATATACTTTGCCTTCATCCACAGAAATATTATCAACAGAAGCAATAATACTTATATATTGGCGGCGGTACTGGTTAGATTCAATAACCAGTTTTCTTTTAAACAATCTGGAATAATAATCTAATGGCGACAATAACAATATAATACAAAGAGCAACAATCGGCTTTTTATAGTCAGATTTAGTAACAGAAACTATAAGTAATACATTAAGCAAGTAACCAAGACCGCAGAACATAATATTCATATATCTGTTAAACGATGCAAGATGGATAGCCTCATATTCTGTAAATTTAAACATATACATTACACAAGCGCCAAATATATAAACCACAAATAAAACAACCGTCGTTACTAAAGCAATTCTTCTATTGGATTTATCTGCAGAATGATATGAAACAAGTCTCTTGCTGAAATATAATAGTCCTAAACCCAAAGCTAAAGCCAAAGCAAAATAGCTTAACCGAACGCCATTATTCCCAATTCCATTACTGAAAAATTCCTTCACATAATTACCAAGTACTTCTCTTCTATATGAAGTATCTCTTTTGAGCAGTACATTAACCAGTATTCCAAGATCGACCTTACCAGCAAAACTTCTGAATGCATGGTTAGAATCTATGCTGTAATTCCATAAAACTTTTGGAATAGCTATGGCGCTTGAAATTGAAAAAACGGGAATAAATAAATTTAATATTTTTGCGGACTTGTGTGATTTAACTGATGTTTTGCGGTCCTTAATCGTATTCAAACAGATCAAAACCAGGGTCGTTACACCAATAAAAACAGAAAACAACATTCCGGCATCTTTTGTAATAGGTAAGATAGAACAAACACATGCTATTTGCGGTAGAAACAATGAATCATCGTTGTTGAATGCAAACAGCAAAAACAGCCCAATGAACAAAAGAACACTTAATGCAGGATCAATATACAGGCAGGAATAGAAATTCGGATAAAAGACTTGCGGTACACAAAACAAAATGATACCCAAAAACAAACTCTTAAGATTGAATTTATCAAAACTACGGAAGCAAGGAAGAATAAAAGAAGCAACAAAAATGAAATATGTCGGATAATTGATCCACTCGACAAATTGAATACCGGTTATTCTTGAATTGAACTTTTCCGTACAATACTGCAAAATCGCCATCGCAGGCGGATAGGATTGGAATTGCGAATGCGACAAAGGACTGGTACTAAAATCATCTATAGTAACCATCGCCTTAACAACATCGCCCCAATGAGAGAATTCATCCCACGCTTCAAAATGTTTTCCTGATAATAGAAAGCTCAACAATATTGTTGTACCAACCAAGAACAGAAAGCCTGGAGTAAAAATATTCTTTATAAACGCTTTAAAGGCTCCTATCTTGACCACATAAAATATTGAAACCAGATAACACAAAGAACCAAGAGCACATGCAACAACCAGACCTTCTTTAAGGTGCTTAAATATACCAAATAGAAAAATTAAAAGTATGATGGCAGAAACAGAGATTATTGTAGTCTCTTCATACCTTTTCTTAAAAAAAGCACTTCCGACCACCCCTCCGGCAGAAACAAAAGCGAGCATGCAAATTACTGCCAACATAAAAATAACCTCAAATAAAACTCTCTATAAAATCAGTACTTATTCAATGCAAAAATATATTAACTATATCACAGAATAATTTTACAAATTAAAAGGATGCCCATTTTCATGAGCATCCTTGATTAATCAGTTATAATCTGAATTACTCTTCAGTCTTTGCTTCCTCAGCAGGCTCTTCCTTAGCTTCTTCAGCGGGCTTGGGCTCAACCTTTACAGCCTTGGATGCGAGATACTCAACTGTCTTTCTGGCCTTGATGGAATCCTTGATGAATGCGGAATCATCACCGATTGACTTCTTAACTTCCTCAAGATCCATCTTGTAGGAGTTAGCGATTGTTGAGAGTTCTTCATTGTACTCTTCGTCAGTAACCTCAGGATTGATCTTCTCTGTGATCTTCTCGATAACGAGTGAAGACTTAACTCTTACTCTTGCCATAGGCTCAAGGGACTTCTTGAAGTCATCCATTGTCTGACCTACATACTGGAGATACATATCAAGGCCGATACCCTGGTTGGACATACGTGCTGCCTGATCCTGAGCCATCTGCTCAACTTCGTTCTGGATCATTGATTCAGGAATGTCGATCTCGCAGTTGTCGCATACGGCACGAACTGTCTCGTTCTCGAAGCCTGCCTTGTTGTCCTTGTCAGCTCTCTCCTGCTGCTTTGCTCTTACATCAGCCTTAAGCTCGTCGAGAGTATCGAACTCGGAAACGTCCTTAGCGAACTCATCATCAAGTTCAGGAACGATTTCTGTCTTGATAGCGTGGATCTTTACGTTGAATGTAGCGTCAGCGCCCTTGAGGTCTTCTGCGTGATAGTCTTCAGGGAACTTAACTTCGATAGTGAACTCTTCATCAACGTTGTGGCCTGCAACCTGTTCCTCGAATCCGGGGATGAAAGACTTGGAACCGAGCTTGAGGTTATAACCCTCGCCCTTGCCGCCTTCAAAAGCAACACCGTCCTTGAAGCCTTCGTAATCGATAGTAACTGTATCGCCTTCCTGTGCAGGACGGTCAGAAACTTCCTCAAGAGAAGCATTTCTCTTTCTCATACGCTCGATCTCAGCATCAACGTCCTCGTCTGTAACTACCTTATCCTTGAAAGGAACTTCAACGCCCTCGTACTGACCAAGCTCGAACTCAGGCTTAACGTAAACAGAGATTGTGTACTTGATGCCCTCGTCGTTGATGTCCTGTACGTCCATCTCAGGTCTAGAAACAACCTTGAGGTCATGCTCCTTAACTGCTTCAGGATACTGCTCGTTAGCAATCTCGTTCATAGCGTCCTCAAAAAGTACGCCCTCACCGTAGTACTGGCAAACGAGCTGATAAGGAACCTTACCCTTACGGAAGCCGGGAACCTGGAAACGTTTCTTGTTCTTGTTGTAAGACTTCTTTAAAGCTCCGTTCCACTCTTCCTTGTTAGCCTGAAGGCTGATTACTACCTGAGAGTGTTCTTTCTTCTCAATTGTGGATGCCATGTTATATCCTCCAAATAAATAATATATAAATTAATAGCCGAGTATGAATTGTATCACAGCGTGGTTAAGAAATGCAATATTATAATACGGTAACTTGTATTCCCTTTAAGACATCAAGTGTAGCCTGATGAAGCTTGGGGTCAAAAGAAGCCGTAAGTTTAGAGTCTACTATTACCTCTGCTTCAGGCGCTGCAGCCTTTGCGATTACGGCATTTGACACTACGCAGATGTTTGAGACAAGGCCGCAGACTTCGATGCTGCTGATGTCTTCAGCATTCTCTTTTAAGTATTCTGCAAGCTCGATACTTCCGAATGTGAGCTTTTCGAAGCACTTCTTGCCTTCAAGCAAAGGCTTTAATTCATCACAAAGGCCGTGACCGTCTGAGCCTTTGATGCAGTGAGGTACCGGAAGGTTCTTTCCTTCCTGGGTCTGCATGTAGTTCTCAAAGTGGGTATCGAGTGTATAAACGATCTTATTGCCTGCTTCTTCGAATTCTTTTATCTTGGCAGCAATACCGGGAATGATCTTCTCTGCCCCATCAAAACCGAGAGCACCATCAATGAAGTCTTTCTGCATATCAACAACAACGAGTACTTTATACATGTATTACCTCCTGCAGATATTAAAAAAGCTGCCGCTAACGCAACAGCTTTGTATATGGCGCGCCTAGCAGAGCTCGAATCCACAACCTTCTGATCCGTAGTCAGACGCTCTATCCAGTTGAGCTATAGGCGCGTATAAAGCATTGGTTTCCCAATAGCCTAATAAGTTTATTACTTGAAGCCTTGAATGTCAATCACGATTTCGTTAGAATAACTCCTATCGTATAAATGGGAGATTATTTATGGGAACTTATAATCCTGATTCACAGCTGGTAAAAGACCTTGCACTTATAAATTGCAGAGAGTTGGGCGGTATGCCTTTGGCCGGCGGAAAGACTTTCAGATCAGGGTTATTCTTGCGTTCCGGTTCTCCCGAATGGCTTAAGCCTGACCAGATTGATGCAGTTAAGGCTTACGGAGTTAAGTCTGTAATCGACCTTCGCGCCACCGATGAACTTAAAGGTACCGGCAATCCTTTTGCTGAAGATCCTGATGTGGAGTTTTATAACATTCCCTTATTTAACGGCGACCCCAATGGTGATGACGACAAGACTATGGAGTTCATAATCAACCACACTTTGGGTGATTACTATGTGATCATTGCCGAGGAAATGGGCGACCGTCTGGCAGAGATAATGCGCATTTTGCTTAACTGTTCAGGTCTTACCCTTTTTCACTGTGCGCACGGCAAGGACAGAACAGGCGTTGTAGCGGCTATTCTCTATCTTCTTGCAGGCGCGTCAAGAGAAAACATCGTCAAAAATTACGCCATCTCATATGAATATCTGAAAGATTTCCTTGCTCCGTCCATAGCAAAGCTTCCCGACAACATGAAGCACATCCTTAAATCGGATGCACATAACATGGAGACTTTCCTCGATTATATAGACAGCAAATGGAATGGAGATGTAGCTAATCTCCTTATAGCCAATGGACTAACAGAATCTGAAATAACTGCTCTTAAGACAAAGATAATCGCAGATTAACTTACGTATTCACCAAGCTTGATGGTGGAAACGTTGCCGTACTCATCAAACTCAAAAGACAGCGTGAATTCACCGTCACCATTTTTAAATGAACCCGTATATCCGCATTCATCGAACATCGGATAGACCAGAAGAAGCTCTGAGATGTTCATTCCGATATAAAGGTCCTCGGATAAAGAGAAGACAGTTTGTTTCCTGAATACTACTGAAGAAAGTCTTCCTGATGTCCACTGTCCGTTCTCGATCTCGGCATCAAGGCGTATTGTCATACCTGAATAAGCAAGGATAACCTGATCTTCCGTATGTGTTGACACAATGGGGTCTCCCAAAAGATAACGGATCTCACTTGATGTATAAGTCGAACCCATTCTGAGTCTTGCTGAACCATCTCTTGAGAAACGGAGTTCTTTTATTGATGCTGGGATATCATCTTCCACAAGGAATTTACCGTCTGACTTAAGCCTCAGTTCGACTGTCTTTGATACGATCTTGGTACCATCGGAAGAAAATACTTCAGGAATGACATAAGTAATATGCGTCGGTGAGAAAAGCTTGATCTCATAATCAGATGTGGCCGTCTTAACCTTGAGCCTGTAATAGTCTGCTATATACTCAGCCTTCGCATGGATAACGGAATTAAGATAGATATCCGAATTATAAGTTGACTTGATTACAGCTTCAAGACCGTCGACATTACTGTCATCGATCATCTCAAAGTAGTGATTAATATAAGAATAAGCAAGCATCGAATCAACTATATATTGGCCCGGGAGTGAATAAACACTGTCATTCTTAGAGAGCAAAAACCTAACAGGAGGAGCGCTCGGAGCCTTATCTTTTGAATAACAGAGCTCGACTACGTCCATGTCTCCGTATGTGTAGACGGACTCAAAGCCTTCCATATCGCCGCTGTCAATAGAAGAAAAATATGCCTGTTTGTCATCTTCATTCAGGATCCTGAATGAATCCGGAGTGCCGTGCTCTGATGAGTTCTTTCTTAAAATAGAACAGTATTCTGAGAACATTGAATAAGAAAGACCGTCAAGCTGGTTCTTTGGAAACTTGGCATAGCAGTCTGCAACGTTGGCATCACTTATAACCGCATTGGTTACAAGCCTTGCAAGTTCGGCTTCAGATAAGGGCTTCTGTGTAACACCGTGGGTAAGATTATCTATTAAGTTACATCCGGTAAGTCCCAAAACTCCGAATACTACGGAAATACACATGATAACAGCAAGTGCCCTTGTAAGAGCTCCTTTAAATGTCTTTCTGCTGTTATCTTCCTTGTGCACTGTTATTCCTCTCTGTTTCTCTTTGCCTGTGCCTCGAAGAGAACTACTCCTGCTGCGACAGCGGCATTAAGGCTGTTAACGTGACCTGACATCGGAATGGATACCGTGAAATCACAGCATTTTCTGACGCCGTCCCTCATTCCGTCACCTTCACTGCCGATAACCACTACGAGATTACCTGAATAATCAGCATTGTGGTATTCGTAGTCGGCATTCATGTCGGTACCGCAGACCCAGAAGTTCTCTTTCTCCTTAAGTCTTGTAAGTGTCTGGGCAAGATTGGTTACCCTCGCGACCGGCACATATTCGATGGCACCCGCAGAAGCCTTGGCAACCATTGAATCCAATGCAACAGAACGTCTCTCAGGGATAATGACGCCGTCAACGCCGCAGCAGTCAGAGATCCTCAGGATAGAGCCCAGATTATAGGCATCTTTGATCTCATCCAATGCTACGAGAAGGGCCGGTCTGCCTTCTTCCCTGCACTTCGCTATTATCTCATCAAGATCGGCATAACTATGAGGCGCAACTGAGGCAATAACACCCTGATGGTTATGCGTGGCACTCATCTTATCAAGGATCTGTCTTGTAGCTCTTGTTACAACGATACCGCGCTTGTTTGCCTCATCCAAGATCCTGATGAGCCCGTGATCTAAAGGCTTGTCTCCCTCAGGCTTTAAGATCCAGATCTTGTTGAAGTCCCTTCCTGCTGCCAAAGCCTCAGTTACGGCATTTCTGCCTTCGAGCTTATCTGTTGCCCCCTCATTAGTGAAAGCATCGTCCTGACGCGGACGTCTTTCCTGGGGCCTTGCACCTTCAGGTCTTCTCTGTCTCTTATCCTGGTTAAAACGTCTCTTGCCTTTATCCATATTTATGTCTCTGTTTCCTTGGTTATCACGCCGTCACATATATCAAAGCTCTTATAGATCAGGTATTCCATCCTCGGTTCCTCATTATTGAGGAAAAGATAACCGATAAGGGCTTCAAATCCTGTCGCATACATGTAATCAGCATGGTTTGCGTTCTTGGATACGGCATGAGGATTTGAGTTCTTGCCGCGTCTGAAATAATCCGTTTCTGTCTCGGTCAGTTCATCTGCCAGGACCCTTATGCTTGCAGCCTGGGCTTCTGCCGACACATAACGCACCGTGTTGTTATGCATCTTGTTGTTGCTGCCGGCACCGAGAGTCGCCGACTTGCATCTGGCATAGAGTTCGTAGATCGAATCACCAATGTATGCAAGTACTAACGGCGAGACTTCTCTTAGGTCCTGTGCAATGAACGGCTTTATCATCAGTTACGCCTTCTCGATCTTAAAGCCGCCGGGCACGTCTTTTACGGTATAGCCCTTAGCCTGGATCTCATCTCTGATCCTGTCAGCCTCAGCATAGTCCTTGGCCTTCTTTGCTTCTGCTCTCTTATTTGCAAGTTCTGTGATCTCTTCAGGGATCTCATCTTCAAGATCCAAAAGGATTCCCAAAACGCCTGTAAGCTCAACGATCTTATCCCTTGCAGCCTGAAGCGCTTCCCTGGATACCTTTGCTTCCTGTGCGCTTGTATTTGTCTGGCGAACAAGGTTGAAGATATCAGTAATTGCATCAGCGCTGTTGAGGTCATCATCCATGTGAGCCTTGAAACTGTCGGTAGCTGCGGCTACGGCATCATTAAGAACCTTATCAGCTTCCGGCTCACCTGCAAGATTGCCGCTGTTAAGTACGAAGTCTGCATTTCTTACGCAGTTGGAGATTCTTCCGAGGCTCGTCTGGGCTGCTGCAAGAAGCTCATCTGAGAAATTGATGGGGCTTCTGTAATGACCCAGAAGAATGAAGAATCTTACGACATTATAGGGATACTTCTTAACGATGTCCCTGATCGTGAAGAAGTTACCCAAAGACTTACTCATCTTCTCGCCGTCAATGTTGACGAATGCGTTATGAACCCAGTAGTTGCAGAATGTGCAGCCATTTGCTGCTTCGCTCTGTGCGATCTCGTTCTCATGGTGCGGGAAAATAAGATCCTGTCCGCCGCCGTGGATATCGATGGTATCACCCAGATACTGCTTGATCATGGCAGAGCACTCAATGTGCCAGCCGGGTCTTCCCTCACCCCATGGTGAACCCCATGAAGGCTCGCCTTCCTTCTTGAACTTCCAGACTGCGAAGTCACCCGGATTCTTCTTGCCTTCGTAAGAAGCCTTGCGCTCACCGCCGCCTGCTGCGAGCTCATCGAGGTTATAGTGTGAGAGCTTACCGTAATCAGCCTTCTTGGTTACGTCGTAGTAAACGCCGTCACCTTCGATAATGTATGTGAAGCCCTTCTCTTCCATTGCTTTGATAAGACCGATAATGGCCTTCATGGAATGAGTTGCTCTGGGCTGGTATGTCTGTCTCTTGATATTGAGACCGTCAGCATCAACGTAGTATTCCTTGATGAATCTGTCGGCAAGTTCTTCAACGGTGATGCCCTCTTCGTTGGCACGCTTGATCATCTTATCGTCGATATCCGTGAAGTTCTGAACGAAAGTTACATCGTAACCGGAATACTCAAGATATCTGGCAAGCGTATCAAAAGTAACGAACGGTCTGGCATTGCCGAGATGGAAATAGTTATAGACTGTAGGGCCGCAAGCATACATCTTTACCTTGCCGGGCTCTATTGTCTTGAATTCTTCTTTTGTTCTTGTGAGTGTATTGTAAAGTTTCATAGTTGATCTCCTGTCATATTGAATTAGTTGGTTAGATAAAAGCCAATATCAACATCGACAGGATCTGCTATTTATAAGCAAAAAAACAACGCCTGCCACAATATGGGCAGCCGAGTCAAAAGCATTCAAATTGTTTTCTTCAACAAGAAGTTCCATTACTTCTAACCTTCCAATAACCCCCGAAACAAAGTGGACTCTGATTGACACCCGGAAATCCAGGGCGGTGCTCAGGTGTCAGATCTCAATAGTCCAACTTACAAGGCTTTACATCAAAAAGACAGGCCCAAGCTCCTTATTACGTCATGTAGGTCCAATTTAGAGGCCACCATGCTCGAGTTAACTATATTTTAATATAAAAAGCGGGATATGCCAAACTCTTCGTTTAGGATATCCCGCTAATAAAAAAATGACTCTTGTCGTTATTGATTTGATTAGACTGTCATAATCAGAACACTCATGCCGGCTTCTTCCAGTTTATGTCCGGCTTGATTCCTTTTTTCACGCAGTCATCCAAATACATATCTATCAGATTCTGGTATGGAATTCCAGTCTCCTCGGCCATTTTTTTGAAGTAATCAACGGTAGTAGTTCTGAGATTAATAGTAACCTGTCGCTTAAGCATTTCTGCATAAGGATTCTTTCTCGGGTTCAATTTTCCTATATCATAGTTATCTCTCATATTTCACCACCGTTCACATAATAATCTGTCTCTGTTTTTGTTGCTTTTCTGGCTGAAATGATTCTTATCACTTCACCCTCTTTTCTATAACAATGACTTACTGTTAATACTCTTGTTTTTCTGCTCATCCCGATAAGAAGAAATCGTTCTTCGTCTTCTGAATGATCCGGATCATCAAACAAGAGGGCATCATCGTCAAAAAAGGATGTGCAAGCTTCAGCAAAATCTATTCCATGTTTAGTAATATTGACCTTATTTTTGTTTTCATCCCATTCAAAGGTCATGAATGCCTCCTTATTTATAATTATATGATAATTATATTTTATTATCAAATGTTCATCGCATATCAAAAAGGCCTTGCATCAGCTGTAACTGACACAAGGCCTAATAAATTATCTGTTCGATATATGGTTGTTATACTTTGAGTTCCACTTCGCTTACCGCAAGATCATCCTTATGAGCTTCGATCAACGGTCTGACACACTCTGTGAGGAATGTATCGACCTGCTCGGGACAGCGTCCGATATAAAGCTTGGGATCTCTGAGCTTAATAAGCTCATCCATGGTCATGCCGAACTTGGGATCTGCTGCAATCCTCTCAAGAAGATCGTTGGGCTTGCCTTCGTTCTTTACAACGGAACCTGCCTTCATTGAGAGCTGGCGGATTTCTTCGTGGAGCTCCTGACGGTTGCCGCCCTTCTTTGTAACTTCCATCATGATATTCTCTGTCATCATGAACGGGAGTTCGTCAAGGATGTGCTTCTCGATCATCTTGGGATAAACAACAAGACCGGAAACAACATTTGTATAGATACCGAGGATGGCATCAACTGCAAGGAATGCCTCAGGAACTGAGATTCTCTTGTTTGCAGAGTCATCAAGTGTTCTCTCGAACCACTGCTCTGAAGATGTCATTGCAGGGTTAAGAACATCAGCGATCACATATCTTGAGAGAGATGCGATTCTCTCGGATCTCATCGGGTTTCTCTTATAAGCCATGGCGGAAGATCCGATCTGGTTCTTCTCAAAAGGCTCTTCGATCTCCTTCAAGTGCTGGAGAAGTCTGATATCGTTGGAGAACTTGTGAGCGCTCTGAGCGATTGCAGCAAGAGCGGAAAGAACTGTGTAGTCGATTTTTCTTGAATATGTCTGTCCTGATACATAGTAGGACTGCTCGAAGCCCATCTTCTGGCAGATCTTCTTGTCGAGCTCTACGCACTTTGCGTGATCACCGTCAAAGAGATCGTAGAAGGAAGCCTGGGTGCCTGTAGTACCCTTGCATCCGAGGAGCTTTAATGAAGCGATGGCATTTTCGATAGTCTCAAGGTCAAATACAAGATCCTGAAGCCAAAGGGTTGCCCTCTTACCTACTGTTACGAGCTGAGCCGGCTGGAAATGTGTGAATCCCAATGTCGGCATAGCCTTATATTTGTCAGCAAAATCAGCGAGCTTTGCGATAACGACTACAAGTCTCTTCTTAATGAGTTCCAAAGCTTCTCTCATGATGATGATGTCAGTATTGTCGCCAACGTAGCAGGATGTTGCACCGAGGTGGATGATGGCATCAGCACCGGAACCTTTAACCTGCTTACCATATGAATGAACATGAGCCATTACGTCATGACGGCGGATCTTCTCTTCCGCAGCTGCATCTTCATAATCGATATCATCCTTGTGAGCCTTAAGATCTGCGATCTGCTCATCTGTAATGTTAAGTCCTAATTCCTTCTCTGCCTCTGCAAGTGCGATCCAAAGAAGTCTCCATGTACGGAACTTCTTGTCAGGTGAGAAGATGTACTGCATCTCCTTACTGGCGTAGCGGGAGTTTAACGGGCTCTCATATGTATCTTTGCTCATTATTAAAGATCCTCCAACAATTTATCCACTGCTGTGATTTTAGCACAGATCGTAAGGATTCTGACGGCTTTCTCGATATCTTCGATCGCAGGGAACGAAGGAGCAAGTCTGATGTTTGAATCCTGGGGATCCTTGCCGTAAGGATAACTTGCACCTGCAGGAGTAAGAGCAACGCCTGCCTCCTTGCACATGGAAACGATCTTTGTAGCCGTTCCGGGCATTGCATAGAAGCTTACGAAGTAACCTCCCTTGGGGTTTGTCCAGTGCCAGAGATCGTCAAAGCCGAGCTCTTCATTGAGAACTTTCTGGCATTCTTCGAACTTCGGACGAAGGATAGCGGCATGCTTCATCATGTGCTGGTATACAGCCTCAGCATTAGGAAGATATCTTGCGTGGGCGAGCTGGTTTACCTTGTTGGTGCAGATCGTCTGCGTATTGAGATACTTCTTTGCATATGTCATGTTGTCCTTGTTGCATGCAAAGCAGGAAATACCGCCGCCTGCAAAAGTGATCTTTGAAGAAGACGCAAATTCATAAACTCTGTTTGCGTGGCCGTAAGACTCACAAAGTGAGAGCATGTCAGGAAGCTTGCCCCATTCGTTTCTGTCTTCAGAAAGATGGTGAACCACATAAGCGTTGTCCCAGAAGATCCTGAAATCAGAAGCTGCAGTCTCCATCCTGGCAAGTCTGTCGCATGTCTCTTCGGAATACACGATTCCGTCAGGATTGCTGTAGCAAGGAACGCACCAGATACCCTTTACCTTCTCATCTTTAACAAGTTCTTCAACGATGTCCATGTCAGGACCGTCTTCAGTGATCGGAACGGGAATGAGTTCAAAGCCTAATGTCTCTGTAACTCTGAAATGTCTGTCGTAACCGGGTGTCGGGCAAAGCCACTTTCTGCCTTCTACCTGAGCCCAGGGCTTAGGTGAATCAACTTCTCCGAATACCATTGCACGCATGATCGCATCGTACATCTGGTTAAGAGATGAAGAATTGCCCATGAAGATATTGTCTTTATCGGTACCAAGGATCTCGCCGAACACAGCCCTGATCTCTTCGATACCTTCAGCAATACCGTAGTTTCTTGTATCCTGACCTTTAGCGGTCTTGAAATCGCCGTTAAGAACGTCATATATATCGTTGGAAAGGTCCAGCTGAAGCGGAGACGGCTTTCCGCGTGTCATGTCGAGTGTGAGATTAAGCGCCTTATACTTCTCATAGCGTTCGTTAAGTTCTTGTCTTTGCGCCAAGAGTTCTTCTCTTGTCATGTCGCGGTAACCCTTCATGATCGGCCAACCTTCCTTAAAATGAATTTTTGCAAATTAAATCTTGCATTTTTTGCATAGTGGTTCTGTCCCAAAACCTCACCAATTATAGTCTATTGCTTAATTAAAGCAATAAACAAAACTTGTCAAAATGGCATTTCTGATCATCAAAAATGCATTTTGTATCAAATTCGGCACTTTGCACATCAAAAAGGGACAAAATCGATGTTGAGTATATTACCTTGTGCATCGTGGGTAACCCTTATTACCTCGAATACGATGTTCCGGTCGAACAGATCATTCTCGTTAACGAATCTCTCGGCAGTCCTCATAACCCTGTTCCGCTTTTTCTGCATTACGGATTCAACAGAGTCAGGGAAACTTCCGAGATTGCGTCTGGTTCTGACTTCAAATATGTGTATATCACTGTCTTTTTCAGCGATTATATCTATCTCACCCACGTTATGTACTGAATAATTACGTTTTAATATGTTATAACCTTTATCCCTAAGGAGTCCTGCCGCTGCCTCCTCACCTTTGGTTCCGACATATTGTTTGAATCGTTTATCATTCTTTTTCATTTATATTTCCTTATATTTTTTTGATTATTTTGTTTTTTGTTGTAATGCACGTTTTAGAAGAATAAAATCTAAACACAGTAAACGATAAGGGATATTCTATGATCGCCGGCACTCCAGACATTAAGACATTTTTTGAGACACTCGATGAATGCGTTGATTGCAAATTCAACGAGAAGTTTTCTAAATATGCTGATTATCTTTCGATAGCTAAGATCGAAGATACGCAGTACGTCGGCGGCAAACCCATCAGCAAGAATGTCGATTACCTTGCCGATAACGTCGGCCAGGAATATTTCGAAGTTACTTTAGGCAGCTCTGATTCCGTTGTCACGATAGTAAGATTCACTTACACACAGTTTCCTCCCCAATTCACTGTCGAGCAGGAAGAATTCAAGTGTATCTTCAAAAACAGCGTAGCGGACAAGATTGCCGTAAACCGTCTCAGCACACAATATTCATTCATCTACAACAATGATATTGAGTTCGGAATGTATAACGAGAATTATCTCTTCAACAGATTCGATGAGATGTTCGCTACAGGCGTTGCAACAAAATATTCAGTTGCGTTCATCAATATCAAACACGTTAACCAGCTCAACAGATATTTCGGTTCCGACATCGCAGGTTCTGCCATCAAGCTGTTCGGTGCAAAGCTCAATTCTTTCCCCGATTACGACAGAGGCGAATGCGCAGTGCACTTGGGCGGAGATAACTTTGTTGTCGTGCTCTACACTTCAAGACTCGCAGAGCTTGAAAACTTCATCGCATCCGTTCCCGTCTCCCTTACATACGGCGGCGACAGGTTCGAGCATATATTCAGCTGCAGGGCTGGCATTACGACTATCCGTCCCAGCCACCGCTTCGGCAACCACGTTATGGGCGAATGCTCACAGGCATTCAGCTATTCAAAGAAAAACAATGTCGATATCGTCTACTATTCAGAAGCGATCAACGAATCAAACCATAACAATACAGAGACACTTACCAGGGCATTAAATGAGAATAAGTTCCTCATTTACTACCAGCCCGTTATAAGCTTCGAAGACAAGCCCTGCCTCCATGCTGCTGAAGCATTGGCAAGATGGCCTCTTGACGGCAAGATCATGTCTCCGCAGGAATTCATCACCCTCGCTACGGACTCAGGCATCGTTACCAAGATCGACTTCTATGTTCTTGAGAACGTATGCAAGAACATTAAGTCCTGGCAGGAACAGGGAATCCCGGCCGTACCTATCACGATCAATTTCTCCGGCCGTCATCTCTTCAATTCAGCTATCGCAGACAACATTCTTGATGTAATTGACAGATACGGCGTTGACCACAAACTCATCGGAATCGAGTTCTCCGAGCCTGACTTCACACAGAGAATGCCTGTCTTAAAAGACGTAAGCCACACTTTGAGCGAAGCAGGAATCCTCGTTACGCTCGATAAGTTCAGCACGGGACAGTCTACCCTTACGTTACTCCACGACATGGATGCAAGTTACGTTAAGATCGGCGCCGACAGATTTGACCCTGAAGATCAGAAGGGCCGAATCATTACAAATGACATGATCAATCTTGCCAACATCCTTGGCTATAAAGTAATCTGCGAAGGCGTCGAGTCTCAGAAGCAGGCTGACGATCTCATGATGTGCGGCTGCAACCTCTTCCAGTCCTTCTACTACGACAAGCCTTTGTCTGAGAGATTCTTCGTTAACAGACTGCAGAATCCGTATTATGACATTGAGATTATCAGAAAGGAACCCGAGGAGATCTGATCTCTTATTCTTCTTTCACTCTTATCAGATATTTGTGCTATATTTATTCCTATAATTTTTGAATTAGAGGTACTGCTATGATTTCCAAGAAAATGATCGAATCCCTCAAGGGCGGTTCTGAGATCCGTAAGATGTTCGAAGAAGGCGGAAGACTTAAGGCCATCTACGGAGCTGAAAACGTATACGACTTCTCTATCGGCAACCCTGACTTGGAGCCCCCGAAGGAAGTTTTCGACGCTCTTAAGGATCTTGCAAATAATCCGACACCCGGAATGCACGGCTACATGCCCAACGCAGGATATCCTTCCACAAGACAGATCGTTGCCGAGAAGCGCAGCAAGGAATCCGGACTTGAGATCGGACCTGATGCTGTCTGCATGACTGTAGGTGCTGCATCCGCCATGAACGATGTTCTACACTCTCTTCTCGATCCAGAGGATGAAGTCATCCTTCTTGCTCCCTACTTCATGGAATACAACGGCTATGTTGCAAACCACGGCGGCAAGGTAGTTATCGTCCAGACAGATGACAAGTTCATGCCGGTCATCGCTGATATCGAGAAGGCAATCACTTCTAAGACAAAGGCGATCATCGTTAACTCACCTAACAACCCTTCCGGTGTTGTATATCCCGCTGAGCTTCTTACAGAACTCAATGACATGCTCAAGAAACAGGATCACACGATTTATGTAATCAGCGACGAACCTTATATCGATCTCGCATACGACGGAGCAGCAGTTCCCTGCGCACTCAAGTATATCGACAATCTTATCATCTGCTTCTCATGGAGCAAGTCACTCTCACTCCCCGGCGAGAGAATCGGTTATACACTCGTTTCACCCAAATGTGCTGATTATGCCGAGCTCACAGGCGCCATCGTCCTTTCCAACAGAACACTCGGAAGCGTTAACGCTCCCGCTATCTGGCAGAAGGTTATCGAGAAGGCAATCTACGCTAAAGTCGACGTAGCAAACTACGAGAACAGAAGAAACCTTCTCTATTCAAACATCGTAGATGCAGGCTTTGATGCAGTTAAGCCTAACGGCGCTCTCTACATCTTCATGAATACACCTAAGGGACTTGAAGACGGTGAGTTCGCTGCAATCTGCGCAAAACACAATCTCCTTCTCGTTAAGGGTTCAAGCTTTGCACGTCCCGGTTACTGCCGTCTTGCATTCTGCGTTTCTGAAGTTTCCATCAGGAACTCAAGAAAAGCATTCTATGCTGTCGCAGAAGAACTCGGCATCAGCCACAGAAAAGAGCAGTAATCTCTTATTCAGTTACTTATCAGGGGTGAACGGCATATGCCGCTCACCCTTTTTAATTAATTCTTATATATCCTATTTTTCTTTACCTCTATTGCTATTACCAATGATACTGAGCCAATGACAACAAAAGATACTCCGAGGCAGATCACAAGCTCATTTTCCGGAATATCGCCTAACGAAGGGATATCAGCATCAGGCGTATCAGTTATCTTTGGCAGCGAAGTAACATTAAGGCTCTGCTCAAGGTTGTTGAGATCTTCGTGAGCAAGAATATGTATGTCTTCAGTCTGCACGCCGGCTTCGATCTCTTCAGATGTTGACTTATCGTAGATATTCTCGATAACAACAACCCGCTCGCCATCTTTAAGCGTAGCCGGATCAAACTCGATCGGCACTTCGACCATACCAGCATCAGAATCAGGCACGAATTCCTGAACTGCAATTACTTCAGCGCCTTTACTGATAACGGCATCTCCTGATGAGGTAAACAACGAAGCCTTTGCATAATAAGTCTGACCTGCTTCAAGATTCTCATAACTTACGTGGTCTACTACAGTTACGATCTCATCGTTTGTAAATGACTTTTCACCTCTTAATGTGGTTGCATAAGTAACGCATGAAGGTCTTCTTACAGTCTGCTGCTCATCGTTCAGATCTGCATGAGAGACAATAAGCGCACCCGTCGATGCTTCATGCAGTTCTTCAAATACAACGATAGAAGTCTTGGTAAGAGGAACCATTACATCCTTAAATGTTATTGTCTCCTCACCATCTTCAGTTTTTGCAACAAAAGTCTTTGTTACCTCATACGTCTTTCCCTCAGCATCTTTAAATATCTCACCTGTATCAGCATCGTATAAGACGCCTGTCAGATAATATTCTTCACCCGGATTAAGATTCGTATACGTAACGATATCGTTTAAGGATACGTATTCCTCATAGACAAAGATATGGGTTCCGGAATTGCTGTCAGTTGCAGTTGTCTTTATCTCAGGCACACGTCTTACTACTGTCTGGTCAGCATCGCTGATATCTTCATGGAATGCGATACGGACATTATTTTGTTCTTCATACAAGCTCTCAAATACAACTATAGATATCTCTTCGAAAGGTATAAGCACATCTTCAAATCTGACAGTTACACTTCCTGATGCCGTACCGTTTGCTATGACAGAATTAGATGCATCAGGAGTAAACTTTACGGACTTGGTATATGTATTACCTTCTGGATCTGTGTAGATCTCACCAGTCGTTGAATTATATAAGATTCCGGTAAGCGTGTATTCTTCATCAGGGATCAGGTCTTCATAAGAAACCTCATCTTCGATCGTTACCTTATCTTTATAAGACATATAGTGGTTGCCGGTATCTGAATCAGTCGCAGTTGTCCTGATCTGCGGATTATACGGCTGGTCTTCAAAATTCATGTCGTATGAGTTTTCCGAAGTAACAGTAAACTCATAAATAGCACCGTCCACAAAAAACCATCTTCCGCTTATAAGTTCCTTTGCATAGTAATCTCCTTCAGCAAGTTCTATTCCCTTATCACCTGTCTTCCATACCTTATCCGGTTTAACCAGTGAATTGTATTCAACTTCAGATAATTCGCCTTTAGAATCGAATGTAACTGTACAGACAAGCCTGTCGTTTGTTTTGTAATAGATTCCATACTTAGTTCCGTTAAGGGAATGAACCCCGTCTATTAAAGCCGAATTGGCTGTTGCAGATTTCTGCGGAGAATAAAATCCTGTCTTCGCCTGCTCATTCAATACTATCTCTGAATTGGATCTCATACTGTATACCGAGTTGTCGTAAACATATCCCGTTAAGGCATTTCCGCCTCCGTCAGCAACATACATAACCAAAGGCTTATCAGATCTCAGATAACCGTCCGGTGCAGATACTTCAGTAACTTTATAAGTTCCTAACGGAAGAGCATTAAGCTTACTGAAAAATCCGTTCTTATCTGCAGTTTTAAGAGTATTTATATTGATGGTAACAACACCATTCGCATTGGTCACAAGATTTACAGATGCTTTAGGCGAAGCTGAATTCAGTGCTGATATATTGGACATGTTTCTTATGTCAGTCCTGTCGTAGTATTCGATGCGGAATACAGCACCTGCAAGTGTTCTTCCTGTTACTAAGTTCCAGCCGCCGGAGTCCTGCTTGATCAGCGATAAGGAACCTGACGACGAGACAGCCGTATCCTTTACCTTAAGTGTAACGACATTATTCACGGATGAACTTAAGTTTACCGTGTACTTGGCAGGGTCGAGCTTATATCCTGTTCCCGGTGTTACCTCCTTAACATAGAGATTCGAACCGTCTGCTAAAGGATTCAAAGTATATTTTGTAGAAGTTCCGTCCGCATTGATCTCGAATGTATAGATCAATGAATCATCGGATGCTTTATATAGACCATACTTTGCACCGGCAAGGCTGTAACATGAATTACCGCTAACTAAAACAGGGTCAGAAGAAGTTTTCATGACTGTGAGCTGTACAGGAGTCGCCGTGACATCTCCATGTGCCATATCCTGAAACGAACCATTCCATGTAGATTCATAGATCTCGCACCACCAATTGGTAAGTGTCAGTCCGGGAATAGTTATAGTACCGGTACGCACTCCGTAGATGTAATCCATATACTCGAACATGAGGTCACCGAATCCCTGATTGCCGGGCCATTCGGTTGTCTGGTCTGAGTAATACCAGTCCATCGCATAGTGCGTAACGATATACATTGAGCTGGCATCTTTTACGAGCAGCATCTGATCATTGGGGTCGTGGGCTTTCCACCATGCAAGGCCGTATTCATATAAGGATCCGCCAGGACCGAACGCTCCTGCAGCCTGGATCATCTGATATTTTCTGCTGTCTGAATCTATTCCTGACAGATATGAATATGCCTGATACTCCACGTTATCAGGAGACGGTCTTGAATCCTGAATACAATATAGTGCCTTGTCGTAATAAGTCTGCTGGTACTTATCTCCTTCAGGTTCATCGTCAGCGTAGTAAAAGCTCCTGGACCAGTAGCCGGCATTGGCGATCATGTTGACAGTATCAATGTGATCGTCCTTGTGGTAAACATAGATATTCTCTCCGGCAATAGATGAATCCGTGCCAAACATCACCTCATCATCTTCTGCTCTGAATACAAGATGAAACTTATTTTCCGGCTCAGGTTCGGCATACCCAGTTGCAAGTTCTGCTTCCCTGCCTGAAATAAGCATGCCCAACGCTTTAGCTGCAGCTTCAGAAGTCGATTCTGCAACTGCATAGAAATCTACTGCGTCACCATAGTTTGAATTCCCGTTTAAGATTCCGTCTTCATTTACCGCGCCGACAGTTATCACCCCGTTTAATCCTGCAGGCATATAATTCGCTGCATCTGTTCCGTTATTTCCCGCGGATGCAACTACAGTACTGTTTGTGTCCTCAATAAGTGTTCTGAACAGCTCATAATTACCGCAGTCCCTGACTGATATGGCCATAAGGATATAATCGGCATTCATCTCTTCAGCCATCTGTATGGCAGCATAGACATCTGTCATATATCCCTGTCCGTTATCACCAATGGCCTTGATGGAAATGATGTAAGCATCATTCGTCTCATCAAGGATATAAGAAGATACTGCCGTACCATGTCCGTTATAGTCATTGGGATCTTCGCCGATAACAGAATATTTCTCATTAGCAATATCAGATCCTGTATCTATAACTGCTACTCTGACTGAAGCTTCCGGATTGATTTCCGCATACTTTATTGGCAGATCCCAGAGGCCGCATATTCCGAATGTACCGTCAACATCGTACTCATATCCTTCATTGCACAGTGCCTCAACAGCATCAGACAAACTGTCATGTGAATCAAAACAAAGGATGTAAGTTCCATCGTAATAAACGCCTGACGAAGCATTTACGCCTTCCAATTCGTCCGATGTATCTACGATTATTCGCTCAGACTCCGGAAGCTCTGATACAGTTCTGTAGTACTCATCAGAATCTTCAGCAAAGACTATATTTACTGAAGTTTCCTCTATAACACTATCTCCGGATTCTTCCGTTTCAATGTTTATGCACGATTCAACTTCGGTAATCACCACCTGTTCATCTGAAGGCGGTTCAGTATCAGGAATAACCTCATCTGCCAGGACCATTAACGAGCCGTGCATAGAACTTACAGTTAAGACCGATGCAACCATGCATGCAATCAATTGCTTTTTTCTTACCATCTTTTTACCTCTCTTTTCTCCGTAATAAGGCAATAAAAAAGCAACCCTTTCGGGCTGCTTTAAGTGAAATAAAAAAGACCTCCATTCGGAGATCCTTTATCATTCATCAGATCAAGCTGTCTTTTCTCGCGCGAGCTCTCTGACTTTTTCAATCGGAAGACCTGAATATTCAGAGATCTCCTCTAAAGTCAGTTTTCCGCTGCCAATCATTTTCAGCGCTGATTCACAGGCACATTCATTTCTTGCTTCTTCTCTTATCTCATCAAATACTGAACCCATACTCTCAACTCCTTCCGCCGATTCCTTATATTTCTTTACTCTGCTTGACAGTTCTTCATAACACATATCATCAGCTTCAGTACAATAAAAATCATTCATCAATCTGCCAAGCGCTGTATCTTTGGTTTTTATTGATCCATTCACATATATTATATGCTCTCCGTCATTAAAATCTACTTTACCCGGCTTATGAGGCATCCTCCACAGGATCAGTAACACGGTCGATCGAACCGTCAACGATGCTGTAACGGTATACGCTGTCAGACAACCTGTCTGATACCCTCACATGTTCCTGGTTGGTCTCCCTGACAAGTTTCACGAGCTTCCCGCTCTCTTTGAAAGTATCGGTCGACAACACGACCAGGTCGTGCACCGAAGAAGGAAGTATATAACAATCCGTACCGATCTTCTTTACTATCTTTCCGATAACGTCAGAATAGATAAGTGCGTTGGCGCCGAAGAACTCATACTCATTGCTGACTACATACACTCTGTCTTTTGCAGGTACAGCTTCCATGTCAGGGAAAGATTCTTCGATGTCCTTGTCACACGCTCCCCATTTGCGCATCATGCGGCCCATGGTCTCTTCGATTCTCTCACTCTTAAACGGGAACAGCTTCTTGGTGTTCTTCTTGGCAAGACTGAAGAGAAGCTTCTCTGAAAGTTCTTCGATATCGGCAATATCATGAGTGATAAGGAAACCGGATACGCCGCTCTCATCAATGCTTACAATGACTCTGTAAACGATAGTAAGATCCATGAACTCCCTGTGTGGACAAAGGTCGATCATTTCCTGGTTTTCTTTTGTGTTGACGACCTGAAACACGATCTTGTCTTTTAGCGCGGCCAGATCAAGCTTAAGCACATCTTCAGGCAGATACTTCATGGATTCCTCCAGGTAGATGGCCTGGTTTGCCATGACCTTCTCGAAAGAATCGCACTGCTTGTACTGGTCGTACATTCTCTCCATATAGAATGTCGGACTGCAGTAAGAACCCTTGTGGCCTCTTGGCTTGATGACAACGCCGGTAAGGACTGTGTTGACCTTGGGAACTTTACGAAGTTCGATCTCACAGCCTGCATACCTCTCAGGCATGTAATCCAAAAACTCTTTCAAAACTCTCTTTTTGAAACTCTCGTAACTCAACATGTTCTGATCCTCCGTATAAAAAAATAGGCATAAAAAAACGCACCCCGGAGGATGCGTTTGTTTGCACTATAAGTGTATATGGAAAACCAGTCTCATTCAATAGTCCAAAGTCTCAATTTTGGCACCCTAATTTGCAAATGTTACGATGACCAAAAGCACTCCGTCCTTTATTTCTATGGCTATCCGGCCATTTTCATAAGTAGGATGGTTGGAAAAAGAAAATGATGACCCGGCATTAAGTTCCGCATTTTGGAGCGGATAGTAAAGACCTTTGGTAGTTACACCGGTAACCGGTCTTGAAAAATCCCACGGTACAAGCGATACAGACAATGGCTTTTGCATACTGCTAATATCTATATCGATTGAATCTTCACCGGAAAGCGGATAGCAGTAAGTGATGCCGTCAGTAATCGTGATCTTCTTACTCTCTGATTTAAACTTTAAAGCGAGCTGGAGATTTGCAATGACGTGATCTAACCTTCCTGAATCAGGAGTTACCAGAATGACTTCTTCATCTCCGGTCTTGCCTAAGGCGATCTCGGAATCCGTCCAGTCTTTCTCAACAGGATATTTCTCGATGAAAACATTATGGCTGTTAATAAAACCAAGGCCTTCTTCAGATATTGAATCCATGTCACCTACAACGAGGTCAGGTACGATGTTGTTGCGAGCGAGAATATCACAGCCGCCGTCGCAGGCGATAAGGACCGTATCTTCGTCAGAAGCTGATAATTCCTTAATAAGCTCTGCCGACTCCTGAGGCAAAGGCCCGCCTGTTACGATGATGTAGCGCATCTTATAAGCTCGTCAATGGCTTGGGCAGGATCTTCTGCGCGGAAAACGCTGCTGCCTGCTACAAAGAGTCTTGCACCGCATTCGTATACATGTCCGATGTTTTCTTTGGTAATGCCGCCGTCTACTGAGATAATGGTGTCGGCGCCCTTTTCATCAATGGCTTTTCTGAGTTTTCTAAGTCTCTCGTCTGAAGAATCAAGATAGCCCTGTCCGCCGAAGCCTGGACATACTGTCATGACGAGGATAATGTCGACCTTGCCGATGTATGGGAAAACCTTTTCGATAGGTGTATCGGGATGAATGGAAACACCTGCGCTCTTTCCCAATGCCTTGATGGAATCGATAACGCGGTCCGGATCGTCAGAGCATTCAATGTGGAACGTGATATTGTCGGAACCTGCGTCTGCAAAAGCCTTGATGTATTTCTCTGGATTGGTGATCATGAGGTGCGTATAGAACTTCATGTCAGTATATTTGCGGATAGACTGGATAACCGGAATGCCGAATGAGATGTTATTAACGTAATGTCCGTCCATGACATCGATATGGAGGTATTCGGCTTTGCTTTCGATCGCCTTGATATCTCTCATAAGGTAGCCGAAATCAGCGGCCAGAATGGAAGGTGCAATTCCGATATCGTTCATTGTTTTCTCCTGTGCTTGTAGTTATTCCTATTATCGTAAAGCTCCGTGTAAAAGCTTGTATATCTCTCATATCGTCCCTGGTCCAGAAGGCCTTCGGCTAGCGCATTCCTTACGACACAGCCGTCTTCTTTGCGGTGTGAGCAGTCGTCAAACCTGCATCCTGTTGCAATCGATGTGATCTCAGGATATCCGTAAAGCACATCCCTGTAATCTACGCCCTGGTCTTCCAAAGAAAGCGATGTAAATCCGGGCGTATCGCAAATGAAACCGTCAAAGAACTCATGAAGTTCTACGTGTCTTGTCGTATGTCTGCCGCGCTTTATCTTTGCACTGACTTCACCCGTCTCCATAAGGTCAAAACCCAGAAGCGAGTTGCAGAGAGTACTCTTGCCTACTCCGGAAGGTCCTGCGAAAGCCGCAATTCCCTCACCTATTATATCCTTCAGATCACTTTTAGTAAGTGGCTTTTGAGGTGCAGAAACGAGAACTTCATAGCCCGCCTTAGTATATACTGAACAAAGCCTCTCAGAGTCATCTTCATTAAGATCGCTCTTCGTGAAAATGATCACTGGCTTTATGTCTCTTAATGAGCAGACCAGAAGCATCTTATCTAGAAGCGTAAGGTCAGGTGCCGGCTCCGTAACTGAGAACGTAAGAAGCATAACCGAGAGATTTGCTACAGGAGGTCTTGCAATGAAGCTGGTCCTGTTTTCGATGTCGGTAATGACATATTCAACGTCAGGATTCCCTGACGGCATGATCGTAACCCTGTCACCGATCGCGGGTTTTATTCCCTTTAATCTGAACTGTCCCCTGGCGGCACACTGCGCATAAGAAAGCGTGCCTTCATTAGAGAAGCGGACGGTGTATATTCCGCCCACTCCTTTAGTGATTACGCCTTTAAATGTATCTGTTCCTGCCATCTGATGGTGCCGTTATACCGGAGGATTATTGGGATCAGGATTCTCAGGTCCGGGCTGAGGTTGTTCGGGCGTAGGAACCGGTGTGTTCGTCGGCGGAGGCGGCTCCGGAGTGGGAGTTGCCGTAGGTGCCGGCGTATTTGTCGGGAGCGGTGAAAATACCGCCGTAAATGTCGTTGATTCCTTGACTACGAATGTGTATGTCGTGGATACGGCAAGAGTATTACCGTACTGATCCTGCCAGCAGTCGAACTTAAAGCCCGTAGCAGGTGTGGCTGTAAGCGTTACCTGTGTGTTGAGCTCGTACTGTCCGCCTCCGGTAACAGTTCCGCCTGTTCCGTTTCCGCTGATAAGAACTTTAACTTCGGCCTGCGGAGGTGTGGGAGTAGGTGTACCGCCGTTAACATAGTCTTCATGCGTTCCTACATAAAGCTTGACTGTGGACTTTCTCGCAACAGTAGTTCCGGATACAGGATTTGTAAGGATTACATACTGGTCTTCTTCAGCAAGAGCAAGTACTTCAGGTGAACCTTCAACAACATAGTTGAGGCTGTTTTCCGACAGCAATACAACAGCTTCCTCAACGCTCTTACCTACGACGTCAGGAACGACGCTTGATGTAGGCTCAGTTGCATAGATGATGATGATCGTATCGCCTCTTAATACCTGTGTATTTGCTGCAGGCTCGGTCCTTATAACCATACCCGGCTCAACTGAATCGGAAGGCTCAGGTCTTAACGAGAACTTGAGGCCCAAATTCTGAAGTGACTTATAGCAGTTCTCATAGTTTGTATTCGAGTAATCCTGCAATACAATCGACTCATCTACTGAAGATACTGTAATTACGAGATTGCTGAGCTTGTTGGTCGTTGAGATAGTCACGCCTTCCTGGATGCTCTGCGCAATAACGATGCCGGGTTCATACGCATCGGTAACTTTGTACTCAACAGTATAGAAAACCTGGGCATTGTCGAGTTTTCTTATAACTTCGTCTGCCGTAAGTCCGACATAGTTCTCGACTGTATAGTCCGTATTTTCCTCGATCTGCGTAGCGTTGCCGACAGCCCTTACGACAAGAATGCCGATACCTATCAGTACGCCTATGATTACTACAACAATGAGCGCGAGAAGCACGTTATCCCTGAATCTTGAGATACGTCTTGATTCGGCACTCTTCTCGATCTCAGAGATCTTCTCGTACTCAGGATCCTGTCTGAACGAGATGTTTGTATCAGTATTTGTTGTCTTTTCAGGAACATTCTGAATAACACCGTAAACACCGTTAGGATCGACTAGCAAAGAATCAAGCTCCGTTACAAGCTGACGCATCGTCTGGTAACGTCTCTCAGGGCTCTTCTGCATGCATTTCGCGATGATGGAATCAAGACCCTTCGGAATGCCCTGCATGAGAGAAGAAGGTACCGGAGGTGTCTCCTGAAGGTGCTTGACCGCGATGGCTACGTTGGAATCACCGTCGAAAGGAAGTCTTCCCGTTACCATCTCGAAAAGAGATACACCCAGAGAATAAATGTCAGACTGTGGACCTACGTTACCGCCTCTAGCCTGCTCGGGCGAGAAATAATGAACGGAGCCCATCTGGACGCCTGTCATTGTAATTGTCGTTGTGGATGCTGCACGTGCAATACCGAAGTCTGTGATCTTTGCAACACGGTCACGTGAGATAAGTATGTTCTGAGGCTTGATGTCTCTGTGAACGATACCGTTCTGGTGAGCATAGTCCAAAGCAAGACCGATCTGGATAACGATCGGGACTGCATTACGCCAGTCAAGGTGACCGTTCTGGTTGATGAGATCTTTTACGGTGATGCCTTCGATGTATTCCTGAACGATATATCTGAAATTGCCTTCGTGGCCTACGCCGTATACTTTAACGATATTCGCGTGATTAAGAGATGCTACGGACTTTGCCTCAGCATCGAATCTTCTGATGAATTCCTCATCGGATGAGAACTCGGGCTTTAATATCTTTATGGCGACGTTAACACCGGTATTCATGTCGATTCCAAGATATACGTTAGCCATACCGCCGGAGCCTATGAGCTTGACGATCCTGTACTTGTTCGCAAATATCATGCCCTCCGGGCCGTGAACCTGATTTGCCATGTCTCCCCCTATAATTCAGCTATGGGCTCTGCCCTGCCTACTGTTACCGTAATATTATCACTGCTCTTGCCTTCAAGAGCCTGGTTTATTAACTTGCCGCAAATTCCTTCAAGGTTATTGCGTTCCTGGGCGCAGGCCTTGAACTGTTCGTTGCTCATGAACGAATAAAGACCGTCTGAGCACAAAAAGACCAAATCGCCGTAACTTATATTATAACTGTAAATGTCAGGATTAAGATACTGATTCTCTCCGAGCACTTTGAACAGCCTCGATCTTCCGGGATGAAGCTTGGCCTGAGTTTCTGTAAGAAGCCCCTGCTTTACGAGCTTTCCGGCTTCATTGTGGTCTTCTGTAAGCTTGATGAGCTCGGATGCGTGAAGCATGTATCCTCTCGTATCACCGATATGCGCGATAGTAAGTTCGGTGCCTTTAAGAAGAGCAACGGTAAGTGTCGTGCACATTCCCATACGTTCCCTGTGTTCAAGACAATTGTGAAGTATCTTGATATTGGCTTTATTGAAGACCGTTTTGAGATATGTGGGCAGAGCTTCCCTGTCCTTGACGAAAGGAAGGCTGTCTTTAAATTCTTCCATACAGGATTCGACAGCGATCTTGCTTGCGATCTCGCCGCACGCCTCACCGCCTACGCCGTCAGCAACCGCCATGCAAAGGCAGTTGCCTACCATCTCATAAGCAAAACTGTCTTCGTTCATGTCCCTGACAGGACCTTTGTCTGATAATCCGTAAGCGTTCATCTCGTTCCCTCAATGGTTCCTCTTCGAAGCTGTCCGCAGGCAGCCATAATGTCAGAACCCATCTCGCGTCTTATAGTTGCATTTATTCCGCCGGATTCAAGGATATCCCTGAACTGCTTTACCTTTGCGGGAGATGCCGACTGAAAAATGGTTCCGGGCACCTTATTCATTGCAATGAGATTTACGTGATAAAGACCGCCCTTTAAGAGCTTTACAAGTTCTGATGCGCACTGAGGCGTATCGTTGACTCCGGCCAAAAGGCTGTATTCAAAAGTTATCCTTCTGTTCGTTGCCTTTGTGTACTCTTTGCAAGCCGTCATGAGCTGCTCAATCGAATATGCCTTTGCAACAGGCATGAGTTTCTTTCTAAGCTCGTCGTTAGGAGCATGCAGTGACACGGCAAGGTTTACCTGAAGGCCTTCTTTTGTAAACTCTTCTATCTTCGGCACGAGTCCGCATGTCGAGAGCGTGATATGTCTTGCGCCCAAATTAAGACCGTCTGGATCGTTTGCAAGCTTAATGAAGCGCATTACGTTCTCATAGTTATCGAAAGGCTCGCCAATTCCCATTATTACTACACTGTGGACTCTCTCACCCAGTTCCTTCTGTGTAACGGAAACCTGTGCAAGAAGCTCTCCTGCTGAGAGATTTCTGCCGAAATCTATCTTTGCAGATGCGCAGAAAGCACAACCCATCCGGCATCCCGCCTGTGAAGAAATGCAAACTGAAATACCTGTCTTATATCTCATTGCAACTGTCTCAATGATGTTGCCGTCGTAGAGCTTATATACGAACTTCTCGGTGCCGTCGAGTTTGGATACAAGGTGCTCCATCATCTCAAACCCACCGAAAATAAAATCTTCTTCGAGCATCGCCCTTACATTCTTGGGGACATTGGTCATCTCATCAGTTGATACGCAGCCTGAAGAGAGCCATCCGTAAATCTGGGAAGCCCTGTACTTGGGTACTTCTCTTTTCGCGCACCACTCGGTAAGATCTTTAAGATTCAAATCAAGACAGAACTTTTCTTTCAATGTCAATCTTCCTTTCTGTCTCTTTCCATGCGGCAGATGAAGAATCCTTCGCAACCGTCAAGGTGTGGAAGAAGCGTGATCATGCCGTTTGCAGCAGACTCTTCCCTTTCTTCATCCATATAGATATCCTCCGGCAGATACTTATTTATCGGTACCGTGTGGAATCTTTTATGTTCGGAAAGGAATTTCTCAACCTGATTCTGATTCTCATCGGAATTCAGGGTACATGTGCAATATACAAGCGTTCCGCCCGGGCGGACCATCTTTGAAGCATGCTCAAGTATCGAATACTGCAATGGAAGAAGCTCATTAAGCTCATCGTATGTGAACTTCTCTCTTATGTCAGGCTTTCTTCCCAAAAGCCCCAAGCCGCTGCACGGAACATCGCACAGAACAATATCGTATGTCTTCTTGGAAGCCTTATCATTTTTATTAATGTTGGAAGCATCAGCACAAAGAGTCTCGATCGAAGTAAGGCCCAATCTCTTGCAGTTATCTCTTACGAGCTGAAGTCTTGTCTCATTGACGTCAACAGAAAGAATGCTTACTTTATCGCTGCACATCTGAGCCATGTGGGTAGACTTGCCGCCCGGAGCAGCACAACAGTCAAGAATCTTGTCTGAAATTTCCGGATGAGCGATATGTGATGCGAGCATCGCACCCTGACCCTGGACGAACATGCCGTACTTGTTAAAGTACTCAGTATTCTCAAGGCCGTTAAGGCCCCCAGTTATCTCAACGCAGTCAGGGATAAAACTTCCCTTGATTGCGGTGATCCCTTCCTTTTTGAGTTCCTCGATAAGATTATCCCTGTCGGTTTTATGGGCATCGAATCTTACTGTGATGTGGGCAGGTTCCAAAAGCGCCTTGCCGATCTCTAATGCTGTCTGCTTGCCGAAATCCTTTTTGAAGATACCGTAGATCTCAGGCTTTAAAGCAACCCTGATCCCCGGCTTGAACTGCTCAAGATCTCTCATCTCCGCAGGACAGTCTGCAAACTTTCTAAGAACGGCATTAACATAGCCTGAAGCCTTGGGATTGTATTTCTTTGTAATCTCAACCGCTGAATCCACCGCCGCATAAGCAGGAATGTTATTTCCGAACTGGATCTGCCATACAGCCATTCTTATAACAGTTCTGGAAACGGGATCCATGTCCCCGACTTCTTCTTTTGTAAGATGTCTGATGAGGAAGTCTATCGTGAAAGAATATGTGAGCGTGCCGTAAAGCATAGCTCTTGCAAAGTCGATCTTCTTGCCTTCTTCTGATGCGATCTTATCAGCTTTCTTGATCACGAGATTTGAGTAAGCCTCTTCCTCATATACCAAGTAGAGCATGAGAAAACAAAGTTCCCTCTCATTATCATCAGCAATCAGCTTTTGCAGTTCTTTCTTCTTCCACTTGATCTCGTCAGACATGAAGCTGCTCCTAAATGATCGGGCTTCCTACCGTAAAGTTGTGGGCGCAGTCGATGGCGCGGAGTCTCTTGCCGCCCGGCTGCTGGAGTTCTTTGACCTTGAGGAAACCGTTGCCGCACTTAACGATGAGATTCTCGCCCTTTGCCTTAACAACAGTACCAGGCTTAGAATCCTTCAGTTCGTCAGGAACTGCTGCTTCATCTGCAACTTCGGAATCAAGGACCTTAAGCTTCTTATCTTCCTTAAGCACGAAAGCACCCGGCCACGCACTTAATGCTCTTACTCTGTTATGAATATCTACCGCATCCTGAGACCAGTCGAACTCGCCTTCTTCAGGTCTTATCGGCGGACATGCCGTTGCCAATGCTTCATCCTGCTTTGTTGTATTGAGCTCTCCTGCAACCCATCTGTCGATGATGTCCGGAAGTTTATCGGCACTTGCCTCAGCAAGCCTGTTCATGAGGCTCTCCGTGTGCTCATTGGGATCGATCGCAACTTCAACCTTGTCGATGATGTCGCCCGTATCCATGCCGACATCCATCTTCATGAATGTAACTCCCGTTACCTTATCGCCTTCAAGTATCGCGCGCTGCACGGGTGACGCACCTCTTCTTGCAGGAAGAAGGCTTCCGTGACAATTGATGCAGCCGTACTTTGGAAGGTCAAGAATGCCAGATGGAAGGATCTTGCCATATGCCGCCGTAACAATAAGGTCAGGCTCATATGAAGAAAGCTTTGCAAGCGCTTCTTCATTGCGGAGCGTATCAGGCTGATATACTTCGATATTATTCTCCTGCGCCATAACCTTTACAGGAGGAGCAGTAAGGATATGCTTACGTCCAACGGGCTTATCGGGCTGGCATAAAACCAGACGGACATCAAAGCCTGCGTCAATAAGAGCTTTGAGATTGGTGCCTGCAAACTCAGGCGTACCCATGAATATTACTTTAAGATCACGCCTGTCCAAACCTTAATCCTCGCTGTCGCCAACATTATAGACCTTGCCGTCTACTGACTTATCGATAAAGAGAATGCCGTTAAGATGGTCGTTCTCGTGGCAGATGCATCTTGCAAGAAGGCCGTCTGCCTCAAGTTCGAATTCCTCGCCGTTTCTGTTAAGGGCCTTGATCTTAACGTGTTCAGGTCTTTCAACCTCGCATGTCTTGCCGGGAACTGAAAGACAGCCTTCGTTGTCTATCTGTGAACCTGATGTCTCAATGATCTCAGGATTGATGAATTCGATAAGGCCGTGCTCATCTCCTACGTCAATGACAAAGATCCTTCTCAATACGCCGACCTGGGGAGCGGCAATACCAATGCCCCTTCCCTCAAAATACATAGTGTCAGCCATATCATCCAGGAGTTTGATGATCCTGGGTGTGATCTCATCTACCGGTCTGCTCGTCTTACGAAGAAGCGGATCGCCTTCAATTACCAAATTTCTTAAAGCCATTTATATTATCTCCAATCCATAATTTTCCGTATATATTATAATTTTATATATATAAATAAACAAGTTTGGGCTATTGGGACTTAGTGCTCAAAATACCTACTAATTCCTTTTATTGGAATTTGGTAGGTATTACTTTCGTTGATATTGTTGCTTTTGCTAGGCTGATTTACCTACTAAATCTCAAAACGGTGATTTAGTAGGCATTTTGCATCGTGTTTTCGAGTCATATTTTCGAAAGCGATACCTACTAAAATCAAGAAGACTTATTTTAGTAGGTATCCGGGCAGGAAAACCCAAAATTAAAAAGCAAAAATAATACCTACTAAACCGTTAAATCGAAGTTTAGTAGGTATCAAGGAAATCAATTGGTATTCAGATTACAGATCCCAGGAACTGATGTACTTCTCCTGTTCAGCCGTGAGTTTGTCGATGGAGATGCCTTTGGTGTTAAGAAGGATCTCAGCGACTCTGTTGTCGATGACTTCAGGAGTCTGATAAACGTCAACGGGGAGTCTTTCAGGGTTGTTGGCGATATACATAGCGGACTGTGCCTGCAAAGCAAAGCTCATGTCCATGATCTCAACCGGGTGACCGTCGCCTGATGCGAGGTTAACGAGTCTTCCTTCAGCGATTACGCAGACAGTCCTGCCGTTATTAAGCTTGTAGCCGATGATGTTGTTACGGAGTTCAGAACTCTCAACACATATCTGCTTTAATTCAGCAACACTTACTTCGCAGTCGAAGTGACCTGCATTGCAACAAACTGCACCATCCTTCATGGCTTCGAAATGTCTTCCTACTATGACATCCTTGCAGCCTGTAACCGTTACGAAGAAGTCGCCCAACGGAGCAGCTTCATCCATTGTCATTACCTGGTAGCCTTCCATAATGGCTTCGCATGCCTTAACGGGATCGATCTCGGTAACGATGACTTTAGCGCCAAGGCCCTTTGCTCTCATAGCAACGCCTCTGCCGCACATGCCGTAGCCTGCAACGACAACAGTCTTACCTGCTACTACGAGGTTAGTAGTGGCCATAATCGCTGTCCATACGGATTGGCCCGTACCGAATCTGTTATCGAAAAGATGCTTACATCTTGCATCGTTAACCGCAACAACAGGATAAAGAAGCTTATTCTCACCCTTAAGGATCTCAAGTCTGTGAACACCTGTCGTTGTCTCTTCGCATCCGCCATTAAGACTTGCTGCAAGATCCTGCATCTCAGAGTGAAGGAGCAAAGCAAAGTCGCCGCCGTCATCGATTACTATGTCAGGCTTGAAAGCCAATGCACTTCTTAATCTGTTCCAATAATGCTCTTCATCATCACCGTGAACAGCATAGACATTCATGATATCAAGTGAAGCCAGGCCTGCTGCCACGTCATCTTGTGTAGACAACGGGTTGCATCCTGTAAGAGCTACCTCTGCCCCGCCTCTTGCGAGCGCTCTTGCAAGGCATGCTGTTTTCGCTTCAACGTGAACGGAAACAGAGATCTTAAGTCCTGCAAACGGCTGTTTCTCAATAAGCTCAGCCTCGATGGCTCTTAATACGGGCATGTTGCGGTAAGCCCATTCGATCTTTTCCAAACCTGATTTAGCAAGATTTATATCTCTTACTTCGTAATTAAACTTTCCCATCCTTATCTCCTTAGAGGTTTATACGTCTTATGAATTCTTTAACTACTGCACAGCTGTTCTCGGACGCCAGTGCCGCATTATCTAAAACTTCCTGCTCAGAAAGAGCCTGACCGGTGATTCCTGCTGCCATATTGGTAATGCAGGACATTGCTGCAACTCTTATGCCCATATGGGATGCGGCAATTGCCTCAGGTACAGTAGACATGCCTACGCAGTCAGCACCAAGTATTCTCCATGCCCTGATCTCTGCAGGAGTCTCATACTGGGGACCCTTGGAATATGCATAAACGCCGCGGCTTATCCTTATCTTGAGGTCGCGTGCGCAATTGACCAGAGTATCAGTAAGCTCAGGATCGTAAACATGGCACTGATCGGGGAATCTCGTACCAAATTCAGCGATGTTGGGACCTCTTAATACAGGCTCCGCATGGAAAGAAAGGTGGTCTGTGATCGCTACAAGCTCAGGTACTTTCATGTCGAGATTAATGCCGCCTGAGGCGTTGGTCAGAAGAAGCGCCTTAACGCCCAGTCTGCCCATTACCCTGACATAGAAAGTAACGGTCTCGATTGGATAACCTTCGTAATAGTGGAATCTGCCGTTCATCATGAAAACGGGCTTTCCGGAAAGCGTTCCGATCAAAAGAGAACCCTTGTGGCCCGGTGCAGTTGAGACCGGGAATCCGGGAATGTCCTTATAAGAGATTTCAATGGCATCTTCAGCCATTGATGACAAAGGACCAAGACCGGAACCCAGTACTATGCAAACAGATGGGATCTCTTTTCCTGCCAAGACACCCCTGATATATTCAGCGGCGCCGTCTACGGTTTTGATAAATTCAGAAATATCGGTAATCATGGAAATATTATATATTATTCTTCTGGATTTTACCGAGTAAAAAACGGGGTATCTTTCATTCCGAAAAATACCCCGTACAGCTTTTAAATCAACTTGTTATTACTTGGCCTTGCCGCAGCAATCCTTGTACTTCTTGCCTGAACCGCAAGGACACGGATCGTTTCTTCCGACCTTGGAAGAATCACGCTTTACGGGAGCCTGGGGCTGGTTGTTGCCTGTTGTACCCTGGATAGGCTTTGAAGCAGACTGGGGAGTTACAGCAGAAGCGCTTGCGTGGTTCTCCTTGATATCCTTAACCTGGGACTTAGCCTCAATATGAGTTTCAGGTGTGAACTTCGCTCTCATGATGAACTTAACCGCATCGTTCTGGATATTCTCGTTCATCTCTTCGAACATAGCTGAACCTTCAAGCTTATATTCAACAACAGGATCGTGCTGACCGACACTTCTCATTCTGATGGAGTTGGAGAGCTGATCCAATGCATCGATGTGATCCATCCACTTGAGGTCAACTGTTCTAAGGAGGATCTGACGCTCAGCCTCACGGAATACCTCTGTGGTGATCTCATTCTCTTTCTGGGCAACGAGTTCCTTAGCCTCTTCAGCGATCTGTGCAGCGAGCTCATCGCACTCAGGGATATCCTTTTTATCGTCCTGAACAAGGAGAACTGAAGGAAGCTGGCCGAAGATCTCTTCAAGGAGCTTACCCAGTGAATATCTTTCTGTTGAGGTGATAACGCCGTCAAGAGCAAACTGGTTGCAGATTCTTGAAGCTACACGCTCGATCATCTGGAGATAGATGCCGTGTACGTCTTCACCGAAGATAACCTGTCTTCTCTGTTCATATGTAATTGTTCTCTGTACGTTGTTAACGTCATCGTATTCGAGGACGGACTTACGTGCTGCGAAGTGCATAGCTTCGAGCTTTTTCTGTGAACTGTCGATAACCTTTGTAAGAGATCTGACCTGAAGCTCCATATCGTCTTCGATGCCAAGGCTCTCATAGATCATGGTTACTCTGTCACCGCCGAAGATTCTTAAGAGGTCATCTTCAAGTGAAAGGAAGAACTTGGATCTTCCGGGGTCACCCTGACGTCCTGCACGTCCCTTTAACTGGTTATCGATACGTCTTGATTCATGACGCTCTGTACCTACGATGTAAAGACCGCCGAGCTTTCTTACCTCTTCTGCCTCAGGAGCGAGCTCTGCTTTATACTTGCCCTCAAGATCTGAGAATCTCTTTCTTGCCTCGAGGATGAGTTCATCATCTGTCTCATTGTGAGCTGTGGATGCAGCGATAAGTTCTTCTGTATAACCTAATCTTCTCATCTCCTGGAGAGCCATGAACTCAGCGTTACCGCCGAGGATGATATCGGTACCACGGCCTGCCATGTTGGTTGCGATAGTAACAGCACCCTTACGGCCTGCCTGGGCAACGATCTCAGCTTCTCTCATATGGTTCTTAGCATTCAATACGTTGTGCTTGATGCCATACTTTGTGAAGATACGGGAAAGGAGCTCTGACTTATCGACGTTAACTGTACCGACGAGTACAGGCTGGCCCTTGGAATTTGCTTCCTTAACTGTCTTAAGGATTGCAGCGTACTTACCGTTCTCTGTTTTGAATACAGCATCGTACTCATCAATTCTTGCAATGGGTCTGTTTGTAGGAATCTGAATAACGTCGAGGTTATAGATCTGTCTGAATTCTGCTTCCTCTGTATAAGCGGTACCGGTCATTCCGGAGAGCTTTGTGTACATACGGAAGAAGTTCTGGAATGTAATGGTAGCAAGTGTCTTGTTCTCGTTTGCGACCTTTACGTGCTCTTTTGCTTCGATAGCCTGGTGAACACCGTCGCTGAAACGTCTTCCCGGCATAAGTCTTCCCGTAAAGTCATCTACGATTATGACTTCGCCATCCTGGACGATGTACTGCTGGTCTTTCTTGAAGTTACCGTTAGCCTTCAAAGCATTGTTGATATAGTGCTGAAGGTCGAAGTTATCGGGATCTGAAAGGTTCTCGATATTGAAATACTTCTCGGCCTTTGTAATACCATTTGCTGTAAGTACGGAAGTCTTAGCCTTCTCATCCGTAACGTAATCTGCATCACCTACGAGCTCATCCATGTCGACCTTGTCGTCAGTCTCAACTACTGTGTACTGCTTCAATGTCTTAACGAATGCATCAGCTTTCTGGTAGAGATCAGAAGACTCTGTGCCACGGCCTGAAATGATGAGAGGTGTTCTTGCCTCATCGATGAGGATCGAGTCGACCTCGTCGACGATAGCGTAGTTAAGTTCTCTCTGTGCAATCTGCTCTTTGCTTACGACCATGTTGTCACGGAGATAGTCGAAACCGAACTCGTTATTTGTTCCGTATACGATATCACATGCATACATGTTCTTACGCTCTTTGTTCGGAATGTCGTGGATAATGAGACCTACGCTCATGTTAAGGAACTTATAAACCTTACCCATCCACTCAGAGTCACGCTTTGCGAGATAATCGTTAACCGTTACGACATGAACGCCCTTGCCGGTAATGGCATTGAGGTAAACAGGCATCGTAGCAACGAGCGTCTTACCTTCACCCGTCTTCATCTCGGCGATACGGCCCTGATGGAGGATGATTCCGCCGATAACCTGAACTCTGTAAGGCTTCATTCCGAGAACTCTCCAGGCAGCCTCTCTGACAGTAGCAAATGCTTCAGGGAGAAGCGCATCCAAAGATTCGCCTTCCTCATATCTCTTTCTGAACTCGTCAGTCTTGCCGGCCAGATCGTGATCTGAGAGCTTGGCATACTCTTCTTCGTATGAGAAGACCTTGTCTACGAGAGGATTGATCCTCTTAAGTTCGTGATCGCTGTGTGTTCCAAAAATACTTTCAAATAAACCCATTTTGTACCTTCATCAATTCTCTTCTTTATTTTGTTCGGCAGCTTCCTTGAGCCTGTTCAATGCCGTTCTGTATCCGCCGTCGGGATTCACATAGCAGTTCTTGACTCTCGAGATCGTCGTGGAACTTACCTTGGTCGATGACCTGGCTTTGCCACGCGCTCTGCCTGTTGATTTCTTGCCGGAGTCCGCTTGCGTATTTGTCTCTACTTCAGCGGGCGAGATCTCTTTAATGATCTCCTCATAGCTCTTACCCTGTTCGATCCTTCTTACGATCTGCCAACGGTGAAGAAACGAGTGCAATTCGTTGATCGAGCAAAGATCCTTAAAGAACTTATGCATCTCTGCGCTGTCCCTCATTGTCAGCATAGCGTTATAAAGGTCGGTCAGTTCCTCCATTTCGCTCTCAGTAAAATGAGCGTCTTTAATGTCATCCATCTTGATACCCTTTACCTGAAATCACGCTACAACTCTCATGATGTAATCCCAAACGATCTTGCCATAGCCCATATAGAGCGCGATAAAGACCGCAGTAAGGGCGAGCACAGCAAGAATGCCCAGGAATAATCTGGTAAATATGAGATTGGTCTTGGCTTTTCTCAGAGAATCCCCAATAGAAAGCGAAGCCGTCTTGTCTGTAGTAATCTTTGAATTAGCAAGACTTGGGCGTCTAACGCTGTTATCATGTTTCAATGTTCATACCTCCAAACATACTCATACATAATAACGCATTCTTTATTTTAATACAATAAAGGGATGACCAGACCTAAACATACTTCTCAGAGGTCCCGTATTCGCATATATCAAGTATAACACCGTGTACAAAGGCATATCCCTTTAGTTCTTCCACGGCTTCCCGCCCTGCCTGGCCGGAGTTTTCAGGTATTACCACAGTAAGATGTCTGGAATCCACATGATCGACAGTATAAGTCGAACCGTTTATCACGGCTGACTGGGGTTCAAACCTGCTTATCGAATTGATATCGTCCCTGATCTTCTTTTGGATATTAGATGTATCCTGATAGTAAGGGGAAGTGAGATCTATGCTCCTTATGGCCGTAATATCCCCTCCGTCAACCGAATCTATCACCGGAAAGGTTTTCGGGAGATTGGCTCCGTACTGCTCCCTGAAGGCATCTCCCCTGTCAAAATTGCTCAAAGACCAGATATCGTTCTTGTTTGCCTCCCCCTCCTGCTGCTTATGTTCTTCATCCTGAAGCATAAGGACAGGCTCGCCATACAGCGGAATAACAGAATAAATGCTCCTGTGTTTTCGCCCGGCCAGCGTAACGACGGAGTATTCCGTAGTGACTTCGATTATGTGGTGCTTGTCATTTATCGCGAAAAAGACCTCTATGTCATCAGGCACGAAGAAATCAGAACCGCCATTTCTTTCTATGCACCCCTGCCTTATCTGTTCTTCCATCGTATGCGAGAACACACCCTGCAAAATGAGTTCTTTGAGAGTGTGACCGGTCACATCGTCTATTCCCAGACCGACCGATGCCACCTTTGATATTACTGCCGCTCCCTTCGTATCACCTATACCGAGATCAGGAAAAGCATTTACCGCAGCTGACATAAGATCTGAAGCAGGAATGGACACGGGATAAAGAAGAGACATCTTCTCGCAAGTCTGTTCAACGGATCTTCTCATTAGTATATCCGTGCGGTAATAGTCTATCGAACTGATAACGGATGCGAGAAATACCAGGGTTATCGTAAATGCTATGGCCGCTTCAATAGTTACCTGTCCCTTTTTGTTTCTTGATCGTCTCATGACCATTCTCCTTATTTCTCATAAAGCTGATAACTCTTCGTAACCGAATATGAATCTCCCCTGAAATCAGCCTCAAGCGTTATTCCTTTATAAAGCTCACCGTAATCTCTCTCAAGAACCGCGTGGCTTCGCTCGAGAAGTTCCTCCACAGGGGTACAAAGCGCGAACAGATAAAGGAAATCCCTGTAACTGAAAGTGACCATCTTTTCACCTTCGTATTCAAAGATAACGGCTCTCTGTCCTTTTATCACCTGGTAAAAGTCCTTTATGGACTGGAAGGACGCACATATGTATGTAAGTCCTGCAGCTATTATCCTGTAATCGATATTGACTGTTCCTTCGCTTACTGCAGATATGATCGTTGAGATTATCTGCCCCAGTACTTCCATGGTGTTCCTGAACTCTTCGTTTGCATAGTCTTTGAGCATATTGGAAACGATAAGGACCTGTACCATAAGGTATTCGACCTTAAAGATTGCCGGGTAATCTTCAAGTCCGGTGATTATGTATTCGGCATCTACCTGCTTGTCTCCGTGAATGGATGAAAACTCCGTTCCCGTGATCGATGCATCTCCGTCAGGCGCAAAGCAGCAGTCAAAGTTATATGCACAGTAATGAGATACATTCATCTTGGTCATAACGGGATCGGACATATCCGTAAGGTTATCCATGGTAGTCTCAAGAAAAGACAATGTATCAAGCAGGGCTTCCCAGTCGTCAATGTCTATGTCGATATCAAGTTCGATGTCTTTTACCGTGTCTTTGTAATCAGCCCTTATGTCATCAAGATCAGATGCTTGTTCCAGTATCTCATCAAGATTAAGCGCTTCCCCTGCTTTTCCTATCCACTGGGATGCATCTTCAGACCCCTTGATCATGTCCGACACATAACCTGCTGCCGGGCTTTGCATATACTCACCGACTTTGTTTAAAATCCCTGACTCATCTGTTTGCCTTAACATCTCGGCATATCCTTCAACCAGGCCTTTGAGGCTTATGCCGGTTCCCCTGTACCAGTAGTACGAATTGATCGCTGTCTTAAGATCCTCTGTGGTGAACTCATCCGCGGCAGTAACTACAAGCGTTGACTGTGATGTCAGCCCGTTCATTTCCAAAGCCTTGCAGAAGCATTCATCATCAACTTCATCCAAAGTGAAAGCATAGATTCCGTAGACATCAAATAACTGTCTGTTGTAATCGCAAAGGATAGTATCGACCTGTGTCTTAAGAGCTTCATTAACGCTTAATGCATAATCAAGATTCCAGACAAAAGCAACGAAAGTACATTCCACAAGGATCAGGGCCGACATTATCACCGCAAAGAACAAAGACGATGCGCCTCTTTTGGTCCTTCTGTTCTTATCAGTTCTCTTCATCTGCTGCCTCCTGTGAAAGTTCGTAAACGGATCCGTATATAAGCCTGAAGTTATCTGATATGCCGGACAGATACGTACAGAGTTTTTCGGGCGACGTGTCGTAACAGTCCACACCGCTTACTACGACCTTATCCGCGATATCCTTGTCCCGTTCCATGAAAAACAATTCGTTTCCACCATCTTTGGCACATTCAAAAGATTCAAGTGCAATCGATTCCGGGCCCGTGATCATAAAGGCAAGCATTACGAGTATCAGCGAAAATGTAATTGCAGTTTCAAGCGTGGACATAAGGCACCTCCGGATCTGTGACCTGCTATATGCAGATATGGTTTGAGTAATCTTACAATCAAAAGAGGGCTGAAAAATCATACAAATACCGACAATTACCGACAAAAACCGACAAAGAAAAACGCCCGGTCTCCCAGGCGTTAAATATGCTTCAAAGCATTGATTTTATTGCGTTTCAGGCTCTTTTCGAGCTCATGTCCGTCTTTATAATCCTATTAAACGATTATGCACGGAGTGTTGCGCCGTACTTCTCCTTGAGGTTATTAAGGATCGTATCAACGAAGCCGTCAATGACTTCGGGCTTGAACTCCTCGTCCTTAGGCGTGAAGACTACGCTGAAAGCAAGGCTCTTCTTGTTAAGGCCGAGCTGGATTCCTTCGTAGATGTCGAAGAGCTCGATCTTGGTGATGTACTCACATGAAGCTTTAATCTCCTTTTCGATCTGTGCACAGGTAACATCCTTGTCCATAACGAAGCAGAAGTCACGCTTCTCTTCAAGGTACTTCGGAAGCGGAATGAACTTTCTGTCCTTGCCGTAGTACTTGGAAAGCGTTCTCAGATCGATCTCTGCAACATAAGCAGGAACTCTCATGTCGAGCTCATCACAGATCTCATAAAGGACCTGACCAAGGTAACCTACTTCCTCTCCATTACAGATAACCTTTGCGGTTCTTCCAGGGTGAAGGAATGTCTTAGAATCCCTCTCATAATCGAATTCAACATCCAGTGATGCTGCGATCACGTCAACGAGGCCCTTCAATGAATAGAAATCCTCGTCTTCACCGAAAACACCGATGCAGATCGTCTCACGCTCATCAGGATATTCAGTAAGAGGCAGACTCTTGGGAATGAACTTATTGCCCATCTCATAGATGCGGCCTGTAAGGATTCCGTTCTTCTGGTTTCTTGCCATAGCCTTGATCATTTGGGGCGCAAGAGTCGTACGCATCAAAGAAAGATCAATGTTGATAGGATTCATGAGCTTGATCGCGAATCTCTCGGGAGCACCCTCAGGAAGCTTTAAGAGGTCGAAATCAGAGGGCGAGAAGAATGAATAATGTACGCCTTCATTAGCGCCTGCTGCACAGAGATCTCTCTTGATCTTGAGCTCTGAACGCTGTTTCAGGTTATAACCGCCGGAAGTAACCTTCGCTGTCGGAATGAATGTAGGCGTAATATGATCGTAGCCGTACATACGGATAACTTCTTCAGCAACATCCTGGTAAGACTCCATGTCAACACGGTATCCGGGAATGGCTATGGTAAGTTCATCACCGTTGAGCTCAGGTGCGAAGCTTAAGTTTGTAAGGATCCTTACGATATCCTCATCAGGAACCGTGATGCCCAATACGCCGTTAACCTGCTTAACGCTGACTGTGAGCTTTCTGGGCTCTATTGAATTGCCTGTATTAATATCGAAAGAAGTCTTTGAGACCTTACCGCAGCCCAATTCTTCGATGAGATGCAGAGCTCTCTTCATGGCCATAACGGTCGTGTACTCATCAACGCCCTTGGAGAATCTCATTGAAGAATCAGATACCTGACCCAGAGCCTTTGAGCTCTTGCGGATATTATCATGAGCAAACTTTGCTGCCTCGAACATTACAGCATTTGTTGAATCGAGGATCTCAGAGTTGAGGCCGCCCATGATTCCTGCCAGAGCGACAGGTTTCTTACCGTCGCAGATAACGAGGTTATCAGATGTAAGAGAGAATTCCTTCTCGTCGAGTGTCACGATCTTCTCTCCGTTCTCTGCACGGCGGACGTGGATCTCACCACCTTCAAGATAGTTAAAATCAAAAGCGTGCATCGGCTGGCCGAGCTCGTAGAGAACGTAGTTTGTAATATCAACCACGTTGGAGATTGCAGAGCAACCGACAAGTGCAAGACGGCGCTTCATCCAAAGAGGTGACTCACCGATGGTAACGTCAGAAACATAGTGTCCGATGTATCTCGGGCAGAGATCCGGAGCAGAAACTCTGATGTTGAAATCGATCGCAACATCGCTTTCCGTGTAATCAAGAGCAGGTTCCTTAATCTCCTTGCCGAGCACAGCTGCTACTTCTCTTGCGATACCGTAAATGGACTGGCAGTCGGGTCTGTTTGCAGTGATGGAAACGTCGAAAATATAATCATCAAGGCCAAGGATGGGCTTAACGTCTGCACCGGGAACAGAATCTTCAGGAAGAACCAGAAGTCCGTCGTAACCTGCGCCGGGGAACATGTCCTCAGTAACGCCGATTTCAACGCCGGAGCAGAGCATTCCGTATGAATCGTAACCTCTGAGTTTACCCTGGCCTATTGTCATAAGGCCTTCAACAGTCTTATGGTCTTTTGCAGTAGCATAAACCTGTGCGCCTATCAGAGCCAAAGGATACTTGCCGCCTGCAGCAACGTTATCAGCACCGCAGCAGATCTGAAGAACGCCGTTCTCGCCTGCATCTACAGTGCAAAGGTGAAGGTGTGTGCCTTCGATTGCTTCGCATGTCTTAACTTCGCCGACAACGACTTTGGATATGTCCTTGCCTACTTCGTACTTTTCTTCTACTTCGAAGCCGCAGCTGAAGAGCTTGTTTTCGAGTTCATCAGGTGAGACATCAATATCTACGTAATCTTTAAGCCAACTTAATGGTACTAACATTGTTCTTGCCTCCTTTAACCTTAGTCATCGATCTGTTCAAGTACGCGGAGATCAGACTCAAACAGGAGCTTGATGTTGTTGATGCCGTACTTGAGCATGGCAATACGATCGATTCCGATACCGAAAGCCAGACCGCTGTATTTGTCGCTGTCGATTCCGCAGCCTTCAAGAACCTTCTTGTTCACTACGCCAGCACCGAGAACTTCGATCCAGCCTGTTCCTTTACAGAGCTTGCATCCCTTGCCGCCGCACTGGAAGCAGGAAACGTCAACCTCTACTGAAGGCTCTGTGAACGGGAAGTAAGAAGGTCTCAAGCGTGTTCTTGTCTCTTCGCCGAAGATCTTCTTAACGAATACATCGAGCATTCCCTGAAGGTCGCAGAGTGTGATGCCTTCATCTACAACGAGTCCTTCCATCTGGGAGAACATCGGTGAGTGTGTAGCATCGTCGTCAGATCTGAAAACCTTACCGGGTGAGATGATCTTTATAGGCGGCTGCTGTGACTCCATTACGTGAACCTGGCCTGCAGAAGTCTGTGTTCTCAAAAGGAACTCAGGGCTTAAATAGAATGTATCCTGCATGTCACGTGAAGGATGGTCCTTAGGGATGTTAAGAGCCGTGAAGTTATAGTGATCTGTCTCGATCTCATTACCCTCATATACTGAGAAACCCATGGAACCGAAGATGTCCACGATCTGGTTTCTTACCTGTGTATTGGGATGGAGATAACCCTTCTTGAGTTTCTTTGAAGGCAGAGTAACATCGATAGTCTCTGATTCATATCTTGCCTTCTGCTCAGCTTCCTTGAACTGTGCATCGAGGGCATCGAACTTCTCTGTTGCCCAGTTACGGATCTCATTGACCATCTTACCGTAGTCGGCCTTGAGTTCCTTCGGGATCTTACCCATCTCCTTCATGAGAGATCCGATCTTACCTTCCTTTGAATCCATGACGCTCTTTCTATACTCGAAAACGCCCTTGGAACTCTTGATCTCGGTAAGGTCTGATTCGATCTTTGCTTTGATCTCTGATAACTTTGCGCTTAATTCACTAAGTTCAGCCATGTTTTCCTCCTTATTCTTTCCGCCTTTGCTTTTCCAAATAAAAAAGCCCGCGGCAATTATCCATTGCCACGGGACGAATTCGCATTAATCTTGCACCTTCGCGGTACCACCCATGTTCGGGAAACCACTATAGTAACCCGCTCTTGTTTATGCGCTGTGATGCCGCGCCATGCATCCGCTTAATCAGCCTTAAAGCCGTTTTCGCTGGAACGCTCCGGTGTTGAAATTCATCTTTATGCCCTTCGGATCGTGCTCTCAGCCCAAGACACAACTCTCTGTTCCGGTCAACAATAAGACTACTTACGCACCTTCATTGCGTTTGCTTATTCTACATATACATCCTTAGAAAAGTCAAGCAAACCCTTATAAATCAAAGAACGGATTGTATTTTGCCTCGTCTTCGACCGTCGAACCCGGACCGTGTCCCGGATAGATTATAAGACCCGGATCAAAAGCACTGACGCGCTTTAAGGTTTCTGTCATCAGCTTCATCGATCCGCCGGGCATGTCAGTACGTCCGATCGAACCGCGGAAAACGGTATCTCCGGTAAAGAGAACATCTCCGCTCACCTGTTCAAAGAGATAGCAAACGCTTCCCATCGTATGTCCGGGCGTCTCGAAAACCCTGATCTTAATATTGTCATCCTTGTAAATGTACATTCCGTCAAGGCCGGACATGTTCTCATATTTGAAATCGTAAGTGATCTGCTGACCGTCCATATAAGAACAATTCATATAAGCGTTACCCAAAAGTTCTGCGTCTTTGCTGCTGAAGAACACCTGGGCATCGGGATAAAGTGCCATCCATTCGTTAATGAACTTTATATGATCGTAATGACCGTGAGTCAGAAGAAAGCCCTTAACTTTACACTCACCTTTGGAAAGACCGGGAAGTTTGCAGTATTCTTCAGTTCTCTCCGGAGAAACGGAAGTATCAACGATAAAAACACCGGACGGGCCGGTGATTACGTACATGTTGGATTGGAGAGGTCCGTAAGGGACAGTTATCAGCCTGCGTTCCATTCGCGATAGTCGAGCGCACCGCTGTCGACAGCAGTAATGAGGATCTCCGCTGAAGCTATATTGGTAGCATAGGGAATCGTATTCTGATCGCAAACATCCAGGAGCTCGAAAGGATTAGACTCACCTACCTGGCGTCCGTCTCTCAAATAGATGACACAGTCGATGCCGTTGTATTCTGCTCTGGAAGCAAGCTGTTCAAAACCGCTGGAATAGTCAACGGAAAGACCGGACACATCAAGATCTGCAGCTGATTTAAGGAGCTTGGCAGTATTGTAAACTGAGATAAGCTGATGTTTCTCAAGCAAAGGCTTGTATGCAATGCAGAAATTGACCAATAATTCAGTCTTTCTGTTGTCAGCCATCAAAACGATCTTCATCCGAAATCTCCCATTAAAAACTAATAAACAGATTGTACAGTAAAATGTTTATTCAAGCAACTAGTCTTTGTTAGAAATAAACAATAAATTCACAAATTATCAACCGGCAGTAGCGTCAACATAAGGAAGATAGTCGCCGAATACGGGGTTTGGCGAATACAAAGGCTCAGATGAATCGAACTGAGCATTGAAGTATGCAGCCATGATCTTTTTAGCGATGACGACTGATGTCGAACCCCATTTACCCTTCTCAACCACGAGAGCCAAAGCTACTTCAGGATTCTCCTTCGGCGCATAACAGATGAACAGACCGTTTGAATACTCCTTACGGGTATCCTCGAATCCCGTCTCTGCCGTACCGGTCTTACATACCATCTCTACAGGGAAGTCATCAAACTGGTTACCGGCACTCGATTCCCACCTGATACGACCGTTAGGATAATAAGTACCCGTAGCAACGCATCTCATCGCTTCTCTTACCGCTTCGATACTTTCTTCTGAAATACCGATATCAACGGACTCGGTCTGACCCTGATAGAGTATCGAGCCGTCACTTGCTACTACCCTGTCTACGACATAAGGCGTGCAGAGCTTATTTGTAGCGATGCCGCATGTATATCTGCAAAGCTGGAGGATCGTAAAGCAGTTATCAAACTGACCGATCGAAGCCTGAGCCGTATTGGACGGGAACCATGTCTTATCGTATACGGACTGTCTTGTAAGTCTCTTATTCTCTCTTGATGACATGACGCCTGAGATCTCACCCGGCAGGTCGACACCTGACTTAACACCCAGACCGAATCTGTTTGCCATCGCGGAAATGTTGTCGATACCTGTCTGGATGCCTAAGATCATGAAATAGATGTTGCAGGACTGGGTCATCGCATCGTCAAGCGTAAGATCGCCGTGGCCGTTATCAGGATACTCGAGACATCTGAAGATCCATCCGTCAACGTCTAACGGACCGGGGCACCTGATGGTATTCTCTTCAGGTGTGATGTCGCCGTTTTCGAGAGCTGCCAAAGCCGTACAGGGCTTGAATGTAGAACCCGGAGCGTACATTGACATGATCGCACGATTCCACAAAGGAAGGTCTCCTGCAGTGATTTCCTGATATTCATCGATACCGAGATAGTACTTAACCTGTTCCTGGGCCTGTTCGTCGCCGTAGTTTGCAAGGATAAAGTCATTCGGATCGTAGTTCGGGTATGAACCCATCGCGATGATTGCGCCCGTGTTGACGTTCATCATAACGAAAGCACCGGCGGACGCCGATTTATAACCCGTCTGGTTTACCTCGTCGTACTCCCTCTGCTCAAGGATGTACTGCTTAAGAGCCTGGGTTCCTACTTCCTGGATATGCGTATCTATTGTAAGGTGTACGGTCGCGCCTTCTTCAGGTTCAATGCCGTAACTGTTGGGAACAAACAGTCCTTCCTCACCGTTCATCGTCCAGATACTGTAAGGCGTGACACCGCTCTTGCCGTGCAGATAACGTTCCATCTGCGACTCGATACCGGATTTTCCTACAACGTCGTCACTCGTGTACCCGAATGGCGCAAGATCCTGATACGTAACGCTGGAAATCTTACCTACATAACCGACAACGTGGCTGGAATAAAGGGCTTCCGAGGAATATGTCCTCACATATTCCTTACCTGCAACAAGCCCCATGTAATGGTAATTCTGCTCCTCGATCTTCCTGATGAGCTCATCCGGAACGTCAGTTGCGATCTTAACAGGCGTACCCTTAATGAATGCCCAGTTATCTGTAAATATCTGATATCTTATCCTGATGATCCTGTACGCTTCTTCGATCGTATAATTGTTGTCGATGTTGAATTTCCGGCGCAGATAAAGGAAGAAAACGTTCGGATCGGTCTTAACGTAATCATCAGAGAACGTAACGATAACGCCCGATGAATAGTCCTTCAGATTAAAAAGATTGGAGTCAGTCTGCCAAAGCCTTATCTTGTCTTCGGACTTAACGAATCTGGCCTTGGGATCCAGTATGAAATACTGGTCGAGATCTGCAACATCAATGCAGTGATACTCATCGAAAAGATAGCTGAGCTCAAGGCAGAGCGCGTTAAGCTGGGCATCGTCAAGATAAGCATTCGCTATCATGATGCTGTTATATTCGATACTTGAAGCAAGGAGCACTCCCCTGCTGTCATATATGTCGCCTCTCGGAGCCGGCTGTGAATACTGTCTTACAACACCCGATGAACTCTGTGACAACGTGTTCTGATAGTTGGAGAACTGAAGTCTCATCGTCATTACAAGGATTGCAACACCGAATGCCAGGAAGATAACGGCGAGAACCAGGTATCTGTTGGTCAGGAACTGGATGATGCGCCTGAAGAGCGAGCCGGCATCTGTTTTGCCGCCACGTTCCGCGTTATTGTCAAATGCACCGTAATCGTCTATCAGATTCCCAGCCATGTGCCTTCACCCTGTTTCTCAATGATCTGATCCTTCTTGGACTTTCCTCTGAAGGATACAGGACCCAAAAATCTCAAAAAGAATATAAGCGGGATTGCTGCCAAAGTATTCAAAAGGAGCTGCGGGAGGAACGAATAGACCAAAGCCGTCAAAGGTTCATAGATTGTAGAAGTTGTTCCCGCCATTGAACTCCATCCGAATATTATGAGATATCCCCCAACTTTATAACAGAACGTTGTGAAGATAACCGCAACGATCGAAAAAGGAATATTTCTTCTCATTCTTCTTGTAAAGAAAGAAGCTCCGATGATGCCTGCCGAAAAGAGCGTAAAAACACCGATAAATGCCGTAACCCTTACTTCTCCGTCAAGTCCCAATACAGCCGGCGGTGAGAAAACGTCTCTTATCATTCCGCAGATAAAACCGACTATCGCACCGTCCCAGAAACCGTTGAAATATCCTGCCAGAACAACGAAAACAAAAGTAATATCGGCAGTCTGTCCAAGAAAACTGAAAGTTTCCGGGAACGATACCTGCAAGGAAGTCAGCAAAATGATATAGACCGCATAAACGACTATCTTTCTGATCCTGGCATTTGTAGTGTCACTGACGATACGCATTGATATTCACCTGAAAGATCAACCAACGGGTACTGTTACATCAGTCTCCTCTGTCTCCTCGACATAAGGGATCATGATGAATACGTCTTCAAGCTTTCCGATCTGGGAATAAGGCCTTATAGTTGCCGTAACTTCCAAAGGATTTGAATAATCCACTGTCTCTATAACACCGATCGGGATACCTTCAGGGAACAAACCACCATCTCCTGAAGTAACGATCTCCATTCCCGGTTCAAGATGAACATCAGGATCAATGTCTTTTGCAAGACAGAGACCCTGTCTCTTAAGTTCGGCATCGCCTACTACCATGAACGTAACGCCGTTTACTTCGTTAACCTTGCCTGCTACGGCAAAGCCTTCATGGAGCAGCGGAAGAACTCTGGATTCGGTCTCGGAAGACTCGATTACACGTCCGACAAGATTCATCTCAACGTCGAGCACAGGATATGAATTACCCTCTGAAAGAGCGATTCCGTCTGCAGCACCGGCATTGAGTCTTATCGTAGAGAACCATTCATCTGATTCTCTGGACAGGATCGAAGCACCATAGATTACGTAGTTGCTGAATGTATCCTTGATATGGAGAGCATCTTTAAGCTCTTCGTAACGAAGAGCTGCCTCTTCACTCTGGGTAAGCTGGTATCTCAAGTCTGCGATCTGCTCTTTTAAAGCCTTGTTCTCTTCTCTGATCGCAATACCGTCAGTGATGGCTGACCAGAAGTCAGTCAGCGTATCACCGGCACTCTTTACCAGAGACTGCGCAGGAGTCGTTACAAGCTGTACAGGCTTAAGAAGATTTTTAATAGGACTTCCCGGAAGCATGCTCAAGATAGCAAATGCCGCCAACACAAGCAGAACGATAAGTGCTATGAACCATTTAGACTTTAAAAGCTTTTTCAAGAATTATCTCCTGACGTTTTAGGGATCAACCCTTCTTACCGCAGCAGTTCTTATACTTTTTTCCAGAACCGCAAGGGCACGGATCATTACGCCCGATCTTGTCGGAATGAGCCATATTAGCCTCACGGTACTCACGCGTGATCTCATTTCTCTTTTCTTCAGTGAGAATGTCATTCCATGCCTTAATGCTGTAGAGCCAGTCAGCCTTTGCATCACGCATGTTGTAGTAAAGCTTCTCATAATCGATAACGAGCTCGAGCTCATAATTGTCGTCGATTGCATCAAGATCGATGTCATCGCCGTTTGTAAGGCTGGACTTGATTCCGTCAACGAAACCTACGAAAACATCCATTGCATCCTTAGGGAAATTGAGTTTCTTTGCAAGCTCAGCAGCTGTGCCGTTTAAGAACTCCTCATTGTTCGGATAAGCTCCGAGGATCTTCTCGTAAGCTACCTTCTCGAGAGCGTAGTAACGCTGGATATATTCTACATATTCCTGTCTGTTGGAAGCGTCTTCTGACTTATCCATCCATGTCTTGTAATAACTCATTTTTGTAATCCTCCAAAATCAATATTAGAGCTTTGCAGCTATAGCCTTGAGGAAATCCTCAGTATTTACGACCGTCTTGTCTTCCCTGTCGAGGAGGCTGTTGAGATCACCAGTGATGACGCCTTCCTCAATTGTCTGGATGGAAGCCTTTTCGAGCTTGTCGGCAAATGCCTCAAGTTCAGGAAGATTGTCGAGCTGTGCTCTCTTGCGGAGCGCACCGGACCATGCGAAAAGCGTAGCCATCGGGTTTGTGGAAGTCTGCTCACCCTTAAGGTGTCTGTAATAGTGACGTGTAACTGTGCCGTGAGCTGCCTCATACTCGTAAACACCCTTAGGTGAAACGAGAACTGAAGTCATCATTGCGAGTGAACCGCATGCAGATGCGAGCATGTCGCTCATAACGTCGCCGTCATAGTTCTTGAGCGCCCATACGAATCCGCCTGAAGAACGCATAACTCTTGCAACGGCATCATCGATAAGCGTATAGAAATATGTGATTCCTGCTGCTTCGAACTTTTCCTTGTAGTCTCTGTCATACATTTCCTGGAAAATGTCCTTGAAGCGGTGGTCATAGGTCTTGGAAATAGTGTCCTTTGTAGCAAACCAGAGATCCTGCTTCGTATCCAGAGCGTACTGGAAGCAAGAACTGGCGAAAGCCTCAATGGACTTGTCTGTATTGTAGAGTCCCTCTACGATACCGTCGCCTGTGAACTCAAAGATCGTCTGGCTCTCTGTTCTTCCGTCAGGATATGTGATAACAAGATTTGCTCTTGCAGGTCCCTCAACACGGTATTCCGTATCTCTGTAAACATCGCCGTAAGCGTGTCTTGCGATAGTTATAGGCTTTTCCCAGCAGGATACGAAAGGCTTGATGCCCTTAACGAGGATAGGTGCTCTGAATACGGTACCGTCAAGGATAGCTCTGATCGTACCGTTAGGGCTCTTCCACATTGTGTGGAGGTTATACTCAGTCATTCTCTGCGCATTAGGTGTGATCGTAGCGCACTTAACTGCAACGCCGAGCTCATTAGTCCTGTTAGCCGCATCGATCGTGACCTGGTCACCTGTCTCGTCTCTGTGCTTGAGTCCGAGATCAAAATATTCGGTCTTCAGATCAACGAAAGGTAAAATAACGATGTCCTTAATCTGCTTCCAGATTATTCTTGTCATCTCATCCCCGTCCATCTCTACAAGCGGGGTCTTCATCTGAATCTTAGCCATAAGATCTCCATTCTTATAAATAATACTAGAAGATTTTAAGACATAAGACCCATAAAATCAAATCTGATATTGAGGAAAAAACAAATGAAAACGCACCTTATCAGGAGGCCGATTTTGCACAGGCTTTCACCAAAATGATCTCGAGCGAATATCTCTCGTCAATAAGGCCGTGCTTAAACTCGCTGTCGGAGTCGGAAGCCGTCAGATAAAGGCTGATAAGGTCCTTCATGCTGAAATTGTGGGATTGCATCACGAGTTTTTTTGCCCTGTAATCATTCATTCCGGTACGCTCGACAAGAACTCCGGCATTTCCGGCCTCTTTGGCCATGATGAGCGCCTTTATGTGATTTACGATGGATACCCTGATCCTGGCCAAAGGTTCTTTGTTTGCAATGAGCTTGTCCAAAGTTCCGAGCGCTGTCTTTGCATTTCCGCTTCCGCACGCATCCATGATGTCGAAGATCTTACCGCTTAAGTCAGGCGGACAGCAGAGTTCAACAATATCCGGCGTGACCTCCGAATAGCCCTTGCCCTGACAATAAAGCGAGAGCTTGTTAACCTCGTTTACGAGCTGCATCATGTTACCTGCGCATCGTGAAGCCATTGAATTTGCAGCCTCAAACCCGATCTTCAGATTCTCTTTTGCAAATCTGCTGCTGATCCAACCTGTGAGCTCATCTTCTTCAAAACCGCTCATCGAAGCAACCGTGCCGTACTGCAGGAACGCCTTAAAAGCCTTCTTACGGCTGTCGACAGTCTCCTCAAAGAAGACAACAACCGTAGAAGACGGAATATCATTAAGTATAGCTTCGTCCTTCTCGGACAATTCCCGGTTCGGGAGTCCTGACTGCTTGATAACCACCAGTCTCTTTGGTGACATCCACGGCGGCATGGATATAAGCTCTTCAAGCTTACCCATATCAAATTTATCGCCTGTCCTGGTATCTATTACGGCATAGTCCATGTCTTCGGCACCTTCTCCGAGGCAGACCTTCTTTAACATGGACACCGCACCGTCGATCATGTAGTTTTCGGTGCCGTACAAAAGCACAAGACCCAAAGAATCAGACTCTTTACTGATTTTTGAAAGCATCTGACGGGAATTCAAAACTCCCTTGGGAAGCGCTTTTGCCTTTACCACTTTAAGTTATGTTCCTCCGAACAACTCCGGATATTTGCTCTTGAACAGGATATCCGTATCAACGTCTTCGTCGCAGCCGTCGATCCTTCCGATCGAACCTGTCTGCCACATTGTATAGTCTCCCTCATAAGAGGTCTCTTTTACATAATGTGCAAGCCATACATCATAACCTGCCGGTTCCCAGATTATCTCCAGGTAATACTTGCTGGAATAAAGGATCGTGCTGTATCCGTTCTCTTCCATAATACCCGCAAATTCGTAGAACAGGTTATTGATATCTATAATGCTCATCTGATATTTCTGGAAATGAGCCCAGCTCTCCCAGTCGAAAGCAACCGGAAGGTCAAGCTCTTTGCCATCAAGTACTGCGAGCAGTTCATCGCAATGTTCATGGAGCATCTCGATCGTGCTGTCTGTCGAATAGTAATAAACGCCGATCAAAAGCCCTGCCGCCTTTGCATCAGCATAATATTCTTCAAACTTTCTGTCCACGCCAAGCTCGCCGTTGTTATAGATCATGGCTCTGAGCATAACGAAATCGCATCCTGCAGCTTTGACAGCTTCAAAATCGATATCACCCTGATATCTTGATACGTCAATACCATGTGCAATGTCAGCTGCGGGATATCTGTCGATAAAATCGCTGTATGCAAGCGTTGTATGCTCGGAAGAGCCGCCTCCTCCGCCACCGCCGCTGCTGCTGGGTGTGTATACATTAACAGTCATGCTGCCCGTCTTTGAATTGCCTGCATCATCGGTAATAGTAAGCGAAAGCGCATAACTGCCGTCTTCAGACGTATCAACTTCGCCGTCGATCTGAAGGTCAACATTACTGTCGCAGTCATCGATATAGCCGATATGTCTGTTTATATCAAACTCACTGCCGTTCTCAATACTTACGCTCTCAGGAAGAGTAAGGAAGAACGGTGCAGTTGTATCTACATCGGGCATATCCATATGAGGAATTGCCGGCGTAGGACTCGGTGTGGGTGTCGGCGTATTAGTCGGAGTCGGTGTAGCCTCAGGCTCCGTCTCCTCCGTAGTCTCAAATGTGTTGGTGTTGGTGTCGTTGCCGTCGCGCATACCATCCGTATTCTCAGTCTGTCCAGTAGTGCATCCCGTAAATGATGCAACCGCAACAGATGCCACAAGCACGGCACCGGTCAGTGACTTTAGTAATTTATTAGCTTTACTATGCATAGTCTCCTGTCTCCGGCTCCCCGCCGGACCTTTCCTATTTTTCCCATATATGTCCCATATACTCACCCGATTATAACAAACAAAGTCCGAAATCTAATGCACATATAGGGACAAAATTGGGCAAAGCTGGATTGGTAACTGCCTTGTATATTTGGGCAGTTATTCCAAGAGATAGCAGTATTGAGAATGCAGTATTGGTCTCTGCCGTGACTGTTTGGGCCGTCATTCCAGGAGATAATGGTTTATAAGTTCGTCAACAAGCTTTACGTCGAGCGGGAGCGTGCTGGTTTCCCAAGTCGTAATCAGGTTTTCGCCGTGGAATATTCCATTCTTCTCGTATGTATTAATCCTGAACACATTCTTTCTCGCATAATCAGGATCATCCAGCTTACCTAAATGCTCCCAATAATAGATTTTTCGCCGTTTAATATTCAGAGCCGTAAAATCCGGATGAATTTTCCCCATTCCCTTTAGAACTATCGGACATTCATATTTGTATGGAACATTGTGCCTGCCTAAAGCGTTTGCTATAAGGATTTCCGATTTCGATCTTACTCTCTCATTCTTATCCGTATAGAACTCTGAATCTTCTTCCTCAAATCCTTTGCCAATATATGGCTTAGACAGCCACGAATTAACAAACTGCTCATCGGTATGCCAGATTGGGTCGATTAATTTTTGCCTTCCTTTACTAAGCGATTCATAGTAGTCTTCCGGCAATTGCTTTGCACCTGTCTTTAGCAACCAGTTAACATGTTTTAATTCAGCATCAATCCTCTTAACGATTCCTTTAAGATAATCATATGAAGCAATATCAGCAGCAACCTGACGTTTACTGGATTTCAGATACTGCTCCTCATTATTTCCAGGCACTCTTATATATATTTGGTCCTTATCCGAATACACTCTTATATGATATCGGGGCTGGCCTTTGTATTTAAGATTTCCAAGACGTTTGAGAGATTTTTGTTTAAGCTTTACCAACAGTTCCTTCCTGCTCTGTAACAATTGAATATATTCATTCATAGTATTCTCCTTCCGTAATACCTACTAAAATCTAAAATCTCGATTTAGTAGGTACAAAACAGCATTTATTTGACCTTAAAAACGTCGATGAACACCTACTAAACACCGAAAATGGATTTTAGTAGGTATCGAGATAGCGAAAACGAGTTGAAAATCAACAAGGAATTACCTACTAAAAATCAAAAACGGGTTTTAGTAGGTACCATTGGGGATTTTCGAGTACCATAAACACGAAAAACACACCTACTAAAATGCAAAATTATAATTTAGTAGGTATCCTCCCTCAAAACTCCATTACTACCGCCCCCTCTTCATCTGTTCTGAACACTTCGCAGCCGTAGGAATTGAGGCGGTCCAAGGTTGCCGGGGCCGGGTGGCCGTAGAAGTTGTGGGCGCCGACGGAGATGACGGCAGCATCGGGCGAGCAGGCTTCGATGAATTCCATGGAGGATGAGTATTTCGAGCCGTGATGGGCAACTTTAAGGATATCGCAGTCGGGAACTATGCCGGCTTCAAGTATCTCAGCCTCAGTAGACATTCCGATATCGCCGGTAAACAATATGCTTGTTTCATCGGAGTCCAATACGTGAAGCTTCATGACGAGGCTGTTTTCATTGCCGCCGCCTAGATTTGAGGACGGATACAGAACATCGAAATAAACGCTTTCCGACAAATACACCCTGTCGCCTTCGTAAATGCCTTGAAGCTGTGACAAAAAGCATGAATTGTCAGACCCGCTCAAGGATGTGGACAACAGAAACTCCTGAACGTCCTTGTCATAAGCATCCGGTAAAGGAACATATGAAGTAAGTATGGTACTGGTTTTTCCCTGATCGCAAAGTGCTGCTATTCCGCCGGCATGATCGACATCCCAGTGGCTCATGACACAGATATCTACCCGGTAAATGCCGTAATAATCGAGAAGATCACTTACAGTTGTACTGCCTTCATCATAAGTACCGGCATCGATCAGACAGGTTTTGTCAGGAGTTATTATCAGGCAGCAGTCCCCCTGTCCGACATCTGCAAAAACAACCCGGCATGTTGGTTTTCTTATCAGCGTGAACGCGTTAACACCAACGGCTACGGCCAAAACAAAAGCTGCAGGCTTCAGGAACAAGCGGCGCAGGACAGAAGGCGGAAGCATAAAAAGAAATACCGTTAACCCCAAAAGTACCAAGAGATAAGCGTCCGGATGTATCGGACTTCCGCCCTTTTCACTTAGGAAACTACCGATATTTACAATGCGCAAAAGCAGTTCAAGGCAGAGTTTCAAAGGCATGGAAAGATAACGGCTCCAAAAAGGCAGAAGATAGCAGAAAAGAACGCACGGAATAAAGAATGTACAGGCCGCACCCGCAATGAAGGAACCAACAATTTGAATTAAAAGATGCTCAACGTCCGGTCTCATCGATATGTCAGACCAGAATGGGATCATGCCAAGCACTGCAGCAATGGGAACGCTAATGACAGAAGCCGTCTTCTCTCCCAAATGCAGCTTGATCAGGAATTCAGAGATCTTTCCGGAATATACCTTTATGGCGATGACAGCACAGAAACTCATCTGAAAACCTGATGACAACGGGCAAAATGGATCAGCTGATATCATGATAACAGAAGCAAGACTTAAAGCAGAAAGCCATTCCCTGTCGGCAAAAAGGCAGATGCTCATTATCGCGGCCCTTGTAACCGAATCGCTCCATCCCGTAAGACAACCGATCAAAAGGCAGAATAACACCTGTACAATGAATGCGTTTTTGCGCTTAACCTTAAACACGTTGAGCACCATTGGAATGCATGCCATAAAACCGGCAAAATGCGTGCCGGATACAGCCAGAAGATGCGAACAGCAGGACATCTTGAAATCACGCTTAACATCAGAAGATATAAGGGATTT
>Ga0310691_10000361_pt1 | contig 88753 bp, 142 predicted proteins | sample 176DNAGHGlowgp2_FD_203887 | JGI IMG/M metagenome (GOLD analysis project Ga0310691, IMG submission 203887) | Sheep rumen microbial communities from Palmerston North, Manawatu-Wanganui, New Zealand - 1766 DNA GHGlow gp2 (v2) (version 2) | ecosystem: Host-associated > Mammals > Digestive system >...
AGCCTGCTAAAGTATTAAAGGACTGTCTCTATCTGGTAATTGATACTACGTAACGAACTATAGACTACAACTTATTATTATATAATATATAACGAAACATCCGCGCAAGTTGATCGGATCCGGTCAGTCGCTGCCGGTCCGGCGGAGCCGAGGCCAGGAAAGTATATATCGCCTATCGTTATATCGACAACCGATATATAAGCTGCTGCGTCCTATTGCATTATTGGATCGTCAATATAATAGAAGAAAGACGCTCCATTGATATTTTCCTACTATTATAAGTATAGGAACACGTTTTTATGATCGGCCGTTTTTCCCTGGCCAAAGGGAACGGCCGTTTTTTTGTGTAACAATAACAAATAAAAAAGAATAAAGCAAACAGGATGAATAAATAAAAACGCAATAGAAAATGGAAATGACCAAATAAGACAAATAAAAAACCATTGCAAACATGCAGGAAAGGAAATAAACCAAAATTGATCAAAAATTTTTATCAAAAAGCTATTGACTTAAGTCTTATGTCGTGTTATGATTGTATTGTCAAAAGGAACTGACACAAAACGAACGAAACAAGGGAGGCAAAAAAAAATGATCAAGCAAACACTATCAATCGGATTAAATGACAAGGAAACAAAAAAGCAAGAAATTGAAACAGAGATGGCTTTAGAGATTATTAAAGACTCTATCATGGATTTCGGCTTTGACGGCGCGACAATTATTCCGGGGGCAATCGGAATTTTCCGGCATGCAGACGGGACTGTAGTTATTGAAAACAGTGTCCAGGTTGTTTTTTACGGGGCGGATTCTGCCAACGTCAAGGCGCTTGCCTCAAAGCTCCGGACGGCATTAAATCAAGAGTCTATCGCATATGAAGAGCAAGAAATTTATTCCGAATTTATTGAGGCGTAAACGTGATGTAAACGTGATTTCCTGGACAGGCCCCGCGCTGCGGAGCCTGCGCAGGGCACCAGGTGCCCGGTGTATAGACAAAATCCACAACAAAAGGAGGACACAAAAAATGTTTAACACAGAATTGGACGCGACGTATCAGAGGGATTTACAGAAGGTATGGCACGGAAACGCACGCATGATTAAATACTGCACCGACAAAGCCGCACAGATTGTCGGCATGGAAAACGGACGCTATTTCATCATCGAAAAAAAGAAAATCCGGACGGATTTCTGTTTCGGATATTCTCTCAGCAGATATGACACAGAAGACTTTGACAGAGCAAATGCAGCCGCCAGACACGCAAGCGAAAATACGGATTATTTCATCCGTGAAAATATGAAAGAAATCACCGGTCCATTGGATATGCTGGACGACGATCGTTATATGCCTGTGCTTTATGAGCAATATGATTCCGTATACGGCTGCCCGAACCTCTGCGCTCTCAATTTCCGCCGCGTTGTCGAAATCCTTGAGGACTGCGGAGGATCCGCATACCTGGAAGAACTGAAAGGCACCGACAAGAAAGAAGCAAGAGGCGGAAGAAAATACCACATCCTTTCCGACGAAGAAAAAGAGGCGGTCCGAAATGCCTTCAAAGAAGCTGCCGCAAGGCACGAGAAAAAAGTGTTGGCGTATTTGAAGCGATACGGTCTCAGCAAGGTAAATTCCTGGTCATACTGGCAGGACGAATAAGCAGAAAGGGGAGAAAAAACCATGACAACGAAAGTCAAGCATAACCGCATCCCGCGCAATTTTAAAAAGATCATCGGCCACATGATCGTTGATTCGTCGGCAGGCAAGCCTGCGCAATGGGAAATTATCAAGCGCACGGACGACGGCGCATACATCGGGACAAACCTTGAAACCAGAAAAGAGTATCGTATGTTCGTTTCACATCTTCGGAACCCGAATATCTTCAGAATCCAAAACATAATCGTTTAAAAGGGGGCATTACAATGAAAAAACGCGGAAAATATTATAAAAGTCTGAAAGAATGGATCAATGCAGGCGGGAACTACAGCATATTACACGCGCCCTGCATTCACATATCCGGAAGCGTTCGCGGAATGCGGAAATTGTTCTGGGGCTATGTCTGCGACGTTGTGCGCATCGGAAACTATATCTACAAAGCGTCATAATAACGGAGGAAGAAAAAAATGAACATCTCTTCGATGATTGAATCCATAAACCGCATTGACTCCGAAACGTCCGACGCGATAAATAAGCTTGACGAAAATACAAGATTCCTTTTCAACAAACTGTTGGCCGAGATCGAATCATTCAAGAAGGCGTTAATAAACGAACAATTCCGCCAGAACGCCTCCCGCGCAGGATACAACACTGAATACAAGGCCGCATGCCGTCTTCTGAAAAATGCAGCCCGTGACGATCTGCATTTGGCATGGAAGAATGAAAAAGGCCAGGTCTGTGCCTGTGATGGATTTACAGGCATTCGTCTTACAGAACCGAAGTACGCGCTGCCCTTGCTGGATCATCAAGCCATAGACCTCGACGCCCTTTTCGACAAAACTATTTCCGGAATCTCTGCAGAAGAAGAAAATATGCCCGATTATTCCGCACTGAAAACGTATTTCAAAACCGTCACCGCAGAATTTAAGGCCAAACACAGTTCCAAAACTCTTTCTGCAATCAAATCATGCCACAACGGACTTTTGCCCATCTATTACAGGTTTGAAACCAACGGCGCATATGTATCTGTTGAGTATTTGCTCACGGCCATAGAAATTGTGCCGGACGCAAAATTATTCACTACGCCGTCTGCTTTCACCCCCGTATACCTGAAAGGGGAAAATGCGGAGGCGATTGTCCTGCCGGTCCGCGTAAACGCAGATTCCGAATATAGCAGCCGCGCCAATGCAGACAGCGCCGCGCTTCGGTCCGGAACGTACTTTAGCACTATCCCCGTATAACATTACAAAATTACGAACAAACAAGGAGGAAGAAATCATGCTGTATACTACTGACCACACCTGGACCATCCGCGAAATCGAAGCACTGACCGAAGACGAAGCCCGCGCCCTCTCCCTGGAAACTGTATCCATCAAAGGGCACACCGTTTATCTGGTTGACTTCGGCGGATATTTCAAATACTCAGCGCTGGTATTTCACAGCGGACGCCATATTTACTACGCAAACCAGTACGAACTACACTTCAACGGTTATACCCGTGAAGCGCTCCGCTCCCGCTTCATCGAGATCCTTAACGGGAAACTCTTCACGGACGAAGAAATCACCGGCCCGCTGCACTCATACGCCGAGTACACCAATAAGGCATATTTCATCCGGAATTATTACCCGATGCGCAGAGAATACATTTCCAACTTTTTCATCGGACCGGAATCCGAGCGCCAGGCAATTCGCAAAAAAACTGAAACCATGCTGTTTTCTCCGCTTGCATGCGCATGGTTCAGCCCGCAGGAAAAGCCCTTTGTGGATCACATGCACGCGCTTTACAAAGCCCTGGCGTCTCAGCGCAAAGCCATGGAAACCGATCCGGAATATCTCAAAACCGCGATCCTGTACGAAATGTACAACCATGAATACGGCATCAACTGGCAGGGAAACTGGGACGTCCTTTCCTGCTTCGGGACCATCCGCTTCAACGAAAGCGACAATCCCGTTCCGTATTTTGATCAACTGAAATGGACCGATTCCCAGCGGTCCGCATTCTGGGCTGCCCGCGCACAGTATAACAAAGAGCAGCGTGAACGGGAAGAGCGGGAGGAAACCGCCTGAACCGGGATAAAACGCCGCGCCCGTCCGGCGGAAACAATAGGCGGGCACAACGCCGCCGCATTGCCTGAAAAAACAATTGCCACAGCACATCAATGCGTGATAGAATAACATAATCAGAGGAGGATCACATCATGATTTCAATCGGTTACTATAACGGCAAAACGAACACTTCTCCTTACTGCGGCCCCACCGTCAAAACGATTGCCGAGGCACAAATCTGGCTAAAAAACAATCTCGATTTTCTCGTAAAAAATTCCTATGGCGTTTCGATCTGGGAAACAAACTCATGGGATCGCGGCCCCGGCCAGCGTGCCGGAAAACCCAAAGTATATCTTTCATGGCACCGGGACGGGTCTGATTGCTACGGCCAGCTTTTCAATCCGGATACCGGATGGCGTTTCACCGTCGGATCGGATAACAAAATACACGAGGATTTTGTAAAATAAAGGAGGTCCGCCATGCCACGAAGCGAAGCCAGCAAAAAACAGCAGTACGCTTACAGCAAGGAATACCAGAAAAATTTTGTGGTCCAGAAGAAATTGATCCTGAACCTGAAAAATGAAGAAGACGCCGCTCTGGCTGCATGGATCGAATCTCAGCCGGAAATCACGACACAATATATCCGTCGCCTTATCCGTGAGGACATGTCCCGCGCCGCCTCCGAAAAGGAAAAGGCCGAACGATAAATCACGTTTGAAGGGTGATACCAATGCTCAGCGAAAAAGAAAAAGCACGCCGCAAAAACTATCTGCAAAATAATGTCACCGCTTTTGATCTCAAGTTCAGCCTTGTGAAAGACGGCGATATCCTCGCCAGGCTTGATACAGTTTTTAGCAAGCAAGGATATATCCGGGCTTTGATCCGTAACGACCTTATATCAAAGGGAATTATACCCGGGCCCTTTGAACACTACGAATTTCTCAGCCATAGAGGTCCCATAAAGGCCGGACCCTATATGCAGCGTGTCACGCTTAAACTTGTTACCGGCGGCCCCGATCAGCCGATCATTGACTATCTAAATCAATGCCCCAGCCGCATGAATTATCTTCGCGGGCTAATCCGCCAGGATATTGATTCCGGCGGAATTATAGCGGAGCGAATGACCGAGGAAAAGCCGTATGTCACCGTCGAAAACGTCTTGGCGTCAGCGGAACGAACCTACGCCCTGCTGCGTGATTTTGTAGCCCAGGACAATCAGAACAACACCCAAACAGCGTCCGACGCAATCAAATCCATAACCGCCTGGATCGATGAAAACAAGTGAAAAAACTTTGCGGGAAATCCAATTTCCTGCTTGACATCCGGTGTAAACATGTGTATAATAAACTTATCAAACGAAAGGAGAAACCGCCATGAAGACCACGCTTTCCACCCTGATCCAGACTTTCCTCGCCGACTGCGCCACCAACGGAAAGTCCGCATGCACCCTCCAGAATTACCGCACGTCCCTTAACAAATTCCTCGCCTGGGCCGGGGAAGAAACTGAAATCGACGGAATCCGCACCGCTGATATCGCGGCCTTCAAGGTTTCCATCGGCGATGTAAAGATCACCACACTGAACTTCCATCTCGAACACCTGCGTATCTTTTTCGACTGGGCCGTTGGCATGGAAATCATCCCGGTCTCTCCGGTAAAAACCTTCCTCTTCCCGAACAAGAAGAACATCTCCACGGTCCGTAACCGCCCCATCGAAGAAAAACTGACCGTGGAGGAAGCGGTCAAAATGCTCACGACCGCCAAGCCCACCTGGATGCGCACCCGCACATTCCCCCGGAACCAGGCCGTCTGCGCGATGCTCATTACTGGTGGTTTCCGCAATCAGGAATTGGCAGCAATAACACCCGCTGACATTGACTTCGAAGTCGGATGTGTAACGATCCGTCACGGCAAAGGAAACAAATTCCGCACCGTTCCTTTCCCGCTAATTGCGCAGAGCCTCGTTCGCGCCTACCTCGCGTCCGGCTACCGTCCATCCAACCTTACCGACTGGGACCCTCTCTTCGGCACCGTCCCGAAGTCCGGCACTGGCTGGACCGTCCTCGACCGTCACGCCCTGTCTGAGATCGTCCGCAGGACCGTGGAAGCTGTTACCGACAAGGACAAAATCCGCAGCCACAAACTCCGTCACGCCTTCGCTTCTGTCTCCCGCGAGATGGGCATGGCCAAAGAAGACATTCAGGAATGCCTGGGCCATGCATCCCTTGATACCACCGAACGCTACCTCGACCGGCTCAATCCCGAAGCTGCCCCGAAGCGTATGAGCGACATGTGGGATCATCTTGGAACCGCCGCCGGTTAATCCGAAATTCTTACCGCCCTGCGGGGCGGTCTTTTTTTATTTTCTCCAAATTCAAATCTTTCTTCGTCACGGGGAATAAGTCCCCAGACTTAGAAGGAAATCCTGTCACGTTTTCTGCCTGGAATTCGTGACATCGCGTCACGGTTCCGTGCTTTTTCTTTTTACCCCTTGCAATCCTGTCAGAAACGGCCCTGTTTTTCGTCCGGGCGCGTTTTCCCTTGCAACTTATCGTCAAAAATTCAAACGGCTCTATGCCCCTTAAAATCACAACTGAGTATTGCTGTATAATTTGCATAATATACCATAGCGCGAGGGGACTCCCCTGTGATGGGAGTAGACAATGGTATTATTTTCCATACAGAAAACGGGTAACCACGTAGGTAACCATAGAAAATCATTTTTCAAAACGAATCATAATTTTTTATAACGTTTCCATAAATGCCCAGAAGAAAATCTTGTACCGATTCTTTAAACAACCACAATATATAGTATATAAACACAATAAAATACCCTACATCCTGATCGATGTAGGGTCTCTGACGGAGAAGCCGGGATTTGAACCCGGGCTGCCTTTAACAGCACTACTCCCTTAGCAGGGCTGTCGGAAATGGCTTTATTCCTACGTTTTTGCCCCAAAAGGTAACCACGAGATAACCATAGCAAAAATATCAAATTCTGTCCACCGCTGCCCTTTTATCATCCAGCGGCACCCGCACATAATTTTTCAGCGTGGTAAGGTATGACGCATGCCCGCCGACCTCCGCGATAATCCCGCCCTGGACGCCAGCCGACGTAAGCCGGGAGAAGAAGAAGTGTCTGCACGTATGCGGCGGCAGTTCCCTGAGACCAGCCCTCCGGATCGTCTTCCAGTACTCAGCGTAGAAATTATCCTCGTTCATCTCAAGCAGCTTGGACTTTCGCTTCGCCATCAGCACTTCCACTACAGGCACGATGCGCGTATGGATAGGGATTTCCCTGTCTATCCCGGCCTCCGTTTTGATGCCGCCAACCATGTACCGTTCCTTCAGGAAAATGTTCTCCAGGGGGATAGTCGCCAGTTCCCCGTACCTAAGTCCGGCATAGCACATGATGAGGATATACCCAGTAAACTGATGGGTCTTATAATCCCCCCACAGCGCGTCCACCTCTTCCTGCGTCCAGCACTCGCGCTTGGCCTTGGGCGCATCGAAGGGGATGTCCACATACTGCGTCCGGTTGATCTGCACGATGTCACGTTTAATCGCAAGGTCGTACAGGTGCGACAGCAGCACCTTCATATCCCGGGCCGGGTAGAAGGTAGATGTCCTTAACTCTATCTGCTCTTCGATATCCGAAACCGTCAGGCTGGAAATATCCCTGTATTCGATTTCTGAAAACCGTTTCCATGCGTATCCCATCTTGTCCCTTTGCGACCCCGAAAGCTGTTTATACTCATACGTCCCAGTGTATACCGTATACAACTCAATCAGTTTCATGTCCTTAACTTTGGCAGCGCCAAGCGATTCCGCCTTCATCCCGGCCAGGGCCATGGTGGCGTCCGATTTTTTCGCGAACGTCCTGGTCTTCCTTTTCCTCCGGATTTTTCCGTCCCCATCGATCCATGTAGCCACGTTGATGATGGCCTTATATCTTCCGTTTTTTAATTTGATTACAGTTCCGGTCCCGTTGGCCCGTTTCCTGCGGGTCACCGCCTTCTCCTGCTTCGCCCCGCAGTAAGGACAAAATCCCGCGCCTTCGATATCCGGGATCTCTTTCCCGCACTTCCTGCACTCCTCCATGTCAACCTCCTACCCGCAAAAGAAAAAAGAAAAGAAGCAAAAGAAAAAAGAAAAGAGATACTATTAACCTATCTATCCATCCATCCGATATATACTAAGCAGCTATCTATAACCCGATACTTAATATTATACCAAGTAACGGGTTATAAGAAGGGGGGTCTGGGGGGGAACAAACCGCCTATTCCCGGATTTTTATGCAGTTTTACAGACAAACTCCGCATTATATTTGTGCATTCTCCACAAAAAACAGCCTTCAAAAACCAATTTGGTTTTTCAAAATAACCAATTTGGTTTCTGAAAACCAATTTGGTTTTCTGTCGGCGATATTTGTACACATTGCCCTAACTGAAACCACAGATATTGTGCGATTAATACAAAAACCCCCGCTTAAAAACCAATTTGGTTTTCTCAAAAACCATTTTGGTTTTCGCCTAAAAACCAATTTGGTTTTCCAATAACCAATTTGGTTTTGCCCTGAAAACCAATTTGGTTTTCCAATAACCAATTTGGTTTTTGTCCGGCCTGGATTCTTCTTCACAATCCCCATCGATGCCCTTGCGTATCCGTTCCAGTACCTCCAGGATTTCGTCCCGTTCCTGGTCCCTGGCCAGCATGTATTGTTCCACGGCGGATATCAAACATATGATACTTATAAATCCTAAAACAACACCCGCAATGCCGCATACAAACCGTTCCAAACTGTCCGGCTCAAACATAATATAACAAAGATACACAACAGGCCCAAAGATAAAACAGCATACAATCACGGACGTTAAATATGTGGCTGCTTTCCGGTAGATCCAGCGCGGTCGCGGGGCAGAGTCCCTGTTCCACCCGGAACTTTTTTCCTTTTCAGGCTTTGGCGTCATTGGCGACATCTGCATTGTCAACACTCCCGTTTTCAGGCATTTTTGTGCATTTTTCAAAATTTCCAATATTAACTAACTATCTGTGTATAATCGGAAACCAATTGTGGATAAATTAACGCAATGTGCGAAAATAAGCGAAAGCCATATTGCGCATCTTGCGTAAATGCGCTATGCTTTTTTCTGACAGGCCGGTCACATCTTATGGATCTTCTGGACGTTAGTTAGGATCATCCGATCCGGAAAGGAAACCCGTTTATGTTCACTGAATCCCAAATCAAACAGTTCAACATCCACCCGGATACCGTTGAATTATTTGCCATGATCGCTGAAATGACGCCGGAGCAGTTTAGGAAATTCATCAATCTTGCTCGTGCTTACTTGAAAGATAAGCAAGACGTTTCAATGCGGCGCGGGTCTCAGGATCATGGCAATAGATCATCAGCATGACAGTTTCAAACACGTCGTTCCATTCCTCTTTCGGGATCCCTGCAGCCTGTGCCAAATCCTCAACGTCGTGCTTCAGTTTTGCTTCAAGCAGTAATTTAACATCAATGCCCTGTCCGCCGGTTAACCTTCCAAAGGACAACACCGGTCTTGTCTTTTCATCAGTGCTGCCGTTGAGCCAGTTTTCTTCGACCCCTAATGTCTCCGCCAGGCGAATCATTTTTTCATGCTTCGGCATATACAGCTTTCTCTTTAAGTTGCTGATCACATCTTCGCCGATGCCGCTTTGCTTTGCCAAATCCGCCTGAGACATCCGGGCGTCCCGCAGCGCTTCCATTAGCCGCTCTGACGCTATCTCCAGACGCTGTTTTGTTGTTCGCCCCACGGTGCACACCCTCCTTTTTGTGAATAGTGTACAACTTTAGCTTTCTCTATTCAAGCAATTTAACAGAAATGTCAAAAAAGCTTGAGAAAATTCAAGAATAGTACTTGCAAACGTCAAAAAGGTGTGATATGATTTCATCGAAAGTTGAGAAATCTCAAGCCAAAAGGAGGTGAAGCGCATGGAATACCGTTACCCACGATTACGCGGGCGCATTCGCGAAATCCTGGTTACACAGGGAAGACTCGCGGAACGGTTGGGGATTTCTCAGACAAGCCTGACGAACAAACTAACGGGCCGGACGGAATTCAACCGGGATGAAATCATCCGAATCGTGGACCTCCTGAATATTCCCAAGTCCGAAGTGTACGATTATTTTTTTGCTGGACAGATAGAGAAATCTCAAGGCAAAGGAGGCCCGAAATGCCCAAGCCGATCAACTGGGACCTCGTAACCCACCTGATGCGCACCTACTACCCACGCGAATACATGCGCATCCTCGCAGAACAGCAAACCACCCTCCCGTTGCCGCCACCCGATACGAAAGGAGACTCACGACATGACACCCAAAGTGACACCCGAAGTGACACCCAATATGACACCCGAAATCGCCGCCCTCGTCAAAAGCGAAAAGCCCCTGATATCTTCGGCTGAAGCAGCCCGTGCGCTGCACGTCACCCCGTACATTTTCAACATACAGTTAAAACAGGGAATGCTCCCTTTCCCGGCCCTCAAGGTCGGCAGCCGGGTCAAGATTCCCCGTATCCCCTTCCTGCGCTACATCGGATACGACGGAGGAACCACCAATGCCTGACGACATCGAAGCGCCCTGGCTCGATCCCGATTGGCCAGCATGGCCCGAAAAGCCGCTCTGCGAATGTTCCATCTGCCACGAACCTCTCTGCGAAGGCGATGATGTAGTCTTTACGGATGCCGGACCCATTTGCACGGTATGCGTTTCCGAAATGGATTGGCGTCGGTTCATCGGTCTTGCCGGACTCAGCATCGAGACGCTTACCCGTGACAACGCGACTATAAGAAATTACTGAGGAGGTGATCCAAACGAAACTCACAGCTTACTTCGCCGAACGCCGCATCATCCGGGAGGACCGCCGCAGGCTTCGCCGCCTGTTCACCGCAGACTTCCAGTTTTCCCGAATTTTCGATGACACCTGGTACCGCCGCCGCCGGATGACGAAAGCGGGGTGGAGGAGAAATTGATTGAACGCCAGATGCCGCCAAAGTTCCATGCCATATTCGAGTATTGGAAAGATAAAGCAATCCTTCCCGATGGAACCGTAGTGACAGACCCACCGGACATGACACCGGAAACAGTTCCGAAGGACTCGATAGCAGTCGTGGAAGACTGGGGTGAACCAAGTTGTTTTGCTTGTGACAGCTTTGGACTCAGAAGTGCATATTACAAAAGCGGCAAATACGACAGCGATCTTCAAGAACACAACTACAAACGCATCTGGTCCGAAAGCAATATAACCAGATTGCAGAAAGCACACATTGTACCTCATAGCCTGTGCGGTTTGAATACACCGAACAATTTCTTCCTCCTTTGCGAATCTTGCCATAAGGACTCACCGGATACGATATTTGAAAAAGAATTTTTCAAATGGGTTTATAAAAGGCGTCACCACAATCCGCTTTGGGAGATGGTACAGAATTCCCTCCTAAGATATCCGGAAGAAGTTTACAAGAACGTAAGTATACCATCCGCAGAGTCGATACGAAGATTTGCAAAGTCTACAACAACTACACATTACGGAGGGTGCGCACCGGCAACGATAGAAGCAATCGTAAATCATACTATAGATTCTATAGTTAATGGAACATTTCAAGACGAAGCGCTTCTTTACTTAGACGAAGGGGGTGGAAAAAACAATGACTGTAGCTATGACAAACCCGGTTCTAAAAATAGACCCGGAATTTCAGGCAAAGATACCCCCGTTGTCTGAAGCAGAATTCAAGCAGCTGGAAGAAAACATTCTGCGTGACGGCGAAGTGTACGACCCCATCGTCATCTGGAACGGCACCATCGTTGACGGACACAACCGCTACCGGATCATCCGGGCCCACCCGTGGCTGGAATGGCGCGTCCGGGAAATGCAGTTCGCGGACAAGTGGGAAGCGTTCGACTGGATGTGTGCGAACCAGCTTGGTCGCAGGAACCTGACCGACGAACAGCGCACGTATTTGATTGGGAAAATGTACGAGGCGCGGAAACACACAAATATAGGCGCGCCAGTTGGGAATACAAACGCAAAAAAACAATGTACCCAAAATGGGAACATTGAAGCCAAGCGGGTTTCCGAACAGATTGCGGACGAACTGGGCATCGCAAAAAACACCGTTATCCGGGCTGAACGATTTTCCAAAGGGATTGATGCTGTTCGATCTGTTTCCCCGGAGACCGCAGAAAAAATATTAACCGGCAAGCAGAAGATCCAGAAACAAACAGTCCAGCACATCGGCACCGCCCCCGAACCGGACCGCCCCGCCCTGATTTCCGCCGTCGTCGAGGGCAGGCCCATCCCGAAGGAAGACCCCAAACCGAAGCCCGCGTCCGCCTTGCCCCCACCCCAGCCCGCGCCTGCGCCTTCTGCCCTCGACAAGCCAATGACAGCGCCCCAGGAAGAGCGCGGAGGACAGGACGTCACGCAGACGACCGACTTTTCAAAAATCAACTGGCGCTCTGCCGAAGGCCGTCGTGTCAAAGAGCAGATCGACCATGCGATCCGGGAAAGCTACAGCGATAAAACGCCGGAATTCACGCTCCCGATGCTGATCGAGGAATTGAATCTCGACATCCGGGACTTCACCGAAAAACTGTCGCGAATGCTCACTGACCGCGCCGACATTATTACCGAATCGATTCGTATCGAGACAAAAAATCTTTTGCACAACCTAAAAAAATATAAGGAGGCTCTGAACAATGGGAAATAACCGTCACAACTCTGAAATCAAATGGCTGCGTCCTTCTCAGGTTAAGGTTGACATCGATCTTTATCAGCGTGAGGCAACGAATCAGCGTGTTAAAAAGATTCTCGACGATTGGAATTACGATCTTGTCAACATGCCCAAGGTGTCCATGCGCATGGATGGTTCCATGTATGCGTTCGACGGACAGGCGACGCTGAAAGCGTGGGGGATCCACGAAAGCGACGCTCCCATCAAATGCCTTGTCTTCCATGGCCTGTCCAAAGAAGACGAAGCGAGGCTGTTTGTTCAGCAGAATGGAGCGGCGTCCCCCGTAAATACCCGCGATAAAATGCGTGCGCAGTATAACATCGGCGAACCGGAAATCGTTGAATTGGTCAACGCGGCAAAAAGCGCCGGTATCGAATTGCGGCTTACCAATTCAACCGGAGGTGATGGACGCTGTCACGCCCTGGCTGCGTGCAAGCGTTCCGTGCAGCGCATCGGTCTTTGGCAGTTCCAGCAGGCGCTCGACACCATCGTTCAGGCATGGGGCGGGGTGCAGGAATCTCTTTCCAACGGTTTTATCGATGGGATGACTGAAATCTACGCCACGAACCAGACGCAGTTTGACAAGAAGGAACTCATCAAAAAGCTTTCCCATTTCCCGCCGTCCTATTACATCCGGGAATCCAAGGAATATACGGGAAGCAAGGGTAAACGCTTTGCCGCAGTCTTCCGCAAGGTATACAACCGCAACAGGCGCGTAAATGTTCTCGGCGCGTGAAAGCGTTCTCCCTTTGAAAGAAGGTGATGCCCGCTTTGATCAAGGCATTTAAGATTCGTCTCTATCCCACCAAAGAACAGGAAGCACTCATGTGGCGGCACGTCGGTGCCTGCCGGTTCATCTGGAACCACTTCCTCAACCTTCAGGAAGAACGCTACAAGGCCGGGGAAAAGTTCATGTCCGCTTTCGATATGTCCTACCTGATGCCGCCCCTCAAAAAGCAGGAAGAGTTCCAATGGCTCAATGACATCGCCGCGCAGACGCTCAACCGTGAACTGGCCGACCTTGCAGACGCGTACAAAGACTTCTTCAAAAAGAAAGCGCGGCACCCGAAATACAAGAGCCGCAAAAGAAGCAAAGCGTCTTTCCCGACAGCGCAGATCATTTACTTCGAGGATGGGAAAGTCACCGTCGGCAAGATAGGGAAGGTCAAGTACAAAACAGACTTCGATCTGCCACAGGGTAAAGGGAACAAGTTCACCAACCCGCGCATCTCAAACATCTGCGGCAAATGGATGCTTTCCTTCGGGATGGATTGCCCGGAAGAACACCCGGAACTGAACGCAGGAACATCGGTTGGAATCGACCTCGGCATCAAGGAACTTGCCGTTGCGTCTCATCAAAAGCAGATGATAACGGTCCCCAACATCAACAAGACCGACGAAGTCCGGCGGCTTGAAAAAAATCTCCGTCACCTTCAGCGCTCGGTTTCCAGGAAGTACGAAGCGGCGAAGAAGCGCACCGGGCGGTACGAAAAGTCGAACAACATTCTCAAGGAAGAGGAAAAGATTCGCCGCCTCCACCACCGTCTCGACTGCATCCGTCAGAACCACGTCCACCAGGCAACCCACTACTTTGTTTCCCTACTTCCGGAACGCATCGTCATGGAAGACCTCAACGTCACCGGGATGATGAAAAACCGCCACCTCTCCAAGGCCATCGGCCAGCAGGGGTTCGCGGAGTTCCGAAGGCAGATCGCTTACAAGTCCGATTGGAACGGCATCGAAACCGTCTATGCCGACCGGTTCTATCCATCCTCCAAGACATGCAGCGTCTGCGGCCACATCAAGCCGGACCTTAAACTCAGCGACAGGACGTATGTGTGTTCTGAGTGCGGCGCGGTACTCGACAGGGATTTCAACGCCGCCGTGAATCTTGAGAACTATGTCCCGCAATAGGGATCGATAAAGGGGCGTCGTCACGTCCTGAAGCTGCGGAGCGTTATACAAACCCAAGTAGCCTCGGCAAAAGGGAACGCTGTGAAACAGTAACTTGCGCGTAAGCGGGTGAGATAGCAAACGTGAGGTGACGGTACTGCTGTAACCGAACGCGAGGATGACGGGTGTGACCCACGCCTTTTTCCCTCCTCTTTCTTCCGTCTCTCCCGTGCTCGCACACGATGACGGTGCATTGACGCCTTCAGTTCCTGCCCGCACCTCCAGCGCACGCACAAGATGACGGCACTATGTCGGTAGCATGGTCCTTGTCACCGGTCGTTGCACCTTCCGCGTACGCGCAAGATGACGGGGACAACGAATGAAAACATGAAATCAAATCATAAGCACATTAAGGGTGTCGTCACACCCCAAAGCTGTGGAGCGTCACACCTCCTGAGTAGGTTCGCCGAAAGGGGACGCTGAGAAGCAGTAATTCGAGCGCCATGCGAGGTGCGTGAAATGACGGGGAGTGATAGAAAGGTGATCCGCTGATCCTGTAAGTCGCACCCCGCGCACGCGCACGAGATGACGGACCTTCCAAGTCCTATTCATGCGTTCCTTCCACTATCACACCTCGCACACGCGCACGAAATGACGGTTGACAGCGTTTCCCGCATGAGCAGAAACGCAGACATCACACCTCGCACACGCGCACGAAATGACGGACCTGACGGTTAAGGTCCTGCCGGTTGCACCTCGCGCACGCGCACGAAATGACGGGTATCCAGCGCGAAACGGTTGCTGTAGATACGCCGCGTCGCACCTCGCGCACGCACCCGATATTACGGACACATACACATACACACGAAAGGAGTCCCCCATGCCCATCACAAAAACACCTACCTCCTCTCACGACGAATGGATTGCCCTTCGCTCCAAGTACATTGGCGGCAGCGATGCCGCTGCCGTCGTGGGCCTGAACGCCAACTGCACCCCCTTCTCCCTGTGGATGGAAAAGACCGGACAGCAGCCACCGTTTGAAGGGAACCTCGCCACCAAGACCGGCACCTTCCTTGAACCCTTCGTGGCCCAACTCTTTGAGGAGCAGACCGGCAAGAAAGTCCGGCGCGAAAACGCTTCCCTGTTCAACAGCGATTACCCCTGGGCCATCGCCAACGTGGACCGCATGGTGGTTGGGGAGGACGCAGGGCTTGAGATCAAGACCACCTCGGCCTTGTCCACAAAGAAATTCCGTAACGGCGATTATCCTTCAAATTATTATGTGCAATGCATGCATTACCTCGCCGTCACCGGGAAATCTAAATGGTATCTGGCCGTCCTCATCGGCAACTTCGACTTCCGCGTCTACGAAATCGAACGCGACGAAGACGAAATCGCCGCCCTGATGGCTGCTGAAAAATCCTTCTGGGAAGATTACGTCCTCACAAAAACCGCCCCACCTCCCGACGGCCAGGAACCCACGGACGAATCCCTCCGCATCCTTTACCCGGAATCCAACGGCGAGTCCATGTCCCTCTTCGGGCGCGACTCCCTCCTCGACCGCTACTTTGACCTTGCCGACCAGATCAAGGAACTCCAGCGCCAACAGGACGAGATCAAGCAGACAATCCAACTGGACATGGGGGAGACGGAAACCGCCCTGGCCGACAATTACAAGGTCATCTGGAAAACCCAGACCCGCTCCACCTTCGACGCAAAGAAATTCACTCAGGACCACCCCGATATCAAAACCGATGATTACTGGAAGACAAGCACATCCCGCGTCTTCCGGATCAATAAGAACAAGCCCAAGGAGGACTAACCTATGGCAAACGCAGGAATCATTCAGCAGACTCAGGCCAAGAAGAACGTAGTCAGCACGGCTCAGAAACCTAAGACCATGCGGGACTACATCAAGTCGATGGAAGGCGAAATCGCCAAGGCGCTGCCCTCCGTCATCACCCCGGAGCGCTTTACCCGCATCGTCACCACCGCCCTTTCCTCCAACCCGGAACTGGCCAACACCACCCCTGCTTCCTTCCTCGGCGCGATGATGACAGCCGCGCAGCTCGGCCTCGAACCCAACACGCCCCTGGGGCAGGCTTACCTCCTGCCGTACCGCAACAAAGGCGTCCTGGAAACCCAGTTCCAGCTTGGCTGAACACTTTACGGTCAAGTAAAACTGCGTGAACCCTATTACTCAGGGGTGTACGGCGTAAGCCGTGCTAACGGGGAAACCCGCCGTCAAAGGGCAATCCCGTGCCACATACCCAGAATGTGGTGTAGAGACTATCGCTGATGAATGTAAGCGAGTAGGACCGAAGATGAGTTACGGTCCCAAGTGCGCAGCTTCCGCAAGGAAGAAGATATAGTCCGGCCCAACGGGATGGGAAACCGTGGGATCGCTGATAAAGGTTTAATCGACCTCGCCTACCGCTCCGGAGAAATCCAGATCATCCAGGCCCACGCTGTCTACGAGAACGACGAATTTGAATACGAATTCGGCCTTGAACCCAAACTGAAGCATAAGCCCGCCGTGCAGGATCGCGGCGAACCCATCGCCTTCTACGCCATGTTCAAGACGAAGGATGGCGGTTACGGATTCGATGTGATGAGCGTTGATGATGTCCGCGCCCACGCCGCCAAGTATTCCAAATCCTACGGCAGCAGTTTCTCTCCGTGGAAAACCAACTTCGTAGAAATGAGTTTAAAAACTATTTTGAAGCGCGTCCTCAAGTACGCCCCCCTCAAGACCGAATTCGTCCGTGGAATCACGCAGGATGAAACCGTCCACGACACCATCGGCGCGGACATGACCCTGGAAGAGACCCGTCAGGTTGAAGGTGACGGCGAGATTTCCGAATCCGTAGAATACGTCGATGCTGAGACCGGCGAGGTCGCCGGGGAAGCGCCCAAAGCATAACGATTTTAAGGGGGTAGCATGTGCTTAAAAAGGTGTCGATACCATTGCAGGTCCTCGACTCCATGCTCGCCCTTGCCCCGGAGGAAATGCGCTCATCCCTGTCCGTGATATGCGACGCGGCGCACGCCGACGCGGGGGAACCCCTCCTCCCGGAACGATGCGCCGTCTGGCCGGACATGTCCTCCGAAATCTCCCGCCAGCACCGTGCCGCGCAGATGCATGCGCGGTGCGGCGTCCGGGGAGGCCGCCCCCGGCGGGACGTTATCGCTCCGGTTTCCATCGCCCCCGATCCCGTCCCCGGTCCCACTCCCGCCGAAGACTACGACGACGGCGTCACCGCATTCACCGCGTCCCTTGAAAAACCCGCTGCCGCCGACGCCGCGTCCTACATCGTCAATTCCGGTTTCCGCATGACCCCGAATTACTGGGACGAATTCCGGGAATTCACCGAAGACTCCGGTCTCCCGGACGATCTCGTCATCTGGGCCTGCGACAGGGCGGCGGCGAAGGACGCCGGATGGCCCTACATCAAAGCGATCCTCGACCGCTGTATCACCCGTGGGATATTCACCCGCGAGCAGGCTATCACCGAATCGGTGAAACACGCCGCCGAAGTGAAGGCCGAAAAAGAGAAACAGCAGCAGGACACACAAAAAATCAAGCAGGTCACCGCCCACAAATTCCCCCAGCGCGAATATGAAGAATCATCCCTTGAAGACCAGGTTTACGGAGAATTCTTCCGTTTCGCCGGGATCAAACCGCCGGTAAAGGAGTAAACAAACTATGCTTCCTCCTCCGTACCCCGTCCTCATTTACCTTATGTGCGCGTCCTTTTTCCTCGGTATGCTCTTCTACCGCACAATTCACATCCTTGTCATGCGGCGCGTCCGCAGGAAGGAGAAAATCCGATGACAGCACGCGTCTACAAATCAGTTCCATCCTATCCGGAAAACATCACGGAAACGCGGGGACGCAAGCCGTTCACCCCCACGCAGGAACAAATAGAACGCGCATGCCAGCTTCTCGAAACGGGAAAGATCCCCGGCAAAATGCTCTGGCGTATCACGGGATTCTCCGGCGAAAAAACGTGCCGCAAGGCATTGTCAGAGCATCTCATGGGCAGCCCGGATTATTCCTGGGTCCAGCTTTACACCTACTGCGCTGTCCGAAAGATGCAGGAATCTCCGGAATCGGCAAAGTCCATTCCCACCGTACTGTGCGGCGACTGCCCATTCTTTACCCCGGACGAACACCTGACCCGCATCAACAACTGTTATCTCAGATTCGGCGATTGTTCCGAATCAGGCAGCCGCACGGAGCGCTGCTCACATTGCATCTACGGCATTTATGAGGATTCCTGCTACCCCGACCAGGATTACATCGTTCATGAAGGGAGACATATCAAGAATGGCCCAAAGCGAAAATGGTGACCGCGCCGTCGCCCTTACAAGACGCGCTCACGAAGACCTGGAGCGGCGATACCGCATTCACCGTCCCCGCGTCACCGACGACCAGGCGGGGGAGATGCTCCTCCTCTTCTGCCACTTCGGCCTGTCCAATCAGGACATCTCCGAACGCCTGTCCATCCCCATCGAAACGGTCCGCGCCGTTATCTCCTACGCCTGTTCCCTTTCCCTGAACCTCTATAGCTGGCACAAGGACGCGAACGACGTCCGTTCCGGAAAAGGCGCTCTACCGCCTTCCAACGCCAACGCCTACAAGCACTACGCCCCGCACGTCTGAAAGGAGAAATTCACATGACCGAATCCGAACGCAACCTTCTCCTCGCCGAACTGACGGCCAAGACCAAAATCCTTGTCCAGATGAAACTCGACCGCCGCGCCGGCAAATACGTTTCCCGCTCCCGGATGGAACGGATCACGGCACAAATCAATAATCTTAGGGATACTCTATATCCGCATATCAACTGGGAGAATGCACGGAAAAGGATGAATCGCGGAATGGGAGACGCCCAGGGAAACGGAACGATCTGAATCAAATAGAAAGGAATCCGACCTATAATGAGGGAAATCGTTGTCGATAATTTTGCCGGGGGTGGCGGCGCGTCAACCGGAATCGAAATTGCCATCGGCCGCAGCGTTGATATCGCAATTAACCATGATCCGGCTGCAATTGCGATGCACAAAGTCAATCATCCTGACACAAAGCATTACACGGAGGATGTGTGGGCGGTTGACCCGGTGGAAGCGTGTGAAGGGCGGCCGGTGGCGCTGGCATGGTTCAGTCCTGATTGTAAACACTTCAGTAAGGCAAAGGGCTCCAAGCCGGTAAGCAACAAAATCAGGGGCCTTGCATGGGTGGCTGTCAAGTGGGCTAAAAAAGTACGTCCCAGGGTGATCATGCTGGAAAATGTTGAAGAGTTTCAGGATTGGGGCAGGCTCCGCAAAGAAGACAGTAAACCCGATCCTGCATACAAAGGCGAAACATTCAAGCGCTTCGTAAAGCAATTGGAACATCTCGGGTATCACGTCGAGTATCGCCTTCTCCGCGCATGCGATTACGGTGCTCCAACTACAAGAAAACGTTTCTTCCTGATTGCCCGTTGCGATAATCGCCCTATAGTTTGGCCCGAACCGACGCATGGCGATCCTGACAGCATCGAGGTCCTGACCGGGTTAAAGAAACCCTGGGTGCCCGTTTCCGAATGTATCGACTGGTCGATACCGTGTCCTTCGATATTTGCCACGAGCCAGGAAATATACGAGCAATATGGGATCCGTGCTGTCCGGCCGCTGGCAAAAAATACACTCAAACGCATTGCTGCCGGAATTGAAAAATTTAAGGATAAGCCATTCCTTATTCAATATCATCAGTCCAGCGAATTTCGCGGTCAGTCAACTGATGAACCGTTAATGACGGTTGACGCATCTAACAGGTATGGTTTGTGTATGACGTTCATTACACAGTTTAACAACCATTGCAAAGGAACCAACCCGGATGAACCAATCCCGACACTTACGGCTAAATCGAACCACTTTGGCCTTTGCAAAGCGTTTTTGACAAGTTATTACGGCAACGGAAGTCAAAGCGATGTTTCCGAACCGATGCCGACGCAAACCGGACATGACCGATTCGGACTTGTTCAAGTCTATGGAAATGAATATCAAATCGCAGATATTGGTCTCCGCATGCTGACACCGCGAGAACTGTTCGATGCCCAGGGTTTCCCTCACGATTATATAATCGATCATGATGCCGACGGAAATGATTATCCCAGGTCAGAACAGGTAGCAAAATGCGGCAATGCGGTTTGCCCCCCGATCCCAACCGCTTTAGTCCGTGCGAATCTTCCTGAACTCTGCAGCGAAGCAGCAGCGTAATCTCTGTGCTTCCCGTCCCCCGCAGCAGTTTTATCCGTTTTTCTCTGCAATCATGGATGAACTTGAAAAAAGAAGGTGATGATTATGTCAACCGCATACGACGAATTCCTGAAAAACAAAACATTCATTCTTGAATCTAAAGGATTTGACATCGACCAAAATCAACTCAACCCCAAATTGTTTCAGTTTCAGAAAGATATTGTCAGATGGGCGTTAGCAAAAGGAAGGGCTGCAGTCTTTACGGACTGCGGCACAGGAAAAAGCGCAATTCAACTGGAATGGGCAGATAAAATTCACACCTTCACGAATGGCGATGTGCTTATCGTTTCACCCCTGGCGGTTGTGGATCAGACGCGGCGGGAAGGCATCAAGTTTAATATCAACGTAAACATCTGTGCAACCCAGGATGATGTCAAGCCGGGGATCAACATTACGAATTATGAAAAACTTGATCATTTCACATCAAAGCATTTTATAGCCGTTGTTCTGGACGAAAGTTCCATTCTGAAAAGCTACTCCGGAAAGATCAGAAATCAAATCATCGATTGTTTCCGGGAAACACCGTATAAACTGGCTTGCACTGCAACACCCGCGCCGAACGATTATATGGAACTTGGAAATCACAGTGAATTTGTTGGCGTGATGACGCGGGCGGAAATGCTGTCGATGTTTTTCTGCCATGATGGCGGAGATACATCCAAATGGCGTTTGAAGGGGCACGCCAGAGACCTTTACTGGCAATGGATGGCGTCATGGGCCGTGTTCATGGATAATCCGAAAACGCTTGGATACAGCATGACCGGTTATGACCTTCCTCCGCTCAATGTAGAACAAGTCATCGTGGATGGCACGGAGACTATCAATACACCAATGAGTCTCACTGAACGTCGTGATGCAAGAAGAGCTTCGCTTGACGAACGATGCAAAGCTGCCGCTGATATGGTGAATAACAGCAATGAGCAATGGATCGTATGGTGTGATCTGAACGCCGAAAGCAACCTTCTTCATAAACTTATTCCGGATAGTATAGAAATACAGGGCAGTGATACACCGGAAAGGAAGGCGCAGGCTGTTATTGACTTTACCGATGAAAAAGTGCGTTGCATGGTCAGTAAATCCAGCATATTCGGTTTCGGAGTCAATTGGCAGCAGTGTCATAACGTTATTTTCGTCGGTCTCAGTGATTCTTATGAACAGTATTATCAGGCTGTACGCAGGTGCTGGAGATTCGGACAGACAGAAATCGTCAACGTGTATATCGTTATTTCAAAAAATGAAGGTGCCGTCCTTGATAATATCAATCGTAAGGAAGAAGACAGCCGCATCATGATCATGGAAATGGTGAAATACACTAAAGAGATCACCAAAAAAGAACTTAAAAGAACAAGCCGTCTAAGTGCTCCATATGATCCGCGAAAAAGAATGATTTTGCCGAAATGGGAGGAATTCAAAAATGAATGTGCTTGATCAGGTTGTCAATAATAAGTATGCGATTTATAACGGTGATTCATGTGAAGTAATTAAAGGAATCCCGGACAACAGCATCCATTACACCATCTTTTCGCCGCCATTCGCGTCACTCTATACCTATTCTAACAGCGACCGTGATATGGGTAACTGCAAAGGCGAAGAGGAATTTGCAGAACACTTCCATTTCTTGATTGACGAACTTTATCGCGTAACCATGCCTGGACGTTTGCTGTCATTCCACTGCATGCAATTGCCTCTGTCAAAAGAGCGGGATGGAGTGATCGGTCTGCGTGATTTCCGGGGCGGATTGATCAGGATGTTTCAGCAGGCGGGGTTCATTTATCACAGCGAAGTTACAATATGGAAAAACCCCGTTACGGCAATGCAGCGTACAAAAGCGCTTGGTCTCCTGCATAAACAGTTGAAAAAAGATTCCTGCATGAGCAGGCAGGGCATTCCGGATTACCTGGTAACCATGCGCAAACCCGGAGACAACCCGGAAAGAGTATCGCATACGAACGAATCTTTCCCCGTATATGTCTGGCAGCACTATGCCAGCCCTGTGTGGATGGACATCAAAGAATCAGACACCCTTCAACGCAAGTCCGCCAGGGAAGAAAAGGACGAACGTCACATCTGCCCGCTGCAATTGGAGGTCATTCGCAGGGGTATCGAATTGTGGACGAATCCGGGTGACATCGTTCTGGACCCTTTCACAGGCATCGGTTCTACAGAATACGTCGCTTTACGCTCTGGACGCAGAACAATCGGCTGCGAACTGAAACCAAGCTATTATAAGCAGGCAGTTGCAAATTGTATTGCCGCGCTCCAGGAAGATGTTTTGACGGATCTGGATGAAGCAAAGTCGCAATACGCAGAAGATAAAAGAACGAATGAGGCTTTTGAACAAATATCAATTTCAATTTAAGCTGGGCAATCCCCGTCCCCCGCAGCACCCGCCGTGGCCGTATGCAAAACCCCGCGTATGTACGACATAAATACATGCTCGGTCCTCCTTTGGCATAGGTGCCGGTCACGGAACGTCAGGTTTCGTATGCTTTTCCGGGCGCTCTGCAAATGACCGGCTGCTTCGGGGGACGTTTTCAAAAGGAGACGTATGAAAATAGCCCTTATCGACGTAGACGCCGGTCTGAATCCTGAAAAGGCAAAGTTTCCAAACCTTGCGCTTATGCGAATCAGCGCCTACCACAAATCAAAAGGAGACGACGTGGAATGGTGGTGGTCGGATTTTGTACACTATGACATCGTCTATATGTCCAAGGTATTTTCGGACGTCTATACAAAAGACATACCCCCACCCACAAATGCGGACACGGTTATTCGCGGCGGAACGGGATACGCCATATCTCTCGGTCCGGACGGTCTGGAACATTTCGATACATCAAAGCACAAAAACCTTCCTCCCGAGATGGAAAAAATGTTTCCGGATTACTCGATATATCCCCAGTTCAATTTCGCCGTGTCCATGACGTCACGCGGATGTCCGCGAGGTTGCTCGTTCTGTCACGTTGCTGCCAAAGAGGGCAGGCGTTCTGTCAAAGTTGCGGACGTCGCAGATTTCTGGAACGGGCAGCCCGAAATAAGAATCCTTGACCCTAATATAACGGCATGCCGTGATAAGCGGGACTTAATGAAACAGTACATCGAAACCAAGGCGATGCTTGACTTCACGCAGGGACTGGACATTCGGTTGCTTAACGACGACGACATTGCCGATATAAATAAAATGCGCCTGCGTTATATACACTTTGCTTGGGACCATCCGTCAGAAAACCTAGTACCAAAGTTCGCAAACTTTGCAGCACGTTTCCGCAGAAAGACGGACATCGGAACGGTATATTGCCTGACAAATTATGAGCAAAACTGTACTGTACAGGACCACGTCGAACGTGCATTATATCGAATTTATACATTGCGTGACATGGGATACAAACCGTATCTAATGATTTACAACAAACCATCCGCTCCGAACGAACTTCGTAAAATGCAGCAATGGTGCAATAACAAAATTATTTTCAGAAAAGTCGAGCACTTTGAAGATTTTGTTGAATTTGAAAAAACGCGATATCAAATGAGAAAGCAAAAAAAATTATCTAAATGAAGGAGGCAAGCCCATGTACGTCACTCCATCTTCAGGTTCCCGCCCATCCCCCGTCGAACACATCGTCACCCTCGCCATTAACATCGACGACGATAAAATCATCCGTGGCGTCGAGGAGGCCGCGCAGTCCCAGATCATCCGCGAACTCAAGTCCGATTTCGTCAAGGCCATCTTCCAGTCAAGGTATAACTATAGAACAGGCAAGGATGATGTTGATTATTATTCGGTGCAAAGATGGGTCGAATGCGAATTCGAATCCTTCCTTGAAGAAAACAAAACCGCAATCATCGAAGCAGCCGGAAAGTACCTCTGCGAAAAACTCGTCCGCACGAAAGCTGTAAAGGAAATGGTCGTGAAGCAGACGAAAGGAGCGGACCGGGATGAGTAAACTGCCGAAGATCCGTCACATCCCCGCCCTGGACGACCACACCCGCACCGAAGCGCGGGGCGAGGAACTCCGCGCCGTCGAAATGTTCGCATACTACCAGAACGCCCTGCACTTCTTTGAGGACCGTCTCAAGCCCCGCCTGCGTACCCGCAAAAACGCCTGGCGGCAGTTCCGGATGATCGAATCCTGCGCTGACAAACTCCTGATGCAGCTTTACGACACGCTGCCCAACTCCACGATGGACCGCATCATCGCCGGAGCAAACTCCCTTGAAATTCGCATCTGCCCTAAATCCGTTCGCCGTCCGGAGGAATACACCATGTTCAAGACCTCGGACCTTATCACGCTCATGAAGGCCGTCGGCGCGGGGGAGTGTGCTATGTGTCTCGGTGACCGGCAGACCGCAAACGCTTGTCCGCTCCGCAGGATCATCAAGGATTACTACGCTCCGGATTGTCCACCGTCGCGCTTTGGAAACTGCCCCTATGCGGGCGGCGCTCTGGAAGCGGCGATGGAACAGGCCGCGAACGAATGAGGTGACCCTGATGAAAAACGCCCGCGCCTATAAGACCGGGACCATGCGTTCCATGTTTGGTCCCGGCCCGGACGGGGAGATATGCAAATCATGTGCGCACCTCGTTTACCTCCAGTATAGCAAACGCTATTACAAGTGCCGTGCCTACGGAACCTCCTCCTCTGAATCCACCGACTGGAGCTGCACCTGGCCCGCCTGCGGCCTGTTCACATACGACGAGGAAGCGCCGCTACCGCCCGGATTCATCCCCGTTGTCGAATCCCGTAAACACGCCCCGCGCCCGAAGAAAATGGAACCGGAACTTCCGGGCCAGATCGATATGGAAGAACTGATGAAAGGATGTGAAGACAATGCCTGAATACATCGCCAAGGAACGCGCAATGGACTGCGTCTACGAAGCTATTAAAGCCACGGACGCGAACGCGCAGGATTTGTACGCGATCCGCAGGAAGATTGCGAAGGAACCCGGTATCGGCTGGGTGAGCGTTGACGACGTGTTACCAGAGGAAGATACGGACGTTATGGTCTGGAATGGTTGTGGGATGGAAATAGCGGCCTATACAACAAATCCGGCTAAACGATGGTATACATATACAGGGCAAAAGGTGTTTGTTGAATATTGGATGCCCCTCCCGGAACCGCCGAAGGAGGAAGACCATGAGACCGATTGATGCTGATGTATTAAAGCAAGATTTGACGCGCTTTTATGATGGCGAAGTGACGGCTAAAGAATTGATTGACGCGCAACCAACCGTTGGCTGCTGGGTCTCGGTCGGGGACAGGATGCCAGAAGAAAGGCCCGGGCGGTTTGAGGGGGAAATGGAATCCGATTTCGTCCTGTGCTGTGCAAAATCGGAAGAAGAAACGATAATTGATATAGGCTATACGGTTAATGGTGAGTGGGAATGTGAAAGCGGTTATGTTAATGATTGTTGCGAAGTTACTCATTGGATGCCGCTTCCCGCGCCGCCGGAGGAGGACGAGAAATGAGACTGATTGATGCAGACGCGCTGGAGCGTGTGATTATGATGATGCCTTATGAAGAACTGTGCGCGGATTGTTGTTATAACGTACTTACGAAACTGGACGATGCTCCGACCGTTATCGGCTGGGTCAGCGTACAGGAAAGACTGCCGGAGAAGAGCGGATGGTATCTGGTATCACTTGTAAATACATGCACGGGACACAGATGGGAAGTGCCAGTACCTGCTGACTACAGCCACGGAGAGTGGGATTACGCATATGTCGGAGGAAAGGATGCTACTTGGATGCTGAATAACATGGTAACCCATTGGATGCCGCGCCTGGAACCGCCAGAGGAGGTAAACGAGGATGCCTGACAGGGAGAAAGTGATAAAGGGCTTAGGGTGCTGTAGCGCGATGAGTGGTGATGAATGCCGAAGGTGCCCATATAGTTCAGAATGTCTTGACGAGTATTTCCCGGTTGGTATGTCACATCTTGCTAATGACGCACTGGAACTGCTTAAGGAGCAGGAACAAGAAATAAGTCGATTGAAACACCACGTGGATTGTGACACTGCAGAAAAACTACTGTCTGGATGTGTTGGCTACGGGAGAGGGCTTAATGACGATGAACCGTGCGAAACGTGCAAAGCGTGCGAAAAATACAATGGATATGGCGAAGAGTAAAGGCGGTGAAGTGGAATGATGGTGACTGACCACGACAAATGTGAAAAAACATGTTTTACTTGTTCAAACGCTTTTGTTGACGAAGACCAATATCATGATACATATCTTTGCTGTGTGTTGAGAGATGGTGAAGTTGTAGAGGACAATGATAGTTGTGACGATTGGAATTAAAGGAGAGAAATAATAACATGTTTAACTCGCGTGAGATTATCAAGGTCGTCGATCAATTGATTGGCCCCACGACCACCGTTGGCAGTTCAGCCTTTGATAAAGAAATCGATAACAATCTGAAAAATCTGATCGACCTTGTGAACTGGGCCTTGGACGGCATTGCCGACAGCGCAAGGACGCGCCATCGCTTTGAAACAAGCATGAGGATCACAGGCGAACGTGCGTTTTCCGCGCTGTGTGAATGGAAGGACTGGATTGAAACAACGATAAATCTCGATTGATTGTTTCATGTGAAACAACTGCGCAACTTACGCAAAAAAGGAGAGTGTTGAAATGGGCTGGGGATACTATATCGACGCCCGAAAGAACCACGGCACACCAAACGAGCAGCGCCGCGAACTCGTCGACTGGCACAAGTTTGACGAACTCTATGCCAACATCCGGCACATCGTCCGCTACGAGGCCCCGGACGCTTCCGCGTCACCGGACGGTAAACTCCCCCCGGAAAAAGTCCTCACCAAAGATCAGCTTATCGACATCCTGCACGAACTTGAGCGCCTCCCGGATTACTGGGCCGACTACGAAGGCGAAGTTCTCGTCCCCGGCGTCCGATCCACCAACGGTTTCAAAACTGTCGAGCGGCTCTGCGAGATCATCTGCCAGTACGACCTGATTACCGAAGAAGGGTGGGAAATCGTTTTCTATTATGGATAACGCTAATCTTCCCGATCCGGTCAAGGTCTTCGACACCCTCAAACGTCACGCTGGCGCTTACGATTACGGCTGCTGGAATCATCACGACGGCGAGATATACGATAAATGCCCCTATTTCGGGTCAGACCATTGCGTTATGGATTCCTGCGCCGACGCCGTCACCGTTCTCAAAATCCTTCTTGCCAACCAGAGCGAATCCTCACCGTATTACAACGTCAAACTCCCATCAACATCTTAACCATTCCAAAACTCCACTCTCCACTCTTCACTCTCCACTCTTACCGACATAAGGAGGCCCATATGTCCGGAGGACACTTCAACTACGCGAATAATTCACTTAAGCAGGAAATCTTCCCCTATTCCTGGACCGGAACCCGCGACCCCCGCGACGATCCCTTCCACGACCTTGAAGTCTCAGACCTTGTCTTCGATGTATTCAATATGATCCATGACCTGGATTATTACGAGTCCGGCGATTACGGCGAAGGGACTTACCGCAAGGAAATCACCGTCTTCAAGGAAAAGTGGTTTGGCAAAGGCAGCCGCGCAAAGCGCATGACCAAATACATCGACGAATCCATCGCCGCCCTTCGCGCCGACCTGATCGCGATGGTCACCGGCCAGCCCACATCGGAGGAACACTAATGGAATACAAATACCGTCTCACTGCCCGCCCCGTCGTTCCCTCCATCCTCCCGCCCGGAGGACTCATCCGTGCCGACCTCTGCTTTGATAAGCCATGCCCGAATTCCGGCTGGGGCGTCACAGTCTACGACAGGCCCCTTACCGAAGAGGAAGCGAAGGAATACCACCTGGATATCATCTCCGGTCCCCAGCCCAGGCCGAAGCACCCGAAGGGGGTCATCCTGCACAACCGCGCCAAGTGCCTTGCCTGCGGTGATATCCTCGAATCGACATCTGTACATGATTTTGTCACATGCTCCTGCGGCAACGTCTCCGTTGACGGCGGTCACGATTACCTCAAGCGTTCCGTCAAAGACTGGTCAAAATATCAGGACCTGTCCGTTACGATTTTCCCCCAGCTTTCCGAACCAGAAGATTAAGGAGGCCCGACCGACTTTGTCCAGACCGAAGAAAGATCCCTATGTCGTTTCCAAAGCGACGTGCAAAGGGTGCATCCATTACGCGCCCCTGGCCGACTGCTCCATTTCATCCACCTGGTGCTGCACCTACATCCTGGATACGGGGCATCGCCGCCCGGAAGGGGAGACCTGCGCGGAATGCTCCGTCAAGGAAATCCGCGAAGGCCCGCGCCAGCCGCGCCGCGTCCAGATACACATCGAAAAATCCACGTCGCCCTTCAGCCAATGCGACCGTAGCGAATACTCGTCCAATGAGATCGTCAACTCGTCCACGCAAACCATCAAATCCATCATGGAGGGAAAACTGTGAAGAAGGTTTACTGTGATATCTGCGGCGGTCTGATCCACCGCGATGCCGCACCCCACCGTCTCATCCTGCCCACCTGGAACATGATCACCCACACCGTTGAAGTGAAGGAATACCCGGATGTCTGCGATTCCTGCGCGGAGGATATTTCCGTTTATATTGCTGCAATATTCAACCACGCGTCGGAACAGACCGTCCCGGAGCAGGACGAATCCACCGCCGTCGAATGGCACCCGGTTTCCGAATGCCCTCCCGCCGCCGGTCGCTACCTTGTCGCGGATACCCGTCTCAACGTATCAGGCCGTCCCCACGTCAGCATCGCCATGTATGATGACGACGAATGGGCCACCAACGCCCTGATCCATCCGGAGGATATCATCTGCTGGACGGACATTCCGGAAACGCCGGATCGTTTCTTCAAGGAGAAAGATTTGATTGAGGAAGACGACGAGCAGTAAAGACGAATCGCCCTGGCACGATGTCACGGAATCCCTTCCGCCGTCGCCCGGTCTGTATTTCTGCCTTGTCTGTTTCCGTCCCATTGCCGGGGACCACGCGTCCCCGGCCCTTTTTCCGGATGTCCAGCGTTTCCTGCCGGATGAGGACCCGCCCCGCTTTTCCGGCGAGACCCTTCACGGCCTCCGCGTCCGTTACTGGATGCACATCCCCCCGCTTGCTGTTCCACTTTACCTCGAACGCCCCGAATCCGAACTCTTCCCAAAGTAACAGGGGACGGTTCCACAAAGTAACAGGGGACGGCTCCCTGTTCCACGCCCACTTTATAAAGTAACAGGGGACGGCTCCCTGTTCCACGCCCACTTTATTAATTCCAAAACGCAGCCTTTCCCATACCCCATGTTATAATATTCCTATAGTGTAACCATTGTAACCTTCGACCTATTAAAGGAGACTAACTGCTTATGGAACGAGACGAATGGGAAGACTTTATCAACTTTGTAGACGGAATCATCAAAGGCAAATCGGACAAACCCGATCCTCCCGCGCCCAAACCGGATTTGAAAACCACCCCCTCCGGCGACGATAAGCCCGTCAAGGTCAACATGTCCCCGGACGGCAAGTATACCACCCAGACCTACGCCAAGCGGGAACAGCCGAAGCACGGCGAACACCTCCCGCGCTACGTCGGCAAAGTCCGGTGTATCGACTCTGCCGGTGACCGCTGCCAGCTTTTCGTCCGCGTGGACGATCCGGAGGAAGGCAGCCCGTCAAACCGCTCCATCATTCATATCGGATTCGCCATGGACGGCGATGCCGAAGGCCCGGACGATTATTATTTGGATATCACCTCGGAACAGTCGCTTGCCCTTCGAAGCATGCTCGAACAGGCAGAGTATTACACCATTATCGGCGACGTTAACGACGTGGAGTGACCGCCATGCTGATCTTCGCCATCGATCCCGGTTCCACCCAGTCGGCCTATTGCATGATGGGGGAGGACGCGCTTCCGATTTCCTTCGACAAGCGCCCGAACGAAGACCTCATCGCGCTTCTCCGCAACTACGGCAAAAGCCGCCCCACCGTGGTCATCGAACGCGTCGCGTCCTACGGCATGCCCGTCGGGCGCGAGGTCTTCGACACTTGCGAATGGATCGGGCGTTACACCCAGGTTGCCAAGGACCTTGCCCTCGACGTGGAATACATCCTCCGTCAGGAAGAAAAACTCCACATCTGCAAATCCCCCAAGGCCAACGACGCCACCATCCGCAAAGCGCTCATCGACCGCTTCGCAAAGCACGATTTCAAAACCGGGAAAGGCAATTCCCATAATCCGGATTTCTTTTACAACTTTAGAGCAGACATCTGGGCAGCATTCAGTATAGGGGTAACCCATTTAAATAAAAAGGGGATGATCGAACTATAAGCGCACCGATTATAAAAGACGAAGTAGGGAAAAAATACGGAAGATTGACCGTGCTTGAGTATGCAGGAATGAACGACCGACATAATGCTCTGTTTTTATGTCAGTGCGAATGTGGTGGGCAGAAAATAGCAACTGGGTCTGGATTGCGCGATGGGACTATAAAAAGTTGTGGATGTCTTCGGAAAGAAAAAAACATTCAAAACATAACAGGATACAATCAAAGCGGCGCTAACATTACGCACGGAAAAACGAAAACACGTTTATATACCATTTGGCGTGCAATGAAGAGGAGATGCTATCAGAAGAACGCTACTAATTATTATAGATATGGTGGTAGAGGAATTGAAGTCTGTGATGAATGGCGCAACAATTTTCAAGAATTTTATGATTGGTCTCAGGCAAACGGATATAATGACGCATTGACAATCGACCGCATAGACAACGATAAAGGATATTCGCCGGATAATTGCAGATGGACAACACAAAAAGAACAAGTTAAAAACCGTTCTGTAACTATAATGTATACACACAATGGAGAAACTAAGCCTCTAATCGATTGGGCCAATAAGTATAATGTACCGGAACGTCTTGCTTACGAAAGGTATCAAAAGGGCCTGAAGCATGAATCCATTTTTCGCGAATATTATGGGTTGCCAGACGATATTACCGGAAACCAGATGGGAGTATACATTTGCTACGATCCAAGTGTCCGTATTGTTCGGAACAGAATCAAGTGTGTACATTGTGGCGCAATTATCGAATCCAAAAATCTGTATGGCGAAAAATGGTGTCCATGCAGAAGTGTTGTAATCGATGGCGGCACATCGGTTCTAAAGCGGTCTTTTCTTAATTCAATGTCTGATTATATCGAACTCTCAGAGACAAAAGCAAATGAGGAAAAGACATAACGGGGGACAGTTCTTTGTTCCTCCGTCCAACGCGGGCATATAGCACAGAGGTAAGTGCGGTGGCCTTATAAGCCATTCATCATGGTTCGACTCCATGTATGCCTATCCGCCAACGTAGCGCAACCGGCAGCGCATCGGCCCTGTAATCCGGACCGGAGGTTGCGGGTTCAACTCCCGCCGTTGGCTCCAGCCAGCATAGTTCAGCGGCAGAACATCGGTTTTGTAAACAGGGTGTCGTGGGTTCAAATCCCTCTGCTGGCTCCAAGACCATCATACGCAGCAATCAGGCGTATGAAAAAAACCGGTCAGCGGCATGACGGCGCGTGATTGCCACGCCGTCCTGTCACGATGCGGTCAGGACCGTGGAGTGGTTACAATTCACCGCATCATTCATATCGGCGTGGCGGAATAGACATCCATCACTCCCACGGGAAGTAAACAGGGACGCGGCTTCCGGTTAAATACACCTGATGAACAGGGGCGCGGGTCACGGATGGTAAAGGTCTCGATGAACTTCGGGCCAATAGTAGACGCATAGTAAGCGGCCCTGGCCGAACAGGCTGCGCTTTAGAGGGTGCGTAATCCCGTACGAGACGCATTAGCCTGGTGCGTTATGCGGGGTGCAAATCCCCGCCGCCGATCTTCAAACCAATTACATCTTCACTCTTCACTCTCCACTCTTCACTCTTGAAAGGACGGTGACTCATTATCTCCCGCGATTACGAAACCTCCGTTACCTACACCTCGACCACCGCGTTCTTCTCTTCCGACGAAAAGCGCTGGATCAACCGCATCCGAAAACTCAAGGAATCCAATCCGGACAAAGTCCATATCCTTGAAGAACCGGAGAACAACGACGGCTGCATATACGCAACCGTCCCAAGTAACTGGTTGAAAATCGCCCCGCCCCGTCAGCTTTCCTACACGGACGAGCAACGGGAAGCGATGGGCGAACGCCTCAAAAACTACCGCAAAACCAAAGCTGAGTTGAACGATCCCGACGGGGAACAGGAGGATGATGACGAATGAAAATAGTTCCCCAATCCTTCTCGATCCTGACGCCCGTCCACCTGGATAAGGAATCCGTATCCCAACTTTATCAGCAAATCGAAACGGCGGGCCGCACATGCTACAAATCCCAGCTTGCCATCACCGAAGATTCCGCACGTCAGTTCGTAAAAAGGCTGACAGAAAACCGGCACGAGGCAATGCTTGAACACGCGTCGATTACCGTGCGTTTCGTCACATCCCGTGCCGTTTCCCACGAACTCGTCCGTCACCGCATGGCATCCTTCGCCCAGCTTTCCCAGCGATATGTCAATTACTCCAAAGAGAAATTCGGCCACACCATTCCCTTCGTCAGGCCGACGAACATCACACCAGGCACACGCGCTGACGAGTGTTTTCTGCTGGCATGTCAAGCGTGCGAAAACGCATATTTCGCCATGCTTGACGAAGGCTGTCCCCCGGAGGATGCCCGTTCTGTCCTGCCCAACGCAACGGCAACGGAAATCGTCGTGACGGCCAACCTCCGCGAATGGCGGCACATCCTTTCCCTTCGCGCAGCGGGCACAACAGGCAAACCCCACCCAGATATGCAGGCGCTCATGCTCCCCGTCCTCTCGGATTTCAGCGCCATGATGCCCGAAGTCTTCGGGGATATCCAACTCCCGACACACAAGTGATAAAGTGATAATAGGAGGATTCAAAATTGAACCGCATAACCCTGATCGGAAACCTCTGTTCTGATCCTACGAGCCGCACCACACAGTCCGGCATCACCTACACCACGTTTACTTTGGCGGTCAACCGCCGCAACCGTTCCCAGAACGCGTCCGAAGGCCAGCCGGAGGCCGACTTCTTCCGCGTCACGGCATGGCGTCAGCTTGGCGATATCTGCGCGAAATACCTGGCCAAAGGCCGCAAGGTCGCGGTCGTCGGCCCCGTCTCCCTGAACACCTTTACCGGCAAAGACGGCGCTACCCACGCTACCATGGAAGTCACCGCCGACGACGTGGAATTCCTTTCCTCCCGTTCCGATGCCCCCGCCCAGGCAGCTGCCGCTCCGGACGCGGCTCCCGCCGACGCTCCCGCAGCGGAAAAGAAAGCGCCGTCCAAATACGTCGAAGTCGATGATGAGGAATTGCCATTCTAAATCCCGGAGGTGACCCTATTGAACTTTCCCTTCCAGGTTTTTCTCTGTCTCCTTTTCGGCGTGGTCTGCGTGGTCTTCATTGTCTGGGTCTTCCGTCAGGACAACGCCGGTTACATCACCACAGAAATCCCGATACCCGCGCAGAGGGGGAAGGCCATGACACCCCCTCCCGCTTTCTCCCCGCCCTACGGGGACATCTCCTTCACCAATATGCGTCTGCTCGTCTACTACGCCAACATCGCCGTCATCGCGGCGTCAGGCCGCAAGGGCAAGCCGCCCGAAGAAGACCTCCCGGATATCCGCGAAAAGGCCATCGACATGGTACTTGCCTTTTGTCAGGCCGACGGATATGAGATCGACGCCGCCGCCCGCGCAGCCATTCCATTCATTGTCGATTACCGCATCAACGAACTCTACGCCCCGCTGTTCTGAAAGGAGGAACCCATATGAACTTTGCCGATGCTCTTCTTGCCATGACGCACGGCGAACGTGTCCGCCTTCCATGGTGGCGCGGATACTGGTACATCCGCAAGGATACCATCGTTGTCCACCTCAAAGACGGCGACGAATTCGATATCCGCGAATCCACGGACATCCTCGAAACCGTTTCCTATATGACCTCGGATTCATGGCAGCTTGTTCCTGACCATTCCGTCATGCACGATCTTCAGCAGGAGATGAACGAACTCTGCAAAACATGATTTGCCAAAACATGATTTACCAAAGCATGATTTGCCGAAAAATAATTCCCTGAAATACAATTCTGCAAACGGCCTTCGGGCCGTTTTTTTATTATCCGATTTTATCTCCACTCTCCACTCTTCACTCTCCACTCTGTTCTGTCCTCTTCACTCTAAAATAAAAAAAGCCCCGCGCACAGGCTACGCTGCCCATGCACGGGACCCCGAAAGGAGGTGATGCTGTTTCGGGACCGCCACTTCCCGAACGCATACTCATCATACCTTCTTTACGTCTTCACTTCAATCCTTCGTCCAAATAAACATCAGTCCTCAAAATCCCCGTATACTTCCATCGTGCTGTCGGCGCTGGCGTTGACAACCTTCACGTAATTCACCCCGCCCATCGGGACCTTGTAAAGCCCCGCCACGCTGATGCTGTCGTCAACGCTGCCGTCCAGCAGATTGATAGGGGAGTCGAACCACACCCCGTTAACGGGATCATTCCCGGTATGTACCTTCACGGTCAGGCTTGGTATCCCGTCGCTGAGTACCGTCAGGTATAGCGCCCTCGCGCCCATCTCGTTCTTCACGGGGCCGCCGTCCGTCAGGCCGCTTCCCTTCTTAATAAATTCCGCGCTCTGTACTCTCACCCGGATCACTCCTCTTCTTTCTTCTCTTCCTCTTCACCGTCATTGCCGACATAAACATCGCCCTCATAGAAATCCCCGCCCGCGCTGGCGGCGTCGGTGAGTCCTTCCCCGATGATGTACGCGACAACCTACGCTCCGGCCATGATAATGCCGCTGATCTGCGTCACGGTCTGCTCGTCCATGTGCAGGGCCAGCAGCAGCCCGCTCACAAATCCCACGATTGCCATCCAGAATTTCCTGCTCGTCAGTTTGCTTACCCAGTCGATGTTCCTCATAAATCTTCGCTCCTCTCATTTTCGTCCCGGCGCGCCGGGTCAGTTACTTCCAAACAGGGGACGGTTCTCTGTTCCCTTCAAACCGTCTCCATCTCAACTCTCAACTCTTCCCCGTTACTTAACGCCTCCATGGATAATCGTAGCTCATTGCCCGTTCGCTGTCCCCGACGCCCTCCGTGGTCGGATCGATCAGGACGCCCAGCAAGCCGAGCAGCGTCAGCACATGGCTGATGATGTCCATCACGGTGCTTTCCTCAACCGGCACCACGATGCCAAGGGATTTACAGACATTGTATCCGAAGCCCACGATCAGGCTCAGGAAGGTCGCCAGCCAGACCTTGTTCCGAAAACGCACTTTCCAATTCATACTCTTACCCCACTTTCTTCGACAGTTCTTCTACGTCTTTGACGACGTCGTCCACGCGCTGCTCCAGTTTGATGGTCCGCTCCACCACCTGGTTGTGTTTTTCCACCTTGATCTCCAACTGTTCCAATCGGTACGCTATCAGGGCCGCCTGTTTACGGTTACTAATAAACGTCCCCAGGAACGCGCCAAGCGCGGTAATCACCGCCACCACGATCGTTGTCCAGTTCATAGGATCACCCCCTCAATTATTTGTATTTTGCTAAAATAACCGTACCTCTTATTTTAAATAACTGCCCATCTCTGAAATAAGGAAGACCCCGTAAGCCTTCCCCTCAGGGGAAGGTGGCTGCGACCGCAGGGAGCAGACGGATGAGGTTCCCCGTCGTTCCCGTCCGTTTCCGTCCGTTCCTTCCCCGTTATCAAACAGGGGACGGTTCCTCGTGTTCTCTCCATAATCCCTTTTACCATGTTCACTTCAACGATCTCAGCAGCACGTAATCGTGAATTCCGCCATCTGTGCGTCCGTGGCGTTGTTGAAGTCGCTGAACGGGCTGTTCTCTGCGTCGAGCTTCCACATCACAATCACGGAATCGTACCCGCTCGGAATGTCGAATTCCGTCTCGGGCCCCGTCTCCCACGGCCAGGAGGCAATATCCGTCGAAGTCGACCCGGACCACGTCCCCGTTGGTTTCCTGGAGGCCACGTATCCGCCGCAGTATTCGGACGCCACGTTCTTTTTGAAATACATCACGATGCTCTTGAATGTTGCGTCAAGCGATGTCACCCTGATCTTCGATGTGTTCGGGGCAAGCGGGATCGGCACGACCCAGCCGAATTTATACGAGGTCGGCCTGCTTCCGACGGGCTTGACCGTCGCGCTCGCCGAAGTGTCGGTGGTCATGAGGTAGTCGACCAGCAGCTTGGTCTCTTCATCGTCTACGTCGAGCGCCGTACAGTAAGCCGTATACCAGGAATCTGTGGGATACGCATACATCCCGGTGATGTCGTTACTGGTGCTCGGCGGATAAGCGTAGGTGTGCGTCGCTTTAACAAACCCGCTCAGCACCACCTCGCACGTCACGGCGCAGGTCGCGGTAACGGTGCCGGATGTCGCCGTAATGTTGCAGGTGCCCGCGCCGGCGATGGTCACAAGGCCCGTCTGCGATACCGTCGCCACGTTTGTATCGGACGATGCCCAGTATATGCCGTCGATCGAATCCAAAGGGATAACGCTTGCCGTAAGCTGAGTCGTCGCGCCGATCGCGCTGGCGCTTATCGTGTTCTGAGAAAGCGTGACCTGGCTTGTATGCTCGCCTTCAAACGTCACCGTGTCCAGTTTGTTCGTGTTGAAATCCGCGCCCTTGATGACCAGTGTTTTTGCCATTGCTCAATACCTCCACTTCAGTTTGATGAATGCCCTCGCAGAAGCCGTTGCGTAAACCACCTTGCCGATGGCCGCGTCCGGGTCGTTCACTTTCGCCAGTTTGCAGTCCGCGTCCAGGCCGATGTAATCCCCTATGGACAGCCCTGTCAGGCCGGCCCTGTCGGCCGCGATATACCCACGCGTCTGGATGTATGTGTCGCTGGCGGTCTGGTACGCGACGACGCCGTACACTTTGTCCAGGGCTGTGGCTTTCTGCCAGTCCTGACCGCTCCGCAGGTTGTAATACTCCACGGCGGTCCCTACGGGCAGGGAGTTTTTGACCGCGCACTGCACGTCCGCGGTGTTATAGTAAGTCGCCGGCGACGTGTTGTACATCGGCGAACTCCCGCCGCAGCCCATGATCACGATATGCGGATACGTCTGATCGGCGCCAGGGTCTTTCGATGCCGACAGTATCGTAAAATCGCAGTTGTCGAACACATACACCACCACGTCGTCCGGGTCGGTCGTCTCCAGGTAGTCGTACATGCTGAAGTTGTACCCCTTGCAGTTGTACAGGTACACCCTCGGAAGGTTGGGCAGTGAAGGCCGCGTGTGCAGCCCGCCGAGATGGCCGAAATCAACATTATAAAATTCATATTCCATACCACACTGGGCGATCCCGGCCCCGTATGTGTGCGGAGGATTGTAGGACATCGCGCCATACGCCCGGAGGACGATGTTTTTCATGGTCCTGTGCAAAACTTTCCCGATCGGGCAGTGGAAATCGTCGTGGATGCAGTACCGGATGTTCTCCGCGAGGATCGTCAGGTTTTCGATCCCGCCTCCGCCCTGGAGGTTCAGAGTGCTGATTGCGTTCCGTACATCACTCGAATAATCGGTGGTGTTCAGAGACGCTGTCAGGATGATCTCCTCCGGCTTGCCCATGCCGATCAGGCTCATTCCGTTGAGCAGTTTCGGCCCCACGAATCCGGTCTGGTTGAAATACGCTGCCTGGATCTCCTCCTCGGTATAGTCTTCCAGCACGTCATACGTCCCCGGATAGATCTCGATGCGGTACGGGTTCAGCACATCGTTGGCGCTTGTCCCGATCGCGTCCAGCGCGTCTCTAAGATTTGTGTAATCCCCTGTGCCGTCTTTTTTGATGCTGACCACGGTCGGCCTGATCGGCACATCCCCGAGAACGCTGACCTCGAACGTGACGGTCCGACCGTTGTTGATCGCCCCCGCGGCATATACCGCGCTAATGCTTTCCGCGTCCTCGGTCAGGGTGTATTCGTACCACGAACAGTCGCACCTTGCGGAAACAATGGTTGTATTGTCGTGCTTGTATGTGATGTTTACCCCGTCTTCCCACGGCATTGCCCCGCGCTCAATGTGGAGCACCAGCCGATCTCCCGCTTTGAAATTTCGCGTGATGGTCAGCGTCAGCCCCTGGCCGCTCGCGGCGGTCCCGCGCACGGAATAAGTCACGTACTTCCTGCCGTCAAATACCTTGGTCACGATCCCGCCGTCGGCGAAACGCCCGAGCACATGCCCGTATGGATCCACGATGTCCAAGTCGGTCCCCGTGGCCTCGCTGTCCTTGATCAGGTCGGCGCTGTTAAAATTTTTCGTGACAATATGCCCGTTTTCTAACCTGACAATCACGTTCCCGGAAGGGTCTGTAATGTCCAGGTCTGCCGTCCCGTCGCTATCAAGCACGCTTGGAATCTTGTTATTTATTTTATACGTTGCATCATCAGTTGCGCTCTTTAAGTCACTAACCTCCCCGCCCACGTTCACTTGCGTCCAATGGCCGGATGTCCATGCTTCGCCCGACGCGATTGCCGTCGTACATCTGTAAAGCAGCCCGTTGTGGATAACGTAATCGCCGACGGCATATGATGCGCTGGCAGAGTACGTCGGCGCAAAGTTCGCCACGGTATCCGTAAAATCCTGCGGAAGCGACTCCGTCAAACTCTGCGCCCTGTCGGCTGCTTCAGCCGCGATCTGTGCGTTCTCCTATGCGTTCCCGATTGCTTCAGCCCACTCGGCCTTGCTCCCGGTGTACCCTTCCTGCACCGCAATGGCATACGCGGATATCGGGCCGATTACTTTCGTCTGTGTTGCCATCTCTTCATCCCTCCATGTTTGCCATACGCGCATCCGCGATGGCGCGGTCCATCTGTTCCAGCGTCCTGTGCAGTTCAGCGCTTACGTCTTCAAGCCTGCGAAGGATTTCTTCCATGCCGCCCTTGATATCATCGTCGCCGCCGCTTTCGCCCTTCTTCCCTTCGTCCCCGCCGATGCCAAGTTCCTTCTCGATCTCGTTCCACGTAAGCTAACCCACGATTCCGTCGGCCTTCAGCCCGTGATTCACCTGGAACTTCTTCACGGCCAAATCCGTCTGCGTCCCGAATATCCCGTCCGGTCTCCCGCAGTCATATCCAAGCTGGTTCAGCCACTCCTGCAGTTGCTTCACCGCGTCGCCGTTGCTGCCCTTCTTTACCGTTACCATCAGGATCACCTTTCCCGCTTCCGCGATTTCTTCCGGCGTGTAAAGTCCTTTCGGTATCCCGTAGTTCGTCCAGGATGTGTCGCTCAAGCTTCCGTACTTAACCCCGCCGTTCCCGGTGCAATGGATGATAACGCCGTCCCCGATGTGGATTCCCGTGTGCGAATAATTTTTGTTCGCGGAGTTGTACTTAAAAAGGCAGCACACCACATTCGGCATCCCGGCGGTCTTACCGCGCTGTTCCCAGTTTCTCGGCGTTTCATACTGCGTCGTGCATCCCTCGCCGTAAAGGTCAATGCCAGCGCCATGCTCCATCACATAATGCGTAAACCCCCGGCAGTCGTAGCATTGATGCCCCTGCCACTTACACCCGTCGCAGGTCTTCTGCTTGTTCTACAGCACCGGGCATTCCCCGTAGATTTTGCTCTTATACTCCGGGCGATAACCGGCGTATTTCTTCCGCGTCTCCGGGGTGCATTCCTGCCCCCACGCGCCAAAGACATACGGGTCGCCGATTTTGCTTTCAGCCAGTTCTACCACATCCCGCGCCTTATCGTTTAACAACACTTTATCCGTCACATGCACCGCCTCCCTCAGTACCAGTCCTCCGTAGTTGTCCATCACGGCACATCCCGGATAATAAAACGCCAGAATGTCCCTGTACCAAATCCCGTGCTTCGCGGCCACCCGCGCACCGCGCTGGCTCATGCCCACGCCGTGTCCGTACTTTTTGTGTCCGTCCTCCCTGTCCCATGGGTCTTCCTGCTCGATCAGGTAGGGATAATCCCCGCCCCACCGTTCCTTGGACGAAGTCGTTCTCCCGCCGTTGTTCGCGCTGAAGTGGGCGACGGCAATGCCGCCGCCGTACATCAGCACCTCGCCTTTGGTATCCATCGCGGCACGGTACGATATGGGATATTTCCCATAATCACACCGCGCCGCCCGGTATGCCATCGTGGTCTATGCGTCGTCGCTCACCGCCAGCCCCCGCAGCGCCCCTCTGGATATCGCCAGACTCCGCGCCGCAACGGCCTGCGCTTTGCACGCTTCCATGCCGGACTCCCCGATTTCGGACGCGGTCACCGCCGCGACGTATTCCTCAAAGTCCACGTTTACCGTATCCCCGATATTCACCCCGAAGAATTCCGCGTTCTCCCTTTGCGTTATTCTTACCGTTATCTCAGGCATTGTCCGTCTCCTTATGCATTTAATAGGGGAGAAGCAGAAGTGACCCTGCCCCTCCCCCTTGGCAGGGAGTTGGTTACTTAAAGCCTCCGTCAATTGTTCAACGCCCTCGGCGAGTTGTATCTCGCAAACATCCACTGCCGCCCCTGGCTGATCAATCTCCTGATCTCATGTGTCCAGTATTCCGCCACGACCAGATTGCCGCCCGTGCCAAAGTGAAGTCCGTCATACGGATGGAGCCATGTGTGGTTTGTTGGCGTCGCACCGTCATGCGAAAATTCGCCCGTGAATTCAGCGACGCCCACCACGTTCATCGGATAAAGGGCGGCGATCTGGTGGATCACGTTATTCGTAACGTCCACATCGCCGTTTGATGCCCACACCGTGCCAAGATAGATCCGCGCCGTGTTTTTCTGTGAAATAATTTTTGAGATGATCTTGCAATAATATCCGGTTTCGGTTTCGGCGAAATCATTATAATTGGTGTACGGAGTGACATCGGTTGATAGCGTATCGGTTAGTCCGTTGTTCGTCCCAAGCCATATAATAAAATCCTTATACTGGCTGTATGTATAGGAATCGCTATACTCGGTATACCAGTTTGATGCGGAGTACCCGCTTTTCCCGGCGTTCGTTACGGTTGCCCCCGTGAATTTTGCCAGAAATTGCGGATACGATACGTCCGTATGCGGAGGATTGCCGTTGCCGTGCCAATAGGATTCAGTCAGGCTGTCACCAATGCACAGAACGTTTTGAAGATAATATTCGTATCTCGGTTCAAGCCGGTCAATGATTGTTCCTGAGGTAACGGAATTGTCAAGGTATGCGCTCTTAACGGTATACCGATATGACGCAGGGAGATAGATTTTTGTGGATGACGTTGTCATCTCGCTGGCCCGGAAATATTTCGCGCCGCTCGGCACGATGATCGTGGTCAGGCAGTCAAGCTGTTTGTTCCACTGGTTCGTTGCTCCGGATATATAGGTCCGGTCGGCATCATAAAACGCGATCCCGGCGGCATCCCTATACCCGCACTGCAGTTTCATCGTGTCTGTATGGATCGGCAGGAAATCCGTATAGTTGAAATTGACGCTGTCCGTAAGTTCGCCTGTGCTCGCAACAACGTATTTGCCGGCTTTCCACAGCACGGGCATCTCAAACCACCTGTCGTATTTTTCATCCGTGCTTCCGTTCATTGCGGCGTATACGTCCTCGGCGGCAGTATAATACACCGTTACCACGCCAAGCGTCTTTGAGCATGATATCACGATGTATTCGGCGTTAGCAGGGATCGTCGGCACGATCAGGTATGCATCCGTATATGTCCCGGTAAAACCGTCAAGATAACCCAAATCAGCATCATAAAAAGAAACGCCCGCAGAGTTGTTGTTAAGTTTGGTACGGAACCCGATCAGGTTTTTCACAGGCAGGAATGTCGTTGTGTAATAGGATGTATTGGTTGCCGCCACCCCGGTGGAATAATCCCTGTACCTGTTCTGTATCAGTGTCGGCGTATATGCCACTGCCGTGTCGATATTATCAATCGCGCTCTTTAAGTCATCAACATCCCCCGCCAGAGCATCGGTCACCGTCTTGATTCCTGCGCTCGTTACGGGGTTGCTGCTGCCTGCGGTCGGCGTGGAGTCAAACGTCAGTTTGTCCTGTTTCCCCGTTTCCAAATCGCTGATTTGTGTACTGTGAAAGTCAACGGTCATCTGGTCGGCAGCCTGGATATTGTTTCTGGCAGCGCTCCTTTGGGCCGAAGTCAGGTTCTGGGTTTCATGCCACACGGCCTTTGAAAGGTCCTCGCCGACGCTCACCTGTACCCAATGCGCGGGTGTCCACGCTTCTGCCGTCGTGATTTTAGTAGTACACCTGTAAAGCGATCCGTAGTGGATTACATAAGCGCCGACCGCGTATGTCGAGCTGGTGGAATATGTCGGTGCAAAGTTTGCAATCGTATCCGTAAAATCATCAGGCAGCGACTCTGTCAGGTTCTACACCCTGTCTGCCGCAGCTTCTGCTGCCGCCGCGTTCGCCTACGCGTTGCCAATTTCCGCAGCCCATTCGGACTTACTGCCGGTGTATCCTTCCTGCACCGCAATGGCATACGCTGAAATAGGTCCGATCACTTTTGTCTGTGTCGCCATTTTCATTCCTCCTCATTTCATCAAACAGGGGACGGTTCTCCGTTCCCCGTCCTCCGTTACTCCATCCCCTCGCTCCCCGCCGTCTCCTCTTCGTCCTCGTACACCGGCGGCCACGTTTCCGTCGTCACGTCCGGGAAGTCGTTAACACTCGTCGCGTTGATTGTCATCGTTCCATCCTGTGCCAGACTTCTTTCAAACCCGCTCACCAGATGCCTCTCCAGCGGATATCCTTCCTTGTCCGGTCTCCGCAGCGTAATCAGTTGGTTCTCCTGTATATGGAAAATCTGCCCGCATTCGATGCTCACGTTTTTCTTCAGCGTCGTATACCGCTTCAGCCTGAACCGCGCCAGACTCTCGCACACTTCGCGGCTGTAATATCCGCTCTGCGCTTCCCTTATCAGCTTCCTGCCAAGAATATATATGTTCGTGTCGCTCTTCGGGTCGGTATTGATTGCCCTGCCGCCAATCACGCCGTGGTCGCTCAGACTTTGCCCTTCGATGATAACGTCATTGTACATTTCCCCGTTAAGGATTGTATATGTCGTGCCAAGGAACCGGCTGTTGTCCGGCGATATCTCGTATACCACCGGCTTTTCGCTGTCGTTCACGTCATCCTGACTCGGCTCCACGCAGAGCCGCCCGGTGCAGTCATACCCGATGCACCCGGCCAGCATCGTGTTCAGTTCCAGCATCACGTCGGCATAGGTCTGTCCGGCGCTTTCAGCCCGGTATGTGTAAGGCGCGTCCGTCAGATACCCGACCGACCCGTCCTCAAGTTCCTGCGTCTTCCCATTGTAATAATCGGTAAACATCGGAGGTACGGAGTCAATCTTCAACCAGCTTTCAGGAGGGATGTTCTGTCCGTACCCCCGTGGGAGATTTAGCAGCCCCTGCATCGCCTGAAAAATCGGCGTTCCCACCGTCACCTCATAAATGCCGTCCAGATTGCCAAACAATGTCCCGTCAAGGTAACTCCACTTGTCGTACAGGTCCCACGTCACCGTGTTGCCCTACGGATCGACCGCCTCCTGCGGGTCCTTAATGTAAAACACGCCCTGCGGCAAATAGAATTCTTCGCCGTTTGGCAGCACCAGCCCCTCACTCAACCGCACCTGCGTCCCGAACCAGATCTTGTTCACTTCATAACTGAACGCACCGTCGATGTTCGCCAGCGTCACGCTTGCGTTTCTCCTCTGCCCGTTGTTAAAGTTAACGGTCAGCGTCCCGTCCTGAATAAACGCCCTGCTCTTTGGGTTGTCCGGGTTGTTGTCAACCACAAAATTTACCGTTCCGTCGGGCCACAAAAACTCCAGTTTCGCCAGCTTCTGAAACGGCCCCTTCAGCGCCTCCAGATACAAATTCCACTTTTCGCTCTGTGTCACTCTTTCACCCCCAGACACCCACATGATTATTTTTCAAACGAGTTTTTCTGCCATCGTAATTTTTTTCAACCGACTTCTAAACATTGCCGCAGGAGCGTCTCCATCGCCTTCTCCGTTTGGGGGCCTGGAGCGCCCGGAAAACAGTCCGGTGGACTGTTTTCAGCGAAAGGCGGGCGGTAGCCCCGGACGGTGTCAGTGCCATCGTAAGACGCTTAGGTCACGGGACACCCCGGCCTACTTCGTCGGCCACCCCGTGGCAAGGGATGAGGTTCCCCGTCCATCCGTCAACTTCACTCTCCACTCTTCACTCTTCACTCTTTTCTCCGTTTATCCCTCTTGATCTCCTGGTCCGTCCTCCGCGCCACCTTGCCGTTTCCCGTCAGCTTATACATCGGCACGACTTCGTCCAGCAGCGTCCATCCGGTCATGTCCTCATCAACCACGGTCCATCCGTCCCGCTCCTCTTTGGATGCCTCCCATATTCTCCGCTTTTCGTCAACCCTTACCCAGCACATATCCAGCCTCCGTCAAATATTATACGTCACGGTCAGCGTGCATCCCGCCCGCATGAATGTAAAGAATTCGGTCGGGCTGTTCATGCCCACGGCAAATCCTTTAATCGTCCCGTTCTGAAGCAGATAAAACTTTTCGGGCGGGAATTCAAACGTCCCGGTTTCTCCGGGCGCGATATACTGCATCGGCGCTCCGACGGACAAATACCAGTCTCCGCTCTGCTATGAATAACTCCACGGGTCGCAGGATCCGGCGTAATTATGTATCGTCGCCGCCGTCAGGTTGTGATAATACGGCCTGATAACAACGCCGCTGCTGCTCCCGCCGCTGCTTGTCCTTTTGATGCTCACCGTCGCCTTGGTTATCGTGGCCCCGGCCAGCGTCTGCGCAATCGTATCCGCGTCGTCAAACAGCCAAAGACCGGCCATATATTTTTTGCTCCCGCTGTTGTATCCCATTCTTGGATTGTTCGTTCCGTCGCCGCGCCATCCGATGGCCTTTCCAAGGTACGCCTCCGTGCCGGTCTTGGAACTCTCGGTAAAGTATCCGCTGCTGCTTGTCCATGTGCTGGTCACCTCGGTCACGGCGGGCGGTGCTTCTCCGCCGCTCGTCACCTTGGTCACCGTACCGGAGCATGTGAACGGATAACCGTTGCTCTCATACCCCGTCCCGGCGGAATCTGTCCCGGCGGGAATCGTTCCCTTCGCGTTCACATATCCGCCGTCGGGGCTGATGACTACGCCGTTCACAAGGTTCGCAAGCGTCGTTTCGTCCGTGCTGAACGCGCCGCCAGCGCAGTCAACGATATCGGCATGCGCATGTTCCACATAGATCGCCGCGCCCGTCCGGTCGATCAGGCATCCGTCGATAAAGGCGTAGCTGCCGTCCCTCACATAAACGCCGTATGCCTGCCCGTCGTCCCCGGCCTCGCGTTCTACGCCGTGGATTTCAATGCCGCTCACCTTCACGAATCCGTTTCCGCGCAGGTCAACCACCGCGTCCTCCAGCACGCCCATGAACTGCGTCGTGTCCGTCCCGTCGGTATCGCCCGTGATGTTTACCCTGTTGTTCCCGGATATCACCCAGTCGCCCTTCACCACGGCAGCCTTGTCAAGGTTCAGCGTCAGCGTCCCGTTCCCGCTGAACCCGGAGATATCCACGTCCTCGACGTATGTCCCTTCAGGTACGGCGATGACCACATCCCCGGTCAGGTGCTTTCCAAGCCCGTCGATCACATCCTGTATTTTGCCGTTTACCGTCGCGGTCTTCGCACCCTGTATATTGATAATGTCGCCGCCGATATGCCCGTCAACCGAGAGGTTGTCAAGCACAAGGCTTACGCCGTTTTCGTCGGCTGAAATAAAAGTCTTTTTCCAGCTTCCGCTGTTCACAGCGCAGGCGTTCCCAAGCCCGTAAGCCCATTCCACCCACACGCTTTCACCCGGCTGCGCGTTGTAAAGGTCCGGCACAAACGGCACGTCGAACGGCTCTCCGAACGCCTCCCGCACGGTCAGGACCACGTTTCCGTTTTCGTCTTCATGCGCTCCCTGTACAACGTACATTTTTTTCCTGCGCACAAAGTCCGTGGAATATTCCTTCAGGATATCCGTCACAACGTTTTCGATGCCGTTCAGCATCATTTTGTTTTCGACGATTCTGTTTCTTCCGTTATCCATTTTGCTCGTCCGCCTTTATCACGGTCTCGACCTTCAGTTTGCCCTCGCTGTCAATCTCAAGGTCTGCTGGAACATATTCCATGCTGTTGTCATACACCTGCTCAAGCTGACCGCCGTCGCTCATCTGAATCTCGCTGCCGACGTACCCATCGTCGTTCATCGTCCACGTCACATATCCGTCCTGATCTACGCTGATAGCCGTCGCCGTGTCGATTATGTCGTCGCCCCGCGCCATCAACCCGTCCGTCAATAGACTTACGATCTGGCAGTCCTTCGCGTCCCCGACCTCGACCCACGGAATCTCTATCTGCACGGGCTGTTCCGCGTATTTGTCCTGCGTCTCTTTCACGATGGCGTCGCTTATCTCTATCATCCGCAGGTTGCCCTTCCGGTCCCGCAGGAACTTGACGGTATTCCGCGTGCTCATGTCCATCAGATCATCGACCATCTGCACGCTGTCCCTGAACTGCGTATCCTTCACGCCGCCGACCCACGCCCGCAGCTTTCCGCTCAGTCCTTTCCGTCCCACCTTCTGCACGGTTGGGTAGGGGGTAAAGTTGTTCTCCACATACGGCGTGTTCTCATTGCTTATGCTACCGCTGTCCACGTTCGCCTGAAACTGGTGTACGCACTTTACATGGTACAGGGTATTGTATATCGTTATATATTGTATCTCTTCTTCGTATGCACCGGCAATCGGGAATTTCATGTATTCCGTGTTGGCGGGAGTTGCTTCTATTATTGCCCAGTTCCAGTAATAGCGCATTTTCATTGGTCTTTCGGATGTCAGCGTGTATCCTTCGTAGTTCGTCGCGGCATAATAAGCTTTGTAAATATACTCGGTATTATTGCACGCGCCGAAGTCATACATCTCCGTTTGACCGGGCGGGATCAGTCCAGCCTTTTCCACGGCGTTTGTCTGTGTGTTTATCCGGTAAATGTCCCATCCCTTTTGCGGCTGCGGCACTTCGTATCCTTCGTCCGCGCTTATCCGCAGGAAAAACGCCGGGTTATCCCGCACATAATAAACTTCCAGATGGACCCCTTCCAGCGGCGTCTCAGGCCACGCGACGGTAAAGTCTTCCCAGTCGGTCTGCGCTGTAATCCCGTTTTCAAACGTACCGGTAAGCTGTATGGAATAATTCGTATGGTTTTTCATCAAACCATAGAAAACAAACGGGGCGCGTGACGCGTATATGTCGCCCGTGTCTTTTAATATCTCATGCTCCGAATCCTATTTTGCCAGTTTCCATCTGTATGATATCAGCGGGTTGCCAGGTTGTTCGTCTGATATAAGTCCGCCGAAATAAGCGCAGCGTCCCTGATATAAATATCCGTTTGGTATCGTAAATGTCGGCCTTTTGCTTGTCAAAAAAAACACGGGACTGATATTGACAAGTCGTTTGAATACAAAGTCTGTACTATCGACATAAAACTGGTCTATGCGAAGTTTATAACCGTATTGATAACCGTTGACGATACCGGCGTTTGCAAGGTCTGCTGCCGTGATCGTGTCCTAAAACGGAACGGGATTCCCGCGTTCGTCCTTGCCGTATATAGGCATTTCATACACTCTTTCGGAGCCGGGTATGTGATAATACTTCGCCCTCACTTCGCTTCTGTATACTTCTGTACTTTCCGGCGTGTTTTCCAGAATAAAGAACTGCCACGAAACCATCGGCTGCGTCCCGTTAATCTGCCACGTCACCGTCATATCCTGTGTCGCGTCTATAACGCCCGTCCCGTTAAGCTATGACGGCGTAATGACGGTCGGTTGATAAAGCCCCATATCCTTTTATCCTCCTTCTCCGTCCGCCTTTCCGGGACGGTCATGCGTTTTGGCACTTTTTATTCAAATTGCCGGTCTGCACGGGGCAGGGGAGAGGTCTCCCTCTCCCCGCCCCAAACAGGGGACGGTTCTCCGTCTCTCGGTTCTCCGTCACGCTCCAAACAGGGGACGGTTCTCCGTTCTCATTTATCCGTGTCCGTTCCTGTCCGTTCATGTACGTCCATGTACGTCCATGTACACTTGTGTACACCAAACTTAGTCGGCGTGATGCCTTCCCCGATTGGGGAAGGTGGCACCGCGCCTAAAGCGCGGTGACGGATGAGGTTCCCCCGTCCCCGTCATCTCAACTCTCAACTCTCAACTCTTCTGTCAGGATCTCAACTCTTCCTCTTTACCTGTTTCTGTACAGCCTGTGCCTGCCCAGAATGTCCGTCATCGTTTTCGCGTCGCTTCCGTCAATCGTGATGCCGTCCACGATAATCGTCGTGCTTTGGTCCACGCTTGAATAGCTTCCGTACTTGCCCTGCTCCGGCGAATACTTGCCGATGTCGCCCACCGTAATGGCGTCCCACGTCGGGGCCAGCGCGTACAGCGCGTCAAGCAGTTTCACGGTCCCTTCCATCTGCGCAACGTAATTCTCTCCGGCACCCATCATTTTCTGAAGCGCGTCCGTCAGGCTTTCCAGCGGCACCTCCACAGCGTCCACCAGTCTCTGGTAATACTTGTCGAGGTCGTCGTAGGTCTGCTGCAGCTTGTCCAGCGCATCCTGCAATGGGTCGATGCTCTCTCCGTACTCGTACTCAATTTTCGTCCTCTCATGCTCAAGGTCTTCCTGCTTGCGTTCGATTACTTCCTCCTGATCCTCAAGCGCTTCGATTTGTTCCTTGTACTGGTCTTCGATGGCATCCCGTTCCCGCTTCAGCGTCGTGATTTCAAAGTCGGCCAGCGCGTCAGCATACGCCTCCTCGGCCTCCTTAATCGCCTTCGCGTCGGCCATCCATTCCCATTGCCCGGTTTCTTCATTAAAGTACCTTATCGTCCTCTGGTGCCTTGCGTCCTCCAGCGCCTGCCGTTTTTCCTCAAGGTCGATGTTTTCCTTGTTGATGTCCCGCTCTTTTTCAAGCCGCTCTATTTCCTTGTTCAGCGGTTTGATGGCGTCGTCCCTCGCCCTTTCAAGCAGCGTCACTTCATACTGCAGCATCGACAGGCTGTAGTCCAAATCCTCCAGTTCCTCTTCGATGGGCTTGAGCAATTCATCCCTTGCCCGTTCGATGGCCGTGATATCATCCTGATAACTATCGATCTGGTACTGGATTTTCTTCAGCCCATAATCGATATACTTCCGAATGATATCCCAGAAATCTTCCTGTTCTCCTTCGTCGCTGCTCTGGGTTTGGGAACCCTGGCTCTGTTCCCATTCCTCGCGTTCGCTCTTTTTTTCTTCTTCGTCCTTCTTTTTATCCGGAGGAGGGGTCACGGTCAACTTCGTGGAATCTCCGAACATTTTGCCGAAGAATCCTCCCACAAGGTCCATGAAGTTATTCCCGCCGTTTGTTCCGTCGGCATAAGCGGGGATGCTCATCTTTCCGCCAAGCAGCGACGCCGTTTCCTTCGCGGTATAGATCGTCGCGCCTTTCGGGATCTTTGCGATAGTCGGGAATCCGTTTGCGTAAATCTACGCCAGCCCATTCCCGGCAACCAACTCCGGCCCTTCCTCGTTGATCAGGGCATATCCGCCTTTGAAGTCGGAAGCGCCGTTTGCCGCCTTTGGTAGGTTGAACAAGTCTTTGAGTCCTTCAAGAACGCCGCCTGACGGCGATTTTGTATTCGTCGTTACGGTTATCGTCTTGTTCTTGATTCCCTCCAGCGTGGTTTTCAGGCGGTTCAGTTTGCTCTGGCTGTCAGAAACGTTTGCGTTAACGCTGAAACTGATTGTCCTTTCGATAAATTCCTGAAGTTCTTCAATGGACTCAAGTTCTGTATAAGCGTTTCCTTCAGCGTCAATGGTCAGCGTGGTATGTTTTCCGTTCCCTTGCGTATCGCCAAAGAATTCGTCGATGATTTGCGTCCCGTCGCCCTCAGTTACAATCTTGACCCTGTGAACGGTACCGGCAGCTTCATCGATTTCCGTAATAATGTCCATAACGGCGTCGCTGTCTTCCACCTGGAATTGCGCGGTGTATACCATCGTGCCGTCTTCAGTCATAAACGAATCTTCGCTGAGTTTGATTCCGGCGACCGGAAGTTCAGCTGGATTTTGCCCAAGATTAGCCTGCACAACAGAGGAAGCTTCTTCTGCGGCACTCTTTGCAGAAGACTCATCGGCTGTCACTTTCAGTTCTATCCCGGCATACATATCTTTAAGCGATCTGCCCTTCGTGGGATCAGGAGAACCGGTGTTCAGCGGACTTGAGGGATTTAATATCGGACTTAAAGCAAATAGCGACCCGGTGAATGGGTCATCATCAAAAACGGCGCTCAAATGATAATGATAAGATTCGTCTGTAGTATTGATGCTGTCGGCAATCAGTTTTTGTGCCGCCGCGACGCCCGCCTCGACGCCGTCAGTTGTTGCTTCCAGATCATAAGTGCCAAACTCGCCGCTGTTTACCGCTCCCGTGCTGGTCACTACATTTTTTTCGACTTTATCAAGGGCTTCGACGGCACCGTCATCATTTCCCGTAACATTGATAACAGCCTTGTTGCTTGCGGCGTTGGCTTTTTCTTCTGCGGTTACGACGACCTGGTCGGCCTTATTATTAAATTTATCGAGATCGCCGTCATAATGGATCATCCGTACCGTTTGCGTCGGCCCGTTTGCGGTTTCTTCAAGTATAACGATCATAGCGTTCAGCATATCGCCGTTCGCGCTGTATTCAATCTCCCTTACACCTAAAACAGAATTGGCGTTTGCGTCCGTGATCGAAAGATTTGCCACCTGACCGTTTGTCTTGTAATAAATATCGCGAATGCGTCCGGCTTGATTGGCAATAAATTCCACGTCCTGAATATTATCGATCTGTCCGTCCGTCGTGAATGTAACATGTCTGTCTTTTGTCAATGTGTCCATGTTCCATTCAAACACGTCCGCGTCTCTTAACGTGCCGTCCGTATAAAAGCCGACTTTCCGTTGCGTTATATTCGCCAGCGTTGTATCTATGACGTCGATATTGTTGACTTTGCCGGTAGAGTCAAACTGTATTGTTCTGGTCTCGGCGGCGGCTTCGGCACCGGCAAGTATTTTGTCGATTGTCATTTGCGCTGTGCCGTCCTGATCGACTTCAAAACTGATTTTGTATGTCGTGCCGTCGTTTTCAAATATGTTTAATCCATTCGGCGTCTATGCGGCTGTCGCCATTCCGCTGTTGTTGATAAGCTTTCTGAGATACTCCCAATCCGCGTCGTTTCCGGATGCGTCTTTGATTGCCGTGATTTTACCTTCGACCATTTCAAGGGAACCGCCTGCGGCCTCGGCGGCCGCCTGCATTCTCGCAAGCATTTTGTCGGCTCCCTCGGCATTCCCGTTCAGACGCATCTGGTCAAGATACGCGTTCATGGACGCGACCTGCTCGGTCACGTTTTCATATCCGCTTACGTCAACGGGCAGTCCAAGCGCTTCCGGTGTACTTTCGGCGGCGATCTGCGCGGCGTTTGAGAGTTCTTCCCGGACGGTCTGCGCGTCTTCCGCAGCATGCTCCGTGGCGTCTTCCATTTTTTCGGTGTAATCGGCGTAATTTTGCCATCCGCCCTCAACGTCAGGAACACCTTGTATCTCGACTTCGCCGATTTCGTTCAGCAGATAAAGCCATTCCTTCATCTGCATCCACTCGGATGAACCCATTCCGGAATTCTCGGCGAACGCAAGCAGCTTGTCATAATCTATTGTCAGCAGACCTTCTTCTGTTTCAGCCGCAAACCCGGCTGCCTTGCCCATTTCCTTCAGTTGTGCCGTGAAATTTTTTACGTCCGATTCAAGGTCGCCGTATACGCCCAGGGCCTTGATGGCATCCCATGTCTGATCGATACTGAGATGAGTCGCCTCGGCAAGCCCCTGCAAATCAGAAACGGTAAACTCTATTTGCCCGTTTACTTCTTTGTAGGACGCGACGACTTTGTCATTCAGCTTGATCTCGCCCGTCTTCTTGTCGGCGATTTTTGCAAGCACGGCAAGGAATCCCTCGCCGTAAGTCTTTTCCGCGTCGCCGTACATTGTTTTGTACGGTCCGTTTGCCATGAACGCGTTGACGCCCTTATAACCTTTTTCGCGGTACAGCGTATCGAAATCCGTCCCGCTCCCGGCCATCAAATATCGCGCCGCAGCCATTGCTTTCTGGCTGTTCACGCGTCCCGCCTCGATCTCCTCGGCGTATGTCGCGTATGCGCTCTGGTAATCCGCGAATCCTTTATTTTCCGCGTCGCGTTCCATTGCGGCGTCAAAGGCCGTCTTGGCTTTTGTCGCGGCGCTTAATGCGGCTGTAAGTTTGTTTACGCTTGCGGCTGCTTTATCGGTACTATTTGCCATTCCGGCGGCACCATCGAATTCGGTAATCCTTAACCATTCTTTATATACTTGCGGATACCTCTACGCAAATAATTCGAGAAACGCTGTTCTTATATATTTGGCATAACCCGGATAATTGTTTTCGTCAATTGTATTGAATAGCGTTTCCATTTCTCTTGCATATTCGCGCAGCGTATCTATATCTACATCTCCACCGGAATTAATAATGCCTTGTAAATTCTCCAGTTTAACCCAGTTTGGATTATCTATCTACATTAGGGAATTTGCCGCCGAATCAACATAGGCGTTTAATGCTGTTGACGCTCTTTCGTATGCGTCACTCGCGTCATCTAAATACTCAACGATTCGTGAGTAGCTTGGAACATCTGTCGCCTTAATATGATTGTCTAAGGCGTATTGCTCTATTTTAGCTTTTAAAAGCTTTACAGATTCGTACTGCTCATAAAGTTCTTTTGCATCAAGTCTCCAATAATCAGTTAACCACGCGGTATAAGATGGTTGATTCGTTCCCTATGGTGTAATAATATTGGCAATTTCTTCTCTGAAACCATCGAAAAGCTCTTTTAATTCATCTGTGTCGCCAAAGAAAAAACGATATGTCTTTGGCGTAAGTGGAACAGACATAACAGAAGTGCGGTTAAATTCATCAAGAGCGCCCTTGGCCGCCGCTTCGGCTGCCTTTATTTGCTCTTTTGTCATTTGACGAATTTCGTCTCCCGCAGCTATCGCTTGATCTCTCGTTAGGCCAAGTGCGTCCGCCAATGCATAAAGTGCGGTGGTATACTCTTCCGTTCCTTCTTTGGCGGTTAAAAAATTGGCGTAAAGAGTCATTGTTTCAGTACTGTTTTGATTTGCTTTTTGTCCTGCTGCTACGGCGGCTTTTGCCTGTTTTTCAACATTCGCATTGTAATCCTGCAAAAGTTTATTTGCAACGCTTATTGCAACACCAGCAGCGGTCACAGCAAGTCCAAACCCTCGAATGTTTCCTGTCATGCCGGTGACCCAATTTGTATCTCTTCCGGTAAATCCAGCCCATAACGTTGCAATTCTTTGTGCTTTCAATGCCGTTACCAATCCAAGTACGATGGTTAGTGCATTTGCTAAATTGCCGACAGCTTGAACTGTGCCGTTTAACAAATCGAGAACGCCCTTGATCATTCCGGTAGAAACCGTATTATTGACCAGCGCGACCCAGCTTGCCTTCAATCGTTCCGTCTTGACGGTGATGGAATCCAAAGAGTTTTGTACCTCCCGGTCGATACTCCCGCTGGCACCTTCGTAGGTCTTCAGCATGCTCTCGTACATGTCCCAGTTCTTGATGAGTACCATCAACTGGTTTGTGCGCAGCTTGCCGCCGATATCGCTGACCATGCTGAACAGTTTCGCCTCGGTCAGGATGCCCTGCTGATAGGATTTTGCCAACGCCCCGATGGCCTCCATCGGGTCGATCAGCGTTCCGGTCGCTTCGGCGGCGCGTACCACTTCGGGCGCGTACAGTTCCAGCACCTGGCGAAGTCCTTCTATTTCGCCTGCCGTCCATTTCGCGCCGTCCTCGATCTCCGTGGTCGTGTCGCCCATGATGTTCAGGAAAATTGCGCGGAGGGCGGTCGCCGCTTCGGTGCCGCTCCTCTGCGTAACGGCGGTAACGGTGCCAAGGGCGGCGGTCAGTTCGTTGATGCCTACGTGCGCGGTGGAAGCGATGGTCGCCAGTTTACCGATACCGGCGCTGATCTCTGCCACGTTCGTGGCGTATTCGTTGCCGATCTGGTTCGCGCCGTCCATCGCGGCGGTCAGGGCCTGGATGTTGCCGTTCAGCCCGTAAGCCTTGTCGATGGCCAGGATGTACTGGTTCGCAACGTCTGCGCTCACGTCGCCTGCCCTTTGCAGTTTAACGCTCAGTTCCGCAAGCCCCTCTGCCTGGTCCTTGTAACCTGCGCGTGTAAAGTCGGCCACGCCTGAAAGGTACTTGGACGCAGCTACGCCGTATGCCTGCGCCACCTTCATAGCGTTCTGCGTCATTCCGGCAAGTTCTTCGTTTGTCTTTCCGGTCACACGGCGTACCACGACCAGTTCGTCGTCGATGGCCTTGATTTCCTGATACGCGCTTTTCAGATTATTTGTAAACGTCTTCCACAATTTCGTGCCAAGGCTGTTCAGCATGTTTTCGTACAGTCTCGTGGTATAACCCACCATCTGGTTAGCCGCTTGCCCCATTCGTCCGCCCAGATTGATATTCGCCTGCTGCTGCAGCTGATTTAACTGCTGCTGAAGCCCGGCGACGACCGCCGACATATTGTCTACTGCGTTAATATTTACGGTTACGGTTGCCATTTATTTCCCTCCCCGGATAATTCCTGAACTCACCTATTCAAAAATCGCCCTTGGAAGGGCTTTTCGTCTGCCGTCACAAAATCCCTCGAACAGGGGACGGTTCTGTGTTTGCCGTTTATTTTTCCTGCACGTCACACGCCGGACAAATCCGCGTCGTTCACCACATGCGCCAGCGCGTTGTCAACAACGCCGCCGTCATTGCATCCTTCCTGTACGCCTATCTCCATATACGGCCTCGGCCCAGGCCAGTCCGGATCATGCCATCTTCGTCCGTTCGCGCCGGCTTCAATAATGTCGCTCAAATAAAACACAGGGTCAGGCGGCGGATTGATCATTCCGTTGTCCCCGGCAGGGGTGCGGTCTTCAATATCGATCCTCGCGCCCAGCATAGACCGAAGCGTTGTAGTCAACCAGTTGTCTTCATCCGCAAGACCGCCGCCTTCCATGCGCCGTGTATACACAGTACCGGCATACCCGTTGTAAACATGGTTGTGTACGGCCAATCGAAGCGCTTCCTTGCATGCGTCGTTCAGTTCGCCGCCCTCGCCGGATTGTCGTAGTATCACTTGCCTTATCTGCCGTATCGCCCGCGTTTGTATATTCTGCATCTCATTCCCGGCAATCATCCCGCATCCTCCTTTCTCCGTGGTACAATATTCAATCCCCGCGTCGCGGAACCTGAATGCTGTATCACAAAACACAGGGGACGGTTCTTTGTGTTTGCAACGGGGGAGGGCTTTTACGCCCTCCCCCTCGTATCGTTTGTGCTATTCTTTTTTATCAGGCGGTAACGACCACGTTGGCCACAACACTCAGGTCGCCGTTTTCCACGGTGATCTCCGTGTTACCGGCGGCCGCGCCGGTCAGCACGCCCTTGTCGGAAACGGTCGCCTTGGAAGTGTCGGTCACGGTGTAGGTCAGGTCGCTGTAGTCCGGCTGCACCAGGCTGTCGTCGGCCATGACGTACTTCACGGGGACCTGCACGGACTGCGAGGCGGCAACGGTCACGACGCCGCCGACGATGGCCATGCCCTTCACGTCCACCAGAGCGCCGCCCACGGGCATATCCACCATGTAAGCAAGGGCAAAGGACGCTTCGTCCACGCAGATGCCCTCGGCGGCAGCCTCTTCATAAGGCAGAGCGGAACCGGACAGGGTGTCAACATCAGCGTCGGTCTGGTCGCCCTTCACAGGCGCTTCGCCCTTGAACTGCATCCTCGGAATCCAGATGTAGCGGTCGCCCCACTTGGTGCCCTTGGTGCTGCCCTGGCCCTGAGTGGTGTACAGCGGCATACGGATCATGCAGATTTCGATGTTGGGTTCAAACACGCTGTCAACGCGCAGCTGATGGGCACTGGCGGCGCGGACGAAGTACCGCACGCAGTAGGTCTCGCCGACCACGGGAACGAAGTCCTACACGGCCTTGGTAGTGGGATCGATTTCGAAAGCGACGCCGCTCTTGTCCACGAAACCGTAAATCTTGTCGGTTCCGTAGGGAGCCACGGGGGTCTGACTCACGATCAGCGCGGTCGCGCCGGAAGCGACGGTAATGGTCTCCAGTACGGGGATGATTCCGTTGTAGCTGAGTTCGCCGCCGACGGACAAGGCACGGCTCTCCAGGGTGGAGGTCGCGGCGGTGATTTCCAGTTCCAGCTTGGCGCTGTCAGGCAGGTTCAACAGGACGGGGTTCCGCAGGGAGCCGTTGATCTCGCCCATGTTGGTGCTGGTTGTCAGACTGTTGGTCTGGATTTTGTTGGAATAGAAATCCAGGTTGAAAGTGGACGGGTTGAAAAGCCAAACGTCCATAGTGCCTTTCGCATAAATGGGAGTACTGTTGGTTGCGTAAGCCATAATCTTACATCTCCTCTTTAATCATTTGTAACATAAACAACAAGCGGCGCGAAATACGTTTCACCGTTCACGGTAATTCGCGCATCAACGTGTCCCATACCGGGACCTACGGCCATGAATATGCCGCTTTTTTCAAGCTGTCTTCCGGACGTCACAACAGTAGTCGGCCCGATATCGTACCTAAACAAACTGTAATCCGGTTGGGCCAGCGTTCCGTCCTTCATTACATATTTAAGCGGAACGGTTGCAGACTGGCCGACTTTCATTTCCATATATCCGCCAACCATTACGATGCCTTCAAAATCGGCCCACGGTCCGGCTGCAGGCATGTCTACCATATACGCCAGCGCGAAGGACGCTTCGTCCACGCATACACCTTCGGCAGCCGCTTCCTCATAGGGAAGGGCGCTTCCGGACAGCGTGTCCACATCGGCGTCGGTCTGGTCGCCTTTCACGGGCGCTTCACCCTTGAACTGCATCCGGGGAATCCAGATATACCGGTCTCCCCATTTCGTACCCTGTGTGCTTCCCTGTCCCTGGGTCGTATACAGCGGCATCCTTATCATGCATATCTCAATATTCGGCTCAAACACCGAATCGATACGCAATTGATGTGCGCTTGCGGCCTTCACAAAGTACCGCACACAATAAGTTTCACCGGCAGTCGCGGCGAAGTTTTTCACCTTCCGTGTGTCCGCGTCGATCTCGTAGGCGATGCCGCTCTTGTCCACAAATCCGTACACCGTGTCCGTGCCATAAGGCGCGACAGGGGTCTGACTTACGGTCAAATCAGCGCCGGACGCCGTAACGGTTTCCAGCACGGGAATAATCCCGTTATACGTCAGTTCTCCGCCCACGCTCAATGCGCGGCTCTCAAGCGTCGATGTGGCTGCGGTAATCTCCAGTTCCAGTTTCGCGCTGTCCGGAAGGTTCAGCAGAACAGGGTTTCTCAGCTAACCGTTGATCTCTCCCATATTGGTCGAGGTCGTCAGGCTGTTCGTCTGCACCTTGTTGCTGTAAAAGTCAAGGTTGAACGTGGCCGGGTTAAACAGCCACACGTCCATCGTTCCCTTGGCATAAACAGGCGGGCTGTTTGTCGCGTAAGCCATGTTTATCTCCTTCTCTCATAACACAGGGGACGGTTCTCTGTGTCAGCTTCCGGGCGGCATAAACTGTCCCATTCCGGCGGGCGCTCCGCTCTTTATCGTGTCGCCCATCTCCTTCTGCCACTTGTCCAGCCGCACCAGCCCGTGGTCCGGGTCGATGCGGTCGAACATCCAGTTCGGCGCGGGATTGCCTTTGCTGAACTTCGCTCCGTTTCCCTCTGCGATTGCGCAGATAACGTACATCAATCTCCGGTTGTGCGCGTGTTTCAGCCGCGTATACTCAAGGATGCTCATCTCTCTTATGTCGTTCATCCTCAGTCCGCTCACGGCAGCCACGCTTGCCATCTCGTCGTACAGATTGATGTCTAAGTTATTTTTTTGCCCCAGGCTTTTCAGGTCTTCCTCCGCCTGAATAATCTCCGCGTTATCGCTTTCGTCAGGCAGATCGACCCCGTTCATTTCAGCGATAGCCCTTCTTACGGCATCCAGTTGATACGGCATCAGCACGGCACGGTTTTCCCCGTACTGGACGATCACGCTTTTCAGCCCGTCCTGTGTGCCTACCTCCCGTATGCAGTTGGATATATCCTCTTCCGGAAGGCCCATGCTCAAGCCCATCAACAGCTTGAACATCATATACCTTGTATCGCCTTTGTCCCGGAGCAATGTATATAACGCGTCGGCGTAGCATTTTACCGCATAGCGGGCAGGGAGCGTTGACAGCCTTACCGTCAGCGCACCGCTAAACGTTATCCACGCCTGATACGCATTCATCGTCAGCGGGCTGAATGTCAGCCCGTACAATTCACGCGGGTCGCCCCACGCCTCGTTCATCCGGTCAAGCAGTTTTCCCATCGTTTATTCCTTCCTGCTCTTTTCGCCTGCGTCAGGCACCCTGCTGGTTGTTAAGCAGCGCCTGCCGCGCAACGTCTTTGAGGAACGTGTCGTACTTCTCCTGCGCGGCGACCGCAGTCGCCAGCGCGTCCTCCACGTCCCCGTTCAAGTGCTGTCCCGTCATGGACTTGGCCATGATGGTCGTCAGTTTACACGTCGCATACTGAAATTCCGTGTTCAGTTTCTCCGCCTTTTCGCGGGCCTCGCTGATGGCCTGCATCCGTTCGATAAAGCGCTCCGTGTTTTTTCTTTCTTTATTGCCCTGATATGTTATCCACGCCACGATTATCGTGCAAAGCGGAGCGAACGCAATCCCGAAAATCTCAAGGAAGGTCACGTTCCGTCACCCCCCTTCCTCTCAAGATATTTCTCGCAGCTTTTATATCCAACGGTGATTTCATATGCCCTTCTGCTCGGACAGTATTGCTGTTTCAAACATATCTGCCCGTCCGCCTTGCATTGGAATATCCCGTTTACCTTGTCCATACGCACCGCATACGGGCATTGCCACGAAGTTCCCATCGGTCATCCCTTCTCTCAATACCCGTACACGTTCACCGTCACGGTCTTTTCCATTCCGTGCGATGCAGCGCTTACGGTAATTTCACCCGGCAGGAATCCGGTAACCGTTATCCGGTTCCCGTCCTGCTCCCATGACGCCGCGTTCATGTCCCATGTCCTCACGGTATATTCAACGGCTTCTTCGGTCTTCACGCCGCCGACAAACCACGCGGCCTCCAGAGTAACACTCTGGTATTGTGCGCATTTCTCGGCCTTCTGCAGCCATTCAAGCCCTTCGATGATTTCCCCGTCCACCGTGATTGCGGCCTCGCAGGTTATCTTTTCGTTCTCCTCAAGTGTAGCGCGGATGACGCATTCGCCCTCGCCGACGGTCGTAATAACACCGTCTCCGTTTACCGTCGCCACGTTCTCGTCCGTGCTTTCATACCGCCATGTCAGCGGATATTCTCCCAGCCGTTCCACTCCTCCGTCAGCGGTCGTTCCGTAGGTCACGCCGTCAATGATGGATAGTATCTGGCCGTTTCGCACGGTCTCGATCCCGGTCTGATAAGTTTTGCCGGGAATCGCTTTTGCGGGAACGCCCGTAAACGAGGCGTGCATGTCAAAACTTTTTCCGTCGGCCACCCTGTTCTCCAGGTCGTCGCTTTCGATGGGTTCCTGGCTCTGCAAGTCGAAATACAGGATATGCGTGGAATCCGCGTTCCCTGTCTCGCTCTGCAAAAAGTCGATCAGGCCCCTCACCATATAAGCCATCGTCCCAAGGATCATCCGGCGGTTCGTCAGCAGGTCCTTCGTATCCTCGTTCAGCTGCATCACGCATTTCTGGTAAAGGTTCGGGGATACGATGTAGTCCATATATTCGTTTGCGCTGGCCTGGCTCTGGTTCTTCGCCCAGTAAAACGGCTCTTCCTTGATGTTGCCGTAAAAGTCCAGCCGCCGCCATGTCACGTTGCACCTTCTGCACACCGCAGTCGCCTGCGCTCCGTTCGCTTCGTCCGGGTTCTACACGATGTATGTATCCCCGTTCACTTCGATCTTCGCGCCAAGCCCCACGGCGTTGATCTTTGAACTTTCAAACTTTATCTTTTTCCAGTCCTCAATGATATTGGTGGTCGTGCCGTGCCTTACCATGACCTACATACGAATCCGCGTCCTGAACCATTTATAAAAATCGTCCTCGTCGATACCCTGGACCCGCGCCATGTACATATCCTACGCGTATTTCAGATTCCTGTTGTTGTAATCCGATGTGTTCCGCGTGAACCCGTACTACCTCTGCAGCCCTTCGTTTTCGGAAGGGGATTTCACCCCGGCGCGTTTTCTGTACGGCACCATGCTCTTCGCGTTGCCTATCCTTTTCTCTATCCCTTCCACGCCGTCTCCTCCTTCCTTCTTTTTTAAACTCCGCTGTCATTATCGCGTTTCATTCAGGTTCCCCGCGCCCAAACTCTCGGACCATTCCAAAACTCCACTCTTCACTCTTAAATTCAAACCGGAGGTTTAAATTTCTTCCCGCTCGGCAGCGTCTCCATTGCCGCCAGCCCCTGCTCAAAGCTGACCAACGCGCTGTTCAGTTGCCCGTAAATCGTCTTCAGCCTTTCCGTTCCCTTGGCGATCCAGTTGCTCTCGTTGCCCACGTCAAAGCTGTCGTCCTTTATCTTCGGCGTCCTCGGGAGAAAGTCGTTGTTGAACCTCCGCTCCCATACGTACTGTACGCACAGTCCCAGAATGTTCTTCATTTCGTCCGTCAGGTCGTTCTCAAAATACCCGTCGGTATAGAAATCGAACTGCACGCTCCTGCCGCCCTCCACTACCTGGTTCACGGTTACGCTCCCGGTCTCCGGGTCGTATGTGATATCAAGCGGCACATACACCGGCGTACCAAGGTCGTCTTCTTCGATCACCCCGGCGCTGCATATTTCAAACCCCGTGATTCCCGTCTCGATCACGTCGCCCTAATCCAGCATCGTGGTCGTTTCGATTTCCGTATCCTCCCAGTCCGGGTCCGTGTGGGCAAGCCATGTTTTCGCCTCCGGTGGCCGGTTGAACATCGGTATTCCGTTCTTCATGTACAGCGCCATCTTCCTGAAGAATCCGGCGGGGTTCTCGTCCATCTCGTCCTGAAGACGCACGTCTTCTTGCTGCACCATAAAATAGTCGCAGATGATCTCCGTATATGCTGTCATATGAACGTTCCCCCCTTTCACACGCTCGGCGTATGCGGGGGAGTGTCGCTGTCCCCGTATGTCACGCCGAATATCACTCTTCGTCCGATGTTCTGCGCGGAGTCCATAATATTCTCGGACCCCGTTTCCGAAAGCTGCTGACGGTCTATATAAAACGTGCCGATGCCGTCGATGTTCACGCCGCTCAAGCATTCCCACAGGCATTGCTCAATGGCCACGCACCTGGACTGCGCAAGCGTCTTTGTGTTCGTGTCCATCTGCATGTTCGACAATATGTCGAATATGATGCCAATCTGCACGATGTTTTGGTTCAGCGGCTTGATGTTCCCGATAAAACACTTCAGTATCGTCTGCCCCCGCGTCTGCGCCTGCGGCACGTAGCTTACCGGGTAGATCCGATATCCCCTGTCCGTCGGCATGATGTCCGGCTTGTCCGTATCGAAAACCAGCTTCAGCTTTTCGGCGGGGGAGGGGATGGGATTATCCAATGGATTCGGTCCGTCGTAATACAGATACTTCATCAGCCTGCATCGCGGATAGGTATTGTCGTCCGGCGGGGTGTACCCCGGCAGCGGCAAATCCATAATGTAATCCAGAATCAGTTTCGGCAGCGTATCCAGGTGGTTCATCCACGCCGTATTGATTACCCGTTCATACGGATAAGTTGCGCTCCGCCTGTCGGTGTTCATTTCGCCTCACCCTTTTTCATCGCGGCTGCCTTCCCGGCCATCTCCAGTATCCTCGCGGCCCGCTCCAGTTCCTCCGGCTTGGGTTCCCGTGACTTCCTTTCGGCCTTCGCCGTATCCCCGGCGATGCGTCCGGCCTTGCGCTTCTCATAGTCGCTCACCGCCACGCCAATGGCCTTCAGGTCTTCGCTCAGTTCTTCCAGGTTCTGCGGATCGTTCATCGAAAGCGCCACAAACGTCCTGCCAAGGCCGTCATTGTAATGTCCCAGCCGCGAATAGATTTCTGTGTTCAGCATTTTTTTCAGTTCGCCGTAATCATACAGGATGTTGAACACCTTGTCCCGGATGTCCCGGTCGCCCTTCAGCCTTTCAAGCTGATTGATAAGGTGGCTCGACAGCACCTCGTCGTAATCCTTTTCCTGAAGCACAGTTTCCTCCGGATACAGCTTCAGGTAATTTACCGACAGGGCGCTCGCCAGCGCCATCTGCCGCGCCATCGTGTTTTCCTCATACCGGTCCGGCGTCGCGAACGCGGATTCGCTCTTGTCTCCGCCGTTGATGGTCACGTTCTGGATGGCCACGCTTGCCACGTTCCTGCACCAGATGTGCTTCCGCTGAAGCGGGATATAATCATTTGCCTTTTCGATGATCTCTTTCGTCAGGGTAATCATGTTTTCTTTCTCCCTCTTGTTTTATAACGGCGTACCGTTGCATAAGGAGTTTTCCAAAACTCCACTCTTCACTCTCCACTCTTCACTCTTGCTCAAAACGCCGCGTCCTTCGCGTTCAGCTTCTCGATCACGCTGTAAAACGCGCCCTGTTTCGGGAACTTCGGGTCCTGCTTGCTCAGTTCGTTCAGCGCCACCACCAGCTGCCTGTTGTGTGCGCTCGGATGGTTCTCTTCAAACCCGGAAATGAACCTCCGGGCGATCATTTCCTTATGCTCGTGGCACAGTGCCGGAAATACGGCGATCAGGTCTTCGCCCATGTCAAGCATTTTCACAAACGCCTTTTCGTCCAGGAGTTCCCCTTCCCGGTACATGCAGTTGTTCATTTCCCGCTCTTCGTCCGTAAGCCCGGAAAGGACAATCAGCATCCGCTTTTTGATAAAGCCCTTCATGCTCTCGTCCAGGAACTTGCTCCATTCGCTCTTCGGTACGGAAGCGTACCCGGTCTTCCCGGTGATGCTCCCGTACACGCCGTTCGGTCCCAGATTCAGCACGTTCTCCTCGGCCACCTCTGCCTGCCAGCGGAGGTTCACCTTCTCCACGTCGGCCATTACCTGGACCACCTGCGGCTTGGCCATCGCCAACTGCTCCTGCATCATCTGAAGCGTCTTCATCGCGTCGGCCAACTGCTTTTTCAGCGCGTCAACTTCCTCGTTAACGGCTTCCGCTTTGACCTCCTGCGGCGCTTCATTAACTTCTTCGTTCACCTTCGGCGTCCTCGCCGGTTTCCTTGCCGCGCCCTTCACGGTTTTCTTTTTCTGCTCGGTCATTTTTCTTTCTCCTTAAAGGTTATTCCCCGCTCCCGGAGTCGAACCGGGCAAACCCCTGCGGGGATAAACCGGGGGAGAGGAACTTCCCCGTCCCCCGGCCTTTTGTATCGCGTTATCAAACGGTCATGACGGCCATCTTGGAACCAAAGACGGCGACGCTATCCAGCGAACTGGTCACGATGATGTCGATGCTCCGATCTGCGGTTTCGTCAGGATCGAGGGTGATCGAGATTGGGAACCCATCCTCCATAGCCAGATACACGGGCTTGTGACCATTGGTCGCGGCGAAGTAGATCTTGCTGGAATCGATCATTTCGGTCACAGTCGTGTTCTGAGTGCCGGGAACGATAGCCTGATCCAGGGCCATCAGCTGCGCTCCGCCGTAACCGGTCAGATAGCCGCTCCGGGCGTACTCGTTACCAAGTAGCATGGCAAGCGCGGCGTCCAGGTTGATGGAGGCGGCGTTGGCGATGCCGCTGGGCAGCACCTTGGACAGGGCGATGATATCACCGAAGGCGATGACGCCGCTGCCATAGGCGTTGTTGACGGCCTTGACCTTCTTCACGGCAGTCAGGAAGTTCTGGGTAGAATACTGCGCGAAGGTCAGACCGGCGGGAACGAGGGTGCTGTCGGCAGCGCCCGCAACCATGGCAGCGTTCCACATCGCCATGATCTTGGAATGCATACCGGCGGCGATGGCGTTGAAGAGACGGCCAAGATCAACGTCGTTCGAGATCATCTGATACCATTTGATAGACGCCTTCGCTGTTTTGGGTCTCGGATTCAAAACGAAAGATTTCGAGTAGAGCCTGTTGGCGGGCTTGCTCCGGGCAGCGCCGTGGCTGTCGTCCTCGAACAGGAACACGTCGTTGCTGTTCACTTCGATCTCGTGGGTCTGGCCAATCGGCACGAACACGGTCTCGCACAGATAATCCAGCGCGTTGGACAGCATCGCGGGCATGACGGGAGTCACGACTTCGGTGAAGATGCCGGACAGGACCTTCAGGAAAGTGCGGTCGTTCATGAACCGCCTCTGGGCCTTAACGAGGTCCTGGAAGGTTTCGGGAGCAGCTTCACCGGTCTGGTTGCAGGCCATCTTCGCGGCGTACAGGAACATCTTGGTCTTCAGCTGCTCGTTGATCTCGGCGTACTTTTTGTCGTCGATCCGGTTGGTATAATCGGCCTGTTCGTTCAGGGCGACGCGCACCTTGTTCAGGTCGCGGCCGGCGCGTTCAGCCATCAGAAGGCGTCCGCAGGCCACGATGTCGGCGCGTTCCTGGCTGCCGCCGAATTCAGCCGCGTTCACAGCAAAGATGCTGCTGGAAAGGTTATTCAGTCGAATCATGTCTTTTCACTCCTTCTCTTAGGCTTTAAGCGCGAGGGCGTCCACATAGCCGAAACCGGCATAAGCGCCCTGGGTGAAGTTGCCGCTGCCCAGTACCTGGAAATAGATCCCGCTACCCGCTTCGGGGGCGGCGGCGGCGGGAACCAGTTTACCGGCGTTGGTGGAAGTGCCGCAGGTCAGGTAACCGTTCGTGCCAAGAGCGGTGGTCAGGTTGCCGACGCCAAAGCGGTAGATATGGGTGCCGTCCGCACGGATCAGGGTGAAGGTGTCCTCCACACCGGCGGGGATGGGCAGGCCCAGGGTCTCGCGGTTCACTTTATAAACGTTGCCGCTGATGGGATCGGTGATCTCGTTCACGTTATGGGGGTTGGCGGCGTACAGGATGTCGGTAGCGGCACCGGCCTGCATGGTCCATGTGTTGCCGTTCTTGGTCCCAGCAGGATAACCTTCGTTATCGATCAGGGCAACCCGCTTGCACAGGAAACCGGCGGAGCAGATTTCAGGTTCGTCGCTCCCGTTCAGGAACTTGCCGGTGATGTTGGCCACGCTGTCAAATTCGTGGTTGGAAACCCGCACTTCAAAGGCGGTATTCGCGATATATGCCATTGCTTTTCACTCCTTATAATTTCTCTCAGCGCATGATGCGGCTGATCGCCCCGTCCAGGCCGTCGCCGTCCTTGCCGTTGCTGTTCACGATGTCCCACGCCAGGGTCCTGCGCTCGTTCTCGCGCTTTTTCTGAGCGGCCTTCAGGACTTTGTCCATGCAGGCGGCGTTCAGCGCCTCCACGGCACGCTCCGCGCCGTTCCACTTGCCGCAGTTGTCGCAGCAGTCTTCCTCGGCGTATTCCTCAGCATCGTCTTCCAGACCCTTGCACAGTTCCTCGCAGCCGTCCACTTCCATCTCGCGGACGATCTCGTTCAGGCGGGCCTTCAGGGCGTTCTTCACGTCCTCGATGCGGCGCTGTTTTTCCATCTCGCGCAGTTTCGCGACTTCGGCCTCGGCCTTGTCGGCGCGTTCTTTTTCAGCGGCGCACAGTTTCTCGGCCTTCTCCTGATTCGCGGCCATTTCGCCGGTCAGTTCGGCGATGTCCACCTCAAAGGCGGTTTCGTCGTTCAGTTTGAAAACGGCGTTGACACTCAGAGCCTGGAAATGTTCGGGGACGATGGTCTCATCGGTATTCTCGAACACGTAGGCGCAGGGGTCGCCGTCCTTCAGCATGCAGACGTGCTTTTCGTCCGCAGCCAGCACACGGCAGCCGTCACCAAACCGCTTCGCCAGTTCAGCAAGCTGTTTCCTGTTCATCTTTCTGTTCACTCCTTGTTTTTCGTTGGTCTCATTGTCCTCGGCCTTTTCCTCTTCCATCGACGCGGCCCTGAGTTTCATTTCTTTAAAAGCCGCCTGCATTTCGGAAAGCGCCCGGACATTGGCACCGGGGATGGCCGGGGCGACGTCATCGCCCAATATGGTCACGCCCAGTCCCCTCCAGTTTGTGTAGACGTCGATGTTCCCATTCTGTTCTCCCTCGAACACTTCGGTCTCTGCGCTGACAGACATGCGCCCCTGCGACGCGATTTTGTCAACAAGTTCTTTATGATAAAAGCGCCAGAGTTTTCCACGGGCAATAATCCATTCCTGCCCATCCTTCTCTTCGACGCGAATATCCCCTTCATTTTCCCCGATGCACCCAACGATTCTTTCGGCATACGGACTCATCGTGGAGTAATAGGTGTTGCCGTCGGCGTCGGTCTTCTGGTCCATGTTATGCCCGTCGCCGATCTTGCTTCCCACATACGCGGTCAGGATGGGGCATCCGCAGAACGTCCATGCAAAATCCTTGATGTTCCTGTAGTCCCAGTTGTTCCTGTTCACCCCGCTCCGCATCACTTCGATCTCAACGGAGTACGTCAGGTCGTTGTCTCTCTGCAGCACCCTCAGTTCCCCGCATACGGGCTTTTCATCCTGCCCGTCATTTTCCTGCCCGGTTTTCAGTATATAGGCACTCTATGTGCAAACCGTCCAGTTGGTCGCATTCGCATTGGTTACGCTGTCACAAAACTCTTTCATAGTTGTGGACAACTGCCCCGTGTTTACGACCAGCTCTTTGCCGCCTTCCATTTCCATCAACCTCCGCAAATCCGCATTTTTTGCGGATATCCGTTCAACACAACATAGGGGACGGTTCTCTGTGTTCACATCAAAACCGCCTTCATCTCAACTCTCAATTCTCAACTCTCAACTCTAAGTTCTAAACTCTCACCCTGTGGTTATCTCTATCCTTTTCCGGTTCCCGCCAAGCACGATCCGCTGTTTCACAAACCCGCTCGGCACCATCATCTTTTCCATCGCGTATCCGCCGTAGTCCAGCCAGCTTGTACACACCACCACCCGCGTCTCCCGCATGTATACCTTCTTGGTCGATGGATTCACCACCAGCCTGTAAGGCGATGTGATGCTCGGCTTGTGCGTATGTCCGGTCACCAGAACGTCCAGCCCTTCGATCACCCCGGCGAACCTCTCGCTCCGGTTGACGCTTGCCCCGGTCGTGCCGCCGCCGCCCGCGCCGTGAGTCACCCCGATAACATAACTCGGGTTCACCTCGTGGTTCTGCCGTCCGTTGCCCATCTGGATATGCAGGAACGCCATCTCCGGCCTGTACACATCCTCCAGGTCAAGCTTCACCGCGATATCGTACACCGGGTCATCGTCCGCGTCCCTCACGCTCCGGCGTTCATGGTTTCCGGTCGTCACGCACAGGATACGGTCCTTCACAGGGCGGAGCATCTCGGCCATCTTTCTCTGCTGCTCCACGGGACGCATGGTCTCTTCAAAGATGTTGGCTACGCAACTCCTCGTCGTATTGTTGATGAGGTCGCCCGCAAGGATCAGGTAGGTATCTTCGCTTTCCTTCACGGTCTGCAAAAACTTCTCAAAATCCTTCTGCCTGCATTCCTTGCTCCCCAGGTGCACGTCCGCCACCGGTACGATGGTGATGTCCCGCCGGTCCTTAAAGTCGTAGTGTATCACTTCAAAAGCACTCTTCACGGCGTATATATCCTTTCTTTTTCTTACGTCGTCTGCTCTGCTGTTTGCAAACTTACGGGGCGAACATATTGCCCGTCACCGTATACTCCCGGTATTCCTCATACTCGCCATCAATATCGCTCTCGTGCCCTTCGCTCGTGATGCCCTCGCTTCTCGGCCTCCCGCCGACGTCCCGGAGTTCTCCGCTCGTGGCGCTCTTGCCGCTGACGCCGCCGTTGTAGCTTGTTGCGATTGGCACCCGCAGGTCGCTGAGACCCACGGCCTTCAGCGCCTTCGACATCGCGATATCCTCAAGCACGCTTGAGTCCATCAGCGCGTCGTATTTGAACCACGCCGGGAGGATGCCAAGCGCCAGATCCTTCTTCGCCGCTTCCGCGTCCTGCCGGTCCAGATAAAGGTTCCCAAACATCTTGAACCGCCATTCGTGCTTCAGCCCCGCGTTTCCAAGAATCCAGTTCATCATCTTCTCGAACGTCCTGTACACGGACGCGGCAAATTCGCCTTCCATGTATTGTGCGCTCATGATGCTCCCGGCCCTCGGCTCTTCGCTGATCGGCACCAGCCCGTTGCCTGCTTTCAGCATGGCATACTTGTATCCCTTGCTGCTCACATCGGTAGCGCTCGGCGCTTCGTCCAGTTGCTCAAGGTGCATATTCTGGAACGGCGCGGCGTAAAGTCCTACACCTGACGTGTTGTTGGCGGCAAGCATTTGATACCACAGTGCTTCAAAGTATTTCCGCCCGGTGGGGGAGAGCTTATACGGGTCGTGCTGGTCCGGCACCGTGTTCTCGGCATACGGGATTTCACCCAATACGCAGGAAATCAACGGATTCTGCACCAACGCCAACTGCACGGCCTCGTACTGACTCACCTGTTCCATCGCAAGGAACAGCCCCGTAAACGGGCTGAATACGTTGCGGTTCACGTCGTCGCATTCAAAGGTCCACACCTTTTCCGGAGGCAGCGTCACCCAGTAGAACCACCGCCCGTTCTGCACGTACACTTCCGGGTTGCCCATCGTGCCGCGCACCTTTTCCTGCTCCATAAAGAACACGCGCTTGCCGTTGGGTTCTCCGGGCATCGGCCCGGTCTGTCCCATAAAAATGCTGATATACGGTTTAAACAGGTCCCCGAATTGCCGCCAGTCGGTTCCCGGCTGCATGAAATACATCATGTCAAACGCCACGGTGTACTTGCTTACGCTGTTGTATCCCACGATCTTGCACCAGTCCGTGGGCAGTTGCTGCATCGCCGCGCTCAGTACCCGGTTGTGGCTCTTATCGATATTGATCCTCGGATGGTAAAACGCTTTTCCATCCTGCAATACCTGACCCGCGATCATGTGCGCGTTGATCTTCGGTTCCATCGCAAGCCGTATCTTCTCGGCCATCTGCCATTCCCGCATGAACTTCGGGCTGCTCATCGCTTCCTCGTTCATACACAGGGGGTACACATAGTTTCGGCAGGTCAGGATGTCCTGCGTTGTCTTGCGCAGTTTAAACAGCGGATATGCGCTGTACTCCAGCGCATGCATCGCTTCCCGAAGCGGTTCCTCGCTGAAATCGGGATTCTTCAGCATGTCCGCGATTTTGTCTTTATCATAATCAATCGGCACCGACGTGATGTGCTTCACCCGGTTGTTGTGGGTATCCGGGTCGCCGTCGATGGAGGCGAGATACATGGCGTCGTATACGCTGTCCGGATCCATCTTCTCAAAGCGCTTGGCGATGTTCCGCGCCTTGGAAAACAAATCCGCGTATCCCATATAATTACCTGACGCCACCGGAATCACCGCCTTTCTCTTTTATCTCCAGTTCCTTTTCCAGCCTGTCCAGGAAATCAAAAAACTGTTTGTATTTGTCTCCGTTCTTTGTTTCGCCGTTGATGGACACCAGCGCGTCCAGCGCCCACCGCCGCTCAAGTTCGTTCAGTTCCCCTTCGCCCGTCAGTTTCCGGTTCTTTACCGCCGGTTCCGTATCCATCATCACAAGGATGCTGTTGTCCCTGCTCCGGTGATACCTCTGCCCGACAGCATAATCCAGGCACTTCCTCGTCAGCGGCAGTTCGTAGATGCAAACCTTCTGAATGTCCATCATTTTATTTTCTCCATTCTTTTTTTTGCGCCGCCCTTATTGGCGTTCACAGTCTCTCCGTTCCCCGCGTGAGTTTCTTTATCTTCACTCTTCACTCTTCACTCTTCACTCTCACCGTTGAGCGTTCCCACCCCGGTATCCAAGCCCGCGTCCCCTCGTGTCCAGGTGCTTCATCCCGCCTTTACGCTCAAACTCTTCTTCCCATTCTCCCCGGCGCTCAAAGTCCATCGCCAGTTCCTGGTACTCCAGTTTGCTTGCCCACCGGCAGGCGTACTTGAATGCCGACCACATATCCCTCTGGATATGGTTGCTCACGCGCTGCTCCTTGATGGTCACGCCCATCGGCTTTTTCACGAGGTTGGCTATCTGTTCGCACATCTCTTTCGTCTTGATGTACGGTATGGCGATGCTTGCGTTCAGATCATCGTCCTTGATCCGGTGGGCCTGCTTGTATGCCGCCACGCCGTCGTACACGTTCTGCGTCAGCAGCCGCATGTTCCCGTGTTCAAACTCGATCTCCATATACCGCACCATCTCGGCGTCCGGGTCATGCGTCCCGGTCACGCCGCCCTGGCCCGTGGCCTTGATGGCGTATATCACAGGCAGCGCCCCGTTCCTCTCAAGTTCTGGGAACTCATGGTTCACCGTGCATAGGGGAGGGAGTCCGTCTCCCAAATCCTTGTGCAAATCCTCAAGCACTCCCTTGCCGTATTGCCAGGAGTCGATGGCGATGTACACCCGGCTGCCGCCTGCGGCGTAACGCCTGAAGGTTTCCTTCAGTTGCCGCGCCTGCATCATTGCTTCCCTCGGCGGGGGATTGTCGAAAACATACACAAGGCTTTTCTTGTATCTGTCTGTCCGGAACGCGCCCTTCTGTTTCTCCAGCTTCACGACCGCCGTCGCGCACATGGCGTTTTTCGCCCCGTCCACGTAGCTTACGTCGTACCCGATAACGTATATAACGTCCGGCTTGCCGCATCCCCGGTCTTCCATCACCGAAAGGTCGCTGCTTTCGTGCAGTACGCTGTCCCGGATGATGGGATTCTCGGTCGATCCCGTCCAGACACATTCCATTTCACGCGTCCATTCCTCCGGGGTCAGGTTCTTCTTCTGCGTCTTGTACCATTTGATATCGCGGACGCCCAGCAGCACGGCGACGATCCCTGGCCAGGATATCGAAAAGGCGCTCCCGCCTTCCCTCTGCATCTTTACGATGCTCTCCCGCACCGCATACGCTTCGTTCGTCTTCCTCTAAGGGTTCGTAACGTAGTGATGCTGTACCTGGGGGAAGAAGGGGTCCCGCTCCTTGTTCACCTTCCGCACGATACGGATGGCGGGGGAGATGACCTTGCGGTAATTCTCATGGTTAAATTTGTTCCCGGCCTCCTCCTGCGCAAACTCCTCGTTCGTCACGCCGCTGGCGTTCAGGCCACGGAAGTTCTCGCAGGAAAACAGGCTGCCGAATTTCGTGTTCAGGATGAACCGCGCTTCGGTGTTGGAGGATACCGTAAAATACTTGCACAGTTCCGGGTAGTTCTGCTGTACCGTCGTCCACGCGTCGCTGATGATAAGCGCCGTCTGTTTCATGCTCGGCCCGTAATACTGCAGCTTGATCCCCGGATACAGTATCATCATCACCAGGTTTGCAAGGAAATGGCTGTAACTCTTCAGCGTGCCGCGCCCGCCGTCGATGAATGTATCGCTGTACCGGCATACCGCCCGGATATTCACCCTTGCGATGATCTACAGCCCGTACATCGCGTTCGGACTTTCAAACATATCCAGAAACTTGTCCGGATACCAGCGCCAGTAGCTGATAAGCAGGCCCCATTCGTTCGGAAGCAGGTCAACGTCCCTGTCCCGGACGGTCTTCTTCTCTTCCCATTTCCTTTTGCTTTTGTTGTAATGCACCCTGAAAGGCATTTACACCCGCTCCCTTCGGGGCGGCAGCTTGCCCAGTTCCTTCATGATGGCTTTTTCCTGATCGGTCATGCCGGTCTCCAGTTCCCCGAATACGTCGGTCACCTGAAGGTAGTCCGGCACCTCAGTCAGCACCCGCTCTCCGTCCGTCCGCCGCCTCGCGTTCTCTGCCACCAACATTACGGCGTCAATAATGTCCAGGCTTGTACCGTAATGTATATGCGTACTGTCGGCGATCCACTTCAGCAGCGTGTCCCGGTCGCACAGCGTTCCGTCCGTCATGGCCCCGCGCCTTTCAAGCGCATCCACGATGGCGTCCACCCGCATGTCCTCGGCGGGCTTTTCGTCGCTCGCCTTCATGCTCTCCATGTCGCGGGTCTTCTTTATAATATCGGTAATGCGGTTGGCCACGTCGAAGTCGCCGGTCCGCATCGCCTTGTCGAATTCCACGTCCAGTTTGGAAAGGGCGATCAGGTTCTTCTCGATACGCGGGGTAATGTTTCCCTTGAACTCATGGGACTCCACGTTGTACTTGCGGTCAAGTTCTTCGTAGTCTTCGTCCGCAAGGCCACTGCCCCACTTCTCGCGCCATTCCTCGCGTTTCAAATCTTCCTTTGTCTTTTCCTTCGCCAGCGGTTCAGGCAAATCGCCTTCTTCAAACACCGCCGCCACCTTTGTGGTCCCGGTGTAAAACCGTTTCCTTGTATCAATGGATTTCAGGTATTCTGTCCATACCGCCGCAGGGTTCTTATCTTTCGGAGTGAACAACGGGTTGAAGGGGATATCGCAGGCAGCGCACATAATGTAAAGCGCTTCCTTCGTGGAACCGGCCTGGAAACTTAGGTACACGAAGCGCTTCCCCGTGCATTCTTTGCATTCGCCATGCCATCCGCTCGGAGAAAGCGCTGTATCAACTTTTATTCCGTTGTCCTCGCTGATCACCTTTCCGCAGGTGCAGCACTTCTTTGCCGCCGTACCTTTCACTCCTTCAGCATTCTTCCCATTCGTTGCCGTTCCATACCCAGCAGTATTTCATGTCCTCCGTGTGGGCGATGGTCCCGACGGGATATCCATCCTCCCACAGGATGTTCTCAAGCGCTTCCGGAGATTTAAGCACGATCTCCCTGCGCTCCTTCTCTTCTCCCATCGGCATTACCTCCGTACAGGGGACGGTTCTATGTGTTAGCCTTCCCCGTTTGGGGAAGGTGGCCCGAAGGGCCGGATGAGGTTCTTCGTCTCCCCGTAACCTCGTAAACAGCGGGAAATGCCGGACTCGAACCAACAGCCATCGCGTTAACAGCGCGCCGCTCTCCCAATTGAGCTAATTTCCCGTATCCATCCTGCTAACCGGAAGGTGATTCCCGGTCTGTCATTCCTTTTCCCTTCCGTAACCTCGGACCGCGCCTTTCCCTTTCTCCCGTGGCCTCGGATGCTGACAAAGCATGTGTACCATCGTTCGTCCGTTGATGACGCTGTTGATTATTTATCTTCGTCCAAAACTCCACTCTTCACTCTCCACTCTTCACTCTTTTAAAAAGCGGAGGCACAGGGATTTGAACCCCGGGGGGCTTTTACACCCCTGCGGTTTTAGAGACCGCCGCATTCAACCGCTCTGCCATGCCTCCATACAAAAACGGCACATCCTTTCGGATGTGCCGCATTGGCACGCAGACGTCTTCTCGCCCCGTTACCCGTATTATACCATTTTTTTCAACAAAAGTCAAGGTAAGTCAAGACTTACGCATAAAAAAATATAGTTATTTTTCATTTTTTACGACGTTCCGGATGATTTCAACCGCTTTCTCCGCGTCACTGATCGTCAGTCCGCTCAACGCGCAGGTCTTCACAAGGTGGGGGAGGATGCCGTTGTCATCATAATCCGGCGCAACCTCGTCGTCCAGTACGCACCATCCTTCCATCAGGTCTTTGGCGTTCCTGTCTATCCATTCCCTGATCTCCGCGCCGCGCCCGTCGCCGTGTCCGGTCTTCCCGCTGATGTGTATCCCGCATCTCTTCAACTTCCGCACCAGGTACTTCCCGGTCTCGCTCGTTTCCTCCGGGTCCCGTTCCCATTCGTCCCGCCAGGAGGAACACAGCACCACGATGGCGTCCGTCTCTTCGATGATGTGCTTCAGCTTTTTAACGCACGCGTCCTATATCCCGGTATGCCCTCCGGGTTCCGTCGCGTCGCATCCGGCGTAATTCAGCACGCCGTCCACGTCCAGAAATACTGCCTTCATTTATCCGTCTCCCATTTCCTTGAATCAACCATGCCGTTCCACGCGGTGTCCTTCGCGTCCCGCATTCGTGTCAGCGTCATCACGTTCCCGCAGTCCTCACATGTGACTTCTGCTTCTTCCCAAACCGTCAGTCGTACAATCCTGCCCTTCTTCCTTACGGCCAGTATCTCATCCTCCATCACCCCCAGCGTGTTCCCGCAGTTCGGACATGTCACCTTAAAAGAGGGTTTCTTCATTCACTTCCTCCTCGTATTCCTCGGACATCGTCTCGTCCCCGTTCTTCAGCGCCCGCATCGCTTCCTGCTCCATCTGCACGGTCGGGTCGAACTCCCATTTCTGCACAAGCACCGTCAGGTTCACGCCCAGGTCTTCGCCTGTCTTCCGTTTGTATGCCGTGCCGCCCACGGTCCCAATGACGATGATATAGTTTCCTTCCTTCACCTTTTCCAGCAGGCTGTTTCCAACCTCGCCATAGGCGTACAGGGTGAAATTGTCATACTTCCCTTCGGCGGTTTTTCTCTTCGACGCACGCTTTACACCCACGCGGAGAGTCACAAAGTTGTTCTTTGTGATTTTGCTCTCCCTGATGGTCGGTGCGCTGCTGACCCTGCCGCAGATGATAAGTTTGTTGAAATACATTTGTTTATTCCTTTCTCTCTGATTCAAATTCTTTGTGTTTCTTTGCTACAACTTCGCGCATCTCGTTGATGGCGTTCGTAATGTCCTGCACGAACGGGTAACGCGCCCTTTCCTTCAGGGCCTCCCGGAATGCGTCCTATTCCTGCCTGTGCGCGTCCAGTTCGTCCCGCGTGAATATTTGCTTCGACCTCTTCTCGTACTGGTCCACGTACATCTTCCCGTTGTCCCCGTCGTATGTCACTTCGTAGAACTTCCCGTCGTAAGGCGTCGTGATGACTAACGCCTTCCTGTTCTGGATCGTCTTGCAGTACCACACCAGCCGCAGACCGTCGATCTTAAAGTCCCTCGGCACCCGGTACTTCAGAGCGTATTCCATGTCCCGGAAAAACTGTTCCTCAATCAGCGGCATTCCTTCCTCGATCATTTCCCGTCGTCCCCTCCGTCATCCATGTAGATGCTCACCTTCGATTTCGTCTCTTCCTCTTTACCGATGGTCTCGCTGATCACCACGTTGCTCACTTCCTCACTCAGGCTCGAAAGCACGTTCTTCAGTTCATCATCCGTTTCGGACATCATCGTGCAGATTCCGTGCAGCGCCCCGGCCACATACTGGAGCATGTAGATGTTTTCCTGTTTCATTCCGTTCGTCCTTTCCTTTATCTTTTTTATCTTTGCCTTGGTTCTCCCAATGATATCTTCTACAGCTTCTTTCATGGTTCCACATTCTGTAACCGACATTTCGTTGACATTACGTTCTGGCGAAATGTCATCCGCAATGTCCGCCGCGCCGCCGGGTGGTTCTTCGTCTTTCCCAAGGCGTATATGGCAGCACGCGCATTCCGGCCTCCTGGAAAATTCCCTCGCCCCGCAGTTCGGGCATTCAAACCATGTGAACCAACCGTCGTCCCGTTCCTCCCAGTCCATTACCGGCCTCCCATCTCCCGCAGCATTTCAACGCATTCCTTTAGTATGCGCATCGCCTGCCGCACCTCGTCCCTGGTGTTCAACGCCCCGGCACTCAGCCGCACGGTCCCGTGCAGATATTCCTCCGGCACCTTCATCGCCCGAAGCACATGACTGCTCTCAGCCGTTCCTGCCGTACATGCGCTTCCTGCGGAGCATATTACGCCCCGGTTCTCCAGCATTGTGATGAGCGCTTCGTTCTCAACGTCCTTGAACCCGACGCTGACGATCCCGCCCTCCGCGCACGGTTCCCCGTTGATCCTTGCGTCTGGTATATCCGCGATCCCGGCGATCATCTCGTCCGTCATCCCGGACAGACCGCCCCACTCGCAAAAGGCCCGTTCGTTCTTCAGCGCCTCTGCCATGCACACCGCCGCCGTCACGTCCTCCGTCCCCGGTCTGCGTCCAAGCTGCTGCGCTCCGCCCTCCATCAGATTTGCGACCGCCGCGCCGTTCCGGATATACGTTATACCTCGCCCCTTCCCGGCGTGGAACTTATGGCCGCTGGCGGTCAGCATATGGCATCCGATGTCGTTCACGTCGATGAACAGCTTGCCCAGCGCCTGCGTCGCGTCCACATGGAACAGGATGTCGCGTTCCTTCAGGATATCACCGATTTCCCAAACCGGATTCAGCACGCCGGTCTCGTTGTTCACCATCATTACGCTGACAAGGATCGTGTTGTCCTTTATCGCGTTCTCAACGTCCGATGTCCGTACCTCGCCGCTCTTTTCGTCCACCGGCAGATACGTCGCTTCGCACAAGCCCCGCTCCACCAGCGCCTTTACCACGTTCAGCACGCTGTGATGCTCGGCCTCGTCCGTAATGATATGCGGCAATACGTTCGGAAAAGGGGAATTATCAGCGTCGCTGTTTTTGCCTTCCCCGATTGGGGAAGGTGGCACCGACCGAAGGGAGGTGACGGATGAGGTTCCCCGTTCCCGTCCTTCCATCCACGCTTCCACCGCGCCCCGAATGCACCAGTTGTTCCCCTCTGTCGCCCCGGACGTAAAGTAAACCTCTCCGTCCTCCGCGCCAATCTCGAACGCGATATCTCTCCTCGCCTTATCGATCTTCTCCCGCGCTTTTCTTCCTTCTTCGTTCAGCGCGTGCGCGTTTCCGTATACCTCGTTCGCCATCCGCGCCGCCGCCCTTACCTCCGGCGTCATCTCCGTCGTCGCGGCGTTATCAAGATAGATCACTTGCTATCCTCACTTCCCTTATTCCGTATCGTTTCATCGCTCTTTGTATGTCCCGCGTCCAGTCGTCCCTGTCCGTGTGCCGGTTTGAGAAGATCAGCCCGTCCGGCAGCCCTTCTCCCGACGCCATAAAAATGTGCGCCCGCATTACGCCCCCGCTGTCCGCGTCCTTAATACACCACCCGCAGCCACCGCCGGAAACAGCATTCAGCGATGATTCGCGTTCCGCAGGAAGAAGGCGAATATACGCCCCCCCGCGTGGGAATTACTGGATTTTTCCGATATCGAGCCAGTAGAGGAACACCCGCATGGGCATGTCGAAGCACCGTTTCCATTCGTATTCTTCAACTCCCCTTGTACCATTCCATCCATTTCTCGGCGGAAAGTCTCCCGATACCCCCCCCCACATTTTCCAATAACTGGATACTCTCAAACCGCTCGTCATCCTCCGCTTCCAGGGGATACGCCGCCGCGTATTCCGGCTGCAGTATCTTAATCTGTCCCGGATGATTCTCGATCATCTTTTCAAACGCCCGAATGTACAGTTCCTTGTACCTCGGCCACCGTTCAAATTCCCGTTCCATGTTCTTCCGTCCGCTGAGCGGGCATCCGATGCACCCCAGCCTTGTGAATCCCTCGTCGTATAATTCGCAGTAGGGGAGACCGTAGGCGAAAATAAAGTCCCACACGTCCCGTTCCGTCCATTTGATGATGGGGTTCAACAACGTCTTCCGCGTCCGGTAGCACTGTTCTACCATTCTGCGGCTTTCGTTGTTGTCGTTGTTCAAAATCACGCCGCCGCTTTTGTTCGTCCCGTATTCCACGTTCAGCCGCTCCGCGACCTTCCGTGTGCTTACGGGCTTGTTCTGGAAGTCCACCACGCCGTGGTTGTTTTTTCTGTTGGCGCTTTCCGCCCACCGGACGCCCGTTACCGTCACCCGGCCCGCCTCGTTGCTTTCCTTCAGTGCGCTGCAACAGTACCTTGCCATCCGCGTCGGCGGCAGCGTGTGCTGGGCGATCAGGGTCCACATTGAAACTCTTTTCCCGTTCCTGTCGCGTGGATAATCCCAGGTTACGTCCGGATGATATTGCCTGATGTACTTCATCAACTCCGGCGGGTCCACGCTCGTCACACTGTAATGCGCCTCGTAGTCCACTTCCGCCAGGTCCGCGATCTTCTTCAGTGCAATCGAATCCTTCCCGCCGGAAAACGCTAACCAATATTTGTCAGGCGGTGGGGGGGTGAACGTTTTCAAAAACCTTACGCTCTCCCGCACCTTCGCCTTCAGTTCGTCGCTCATATCCTCTGGCCTGTGCGGTGTAGACATATCAACAATAGGCATTCCCACAACTCCTTTATATCTTCTTGAATTCCCATTCTGTCTTCCCGGTCATGATCCTTAGTCCGATCCTTACCATGGTCCATCCGACATTCTTTATCCACGTCGGTCTTTGCATTTCCCTGTGTGTCCGCATCTGAACGGTCCCGTGGCCAAAGTGCATCATGATTGTCAATCCCCGGATTCCCGGTCTTTCAGTCTCTCTATCCATCTCGCAAGTTTCCTGTTCCTTATGTCGCGTATCCTGTCGCAGTCCTTCAGCGCTACCTGCTCCAGGTACAGTTCCACATCGGCCACCTCTTCGTCGAAGGCAAGCAGCGCGTCCTGTACGCTGACCGGCGTAGGATTCTTTCCGTTCAGCACACGCCGCAGCTTCAGCGCCGCCTGGGCCAATTCACTCGCTTCCTCCGCGACTCCCGCAAGCAGTTCGTCCTGCGTCAGGAAGTCCGTCACTTTATATTTTTCCGTTTTCGCTCACCTCCAGTTTCTGCAGCCAGTCCCGGAACTTCAGCCAACCGGGCCTGTCGATTTTCGTATCGCCCAGATAATCTATCGTTATCGTTTTCCCTTCCGAAAGTTCACGCGTTGATATTTTGTCGTTCTCTTCGATATCCCGCAGAATCGTTGTCTTCACGTTCTCCGTGACCGCCTGCGGATACCTCATGATAAAGCCCTGCACTAAAGACGGCATGTAACTTTGCCGCCCGATGGCATACCGCACCGCGCAGATCATCAGCGCACCGAATTCGCTTACATCGTCACCCTTAATCGTTATGCTCTTCCTCTTCTTCTTTGCTGGCGTCAACATTTCCGTCTTCTCCTTCCGATTTCTTAAACGTTTCCAACATGATCTTCAGCGCGTCCCGTTCGGCCTGCAGCTTCTTCAGCTTCTTCCGGGCCGTACACTCCGTGCCGCAGTAGCTTTCCCTGCGGCACATCTCGCAATGGCCTCCGCTCTTCCATTGTTCTGTACCGGCGTTTACTCGGTCGCCGCTGACTTTGCCGCTGCCGACTGATTCCTGTGCCGTAGGATTGATATTCACGTCCTGCATTGCGTTTTTTAATGCTTCGCTGATTTCCTTCGCTTCCAATCCCGTTCCTCCTTATTCCGGCCTGATCTTTACGGATACGATTCTGTCTGTTTCTATTGTAAACAGGTCGCTGTAATAATCGCCGTTCTTCTCAAGCCTTTCCGTCCGGTGATCCGCGCTTCCTTCCCGAAGCACCTTCACCTTCCACGCGCCCTCATCGTACTTCACTTCGATCTCCGTACCGTCATCAAACTCAATATTCACAATCTGCCCGTAGCAGCCTATCTCATCCTGCCAGTCTCCATCGATCTCTATTAGGTCATCGCTCCAGCCGCTTACCTGTATCATTCGCCTTTTCCCTCCGCTTTGCCGTTCTTTGCGTTTGCTGCCTTTTCCAGTTTGAGATACAGTTCATAGCAATCGTGACACACCATTCTCGCGTACAGCGTATCGCCATGCCATAAAGGCATCATCGTCAAATAATTTTCTTTCCCGCATATGGAACATTTACCCTTCGTTGGCATTGTCCGTTTCCGTCACCTGCGCTTTGTCTTGTATTTCGCCCTCCGGTTCCTGCGCTTCGTTCTGTATTTCGTCTCCGGGTTCCTGCGGATGCTTGTCCCGGAATTTATGCGTTCTGTTCTCTCTGCAATACGGACACCAGTTATGGTTTCTGCACAACGGATCTATGGCCTTCGATCCCCTGTACGGTTTCCTGTGTTCCTTCCCGTGGGCTATCGCTTTATCCAGAGACATCAGTTTCACCTCCTTTGAGTTCCCTTAAAGGCCCCATTCCCGGGGCGATGCTACTGAGGAACATCGTACATACGGTTGTATGCGTCTATTGTTTCCTGCATAACATCACCCCCTTTACTTAAAGCCTCCTTTATCTCAATAAGCGGACACCGCTTGTCTCGCTCCGTGAATATATTGCATTCGTCGTCTATCGCATCTCTCATAACCATGCAGTAATAATCACATTCCAGAGGGCACGCCACGCAGGATTCCGGCATTTCAATCTCAACTATCGCTCTGGTCATTCCATTTCACCTTCCTGCCGCATTGCGAACAGTAGTTATAATATCTTCCCATAGGATAATTACACTTCCCGCATAAGTACATGTCGCTCCATGCTGGACTGAGCGGACTGACAGGTTCTATCGCGTCCTGCCTTTCCAAAGCTTCTATCGCCATGTCGAACGCCGCCGCGTATTCCATCGGATAATTCCATTCCACCTCCGCGACGGCGGTTCTGATTATTTCAATCGCTTCCTGATTATTCATTCTTTTCAGTCTCCGTTCGTCTCCTGTACTGCGCAGGTGATTCCCGCTGTTTACATCTTTGAAATTCCTGCCGTCCGTCCCATAGTGTGACCACGCTGTGCCACGACAGTTCGATTTTCTTTGCGGTACACTTCCCATCGTCATTGAACCGGCAGCCAACATCGGCACACACAACCTTGCTCATTCGCTAACCTCCGGCGCCGACGGCATCGGCCTCCAATGAGTGATCGGTCCATACCAGTCCGGGTCCAATAATACTCCGCCGCCTGGTGACCATATATACCAATTCTTATCTTCGTGCATTGAAGCCGCCCAAATGTTTTTATAATGCGGCGTATATACAAGCACCGCATGACGGATTTCCGGCATCCGGTCTTCGACGCTGACCCAGCCGCCGACGGTCGGCATATTGTCGGCAACATCCATTGCTTCAGCAAAGGTCCCAAGTACGCCGTTCCAATACTCTCGTTCCGTGAATATTTCATGGTCTAAGTTTGGGTCAATCGCGTCTTTCATATAAACTTTAGCAATATACTCACGCCGTTTTATTTCCTTTACATACTCGTCAGCATCAATCGGTCGCATCCTGATTCACCACCCTTCACGCAGTATCCACGCGCCAAACAAAATGCTCATCGCTATTTCAAACCATTCATCTACTGATTTCCCGCTTTTCATTATTGACATTTCCATACCGCCGATTATCACAATCGAAATGCAAACTTTTAAAAGCCCCTGTATGTTAAACATCTTCGTTCTCCTTCGGCGTTTCCGGCATCGGCATCCAATGCGTCACCTTCGTCGTAATGTACTGCCACGAATCCCTGGACGTGCGGTTTATAAACAGTTTCTTACCATTCCAATCCGGGCCATAATACCACCCGACATAATATCCTCCCTTTGGAGAATACAACAGCACAGGCTTTATGTCTTTCATGTTGTGGGCGCTGGCCGGTTCTGGCAATTGGTTCTTGACGCTAACCCATCCTTCGGCCTTCGGCACGGCATGCATCCTCTCAATAATTGCATACTTGATCGAGTCGAACACCTCTTCGTGCGGACGCACGTACCAATCCAACGCTGCCTTTACCGCTTCAGCACGGGTAATCAAATCGCCGCCGTTATCCATCGTAATGTTAATTTCGTCAAACATCCTCTGCATTTGCCTCCTCGATCCACGCGTTAACGCACGCAATCGCCTTGTCAAGCACTTCGGAAAACGTGGCTGCTTCCCAAACGTACTGCCTTTGTGGCTGCGGCCCAATAAGGTAACAGTACAGCCATATATGCCAACGCACTTCACCGTCGTTGCCGAAGAATATCTTAACGGATATCTGCCCGTCAGACATCTTTCCCGGTTCCCCGTTCCTGTGCTTCCGCTCGACTTCCTCCTGTACCTTCTCCCGAAGCAACCGGAACCTTAACCAGTCGTTTCCCCGTATCGGGGTCTCGCTCTTTAGCAGCCGTTCCACCGCGCCGTAGTCCGTCAATCTTCCCACCTCCACGGGTTAATGCTTATCATTACACTCTTGTCACCGTTCGCCATAACGGCATTGACAAATTCCTGCATGCCGATGTTCCGCGTTATTTTGGCATCGTGCCGTTTCAACCACCCGGACTTCTGCAGCTGCTCGACAGCCGCTTCGTCCGTCAGTTTGTCGCCAAAGGGAATCGCCTTAATCGTTTCCTCGATAAAGTCCTCAATCTTTCTGGCGAGATCGTCCCAGTAAATATACGGCTGCCCGGTTTTATCGATATAATTATCCATCCATTCCGCGATAATTTGTCTCAACTTTGTGCAGTTAATCATGAATTTTCCCTTCCTTTCGTTCCATCCAGCACTCGCACTTGCTGTCGTCGTCATCAAGGCCCAGCATCCAATTCGCTACGCCCTCGTCAGCCATGGCTGTACAGATGAAACCCTTCATCCGTTCATGTTTGCATCCTCTTCGATAGTCCAGTTTCTCCAGTCTTAACCGGAACCGGCAGTTATGGCATCCGTCAGTCATTCCAATTCAATTCCTTTCCGCACTTCGGACAAACCGAATAAGTCTTGTCCAGCCATAGCCCACAATTCCCGCATTCACTCTCGATTGAGCCATCAAACTGCTTAAATACAACTGACGTCTTTTGTTGTGCCTTCAGCAATTCCAATGCGTCCTCTATTGCCCGTTCTATGTTCGCAATCGGATCGTCCAAACTGTCGGTGCGACACCATCTGTTCATAACCTTCAAACTGTCTTGCAACCTTTTTATGGTTCCGTCCAGATTAGGCATCACGCTTCATCATCTCCTTTGCCTTCTTCCATTGCTCGTGCATCATCTCCGCACGCTTCCGGTCTTCCTCGTCCCATCCGTGCTTTTCATACAGTTCTTCCCACGTTTCTCCGTCTCCCCATCCAAAGACAATCGCGTATATCCATGCGTCCCGCCTGCATTCGCTCCAGTCCCTTACGCTGAAGGCAATAGCACATTCGATGCTCTCAAGCGCATTGAGCGTGATCGGTTATTGCCCTCATTCGGAAAACAAAATATTCCGTCGGTATTGCTCTGTCTGCTCATTCTGGCTTCACCTCACTCGTCATCCCACCAGTTAAATCCCTTGTCTGCGCTTCCGTATTGCAATACAGTTTTCGGATAAAACGAATCCCTGTCTCTCGGCCTATATTTGTTCGGGCATACTTTATATCCAAGTTCCAACATCTTATCGATATACTCAAACTCAACGCCGATGAACGGTTTTTGCATATCCGTCTTTCCATGACCGCAGCAGCACCCAGTCGTTTTAATTCCCAATTCCCAAAGGTGGATTATTTCCGGTAAAAGGCATTTATCGATGTTCACCATCTTTGCCTTGCCATCAACCAGCCACGGCAAATGAATGTTATATGCGCAGTCTCCAGTCCCAAATTCAATGTCCTTACATTTCATCCCACTTTATCTCCCTCCCACATCCCGGACAATACTTTCCAGCCGGAAACAAATAAGCCGTACAATTTGCACATATTCTGTTTGAACCGTAAATTTTATGTTCCGCAATCAATGGCTCCACAGGGTCGTGCCCCTTCAGCAGTTCCAACGCGTCATTTATTATCTGCGTTCTGCACAACTTATCATTCCAATAAGGACATTCCCGGCAGTCTCCTCTTGTAATATGGTACTCAAGGCCCTTAATTACTTTTTCTCTGTCAGGCATCCCACTTTTTCTCCCTTCCGCAATTAGAACAATAATTCTGTTTCAAACGACCAATCAACGCTCCACATTTCCCGCAATATGCTACATTATCAAAGCATGAGCAAATATCGTCCATTTCAAGCCTCATAATTGGTTTTACAGGTTCATGCACTTTCAGGAAATTATCGAGCAGAGATATTTCGTCATGCAATGTGGAGTATGCAGAATAGGTCATCTCGTCGTTCATTCTGAAGCCGTCCAACGCAGCAAGAACTCTTTCGATGTTTCCATTCATCCCACTTCACCGTCTTGCTCTGATAAGACTTATCAGTTCCTTGATTGCGTCTTTGATTCCGTCTGTATTGCTATAGCATCTTTTGCAGAACAGGATGAGCCACAGCGCCATGTTTATGAATCCAAGCGTTTGACGGATATTTTTTAATTCACTTACAATTTTCCCAATAGCTTCAGTTTCAGTCATTCCAATTTCACCGCCTTTCGCTGTTCGTCCGTGGGCCGATAACTCCAGCAACGCCACTGTTCTTTTCACTTTCTTCTCGTTCTGCAAGGCTGCAATAATCGCTATTGCTATGCCCTACCATTTGCTGATACTTTCCGCATTTTGGCGGAATAAAATCGTCTTTGTCTGTTATATGTCCCGGTACCCACCATCTACAATCTTTACACCTGACAACCATTTGCCTGTCTTCAACATCCATAGCGCAATTTTCACAACCATCTTGCTTCAGCAGTTCCAACGCCGTTTCCATGATTTCTTTCAAAAGTTCGTCGCTTGTACAGGCAGGGGTGAAATTCATTATTTCCGACTCAAAATCTTTTATGATTTTCTCCCTGTTATTCACCCCATCGCACCCCCGTCCCGCACCGGCTGCAGTACCGGATATCTTTGTCCTTTTTCTTCGCCAGCATGTATTCGCACTTCGGGCAATGGTATCTTCCTTCCCACTCCAGAACTTTCTGCGGAACGTTGTCTTTCAGGCACATTACCTTTTCTTCCGGCGTGATCCTGAACTGGTTGGCCTCCCAGTCGAACCCCATGCCCACACACCGCACTCCCGTGCATGGTTTCTGTCCGTACGTCATGTAAGGCAGTTCGGTTGAAATAACGACCTTCACTCTTTCAGGATGCTTTTCCTCCTGCGCTGTCTGCTGAACTATTTCTGCCAATCTGGCAAGCGTCATTCCCATGCGATCATCCTCCCGCATTCCTGACAATACTTGTACTTCGTCTCCGTGATTCCGCCGCACTCCAGTTCCGTCCACCCGACGACGGCCTCGCATTCCGGGCATTGCCATTCATCATTGCCGACAAATACTGGATTCACCGGCTCTTTACACTTCAGCAGCAATTCCAACAACGCGTCCCGCAAAAGCATCGTCTTACACCTGATCTTTAAACCCGGAACGTTTCGATACTTACATTTCTTACAGTTCTCCGGCCCTATACAGTTCATAATGGCGGCCTTCAGCGCCGTGTCGATATTTGCCATCTCTCGCATTCTCCTTTCGTCTTATCGCGCAGGCCGGGGTTTCACTTCGTCGCTCCCGCCGTGCGCATCGACGTTCCCGGGCCTTCCGTCTACTCCATGGCGTTTCGACTGCTCCACTACTGCGCATACATTACTCTCCGTCTTCGTAATCTTCGTCGTCTTCTTCTTCGTCGTCGTCTCCGTACACGACGGCCTTGTCGCACTCGATGTTTCCCGGTTCCGTATTGACCCGCGCATACTCCATAAGCGCTACGAGCAATATCCCGCAGGACAAGCCGACAACGAAACATATAATGCTCTCCATTTGCCGCACCTCATTTATTACTCGTACTCGTTCACATCGTATATGAATATGCGTTGTATGCGATGCGCTTCCATCGCCTCCATCACATCTGCAACCCTTAATATCTCGGTCGTCGCGGCCTCGCGCCCGACACATTCTATAGCTTCAAACTTCATTCGTTCCTCTCCGTTTATTCCTCGTCCTCGTCGCTGTTATCGAATTCGTTCCCGACAGAATCGAATATGCGTGTTCCAAACCTGTCTACCGCAGCGCCCAATGTGGCAGTTACCATCAATATCCCGATAAATAGTCCGAAGACCGCCCCTGCGACAAAACATACAATTCCGGTCATTCTTCACAATCCTCCCATACGACCCTGAACCGCTCCCGGTCCGGCGGATACGCCGCACGCATGCAGTCGTCCAACAGCATAAGCGTCCCGTCGTCACTCAAAGCCCATCCGTCGATATCGCAGTAAAGAAGATGCTTCGCCCATTCCTCGTGCAGGGCAATCTCGTAGGTGTCCGCTTCCTTCCCGGTCTTCGTATCGATGACCCTGAAAGACCGTATGCCCTCCGCGTCCCGCTTCAAAAGTTCGACAGCCCGCTCGATCTCCCGAATATAATCGTGCTGGGTGTCGGTACAGTCCTCGCTGATAAGATACTCCAGCGCTTCGATAACCTCCGTTCGCGTTAATTCCCGCATGGCCGCAAATCCTCCGGAATCTCCCATCCCCGCTCCTGGACGTAAAGCACCGCGTCCGCAAGCGTAACAAAGTAATGCCCCGTACCGTCGTACTGCACCGAATACGGCATGATCTTTTCCCCGTTGTACAACAGAACGAACGCGCCGCCGTCCGGAGCAAATCCCCCTGTAAGAGGTTTCCACCCCGCGCCGTACTTGTGTACGCTTTCCCATTCCGCTATCGCACGGTCCCTGTCCGACATTCTCTTATACATCGAAGGAATACACCCCTTCCTAAAAATCTACCTCTCTTAATATTAAACCAGTTTTTGCCCCGGAGTTTAATACTTCGTCCAAATAAAGTCCGGAAACACATTCCTAAAATTACAGTACCCCCGCAAACGCTAAATCCGAAAATCCAAGCCCGGATGAAAACATACCCCCACCCCCGCAAACCCTCCCGCGATCCCGAAGACCGGACGCAAACACACCCACCCCGCACAGGCATACCCGTATGCACCCCGCGCCCTACGCACCCAACACCTGACACGCACCCGCAGCACACCCCGCACACACCCGAAAACCTGCACCTGCACCGGACGCAAACCTACCCCCGTACAACCCCCGCCCGTACAACTGACGTGTAACGCAAACACACCCCCTTCCTCGGTACGCATGTCCCTGGGGGAACTCTCTGCATACAAACACCGGACGCTAACAGTAGGGGAGATCCTGCACCTTCCGGACGCAAACATACTCCCCGCCCAATCCTACATCTATTCTCTTCAACCCGGCTCTCAGCCCCTATATAATATTTCATATGCAATGTATACTATAGTTATGGAAATATCCAAGTAACTATTTTTATTCCAAGTAGCTAAGTAATAAATCCAAGCTGGGTATGTATCTATAATTAATTATTCCTTCGGTTGTTTTTTGTCCCTTATGCTGCTATAATATCCACAGGAAGATGTTCCCTCGTTGGCTCTGTTATTCCCCTCTTGGTATCTGTCCGCTGCTTCTTTATGTCCACACGAGGTCGCACCTCTGACCGCTCCTTCCCTGCGTGTTTTGTATTGCTGCTCTTTATGTCCACAGGGGGGAGTATCTTTACTTGGCTTTATATGCCGCATCTTGGTACCAACATGCTTTTTATATATCCAAGCTGGGTATAATAAAATACCCTCTGCTATTTATCATGCAATATACTATATCCGTGGATCGTAAACGTATGGGGGAGTAGAGGTAGTGGAAGGTGGAATGTCAATGCGGAAGGTTAAGGTGAACGGCGAAAGGTGGAAGGTAGTGGGGGAGTATGGGCATGCCTACGGCCGGGCGCGGATTTTTTGCCAGGATCTGGAAACCGTGGCTAAACAAAAACGCTTTGTTAGATGGTCATAACTGGCAGGATCTGGCAGTTATTTTCGATACTGCTGCATATGGTATTCGTTACTATATACGGCAGCATGGGCCGACGACAGTTATGGTACCATTATATTAATAATGATACTATAAACGGGCCGTTCTTATTTGACTGTTTGTTTATTAAATAAGTTATTATCTTAATAAGATTTTGGCTTTCTTTGACTTTAACGCTTTAATTGATTAAAGCGTCTTTGTGCTTTACTTTGCTAAAGTACGCTTTAGCCTGCTAAAGTATTAAAGGACTGTCTCTATCTGGTAATTGATACTACGTAACGAACTATAGACTACAACTTATTATTATATAATATATAACGAAACATCCGCGCAAGTTGATCGGATCCGGTCAGGCGCTGCCGGTCCGGCGGAGCCGAGGCCAGGAAAGTATATATCGCCTATCGTTATATCGACAAC